>Ga0302326_10029570_pt1 | contig 10988 bp, 10 predicted proteins | sample Palsa_T0_3_FD_202264 | JGI IMG/M metagenome (GOLD analysis project Ga0302326, IMG submission 202264) | Peat permafrost microbial communities from Stordalen Mire near Abisko, Sweden - Palsa_T0_3 | ecosystem: Environmental > Terrestrial > Soil > Palsa > Peat permafrost | place: Sweden: Abisko...
ACCGGGATCACATACAGCAGCGGTGCGAAGGTCTCGGTCTGAACGATGGGCCAGTCGTTGCGCGCCCGGATGATGGTCGGCTCGACGAAATTGCCGGGACGCTCGAGTGTCTTGCCGCCGTAGAGAATCTCACCACCGACCTCCTGCGCTGCGCTTACCGCTGCCCGGAAGCGCTCGACCGCCCGTGCGTCGATAAGCGGGCCCATGAGCGTGCCGCTCTCCAGCGGATCGCCGATGCGCACCTGTTGGTAGGCGTGCACCAGGCGGCGCTCGAGTTCTGCGGCGACCGCGCGGTGCGCGAACACGCGCCGCGTGCTGGTGCAGCGCTGGCCGGCTGTGCCCACGGCGCCGAATACGATCGCCGGCACCGCGAGATCGAGGTTTGCGGTCTCATCCACGATGACCGCGTTATTGCCGCCGAGCTCCAGCAGGCTCTTGCCGAGCCGCGCCGCGACGAGCTCCCCGACGCTGCGTCCGACCTCGGTCGAACCGGTAAAGGAGATGAGTGCGATGCGCCGGTCCTCGACCAGCCGCGTGGCGAGCTGCGTGCCGCCGTCGACGAACAGCTGGAAGATCGCCGGCAGCTGGTTGGCCTCCATCACGCGGTTACACAGATGCTGCAGCGCGAGCGCGGTGAGGGGAGTCTTGGGAGAGGGCTTCCACACGCAGGCGTTGCCGCAGATCGCCCCGAGGAACGCGTTCCACGACCACACCGCCACGGGGAAATTGAAGGCGGTGATGATGCCGATGACCCCGAGCGGGTGCCACACCTCCGACATGCGATGCTGCGGGCGCTCGGAGTGCATGGTGAGGCCGTAGAGCATGCGCGACTGGCCGACGGCGAAGTCGGCGATGTCGATCATCTCCTGCACCTCGCCCAGGCCCTCCGGCAGGATCTTGCCGTTCTCGAGCGAGACGAGTGTGCCGAGGTCGCTCTTGTGAGCCCGGAGCTCTTCGCCGAGCAGGCGCACCGCCTCGCCGCGCTTCGGGGCCGGTACCTCGCGCCAGGCGGCGGCGGCTTTCTGCGCAGCGCTCACCACGTGCTCGTAATCGTCTGCGCTCGCGGGGCGCACCTGCGCAAGCAGCGCGCCGTTGGCGGGATTGCGCACGCTGATCAGTGCGCCGTCAGTCGCGCTCGACCAGCCGCGCAGGCCAGACCACGCTCCGGGATTCAGCGGCCCGAGACCCAGGCGTCCTAAGACGGCGTCCGTGTGCGAGTTCATCCGTTTACGGCCTTCTTGCGGCGCTGATGGCCGGCCTTTCCGGACACCACGACTTCACCGGACTCGTGCTTGGTGCCGCCCGTGGCGTAGTAGCGTCCGAAGCGGTTGGCGAGAACGTCCGTCAGGCGAAAGTACTCCTGCGCGACGAAGCCTGTGTACCTGCCCTTTTGCTCGAGCACCAGGTCAACGACCGCGGTTATCCCGGCGGCGGTAGTGACCTGGATCGCCGACCACAGCCGCCCTGCGATGACCTGCGGGTAGATCTTGTTGACGTAGTTTTCCTCGCGCAGCTCGCCGTCCTGCGTGCCGGTGACCGCCGCGTACACGATCACGACGTCCTGCAGCGTCTGCGGAACGGCGTTCTCGAGGATGTGCTTGAGCGTCACGCGATCGTGATTGAGCTTCAGGTCATTCATCAGCAGGCGCATCTGTTGGCAGTGGCCCGGATAGCGGATCGTCTTGTAGTTCATCGACTCGATGTGCTTGCCGTGCGTCTCGGCGAGTGAGCCGAGGCCACCAGAGGTATTGAACGCCTCGTACAGCGTGCCGTCGATTTCGATTTCCTCGAGCCCCTCGAGCGGGGCCACCTCGAGTACTCGCCCTTCGCTGACCGCCTGACAGGGGTTGCCGTACTCGTTGATGAGACCCTCGGTCGACCAGGTGAGGGAATACTTGAGGACGTTGTTCGGATGCTGCGGCAGAGCCCCGACACGCATCTTCACCGCGCGCAGCGCGTCAAAATGGGTGATGAGCTCGGCGGCGGCGATACTGATGAATCCCGGCGCGAGCCCGCACTGCGGCACAAACGCCTGGCCGGCGCCGGCTGCGATCGTGCGCACCGCGCGCGTGACCTCGACGTCCTCGGTGAGGTCGAAGTAATGCACCCGCGCCTTGCGCGCAGCTTCCGCCACAGCGACATTGCAGTAGTAGGGCAGGCTTGAGATCACCGCATCGACCGGGTGCTCGGTGAGGTGCCTCGCGAGCGCCTGCGTATCTCTGGCATCGAGCGCGAAACCATTCAACTGACCGTTCCCGTGGGCGCGTACCACACCGTCCGCGGCGGCCCCGTCCACATCGCCCAGCTGCACCCTGTAACTACCCGATTCTGCTAGTAATACGGAGATCAGTGCGCCGATCTTTCCGGCGCCAAGGATGAGGACTCGATGCATTACGTACCCCGTGAAAAGTGGCGCATTCTGCCTTCGAAGAGCGCCCGACGCCACCCCTGACGGTGCCCGCCGAATCGCACCTGAGTCACATGCTAGGATCGATGCCATGAGAGCGCCCGAAAGCACTTCCTGGCACAGCGCCAGCTGGCAGACCCGGCCGGCGCAGCAGCAACCGTTCTACGGCGATCCAAAGGCCCTGGAGCGGGTCGTCGCGCAGCTCTCGCGCCTGCCCCCGATCGTCGTGTCGTGGGAGATCGAGGCGCTGCGCGCGCGCCTGGCAGCCGCGCAGCGCGGGGAGGCGTTTCTGCTTCAGGGGGGCGACTGCGCAGAAGCGTTTGCCGACTGTGAGTCGGACATCATCGCCAAGAAGCTGAAGATCCTTCTGCAGATGAGTCTCGTGCTCCTGCACGGCCTCAAGAAGCCCATCGTCCGTGTCGGCCGCATGGCGGGCCAGTACGCCAAGCCGCGCTCGACCGACACCGAGACGCGCGAGGGTGTGACGCTGCCTTCCTATCGGGGCGATCTGGTGAACCGGCCCGAATTCACCGCCGAGGCGCGCGCTGCGGATGCGGAGCTGCTGCTGCGTGGCTACGAGCGAGCAGCCCTTACGCTCAATTTCGTGCGGGCGCTCGTGGAGGGTGGCTTCGCCGACCTGCACCACCCGGAATACTGGGATCTGGGGTTCGTGCACCAGGCGCCCCTCAAGGACGCCTATCAGCGCATCGTGCGATCGATCGGGGATGCGCTCGACTTCTTCGAGGGCATCAGCGGACGAGCCGTGCACGAGGCCACGATGGTGGACTTCTACGCGAGCCACGAGGGGTTACACCTGCTCTACGAGCAGGCGCAGACACGCTTCATTCCGCGCCAGAACCGCTGGTACAACCTCTCGACCCACATGCCGTGGATCGGCATGCGCACGGCAGCTCTTGAGGGCGCACACGTGGAGTACTTCCGCGGCATTTCCAACCCGGTCGGCGTCAAGGTGGGCTCGGCCATGGACTCGGCGTGGCTGCAGGGGCTGGTAAGCACGCTGAATCCCCAGAACCAGCCCGGGCGGCTCACGCTTATTCATCGCTTCGGCGCGAAGGACATCGCCGCTGCGCTCCCGAAGGCTATCGAGGCGGTGCGCCAGACCGGACAGACGGTGCTGTGGGTGTGCGACCCCATGCACGGCAACACCGAGACGACCATCGGTGGCATCAAGACGCGCCGCTTCGAGAACATCCTGAAGGAGCTCGATCTCGCATTCCGCATCCACGCGGAGCTGGGCTCGTACCTGGGTGGCGTGCACATCGAGCTCACCGGTGACGATGTGACCGAGTGCACCGGAGGTGCGCGCGGGCTGACCGAGCATGACCTGCAGCGTGCCTATCGCTCGAGCGTGGATCCGCGATTGAATCACGAGCAGGCGCTCGAGCTCGCCATGCTGATCGCCGAGCGCAGCCAGCACCGCCGCCACGACAAGCGCGCCGCGCCGCCTGCGCCCTGAGGGGCATCGCGCTGGCTGCCACGACCTCCGCGGTCTACGACCCGCAATGCACACGCTGTGCGCGTCTTGCGAGCTTTCTTGAGCGCACCCGCCAGCGCCACCCGGATTACTGGGCGCGGCCGGTGCCTTCGTTCGGCGCCGCGCGACCGCGTATTCTTATCGTCGGGCTTGCACCCGGTATGCATGGCGCGAACCGCACCGGGCGGCCCTTCACCGGCGATCATGCCGGGGTGCTGCTCTACCGTACGCTGTACGAGGCCGGCCTCGCAACCGGTGCGGTCTCGGTATCGGCCAACGACCCCCTGAGACTCCTCGAGGCGCGCATCGCCAATGCGGTCAAGTGCGTGCCCCCGGAGAATAAGCCGCTGCCGGCGGAGATCCGTTGCTGCAACGCCTATCTGGCGGCGGAGCTGGGGCGCTTGCCGCAGGTGCGTGTCTACCTGGCACTTGGCCGGGTGGCGCACGTGGCGGTGCTGATGGCGCTCGGGCTGAAACTCAGGGACTACCCCTTCGGGCACGCCCGCGAGCACGCACTGCAGGGCGCGCGCTGGCTCGTCGATTCGTATCATTGCAGCCGCTACAACACCTCCACTGGCCGCCTCACGCCAGGCATGTTCCGCCACGCCGTGGCACGTGCTTGCGAGCGCGCGGGATTGCCGGCGCGGGCAGACTGGCAGGACTCGACACAACGGGTTTAAGCGTGTTCGACGCCAAGGAATACATCGCCGCACTCCCCAGACGTCCGGGCGTGTATCGCATGTACGGGGCCGAGCAGGAGCTGCTGTACGTGGGCAAGGCGCGCAGTCTCAAAGACCGCGTCGGCACCTACTTCGTAGCAAGCAACGTCGATCCGAAGGTGCAGGCGCTCATCGCACAGATCACCTCGATCGAGGTAACCGTAACCAACTCTGAGACCGAGGCGCTGCTGCTCGAGTACAACCTCATCAAGGCTCACAAGCCGCGCTTTAACATCGTGCTGCGCGACGACAAGAGCTTCCCCTACATCCACCTGTACGTGGAGCACGAGTTCCCGCGCCTGGAGTTCTACCGCGGCTCGCGCAGCGCGCCGGGGCGCTATTTCGGCCCTTTTCCCAACGCCGGGGCGGTGCGCGACACGCTCAACCAGCTGCAGAAGCTGTTTCACATCCGCAACTGCCGCGACAGCTTCTTTGCCAATCGCAGCCGCCCGTGCTTGCAGCACCAGATCGGACGCTGCTCGGCGCCGTGCGTCGGACTCATCACGCGCGAGTCGTATGCCCAGGATATCGCCGCGGCAGTCAAGGTGCTCGATGGCCGCAGCGATGAGGTGAACGAGGAACTGCAGGCGCACATGGACGAGGCGGGCAGCCGGCTCGAGTTCGAGCGCGCCGCCCAGCTGCGCGATCAGCTCGCCGCGCTCAAGCGAATCCAGGCTCAGCAGGTCGTGACCGCAGAGGGCGCACGCGATGCGGACGTGTTCGTCATCGTGGGCGAGTCGGGTGAACTTGCCATCAGCGTGATGCTGATACGCGGCGGGCGCAATCTCGGCACCACCTGCTTTTTTCCGCGCGCACTGCTCGCCGAGCCGCAGGAGGCCCTGGTCTCCTTCATCATGCAGTACTACGCGAGCGCAGAGGTGCCGGCCGAGGTGCTGCTCGGGAGCCCGTTAGAGGATGCGCCGGCTCTCGCCGAGGCCTTAAGCGAGCGCGTCGGGCATGCCATCGAGGTGCGCCACCCGGTACGCGGCATCGCGGTGCGCTGGTTGGAGCTGGCTGCCGAGAATGCCACGCAGGCACTGCGCATGCGCTTCGCTCAGCGTCACGGCATGGACGAGATGCTGCACGATCTCGCCCGTGAGCTCGATCTGCCGGAAGCCCCCCAGCGCCTGGAATGCTTCGACATCAGCCACACGGGCGGGGAGGGGACGGTCGCTTCCTGCGTCGTGTTTGGTCCCGAGGGCCCCCTCAAGAAGGAGTACCGGCGCTTCAACATTCGCGGCGTGACGCCCGGAGATGACTATGCGGCGCTGCGCCAGGCGCTCGAGCGGCGCTACCGGCACGTGCGGGACGGGGAAGTGCCGGCGCCGGATGTGTTGCTGATTGATGGCGGTGCGGGTCAGATCAGCCAGGTGCACGCAGTGCTCGCGGAGCTCGGCTTCGGCGACCTGGCGCTCGTTGGCGTGGCGAAGGGCCCGGAGCGCAAGGCCGGGCAGGAGCGGCTGTTCATCTATGGCGCCAACGCTCCGGTGCAGCCCGAGGCACACGGCCCTGCCTCGCGGCTCATCCAGAGAATCCGCGACGAGGCCCATCGATTTGCCATCAGCGGGCACAGAAAAAGACGCGCGCGGCGCTACAACGAATCGGTGCTGGAGGTAGTGCCCGGCCTCGGTCCGGCCAAGCGGCGGGCGTTGCTCAAGCACTTTGGCGGACTGCAGGGTCTCATGCGCGCAGGGGTTGCGGACCTCACGCAGGTCGCCGGAATCGGCGCGGCGCTCGCGCGAAGTCTTTATGATCACCTACACCCAGGCTCGTAGACGTACTCATGCCGTTCAACCTTCCCAACACGCTCACCTGGACGCGCATCGCGGCGATCCCGCTGATCGTCGTGCTGTTCTACATGCCCTACCCGTGGGCGGACCCGGCCGCGGGGCTGCTGTTCGCCGCCGCCGGCATCACCGACTCGCTCGATGGCTACTTCGCACGGCGCCTCGGGCAGATCTCTCGGCTGGGCGCGTTCCTGGATCCGGTCGCCGACAAGCTCATCGTCGCCGTCGCCCTGGTACTGATCGTGGCCCGGGACTCGCACACGCTGATCGTCCTCACCGCAGTGGTCATCATCGGCCGCGAAATCACCATCTCGGCACTGCGCGAGTGGATGGCCGAGATCGGCCAGAGACGCAAGGTGGCGGTGTCGCAGCTCGGCAAGTACAAGACCATCCTGCAGATCGTGGGGCTCTCGATGATGCTCTACCGCGAGCCGCTCGTCGGGCTGCACGTCTACCGGATCGGTGTGGTGCTCACCGAAATCGCAGCGCTCGCGACGCTCGCTTCGATGATCGTGTACCTGCGCGCGGCATGGCCTGAACTTAAGCGTTAACTAGTCTCGGAAGTATGTACTTTGCTAAACATGGTCTGAACTTGCCTCGATTCGCGCTTCGGCGCAGTCGCTAATCCCGCCTACTTTTTGCGCTTCTTGGTGCGCTTAGGCGCATCCGGCCAGCCGTTTTTAGGCACCGGTTTCCTAAGCGCCCGCCCGATGGCTTCCTTCCAATTACCCGCGATCTTCACGGTCTCTGGATCTGGACCCCTACGTCCATACTTATCACCCATTTTCAGCTCCATAGGTATTGCAGTATGGCTGAGGCGGCATAGAATATGGAACCATTCCATTTTGCTCAGAGATTGCGATGGCCGCCGCAACCGAAGCAGATATCGTGCGATTTCTCAGAGAGCGCATCGCTGAGAAGCAAAAGCGCTTAGAACAGATCGCAAGGCTTATCGCTGAACACAACAAGTTAGTGGACGAGATCGGCGCACTCAAAAAGCTTATAAACGATGAGTTTGCGCATGTCGTGGCTCCCCAAGTGCCGGACAAAAATCCGGGGCTTTTCGATAAGCCATTGCCAGAAAAAGCAGGACTAAGCACTGCAATTCGGCACGTTCTCGGTGAAGCGCCACTCAATGGCATGCGCCCCATCGAAGTGGCAAACGGTCTTGAGAGGCGGAAATGGGAAAACACTGGGAAAGTCCCGCTACCCGCCCGAGTAGCCGCAGAAATGGCGCGACTAAAGCGCGCGGGGAAGCTGGTCAGCGTTGAAGGCCGGTATCGGCTAGCGGGAGGATAGGTATCGCGTATGCCATGTGCGTGGGCGACTGGGCGCCCCTGACCAAGCCGGGATTCGAGTAGCGTCCGCTGACTACGTTCTGCTTTCTCGAATCCCGGTCCCGGTGGCTCTGCCTGTGCGGGTGTGCCGGAATCGGTAGACGGACCAGCTTTGGAAGTTGGAGGACCTCCGGGTCCGTGGGGGTTCGAGGCCCCCCACCCGCACCTTCGGATAGTGCCACAAACGGCGGTCATCGTTCTACTGGCTGTTTGTAGAACAGCCGTTTGCCTTCGGCTGCCCGAATGGCACTGGTCGTCCTTGGGCCATCATCCAAGTGGCGACGGTTGTAGCGGTACTCGAATTCATTCATGTAAAGCGGAAGATGCTTGCGGCTGACACTGTGATAAATGCCATCAAGACCACGCTTCACAATGGCGAAGAAACTCTCGACCGTGTTGCTGTGAATGTCGGTCCCAGGTTTTACGTACCGGTGGCTGCTGTGTTTGGTGTATGCATGGCCGCGCGCGAATTCCTTCTTGAGACCGCGATACTGGGGCGCCTCGTCCGTCAGAACGCGTGCTGAACGGTCCACGTTCTCCAGCACGATCTGCTTGAAGGTTTTGCCGGTGACGGCACCGCCGAGCAGCACCTTGGCGCTACCGCCGCGCTCTACAAGCGCCATTACGCATGGCTTCTTAGACTTCGGGCCGGGGCGCCCAGTTATGCCTTGGCCCGGATAGCGCGGCTTGCCCCCGACGTAGGTTTCATCGACTTCTACATCGCCGCCATTTGGGCCAAGCAGGGTCGGCGCGCTGCCAGACATGGCGAACCTGATTCGGTGCAGCATGAACAGGCAGGACTTGTAAGAGAGCCCGGTCTGCCGGTGGATCTCTAAGGCGCTTACCCCCTTCTTGCTTGTGGAGGCGCGCCAGAACGCGAAGCACCAGTGCCGCAGTGGGATTTTGCTGTCTTCGAAGACAGTATTGGTGCGGACAGTGAACTGGGAGAGAGACTTTGCTCGCTTACAGTCCCGACAGAGCCAGCGGAAGCTTTCCTGCCGCTTCTCGCCCGTGCTGTCTTTCATCGCGTACACGTCTACAGAGCCGCAGCGCGGGCAAGCCGGCTGCCCGCCCCATCGCTGCGCCTCCATGAATTCGACCGCCTTAAGCTCGTCTGAGCAGGCGGCTGGCAATGCCGTAATCACCGGATCATTCTTGGTACTGCGGTTCTGGACTTTAGCCATTTCTGGAGCTCCTAGCATGGTTATAATTATACATGACTAAACTGTTCCGTCAAGTACAATGATGTCGGCGAAGAATTCAAAGGCTACAACTCCAAAATAGCGGACCAGCCGTGAGCAACGAGGGGAACCCCAACGAAGAAAGACAGGAGGCTAATGCTCAGCCGCCACCGGGGACGCCAAGTAGCCAAGATGGCCGCGTATTGGCACAAAGCGAGAGCGCCGGTCCCCAATGCCAAAGAAAGACATCCCGCCATGATTTGCCAACCCGACCTATTGAATGGCTTCAGTTCGGAGTCAGCGTCGTACTGGCAGTGATCGCAATTGGGGCGCTGCGCGTCTACAACTCCCAACTGCATGCCATGCGCAGCCAACTGGCCGAGATGACCGCCGCACGCAAAACCTCTATTGCTCAGATACGAGCGAATCTGAGGCGCGAGCCCCCACAAATTACCCCATGGACCAGTGATAACAGTCCAGCCGGTACTGGCAAACCCATCGCCTATTGGGCAATAAGCCCTAAGTGGACTGACGGCGGCTCGACGGACGCGATTGACTACAGGGGATGGTTCGACGTTATTCCGGTCCATCATTTGCCCGGTCATTTGCTGACCGGTGCTGATTGCCCAGCGCCGCAGGTCCCGATGCCGCCCGCTGCCAGTATCGTTGTTCAAGCTGGTCGCGAGATAGCCCAATTTGGCAAAAAGCTCTCCAGCGATGATGTCGCTATGGCGAAGTCGGAGAAGGGTTACATATTGATGGTCGGTCACGTTGAATACCGAGATATCTTTTTCCCGGATACACCCATCCATTCGGATGACTGGTGCGTGGCGATAATCCCCAATGATCCTGCTACCAATCTCTGGTCGTTGCCGACCTTGAAAGAAGTGGTCAACTGAACCGCACGCGAAACAAGATATCAACCATGCCCAACTAACGATGATGCCCGCCGACAGCCAGCGACGGAGCCAGTACTTAGCTATATGTTTAGCTAAGTACATACTTCCGACTAGTCTACTTAAGGCATTGTATTAACTCATGTTATAGAGTAGAGCCGACGGGCGTGCTCCAGGCCGCCTGTGGCGGGCCGGCTCGCCTTGACTTCCCAAGGGGTGTACATAGAATCTCGCGCTCCTCGGATGCGGGAATAGCTCAGTTGGTAGAGCACGACCTTGCCAAGGTCGGGGTCGCGAGTTCGAGTCTCGTTTCCCGCTCCATCAGTTTCTAAGGCCGTCCACGACGCTCGCGTCAATCGCGAAGCCTTCACCACGCACCAGGCCTTCGGCCATGCAGCGGCGCACCACACCTTCAAACACGTGTCGCAACACATCGCTCTCGCGAAAGCGGCCGTGCCGGTTCTTCGAGAAACTCGAGTGATCGGGAACCTTGTCTTCGAGGCCCAGGCGGCAGAACCAGCGATACGCCAGGTTCAAATGCACTTCCTCGCACAACCGGCGCTCGGATCGAATGCCAAAGCAGTAACCGACCAGCAGCATCCGCAGCATTAGCTCCGGATCAACCGAGGGCTGTCCAGTGTGACTGTAGAAGGGTGCGAGGTGTCGGCGCAGGTCCGCCAGGTCGAGAAACCGATCGATGCCGCGGAGCAGATGGTCCGGCGGTACGTGCTCGTCAAGGTTGAAGGAATAAAACAGCCAGTCTTGCTTACCGCTGTGTTCTCCCATCATGCCGGTACGGTCCCTCCGCCGCTCCTACCAACTAAGACTTTGAAAACGCAGCAACGTTCAAGAGTTTTTCAAAGAAATAGGTCAACCACGGCGGTTCAACCTGATCGGCCGCCGGCACGGTAGCATTGCAAGCTATGAACGGCACACCAAAGTCAATCGAGCCCACGATTCGGAAGCGCGCTCGAGCGGTGAACATCGTTGCCGTGTTGTTGATACTTTTCGGCATCGCGGAGGTATTCACAGGCTTTCGCCACAGCTTTTTCGGCATCCACACAGCCAACGTTTCGATGGCCGCTTACCTAGCAGCCTGTCGGACTTAACGAAGGATGCGAGATAATCACGGGCAGGCACCTGCGCATTGAGAGAAGCGATGAGCA
>Ga0302326_10029572_pt1 | contig 10988 bp, 6 predicted proteins | sample Palsa_T0_3_FD_202264 | JGI IMG/M metagenome (GOLD analysis project Ga0302326, IMG submission 202264) | Peat permafrost microbial communities from Stordalen Mire near Abisko, Sweden - Palsa_T0_3 | ecosystem: Environmental > Terrestrial > Soil > Palsa > Peat permafrost | place: Sweden: Abisko...
TAATCGAATGCAACGGTCGCGCCGAGGTGATCTCGATCTGACCGCGCGAGGCGCTGATCATCGGCTCCAGATGCGCATCTTCGCCGAGCAGCGGAAAGCGGCCGCCGGCGAAATCGACCACGAAACGCCAGGAGAAATAGGAGCGCTTTTGCCCGACGACGCCACCGATGCCGGCACGCGTCGCACGCACCTGCGCCAGCGGACAAGACACAGGATTGTAACGACACCAGTACAGGCGATAGCCGTAGAGCAGCTCCTGCCCACGCTGCGGCTTGTCGGCCGGATTCCAGAACGCAACGATATTGTCCGAGGTCTCGTCGCTGGTAGGCAGCTCGACCAGCATGACCGCGCCCTTGCCCCAGCTGGCTTTGGGTTCCACCCAGACGCTCGGACGGCGGTCATAGAACACGCCGTCGTCCTGGTAATGATCGAAGTCGCGGTCGCGCTGCATCAGGCCGAAGCCGCGCGGCGCGTCGTCGATAAACGAGTTGACGCGCACCCCCGCCGGATTGACCAGCGGCCGCCACAGCCATTCGCCGGCGCCGGTATAGAGCTGCAGGCCGTCGGAGTCGTGGATCGCCGGGCGCCAGTCGTTGTCGACACGCCGGTCGTTCGGGCCGTCGAAAAACATGCTGGTTCCGGGCGCGATACCGATGCGCTCTATGGTTTTGCGCGGGTACAGCGCGGCATCGACGTCCATCGCAATCGTATCGGCCACATCGATGGTGAAACGATAGGCGCCCGCGACGCTCGGCGAATCGAGCAGCCCGTACACGGTAACGCGACTGGAATTGGCGGCCGGACGTTCCAGGTAGTAGGCGATGAAATCCGGGAACTCCTCGGGGCGGGGCATGCCGGTATCGATCGCGAGCCCACGCTGCGACATGCCGTACTGTTTGTCGCCATCGACCGCGCGGAAGTACGAGGCGCCCTGAAAGGCGGCCACGTCGCGCGTCCAGTCGGAGTGGAACAGCAGCCGGAAGCCGGCGAATCCGAGATTCGCCGCGAGCTTGCGCCCATCGACACCGCTCCTGCTGTAGTCGAACATCGCCGGATCGTAGGCCAGCTCCTGCGCGTGTCCGTCCTCGACACTGTAGAGCCGCACCGGTTTCGTCACCGTGAATCCGAGATGGAAGAAGCGCGCCTGAAACCACACGCCGTCGCCAGCCCACAGCGAGTGATCATCGCGAAAGCGGATCGCCTGCCATTGGTCCCAGCCGAGCTTCGCGATCGGTGCCGGCAATACGGCGTTGGGCGGCTTGTACGCCGCCGCCGCCATTGATCGTGCCAGACCCTTCAGTTGCGCGTAATCGAACGGTTCGGCGGCTCCGAGTCGCTTCAACGGCGAGGCAGGCGCCGGTGCCGCGCCCAGGAGTCTGGCCCAGGGCAGCGCTCCGGCCGCCATGGCCGTCCCGGCCTGAAGAAATCGACGTCGCGACATGATCTCGATTAAAGCAAATATCGTGCCGCCATGCGACGGCGGGCTCATTGTACTTCGCGACGTGTACTGTTGCGCAGCGCGTATGCGATGGCGCGGGGCGCGAGTGCGATGGCAGCGCGGCGCGTCGCCGCGCGTGCGCGGTCTTACACCGTGCCGGCGGCCGCGCTATTCTCGAATAACACAGCGCGGGAGGCACCCTGATGCGAGATTTCCAGCCGGCGCCAGGATCGCCGGCAGCGACCGCCGGGCCCAGGCCGAAGATTGCGAGCCCGGTCGAGGGCGACTTCTCACTGAACAATTTCGAATTTACCTCCGGCGAAACGCTGCCTGCGCTGCGCATCCACTACCGCACGCTCGGTGAGCCGCGGCGGGATGAGCGTGGAGTTGTGGCCAACGCCGTGCTGCTGCTTCATGGCACCGGCGACAGCGGCAGCCAGTTCATGATTCCTGAATTTGCCGGCGAGCTGTTCGGCCCCGGCCAGCCGCTCGACGTCAGCCGCTATTTCGTGGTGCTGCCCGACGGCATCGGCCACGGGGGGTCGTCCAAACCCAGCGACGGTGCGCATGCGCGATTTCCGCGCTACGGCTATAACGATATGGTTGCGGCACAGTATCGGCTGCTGACGGCAGGCCTGCAGGTGCAGCATCTGCGGCTCGTCATGGGTATCTCGATGGGCGGCATGCACACCTGGATGTGGGGCCAGAGTTACCCGGACTTCATGGACGCCCTGCTGCCACTGGCCTCACTGCCGATACAGATCTGCGGCCGCAACCGCGTCTGGCGGCGCGCGATCAGCGATGCGATCCGCGGCGATCCACAGTGGCGCGGCGGGGAATACCGCGAACAGCCGCCAAGCCTGCGTACCGCCGCGCAGATCCGGTTCCTGATGGGCAGCAATTCGCTGCTGCGCCGGCAGCTCATGCCAAGCTTGACGGATAGCGACGCCGTACTTGATGCGGCGGTGGAGACGGCCGTGAAGCAGAGTGACGCCAACGACGTGCTCTATCAGATCGAGGCTTCGCGCGATTACGACCCAGGGCCGCGCCTCGAGCAGATTCGCGCCCCGTTGCTTGCGCTCAACTGGGCCGACGATCTCATCAACCCGCCGGAGCTCGGCGTACTGGAGCGCGAGATCCAACGCGTACCGCAAGGCCACGCCGTCCTGATTCCATGCACAGCCCAGACGCGCGGTCATGAATCTCACACGATCGCTGCCGCGTGGAAGCAATATCTGCGGCAGTTGCTCGACAGCGCGCCTTACCGTTAGCAGCGGTCGCGCTCGCCTCGAATCGCTGCCGCCGTGCGAACCCCGGCCGAAGAATTGATTATGTCATGCGTAAAATCTACCGCCTGGCGCGCGGATAAGTGTGAAGGAGCGCTCATCTGCGCTGCTATTGCCGTTCGTCTGACGGCAATTGGCGACACCACGGCACTATCAGTCGAGCGATGATGGCGCATCCAACAAGCACTATGTTATTAACGGGTCCGATTAAAATGGAGTGATCATGTCTCGACTGCTACCTCACCTGCTTACCATGTCCGTGTTCGGCGCCGTCCTTGCTGCCTGCGGTAACGGCTCAGTGCCGGTCGTTGCGACCGGCGGCACTTCTTCCGGCGCCACCAGCAGTAGCAGCAGTAGCAGTAGTAGCAGCAGTAGCAGCAGTAGCAGCAGCAGCAGTGGCGGCAGCAGCTCGAGCGGCAGCAGCAGCGCGTTGACCGACGTTCTGACCTACCACAACGACGCCATGCGCAGCGGCGAGTATCTGACCGAAACGGTGCTGACTCCGGCCAACGTCAGGAGTTCGACTTTCGGACTGCTGCGCCAACTGGCCGCGGACAGCCGCGTCGATGCAGCGCCGCTGGTGGCATCGAATGTCACGATCAACTCCGCTTCGCATACCGTGGTGTATATGGCGAGCGAGAACGACAGTGTCTACGCTTACGACGCTAACAGCGGCGTATTGCTGAAGCAGGTATCATTGCTCGGCACGGGCGAGACCTCCAGCGACGACCCTGGCTGCTCCGCGGCGGATGCGGTGCCGGAGATCGGTATCACCTCCACGCCGGTGATCGACCGCAGCGCTGGCCCGAATGGCACGATATTCGTGGTGGCGATGTCCAAGGACAGCGCCGGCACTTATTTCCAGCGGCTGCATGCCCTCGATCTTGTGACGCTGGCCGATCGCATCACCCCGGTGACAGTCCAGGCTACCTATCCGGGCACCTCCTACGGGGCGGGCGGCGAGGTCGCCTTCGTACCGAAGCTGTACACGGAGCGCGGCGCACTGCTGCTTACTCAGGGACAGATCGTTACCGTGTGGGCCTCGCACTGTGATTCCGGGAACTACAACTCTTGGATCATCGCCTACAATGAATCCACTCTGGCTCAGACCCAGGCGATCAATCTGACGCCAAACGGCAATCAGGGTGGGATCTGGGACACCGCTGGCGTGGCCGCCGACAGCACCGGCGCGCTCTATACCCTGATCGGCAATGGCCGATTCGATACCACGCTCACCAGCGCCAGCTTTCCGGACGAGGCGGATTACGGCAACGCCGCCGTCAAGCTCTCCCTGACCACCGCCAGCAACACCTTGGCGGTGACCGATTATTTCACGATGTGGGACACGACCTCGGAGTCCAATGGCGACGTGGACCTCGGATCCGGATCGCCGCTGCTGCTTCCCGACCAGACCGACTCCAGCGGCGCCACGCAGCACCTGATGTTGGCCGCGGGCAAGGACACCAATCTCTACCTGCTCGATTGCGACAACCTGGGCAAATATCACGGCAACATCGCCAGCAGCGATACGATCTATCAGGAACTCGACGGAGCGCTTTCAAGCGGAGTGTACTCTGCCCCGGTGTACTTCAACGGCAGCATCTACTTCGCCAACGTCGGGGGCACCCTGAAGCAATACGCGCTCGCCGACGCCCGCATGCCCTCGACTCCGACATCGCAGTCAAGTGCCAGCTTCGCCTTTCCGGGCGCATCACCGTCCATCTCCGCCAACGGTAGCAGCAACGGCATCGTCTGGGCCGTAATGAACAACACCGGCAGTGCTGCGGTGCTACACGCCTATAACCCAGCCAATCTCGCCGTCGAGTATTACAACAGCACTCAGGCCGCCGGCAACCGCGACGCCTTCGGCAATGGCAATAGGTTCGTTACCCCCGTGATCGCCAACGGTAAAGTGTTCGTCGGCACCCCTAGCGGAGTAGCGGTGTTCGGCCCGCTCTAGCAGCGCTGCCCCGCCGTCAGCGCCGGTAAAGTTCCAGACTTTGCAAATACATGTCATTATCGTAGTCTCCACGCCCATGCGCACCCGCTAACGCGTTGTCGGCCAACGTCATGGCACCGGGTGGGTGTGCGCGACAGGTTATTGCGGCGTTATCGGCATGGATGCTCAGTGATAGGAAACTGGCTTGTTGCGCGAGTTGCGCTATGCGCGCTACTCACCACGCTTGCGGCTTGCAGCGATAGCTCGAGCAATGAATCTGCATCTGCGGCCGGCGCGTCCGTGGACAGCAGCGTGCCACACACGATTGCCGTGGACGATGCGAGCGCTTCAACGTCGCAGATCGGCTTGGTCCTCACCTGTCCCACGGCGACAGCCACCGTGCAATTCGCCGCCTGTCCTGGCGGTAAGCTCGTCTACGCGGTTCCTGCCGCCGGTGTCTATGTCGAGTCGTCCACTGTAGCAACCACTGCTGTCCCCGCATTCTCCGCCGCGACGCATGTCTTCCAGCCCTACCAGAATGCGGTTGAGGTGGTGATCTGCAACATCGCCGAGACGCCTGGACTGATTGTCACCTACAGCACCGATTCATGCACACTGGCCCACACCATGGTCGCAGGGCCTGCGGCAGGAGGATCATCGAGCAGCAGTGGCGCATCCTCTTCCGGCAGCTCGAGCAGTTCCAGCAGCTCCGGCGGCGGTGTGTCGAGCGGCAGTTCCTCGGGAGCCAAGTCCTCCAGCAGCAGCTCATCAGGCGGCAGTTCTTCGGGTGTCAGCTCCTCGAGCGGTGGTTCGTCCGGCAGCAGCTCATCGGGCAGCAGTAACGGCGGCAGCGGGTCGAGCGATGTTCTGACCTACCACAACGACATCATGCGCACCGGTCGGAATCTGACCGAGGCAATACTGACTCCGAGCAACGTCAACAGCTCGACCTTCGGATTGCTGTACGAATTGGCCGCGGACGGCATGGTCGATGCGGCGCCATTGGTCGTATCGAATCTTACGATCAACGGCGCTTCGCACAACGTGGTCTACGTCGCGAGCGAGCATGACAGTGTCTACGCTTACGACGCGGACAGCGGGGTGTTGCTGAATAGGGTGTCATTGCTCGGCACTGGCGAGACCACCAGCGACGACCGCGGCTGCAACCAGGACGGGCCGGAGATCGGCATCACGGCGACCCCGGTCATCGATCGCAACGCAGGGCCGAATGGCACCATGTTCGTGGAGGCGATGTCCAAGGACAGCGGGGGCACCTATTACCAGCGCCTGCATGCCCTCGATCTCGCCACGCTGGCTGATCGCATAGCCCCAGCGGTAGTCCAGGCCACCTACCCGGGCACCGCCTACGGCGCCGGCGGCGAGGTCGCTTTCGTACCGGAACTGTACACGGAGCGCGGTGCGCTGCTGCTGGCCCAGGGACAGATCGTCACCGTCTGGGCCTCACACTGTGATGCCGGGCAGTACAACTCCTGGGTCATCGCCTACAATGAATCCGCGCTGGCGCAGACCCAGGTGCTCAATCTGACGCCGAACGGCAACCAGGGCGGGATCTGGGACACCGCTGGCGTGGCGGCCGACAGCTCAGGCACGCTCTTTGCCCTGATCGGCAACGGGCTATTCGATGTCACGCTCACCAGCGGCGGCTTTCCGACTCAGGGCGATTACGGCAATGCCGCCGTCAAGCTCTCCCTGACCAGCGCCAGCAACACCCTGACGGTGACCGATTACTTCACAACGTGGGACACGACCTCGGAATCAATTGGCGATGTCGAGCTCGGATCCGGTTCGCCGCTGCTGCTGCCGGATATGACCGACTCCACTGGCGCCACGCAGCAGCTGATGCTGGCGGCGGGCAAGGACACCAATCTCTACCTGCTCGATCGCGACAACATGGGTAAATATAACGGCAATACCGCCGGCAGCGACATCATCTACCAGGAACTCGATGGCGCGTTGGCGCACGGAATGTTTTCCGCTCCGGCGTATTTCAACGGCAGCATCTACTTCGCCGACGCCGGGGGCACCCTGAAGCAATACGCCCTGAGCGCCGCCCGGCTGCCCTCGATTCCGACCTCGGTCTCGAGCGCAAGCTTTGCCTCTCCGGGCGCATCGCCATCGATCTCCGCCAACGGCACTGGCAACGCGATCGTCTGGGCGGTCATGAGCAACACGGCCAGTGCCGCGGTGCTGCACGCCTACAACCCCGCCAACCTTGCGGTCGAGTACTACAACAGCACGCAGGTCGCGGGCGGCCGCGACGCCTTCGGCAACGGCAACAAGTTCATCACCCCGGTGGTCGCTCACGGCAAAGTGTTCGTCGGCACCCCTAGCGGAGTAGCGGTGTTCGGTCTGTTCTAGCAGCCCTGGGCCGCCGCCAGCGCCTGTTGAATATCCTCAATCAGGTCGTCCGCGTCCTCCAGACCGATCGATAGTCGTACGGTGCCGGCAGCCATGCCGGCGAGGCGCTGCTGCTCGCCGCTCAGATCGCGGCTGCCGAGCAACTGCGGTGGCAGCACCAGCGAATCCGTGGCTCCTAGACTTGCGGCCATCGCAAACAGCTGCAACGCCTCGGCAAAGCGCTGCGCCGCCTGCGCTCCCGCGCGCAGATCGAAGCTCACGACAGCGCCGAACTCGCTCATCTGCTCGCGCGCCAGCGCGTGCCCCGGATGATCCGGCAGACCAGGGTAATGCGTGCGCTCGACCGCCGCGTGAGCCGACAGGAACTCCGCAATGCGCTGCGCAGTGGCACATTGCGCGCGATAGCGCACGAAGTAGGTCTTCAGTCCACGCTGCAGCAGAAAGGCGGCATGCGGATCGAGCGTCCCGCCCAGCACCGTGAAATCCGGCCGCAGGGCGCCGATCACGGCCACCTTGGCGATCACCGCGCCGCCCATGACATCGCCGTGCCCGGAGGCGAATTTCGTCAGACTGTGCAGGAAGATATCAATGTCGTACTGTCCATGCTGATGCACCCCGGCGAACGTGTTGTCGAGCAGCGTCATGGCGCCGTGTGCGCGCGCCAGAGCGGTAATTGCGGCAATATCGGCAATGCGGTTGATGGGATTGGTCGGGCTCTCGAATATCACCAGCCGCGTCGGGCGCTGCGCGAGCGCGCGTTGGATGCCGTCGAGATCCTCGATCGACAGCAGCGTGTGCGAGACGCCATATCGGGCCAGCGTGCGGCGGATCAGGTAGCGGGTCGGCCCATAGCTTTCGAGGAAGCACAGCACGTGATCGCCTTGCCGCGTCAGCGACAGCAGCGTCTGTGCGATCGCACCCACGCCCGACGCGCATACCAGGCAGTCGTCGCGCCCCTGCAACTCCGCGAGTGTGAGCTCGAGCGCCCGTGTGGTCGGGTTGGAGCTGCGTAGGTAGTAAAATCCCGGCAGCTCGCCGCTCAGCGAGCGTAGCGTGTCATCGACCGTCTCGAATTCGAATTTGACGGTCTGATAAATTGGCGCGACCACCGGCCGGTTGCCGGCGGGCACGTCGACCGTCGGCGGATGATTCACGCGCGTGGATTTCTTCAAGATGTTGTCCTCGAGGACGGGGACTCCAGCGCGGCGCTGGGCGCAACACCGCGCCGCCTGCGCGCGTAGGCCTGCAACCGGGCGGCGCCTTCATCGAGCGTCGCGTCGCGCTTGGCAAAACACAGGCGCAGCAGCGTCATGGGAGGCGGGTGCTGATAAAACACGCTCAACGGGATCGTCGCCACGCGCGCGCGCGTCAGCAGCTCCTCGGCGAATTGCGTATCCGGGGCATCGCTGAGCGCACCGTAGTCGATCAACTGAAAGAACGAGCCCTCGGCCCGTGGCAGCGACAGATCGCTGCCGGTGAGCGCCGCGATGAGGCGGTCACGCTTGGCGCCCAGGAAGGCGAGCAGGCCGTCGCCGCAATCCGGCCGCTCGTCAATGTAGCGCGCAATCGCCACCTGCAGTGGCGTGGCGATGGTAAAGGTGTTGAACTGGTGCACTTTGCGCAGTTCCGCCGTCAGTGCGCGCGGCGCGATCGCGTAGCCGACGCGTAGCCCGGTCGCCTGCAGGGTCTTGCCGAAAGAAAATACCGCGACGCTGCGCTCGCGCAACTCCGGGTCGGCCAGCACGCTGTGATGCGACTGGCCATCGAACACCATGTGCTCGTAGACCTCATCGGCAAGCAGGTAGATGTCCCGGCCGCGCAGCAGCTCGGCCAGCGTGGCCAGATCCTGCGCCGTGATGCAGGTGCACGCCGGATTATGCGGCGAATTCACGATCAGCAGCCGCGTGCGCTCCGTCAGGGCGGCCTTGACGCGTTCCCAGTCGTAGCGGAAGCGCGGCGGCTGCAGCGGCACATGAATACACGCCCCGCCGGCGAGCTGCACGGCGGGTTCGTACGAGTCGTAGGCGGGATCGAACACAATGACCTCGTCGCCGGGGGCGACCAGGGCCTGCACGGTCGAGAAGATCGCCTCGGTGGCGCCCAGCGTCACCGTGATCTCAAGCTCCGGATCGATCTGCACCGCGTAACTGCGATTGAGCTTGGCCGCGATTGCCTGGCGCAGCTGCGGCATGCCCGGCATCGGCGCGTACTGATTGTGACCCTGGCGCATGGCCTCGTGCACCAGTTCGCCGAGACGCGGATCGATGTCGTAATCCGGAAATCCCTGACCGAGATTGACGGCCTGCAGCTCGGCGGCGCGCTGCGACATGATGGTGAAGATAGTGGTGCCGACCCGCGGCAGCTTGCTGCGAATGCTCATGTCAGTCCAGGCCGGCGAGCCGTGCTTTGGCGCGCTAACGCCGCTGCTGCCGCGCTGCGGCGAACGCCGCGCCAACCACGCCGGCCTGGGCGCCGTGGGCCGCGCGCCGGATCTCGGTCGGGCTGTCGAGCAGGCCTCCGAATTGATCGAAGTCCTCGCTGATCGAGCCGCCGATAATGAACAGATCGGGCCAGAACAGCACATGCAGGCGGCCCAGATAGTCGTTGACGCGCGCGCACCAGCTCGTCCAGTCCAGGCGCTCCTCGGTGCGCACTCTGGCCGAGGCGGTGCGCTCCGCGTCCTGGCCATGAAACTCCAGGTGCCCCAACTCGGTGTTCGGCACCAGCTCCCCGTCGACAAACAGCGCCGAGCCGATGCCGGTACCAAAGGTCAGCAGCATGACGACCCCCGGCACATTCTTGCCGGCACCGCCCGCTGACATCTCGGCAACGCCGGCCGCGTCGGCGTCATTGAGAAAGGTCACCGGACGGCCGATCAGCTGCGACAATCTCGCGCCGCCGGCGCAGCCGATCCAGGCCTTGTCGACATTGGCTGCCGTTCGCGCAATACCACCTTGTACGACTGACGGAAACGCCAGTCCGACCGGACCGGCACCACCGAAGTCGCGGTCGATCTGTGCACAGGCCTGCAGCACCGCCTCCGGGGTCGAGGGTACGGGCGTTCGCACCGAGCGCAGGGCGGTTGTGAGTGTGCCGCGTTCGGTGTCCACCAGCCCGGCCTTGATCGAGGAGCCGCCGACGTCGAGGCCGAGCAGAATCGTTTCCGCCATGGCGCTGGACCCTAGACCGCCAACGCCATGCGCATCTCGCGCGCCAACCGCCGCTCGCGCCGTTGCAGATAGAGTGCTGAAGCCACGACCCCGATGGCGACCAGCGACACCATCAGCGTGGCAAGCGCGTTTACGTCCGGGCTCACGCCCAGGCGCACTTTGGAGAAAATGACCATTGGCAAAGTGCTCGACCCTGGCCCGGCGACGAATTGCGATATCACAACATCATCCCACGATAGCGTGAACGACAACAGCCAGCCCGAGAGCAGCGCCGGGGCGATCAGCGGCAGGGTAATTCGGGTGAACACCGTCGCCGGCTTGGCGCCGAGGTCGAGCGCTGCCTCTTCCAGCGACTCATCGAATCCGACCAGCCGCGCCTGCACGATTACCGCTACGTAGGACAGCGAGAAGCTGATGTGCGCGATCGTGATGGTGGTCACGCCGCGGCCCGCCGGCCAGCCGATCAGCTGTTCCATCGCCACGAACAACAGCAGCAGCGACAGGCCGGTGATGATCTCCGGCAGCACCAGCGGCGCGGTTGTCAGGCCGGCCAGCAGACCGCGGCCGCGGAATTGCCCAAAGCGGGCCAGCGCAAACCCGGCCATGGTGCCGAGAATTACCGCTCCGGTCGCGTTCATGACGGCGATTTTCAGCGACAGCCAGGCGGCATCCATGATCTGCCGGTTCTGAAACAGCTGGCCATACCACTTGAGCGTCGGCGAATGCACGGAATCCCACACCGTGACCAGGCGCGAAGCATTAAAAGAGAACACCAC
>Ga0302326_10029574_pt1 | contig 10988 bp, 6 predicted proteins | sample Palsa_T0_3_FD_202264 | JGI IMG/M metagenome (GOLD analysis project Ga0302326, IMG submission 202264) | Peat permafrost microbial communities from Stordalen Mire near Abisko, Sweden - Palsa_T0_3 | ecosystem: Environmental > Terrestrial > Soil > Palsa > Peat permafrost | place: Sweden: Abisko...
ATGACCACCAGCGCAGGGAAAGGCCCATCGCCCTTTGGCATGTAGAGCGTGGCCTGTACCGTCTCATCGCCGCTTCGGTACGACACCGCTTGCGGCTCGGCCGCCAACGCCGTCATCGCAAGCCAACAGATCAACGCGGTCAACAAAAAAGCTCGCACGGAATCCCCCAAACAGGGTAGCAGCTAACTCCGCCTTCCGCACACCCGCCCGTGACCCCGGTCACTGACAGCTGCGACATGCGGGATGACAATGTCCGCGTTAGAGTTCGAGCCTACCCCCATAACTTTCTACTATTGAGCTTAGTCGAGATCGTCAGACCAAGCTGCGTTCCAACATTATGAGGGCCCAATGATTACTCCTTGTCAGGCGTCACCTGTCGTAGGGAGTTGATCGAAATCGGGAGATAACCAGCCCGTGGTCCCGACGCTGAACGCCGTGGATGGAGTCATCACTTCCAACATGGCTATTGTGCCGTCTACGAATGGATCGATCGATGCTTACGCCCAGGGTCTGACGCAACTGATTCTGGACATCTCCGGCTACTTCGCGCCGTAGGGGAGTTAGTATCGGGAGGGCGACACGCTGCGAACCTTGTATTTTGCGTGCCCCCAGCCCCACCCGTGTCGCCCTCTTTGGCGACGGGGCGGATTCTTGACTACTGGCTACTGACACAGATAGGGCAGGAGCGCGCCACCGCCGGGCGCATCCTACCCTAACCATCCAGTATTGTGCACCACAATCAGGTCAAGTTACGAAAGTGCTAGTACCACCTCCCATTCCCCAAATGAATTTCGCCGCTCCGCAGAAATTAATGTTGGCCAAAGGCAAGCCGTGCTAAAATCGCGCCTGAGTCCAGGTGTCTAGCCGAGCAGTGAACTTGAAGTTCGCCTTGCCCGCTCCAGCAGGGCTGCTCCGCCTATCCCGGAAGTCAAATATCTCTTGCATCCGGCACTAGCAGCCAATCCCAGGAAAAGATCTGTCGAGAGGAAGCCATGCGTACTGCGCAGCGTCTGCCGTTGGGGAAATTTAGCGTTTCAAAGATGGCGTGTATTGTCTCGATATTCTGCGCCGCGACGGCAATTGCCTCGCCGGCACAATTCACCACTCTTGTAAATTTCAACGGGGCCAATGGTGCGGGTCCCCGAACGTCTCTCATCCAGGGTAGCGACGGAAACTTCTACGGGACAACGGAGTTCGGCGGTGCCGGCTTGGGCGAGGTCTTTAAGATGACCCCGAGCGGCACGCTGACCAGCCCGCCGTTCTATACCTTCTGTAGCGATGGCTGCCTCGATGGAGCGGGGCCCGTCGGCGCGATCCTGCAAGCCACCGACGGCAACTTCTATGGCACAACATATTGGGGGGGCCAGTCCAGTTGCAGTCTCCCCGGTTGCGGCACCGTGTTCAAAATCACACCAGGCGGCACGCTGACCACGCTTTACAGTTTTTGCCCTCAAAATGGTTGCCATGACGGTGCCAACCCTTACGATGGGCTGGTACAAGCCACTGACGGAAATTTCTACGGCACGACCTCTGCAGGGGGGAACAGTGGGAACGGCACGGTCTTTAAGATAACCCCAAGCGGCAATCTGACCACGCTGTACAGCTTTTGTTCGCAATCGAACTGCGCCGACGGCAGCCAGCCTTACGCCGGTCTGGTGCAGGGCACTGACGGCAACTTCTATGGGACAACCACCGCCGGCGGGATCAATAGTGGCGGGTGCGCAAATCTCAATAACGCCCCAGGCTGTGGTACGTTATTCAAAATCACCCCCGTCGGCCATCTGTCCACTCTCTACACCTTTTGCTCCCAGCCGAACTGTGCTGACGGCGCCACTCCATACGGAACGCTGGCGCAAGCCACCGACGGCAATTTCTATGGAACAACCATCGAAGGCGGGGCTAACCACGGCGGCACGGTGTTCGAGATCACCCCAAGCGGCGCACTGAACACGCTGTACAGCTTTTGCTCCCAGCCGGGCTGTGCTGATGGCGCCCTGCCATTCGCAACGCTAGTGCAAGCCACCGACGGTAACTTTTATGGAACGGCGGAGGTTGGCGGCAGCCAGAATGGTGCCGGCGCGGTCTTTGAAATCACCCCCACCGGCACCCTGACCATCCTGCACAGCTTCGGGGGAGCTGACGGTTCCTCCCCGATAGGTGGATTGGTACAAGCCACGAACGGAACGTTCTATGGAACAACAGAATCAGGGGGAGAGAGCGGGAACGGCACCGTCTTCAGCCTGTCGGGGCCCAGTCCGACCGCCGTGCAATTCGTTCCTGTGACCCCTTGCCGCGTAGTGGACACGCGCCAGGCAAACGGCGAGTTTGGCGGACCGGCGATTACAGGCGGCACTTTCCGAACCTTCCCCATCCCGCAAAATCCGAATTGCAACATTCCCGCCAGTGCTGCCTATTCCTTGAACGTCACGGTTGCGCCGCACCAGCCGCTGGGCTATTTGACCATCTGGCCCGCGGGCAGGAGCCAGCCCACGGTTTCGACTATGAACTCGCCGGACGGCCGCGTCAAAGCCAACGCAGCGATTGTTCCGCAGGGTGCGAGCGGCGCAGTCAGCGTCTACGCGACCAATACCACCGACGTCATCCTCGACATCGATGGCTACTTCACTACGCCCGGCTCGCAGACCTATCAGTTCTATCCCCTGACACCCTGCCGCCTGGTTGACACTCGCGGCGCCGACGGCGAACTAGGGGGCCCGCGCCTGCAAGCGCAAACGCCGCGCGACTTCCCGCTGCTGTCGAGCACCTGCATCCCGTCCGGTCTTCGTCCGCTGGCCTACTCGCTCAACTTCACGGTCGTACCTAATCCCGGAGGCCAGCAGCTAGGCTATCTAACGGTCTGGCCCGCGGGGGATACGCAACCGGTAGTCTCGACTCTCAACAATCCCACAGCGACGGTCGTGGCCAACGCTGCGATTGTGCCGGCGGGGACCAACGGCGACATCGACGTCTACGCCTACAACACCACCGATCTGCTCATCGACATCAACGGCTACTTCGCTGCTCCGGGAACGAACGGCTTGTCAATGTATCCCACTGCGCCCTGTCGCGTGTTGGATACCCGCCAGAACAATGGCCAGCCCTTCATGGGTCAGAAAACTGTGAACGTCGTCGGCAGCGCCTGCGCTCCACCTAGCAACGCGGCGGCCTACATCTTCAACGCCACCGTCGTGCCGCCGGGATCCATGCCTTTCCTCACCTTGTGGCCTGATGGCGAGACCCAGCCCGTAGTCTCGACCCTGAACGCTTACGATGGCTTCATCACGTCGAACATGGCGATCGTGCCGACGACGAATGGCTCAATCGATGCTTACGCCCAGGGTCTGACGCAACTGATCCTCGACATCTCCGGCTACTTCGCGCCATAGGTCTGCGGTTGAGTGATTGGAGGGCGATCTGTGGTTCGGGCGCGGGCCCGAAGTTCTCTGTCACGAAAATGTAATCGTCTCCCAGCGCTCAGCCGGGCTTGACATAAAACGGATGGCCCTCGTCCACCTGCGCTCTCACCGGCGCCCGGCTGGATCATCGGCGGCAACACAAAAAGGCCCAAGCAAGACTGCGATGACCACCAGCATTGCCAGTATCGAACTGCACCTAGATCGGTCAAGATTACGAAAGTACATGTAACCTTCGTTTTTATTCCGCAACGATAGATTCGCCAGCTCTCCAGAAAAAAGCGGTTGAACGAAGCGCAAGCTGTGCTAGCATTCCGGCAAACCACTTCGAGTGCCTTGAAGTCGGACCCACCGACGTGACGGCTTCAACGCATTGACCGCATGGCCGCTCCGGCAACACTTAATCCACCAGTCGGAAAACCAGGAACTGCCTTCAAAGGACCATCGCACCAAGTTGAATTGGTTGGAGCGAGGACCCCATTCTTTTCAGTGTCGGTTCTTGGGGCTGAAGGAAGACTATTCATGCGAAGCGAGAGACTTTCCATCCGATTGAGGGCGGCACTGGCAATCATCGCTGCGACCTTTCTTGTCACAAGCACATGGGCACAGACCCACGAGAACTTGCTGTATAGCTTCAGCGGCTTCGACGGGAGTTATCCCTCCGCCGGCCTGATCTTCGATGCCGCCGGCAATCTATACGGCACGACCCTCCGGGGCGGCGATTCCGGGGAAGACGACGGGACGGTGTTCGAGTTGACGCCCGCAGCGGGCGGGGGCTGGACAGAGACGGTGCTGCATTACTTCAACAACAGTGGCACGGACGGGATTGAACCCTACGCTGGCCTGATCTTCGATGCCGCCGGCAATCTCTACGGCACGACGTTCGCAGGCGGTGCTTCCGGCAATTGCGGCGGCGGATGCGGAACGGTCTTTGAGTTGTCTCCCAGCGGGAGTGGATGGATGGAGCAGGTGCTGCATAGCTTCATCGGCCGCCCGGACGGGTTTGGGCCCTACGCCGGCCTGATCTTCGATGGCACCGGCAATCTCTACGGCACGACCGTCTATGGCGGCAGTTCTGGCACCGACGACGGCGTGGTATTCGAGTTGACGTCGCAATTAATCGCCACTACCACTGTCTTGACGACTGCTCCTAATCCGTCGAACGTGGGGCAAGCCGTTACTATGACTGCGACCGTGACCGCGCAGAATGGCTCGCTTCCAAGCGGAACTGTAGTGTTCGAAAGCAATGGTGTCCAGATCGGGTCGGCCTCGCTGAACAACTCCGGAGCGGCGGTTTTGAATTATGCAGGCTTGAGCGCCGGAACCGACAGCCTGACAGCGGTGTATCAGGGCTCGTCAACTTTGGCCGGCAGCATCTCCAACATCGTGTCGCAGGTCGTGAGGACCGACGGCAGCACGACATTGGTGGCCAGCGTGCCCGATCCTTCCACTTTCGGGCAAGCAGTGACCATCACAGCGACGGTAAGTCCATCAGGCCCGCCGACGCCGACGGGAACAGTGAGCTTCACCTCCAACGGCTCGGCAATTTCCGGCTGCTCAGCCGTACCGCTGTCGTCGCAGACTGCAGTCTGTATGACTTCGACTCTCGCCGTCGGAACGGATGCGATTGTGGCCACCTATTCAGGCGACAGCAACTACACGGGCAGCAACGGCTCGACCACGCAGATTGCGAATCCCGTACCGACCGCGGTGGAATTTGTGCCGCTGACGCCCTGCCGAGTGGTGGATACGCGCAATAGCAATGGGAACTTCGGCGGGCCTGCCATCACCGGCAATTCATCTCGCAGTTTTCCGCTCTCGCAGGGTGGCAACCCGTGCGGCATTCCGTCGAGCGCCATAGCTTATTCGCTCAATGTCACGGTGGTACCGATCACCACGCTAGGCTATCTCACGATCTGGCCGAGCGGGGAAGGCCAGCCGACTGTGTCGACCCTGAATTCGCCGGACGGGCGGGTCAAAGCCAATGCTGCGATCGTTCCCGCGGGCACGCCTTCGGGCTCGGTCAGCGTCTACGTGACCGACACTAGCAACGTCATCCTCGACATCGACGGCTACTTTGCCGCGCCGACCTCAGGCAGCCTGGCGTTCTACACCCTGCCGCCCTGCCGCATCGTCGACACGCGTGGCGGCCAGGATCAAGGGGAACTGCAAGCGGGAGTAGAGCGTGATTACACGATTGCAGGGCAGTGCGGCATTCCCAGCGACGCAGCAGCCTACTCGTTCAACGTCACGGTGCTGCCGGCGGCCGGCGGCCTGGATTACCTGACCGTGTGGCCCAAGGGCGAATCGCGGCCCACCGTTTCCACCCTCAACGACACCACCGGTACTGCGGTGGCCAACGCGGCCATCGTCCCTGCGGGCAGCGAGCACGCAACCGCCTTCTACGCCCACAGCAACGCAACCAACCTGTTGCTTGACGTCGATGGCTACTTCGCTGCGCCGGGAACAGGCGGATTGTCGCTGTATCCGCTGACGCCCTGTCGTGTGCTCGACACCCGTCACGTCGGCAGCGGCCAGCCGTTCATGGGCGTCTGGAATTCTCCCAACGGCATTGACGTGCTGACCAGTCAGTGCGCGCCTCCTAGCGCCGCCAAGGGATTCGTCTTCAACGCAACGGTTGTGCCGTCGGGCTCCATGCCTTTCCTCACTTTGTGGCCGGATGGCGAGCTCCAGCCCGTAGTCTCGACGCTGAACGCTTACGATGGCTTCATCACGTCGAACATGGCGATCGTGCCGACGACGAATGGCTCAATCGATGCTTACGCCCAGGGTCTGACGCAACTGATCCTCGACATCTCCGGCTACTTCGCGCCGTAGGGCTGACCGCTTGAAGCGTGGGGCTATAGCGGTTTCACATCCGCTGTATAGGATGGAGCACCGCTTCAGCGGTGCATTTTTGACTGGAAAGGACACCGGCTTTAGCCGCTGAGATGATGGAGCCCCTGAGCTCAGGCCGACAAAGCGCGATCCAAAACTTTCCTCGGCAATGCACGATGTGCGGTCGGGATCGCGCTTTACTTCCAGCCCGTTTACTCCGACTCCAGCACCAGATAGCTCAGCACGCCGGAGCGTTCGACCTGCAGCACAATCGTATCTCCCGGCTTCATCTTGCGCAGGTCCTGTTTCAATTGCGGCAGGTCGTGTACCGGCGTTCCATTTACCGCGTGAATGACGTCTCCCGGTTCCGGACCCTCGCCCAGCAGCGTGCTGCTGGGAGTTCGCGCGGCCACCAGCACCCCGTTGGGAATTCGCAGGTCGCCCAGCGCATCGCGTAACTGGTCGTTGACGGTGACCGCGACGATGCCCAGGCGGTTCACCAGATTTTCCGGCCCGGTAACCATATCGGCGAAGCGCTCGGGATCGTCCGGCCGCTCCATCACCTTCACCGCGACGGTCTGCACCCGCCCATCGCGCAGCACTCCAATTTCCGCATTCTGGCCTATCTTGTATGCGTACAAGTCAAGTGCGAAGTGCCGCACATCGGCGACCGGCTTACCTCCCACGCTCACCACCACATCGCCCACCTTCAGTCCGGCCTTGTCGGCAGAGGAGCCGGGCAGTACGTCCGGCAACAGCACGCCCTGATTGGTGGGCAAGTGCAGGCCCTCCACCAGCTCGGGCGTAATGGTGCGCAGATAAACCCCGATCTGCCCGCGATGCACATGCCCCTGAGCGCGGATCTGGTCATACACGTTCCGCACTACGTCGCTGGGAATGGCGAACCCCAGTCCTTCATTACCTCCCGACTCCGACAGAATGAAGGTATTGATCCCCACCACATGGCCATCCACATCCACCAGTGGGCCTCCGCTGTTGCCGGGGTTGATGGGCGCGTCCGTCTGAATGTAAATTTCGGGCTTGTCCGGATCGATCTGCCGCGCGGTCGCGCTCACCACGCCCATGCTGACCGAATTTTCCAGTCCCAGCGGGCTGCCGAAGGCGAACACCACTTGCCCTTGCCTCAGATCGTTGGAGTCCGCCAGTTGCAGCGTCGGCAATCCCTTCACGTCAATCTTAAGCACCGCCAGATCGCTCAGCCGGTCGATGCCAACCAGTTTGGCCTCGATCGGCCCGTGCGGTGAGGCGTCCACTTGTGCCGCAGTTTGCTTGTCCAGTCCTTGCAGGCGAACGCGGATTTTCTGCGCGCCCTCCACCACGTGCCCGTTGGTCACAATGTATCCATCCGGCGACAGCACCACCCCGGCCCCTATCCCGCGCTGCGCCTCCAGGAACGCCGTGTCATTTTTCTGTTCGTCCGTGGTCAGGCCGTATCCCGTCGTCAGCACTTGAACCACCGACTTGGTGACGGTGCTCGACAGCTGCTGCACCGACTCGCTGAAAACGTGCAGAGGATCGCTCTTGAGCAGCTTGGCCGCTTCCGCCGAGCGTGTCGGCTGCTCGGTTTGCGCCGCGCAGAGCACCGGCATCATCGCCACTGAGAGAACTACACACCCTAAGAAGGGACGGCGCATCGACATTCTTGTCCTTCTCCCACATCTCAACTGGTGCGACGAAGGCTGAATCTCGCACACTCCATCAGATGAACTTCCAGACACGAAGAGTCGCGGTTCCATTCATTTCTTTCAAAGCAAACTCTCATTGAGTCTGATTTCTCGAAGGGATGGCCTTCAGGCCGTCCGTAAACGCCGCAAAATCACCGTGGCTTTACAGTTTGCTGAAGCAACTCGAAAATGAGTGCTTCTGAAGGGGCGTACCTTCAGAGCCTGCCCTGAGCTTGCCGAAGGGTACGCCGTCGAAAGCCCTTTATTCTTGTCATTCTGGGCGGGCTTCAGCCCGCGAGGAATCTGCTTTTCCGGGTTTTTCAGCAAACTGTTTAGCCGCTGAGGAACTTCGCCGTGACTATATCAGGATTTCCCTTCGCACTCGTTCCCGCATCCATAACGCAGGCCTTGAGTGATCGCCAACGCTCTGCCCTGCCGCAATGGTCAAAGATCACAGCAGCCTTTATGCAGCGTCGATATACTGAGAACATCCATTACTATGTAAGGAGTCGCCTAAATGGCTACAGTTGCAGAACCGACCGCTCTCATGGAAGATATTGTTGTTCACCCCCCGAAGCGCCTGTTGTATGGCCCCGGTCCGGGTCAGGTTCACCCTCGCGTCTATCAGGCGATGGCCCAGCCTATCGTTGGCCACCTTGACGCTTACTTCTTTGAAATTTCCACCGACATTCAACGCCTGCTTCGCACCGTCTTTGGCACCAAGAACGAGATGACCTTTGTCATCTCCGCCACCGGCAGCGGCGGCATGGAAACCGCAATCAGCAACTTCGTAGTGCAGGGAACCAAGGTCGCGGTCTTCGCCAATGGCTTCTTCTGCGACCGCATGACCGAGATGGCCCGCCGCCAGGGCGGCGAGATCGTTCGCTTTGAGAAGCCGTGGGGCGAAGTCTTCGGCGACAAGGAAGCCGCCGAATTCATCCAGCGCGAGAAGCCGCAGGTCGTGATGTATGTGCAGGCCGAGACCTCCGCCGGCGCTTTCCAGCGCGGCGAAGCCATCTGCAAGGCCGCACACGAAGCCGGCGCGCTGGTCATTGCCGACTGCGTGACCTCGCTGGGCGCAATGCCGGTCGAAGTCGACAAGACCGGAATCGACATCGCCTATAGTTGTTCGCAAAAGGGATTGAGCTGTCCTCCGGGGCTGTCTCCGATCACGGTGTCGCCGCGAGCGATGGAGTGGCTCAAAGCTCGGACCACCCCCAATCGCTCCTGGTACTTCGATATCAAGCTAATCGCCGACTACCTCGTCCAGTCGCACCGCTATCACCATACCGCCTCGGCGACGATGTTTTATGCCCTGCGCGAAGGCCTGGCGCTGATCGAAGAAGAAGGCCTCCAGAACCGCTGGGAGCGCCATCACCAGGCGCATCTGGAGTTCGTACGGCAGATTGAAGCGCTCGGCTTGCAGATGCTGGTTGCCCCCAAGGACCGCATCTGGAACCTGAACACTCCCAAAGTTCCGCAGGGTGCGGACGACGCGAAAGTGCGCACCACGCTCCTGAAAGAAAACGGCATCGAGATCGCCGGAGGCTTCGGCCCGCTCGCCGGGAAAGTTTTCCGCGTCGGCCTGATGGGCCCGCTGGCCACGACGGAAAGCGTGAACCACTTCATCGAGTGCTTCGGGAAAGCGCTGCGCGGCGCGGGACACAAAGGGTGATCGTCCCGCAGAGATGGATACTTGGGCGCCCCGTTCCAGCCTTCCTTGGCTAGGGCGGGGCCAACCACTCCTCTTTGTCACAGGGACTACTTGACCCGCTTCAAAGGCGGCTTGTGCCGGTACCCGCCGCGCCGCCTACCCGGTCCAGTTCTCCACCGAAAGACCCGGAATTCGTTTGAACTCGCGCTCATTGTTGGTGACGAGGGTGAGATTCTGGGACACGGCATGGGCCGCTATCCAGAGGTCATTGTTGCCAATCAGGCGTCCTTGCTGCTCCAGCCTTGCCCGGATTTCACCGTAAGCCTGGCCGGCGCTGGAATCAAGATCGGTTACTGGGATGTCTTGAACCAACTCTTCCAACTGGGCAAGCGCTTTGCTGCTTTGATTGCTCTTGCTGGCCCCGTACGAGAGCTCACCGTAGGTAATTGCCGACATCACCAGTTGTCCAGGTCGCAGGCGCTCAAAACGGGTTCGCACCTCGGGTGGCCTCTGTTTGGCGATATATATGCAAATGTTGGTGTCCAGCATGTAGCGCGGTTTCACAGCGCATCCCGCTGCTGAGGCGGCTGCTCCTGCCGGCCCTCGGACATGAAATCCTCCGGCATGGCCGCTAGTGCGGCAAAGGCGCGACCCAGATTACGCTTTGGTTCGCGCAATACAATCTCGTCTCCCCGCCGGAATATTTCAACTGCGTTGACGTCAAAACGAAATTGCTTTGGCAGGCGTACTGCCTGGCTATTGCCGGACTTGAAAATACGGGCTGTGCTCACACTCACCTCCTTTCTAAGTATATACCGTACGTATACACATCCAAAGAAGGCGCAATCGGCGGGTCGCTTTAATGGCGAAGAGCGAACAGCGAACCGCGGCCTCTCTACGCTGTCCCCAGCCGCTTCAGCACATTCTCCCGGAAACCGCGGCTCAGCGTTAGCTTTGTCCCATCGCGCAGCAGGATCGCGTAGTCCCCATACAGCGACGGCCGCAGCGTCTTAATGCGATCCACGTTCACCAGGGTCGAGCGATGCACTCGCAGGAATTGCCGGTGTCCCAGCCGCGTCTCCAGCGAGGTGATGGTCTCGCGCAGGATGTGCGTGTTGCCGCCTACATGCAGGCAAACGTAGTTGCCCGCCGACTCGGCCCAGTCGATCTCCCCAGGCTTGAGGCAAACAATCTCGCCGTCGGCCTTGATGACAATTCGCTGAGGCGCGTTCTGCCGCGAGTCCAGTTCGCCTAGCAAATTCAGCACGCGCCGCTGGAACATCCCCTCCGACGGATGTTGCAGTTGCTTGCGCGCATGCCCCAGCGCCTCCGAAAGGCGCTCCTTCACCTCCGGCTTCAGCAGGTAATCGAGCGCGTGTACCTCGAAGGCCTTCATCG
>Ga0302326_10029576_pt1 | contig 10987 bp, 9 predicted proteins | sample Palsa_T0_3_FD_202264 | JGI IMG/M metagenome (GOLD analysis project Ga0302326, IMG submission 202264) | Peat permafrost microbial communities from Stordalen Mire near Abisko, Sweden - Palsa_T0_3 | ecosystem: Environmental > Terrestrial > Soil > Palsa > Peat permafrost | place: Sweden: Abisko...
CCGATGGGGCCGGGCCGGGCGGGGGCGGCGGGGAAACTCCTGCGGCGGCGGTGAGCTGGTCGCGGGCGGCTTCCAGCGCGGTAGTGAAGCTGGCCCGGTCCGGGTCGGTGCCAGGCTGAGCCGAGGTGGCGTCGGTCATGGCCATCCGCAGCAGCTGGTAGAGGGTGAGCAGCGCCCAGATTTCCTGCTCCAGTCCGCTGCGGTCGCCGGAGCGCAGCACGTGGCCGTTCAGCAGGGTGCAGCGCAGCGCATAGTAGGCGGACTCGATTTCCCGGCGCTGATGGTAAAGCCGGGCCAGCTCCAGGGCCGGGAAGCGGCGGTGGTCGGTCAGGGTGGTGATCAGCCGGCAGCGGTCGCCGGTGCGGCTGCCGTCAGAGCCGGTGATCGCCACGTCGGCCTCGATGATCCGCACCGCCAGGCCGTCCAGGCTGGAGAGGTAGGAGCCGTCGGGCAGGTGCCGCAGGACGGGGGGTTGCGGCCAGATCGTGCGCGGGCGAGCAGCATCGCCCCGGTGGCGTGCACCTCAGCGAGGAAGGCGTTGCCGTCGAAGGCCCGGTCAACCAGCAGGAGCATGCCCGGCCGCAGCAGGGGCAGCAGCCGCCGGGCCAGGTTCGCCTCGTCCCGGTCTGATGCTGAGCCCAGGGTAGCCCCGAGCAGCCCGCGGGTTCCGGTCTCGGCCAGGGCCATCAGCCGCAGGGCGGGATACCCGGCGAAGCCCGTCCGGAAGCGGATCCGCCCGATCCAGGCCCGGTTGCGGTCAGTGTCGGGGACCTTGAGGGAGTTCAGGCCATCGAAGGCGACCGTGCGCAGCCCGGCGAAGCACACCCCGGGAGTGCCCGACGGGGCCAGCGGCCCGGCGACCACCTCGAACAATGCCTTCAGCGGTGCCGGGCCGAGGCGGCGGCGCAGGTCCCGCAAGGCTTTCTCCGACGGAGACGCGACGCCCAGGCCCGCCAGCCCGGCGGTCAGCTTGCCCCAGACACGCGCGTATCCCAGCCGCGGGAACATCGCCAGCACGAGCAGGAAGTAGACCCCGGTCCGGGACGGCAGGGCACGTAGCCTGCGCTGCACCGTCCTGTCTGCTCAAGGACATCGCCGACGACCTCCAATGGCAGGTACTGCGTTAATTCGCCCAGGTGGCCCGGGGCATACACCCCGGCGGCGACCGTGACGGCGCGGGTGATCGTGACAGTGGCAGACTGAACGCTCATCGGGACCTCTGGTATCAGGACGATCTTGGCAGGTTGCCCCGATCTACCAGAGGTCCCGTCTCGTGCCGGCCACGCCACGCCGCGCAAGATCCACTTGACTACGCCCCCATTCGCCTAACTACGCGGCATTGGCTGCGCGGGCGCTACGCGCCGCTTTGACCCGCCCGCCCGCTCGCAGAACCCGGCAGCTATCAGGGACAGGGACCAGACTCAGCCATGCCCAGACCAGGGTGACCATGACCGCACAAACCCACATCCAACGCTTGCGGTCACTGGCGGATGCAGGTAAGGCGGGTCAGCGCGCGGTTATCAGGGGATCTTCGTGGCATTGGCCGCTCAGCAGTCCCGGTTATGGCCCAATCGGACGGTCAGCCGAGCAGTATGTATATACATCGCCGCGCTTGGGGTGAACGTCCTCAATTGCCGCCGACCGGGTGAGCGCCATCAACCGTCGGTTCGCGCGGGCAGCAGCCGGCCTATTTCAGCGGCGGGCTGTTTCCCCATCGGTGCCGGTGTATCAGGACGCGGCGGCGCCTCTCTGTTCTGGTATCGGGTTAGCCGGGAGCGTGTTCGCTGTCATTGCGGCTTCTGGGAGTGAGTGACCTCGGGCCGGGAGGCACGCCGGCTGGACCTTGTGGCTGTGAGAACCCGCGGAGGAGACGTCTTGTGACCGGACTTCAGGACCCGGCGGACTGGCTGGCGTGGTGGTCTGAGCTGTGGCGTCAGGCGTACGCGCCGACCGCCGGGCTTCCTTCGCTGGCTCCGCAGGCGCTCAGCCAGCCGATTCTTCCCGGCTGGCTGTTCGCGGGCAGCGTTAACGTCACCGAGGAGAATTCCAGCTCGCCGGAGACTGAGCGGGAGATCGTCTCCCAGTACAGCTACGGTCGCCAGATCGGCCGCATCATCGACGTGCTCAGCGAACTGATCGAGCGGTGGCCGGGCGGAGTTCCCGATGACCGGGCGGTCCAGCGGTTCGCCGAGCTGAGGGATGATGTCGGGAAAATCAAAGCGCAGGGCATCGTCCGGGCGATCTCCGAGCTGGCTGAACTGAAGCAGGGCAATCCGCCTGAATACGCGCGGCTGGCACCGAAACTGAGGGAGATACTGGAACCCGACCTGGATAAGTCACGCTAACATCGGCGTCAGCAGGACCGCGCGCTCATGCCGCGTGGAGTACGCAGCAGGCTCCGCCGATGGGCGGGTGGCCGCCATCGACCCTGCGGGTGCCACTGCGTTGAGGGACCTGGCAGGGTGGATCAGGTGAGCGCTCAGGCCGCGTTGCATCCGGCACTGCGAGGCATCATCGGCCCCGCCGTACGCCGGCAGGATTCACAGGATCACGCCGTCGTCGGTGCAGTCCTGCCGGGGACTGGGCCGTGGTGAACGTGCAGTCCTCATCGTTCAGCACCGCTGCGCAGGTGCGGTGCGTGATAAACCTGGCCGTCGTTCCCGCCGCCTGGCTGCAGAGGCTTCATGCTTCCCTGGGATCGCCGCCGAAGTCGGTCACCGAGTCGCTCGGGCTCTACCGGGAACGGCTTCATCCCAGCGGATCTGCGGCAGGGCGGGATATCTGGTGGCAGGTCCACGACGATGCGGACGCACAGGAGGCCGCTCACGACATGGTCGTGCAGCTGGAGACGCGTGGCCTGCCCACGCTGCTGAACCTGCTGGATCGAGAGAACATGCCCGCCGCAATTCGCGCGCGGGACCTCGGCGATTTCAGGGGCCCTGACCTTGAGGTGTTCTTCAAGCGCGCCGAAGCCGTACTTATCGCTGGCCGCGGGCTGACGCCCGAACTCGAAGAACTTCTGGACTACGTCATCACTAATTCCATCCCGAGGCAAAAGCAGAACGCCCAAATGCTCGCCGACTGGGTGCGCACGCAAGCCTCGCTCGCCACCAGATGAGGAAACGAAGCCGTCCTCATCTGCCGCTGGCCGGGCGACCTCCCAGGCGTCGGCCAAGAGGTCGAGCCGTTAGGAGCGCGGATGCGCGCCATGAGGCCTGGTCCTCTGGCGTTCTTTCGGCTAGCCGGTATCACCAGCCTGCCGGGATGCTCCGTCAGATAGAGGTCAAGAGTGTCGGGCCCCGGTGATGTAGTCAGGGGGAACCATAAGTCGAGGAGGCTCATGATGCGGCCAGCGATGCACCACCTCAGTATTGGCGCCATCCGGGCCGATGCCCTGTTTGTGTCGGCACTGCAGCGCGGTGACCATCCCAGTGCCAAGGAAGTCCGGCAGGCCGTTGCCGCGGCTGTCGAGGCATTCGGTCAGCGTGGCTGTGCCGGACGGGTAGCGCAGGAGTTTGGCGATCATCCCGAGACTGCGGTCACGCGGATGCGCTGGGCTCGCCAGGCTGCTGGCAAAGCGTTCGGAGAACTGGGACCGGCATCAGCCTGTGCCCGGACGCTCGCTCGGCGCGCAGGAGCTCACACCAGCCGCGCCGCGTAAACACCGCGGGCCGCGTCGGGGTGAGTTCCACCTGAGACCCGGAACCCACGGCTGACAGAAGTGCAGGACGGTCGGTCATCCCGCCGGCGGCAAGCCCGGACGGCAGCCATCTCCCAGCCCAGCCAGGGAACGTACCAAGGGCCGTCCTCATTTGCCGCAGACAGGGTCGAGCCCACGGGCATGGAGCGAGACCATGGCCATGCCCGCGAAGTCAGTCGGCAGTCCTTTCGAAGGCGCGGCGGCGCCGTGTGCCTCTTGGCCGCCGCCGGTAAGTGGCGGGTTACCCGGGATCTTCGCTGCGGAAGGCTCCGGTGTGGTCTGCGGCCCAGGCGGCGTAGCTGAGCCCAAGGCGGCCGAGGATCCTCTCGACCTCGCCCGAGACGAGGCCCGGCTGCCCGAAGGACTTCATCCGTCGCGCATCGGCGGCGGCATTATGATGTCGCGGATCAGCATTGCCACGTCTGTCGATATGTCCAATGCCAGGGTGAGCCGGAACGCCACCACCGAATGCGTGCAGGCATCCAGAGCGAGGTTGTGGGGGTACTTCGAGACTGACCGTTGACCACCTGATAGCCCTGCCGGGTCTGGTCAGGCGCTGGCTGGTTGATGGCGTATTACACCCCTGGGGAAAAACCCCAGGGTGAAGATGGATCGTTTCCGCGTTCTGCTCGTCACCCGCTGTTCGTAGCGTGATGGGTGAGGGTACGCATCCGCGTGCCTGGTAACCAGGTGGGATAGCTTGCCCTAGCTGCTGGGAGGTTCCCTGTCATTGAGGTGCGTGGCCTGACTAAACGTTACGGCCGGCTGCCCGCCGTGGATGCGCTCAGCTTCGACGTGGGCCCCGGGGTTGTGACGGGGTTCCTGGGGCCGAACGGGTCGGGGAAGTCCACCACGATGCGGCTGATGCTGGGCCTGGACGGGCCCGGTCGCGGGGCGGTGCGGATCGCCGGGCGCCGTTACTGTGAGCTGGGCTGGCCGCTGCGCGAGGTCAGCGCGCTGCTGGAGACCAGGGCGTTTCACCCGGGCCGCAGCGCGCGGGCGCACCTGGCCGCGCTGGCGGCCAGCAATGCCATCCCGTTCCGCCGGGTCGATGAGGTGCTCGGCCTGGTGGGCCTGGAGAGCGCGGCGGGCAGGCGGGGGGGAGTTCTCCCTCGGCATGACTCAGCGGCTGGGCATCGCGGCGGTGCTGCTGTCATGACATCGCCCACAGGGGCCCGCACCCTGCTACCGGCAGCGGTAGCAGGTGCAGCCGGCCATGCTGATCACGCACGCGAAAGTAACCGCCCGGATCTGGGTGTGCCGTTCAGTTGCTGGCTTTGCGATCAGGACCGGCCAGCACGCCGTGAGCGAGGTGCCGGACAACGTCGTCGAGCGTCCTGGCAGGAGGGCCCGGGACGGCCGTCAGCGGGCCGCGGGTGGCCGCGCTTAGATTTCCGCCGGGGCTCTTACATCGGGGTGTGCGGGAATTCGGCGGAGCGCCGCTGGAACGAAAGAATCTTGGGATTGCGGATCACGCCGTCGCGGATCTCGATCGCCCGGCTGATGGTCTGGTCGCGGTCCCAGGCGCCGGGCCCGTCCATCACGGTCCGCAGGTGGGGGATCAGCGCCTCGCTGATCTCCCAGGTGGCGGAGTTCCACAGGTAGGACGGACTGTGGTCGACGCTGTAGTAGTGCATTGCCTCGTCTACGGCGAACATCGGCTCCGCGAACGAGGTGGGCCGCGCCCACTCAAAACCCATGCCCTCGTCGCAGGACACATCGACGAACAGGCTGCCAGGTGCGAACAACGGCAGCTCGTCACGGGTGACGAACATCAGCGGCGCGTCGGTGTCCTGCAGTACGCAATTGACGACGATGTCATGCCCGGAGAGGAACTCCGCGACCGGCACCGGGCCGCTTGGCGTCAGGACCAAGATCCGCGCCGGGTCTTCAGGCGCGGGCTCGAAATGAACCATGCGGACCGACGAGATAGGTGAGGCGACGGCAGGCACGTTACGGTGGGTCAGCACGGTCACGTCGGGGATCCCGAGCGCCGTCAGCGCGTTGACCGCCCCGCGGGCGGTCGCGCCGAAGCTGATTACAGCGGCCCGGACGCGCCGCCCGTATGCGCCGGTCATGCCCAGCAGCTGCAGGGACTGCAGCACCGAGCAGTAGCCCGCGAGTTCGTTGTTCATGTGGAAAACGTGCACGCCGAAGCCGCCGTCAGCCGTCCAGTAGTTCATTGCCTCCCATGCGATCAGGGTCAGCCGGCGGTCGATGCCCAGCTGGGTGACGGCGTAGTCCTGGACGCAGTGCGGCCAGCCCCACAGCACCTGGCCCTCCCGCAGTCCGGCGACGTCTTGTTCGGTGGGCTTGGGCAGCACGATCACGTCGCATTCCGCGATGAGCTGCTGCCGCGAACAGACGCCGGCCACCATCGGGGCGAGCTGCGCGTCGGCTATGCCGAACCGCTCGCCGTAACCGCTCTCGAGGAAGATCCGCGCCCGCAGGCCCGGTTCGATCCGGTCTAGATGCAGCGGGTGGATCGGCAGCCGGTGCTCGTTCTCCTTGCGGGAGATCCCGCACACGCCGAGGCTGAGTTGTTCCATCAGTACTCCCATCCCCGCCGCCGGACGCGACCGGTACGTGACCATGCCGTGACACCCATGGCACCGGCTACTAGCGTTGCCCGGGCCTAGCCGCCGTCTCCCGCGGGCGCAAGCGGCTCCGTCGCCTAGACCCACGACAAGGCCCGGCCCGCCGAATATAGCGTGCGCCGGCTCACCTGGGCACGTCCGGCTGGACACCCAGCGGGCGATCCCGCGACGCTGACGGGGCATTGCCGTGCCCGTGCCGACGCCAAGACGCTCGGCGACGCGACCGGGCGGTTGTGACTAGAACAGGACGATGGCGGCGGCGACCCGGGTCCAGAGCGGCAGGTCATGGCCGGTCAGGAGGCAGCCGAGCTGACCCACTCGCACGTACTCCGGGAGCGGTGCCGCTTGCCGGATCTCCGTAGCAGGCATGGCCGCCCCGTCACCGGCGGCTGATCACCGGGACACGACCCGTGTCAGGGAAGTTCGCGGGCTGCCCTGATGAGCACGCAGATTATCCGTTCGGGCCTGGCACAGGCTGGCCATGCAGGCGACCAGTTTGCCAACCATAATGGCGGGTCGGCGCCCGGTTATCAAAGGGGACCTATGCGATGCCGGCGGCCCGGCAGACCAGTAGTGGTCGGTTCAGCATGCAGCTGCCTGACCTGAATATTTATGCATCACGGCCATACGCGGAAAAGCGCGCTCATGCCGCGGACAGGGTCTCGGCCCGGATGGTTGTCGTCATGGCGTCGGCAGCCCGTCCATGACGTCTCCGCGGGAACGCGCTCTCATGCCGCCGACGGGGCACAATTTCCGGCACAGGCGTCGCGCTCGTACGTTAGCTCTTGGACGGCAGCGTGAGTTTGAGCGGGACTACGCGGCCGCGCTGAGCGAGGGGGAACCGGGCCAGGGCGCCGACGATCAGCTTGGCTTCATGACTCGTAAGGGAACCCCGGCCGGCCGGGGCGTCCGGGCTACGGCCGCGACGCGAGAGACTGGGCCCGGGACCACGATTCTGCGGAGGCACTGACTCATGACAGAACAAGCGCACCCGGAGTGGGACGCTAACTACACGGCCGACACGTCGGCCCCGTGGGACATCGGCAGGCCGCAGCCGGCTTTTGTCCGGCTCGCTGACGAGGGCTGCCTGACCGGACGCCTTCTCGACGCTGGCTGCGGCACCGGCGAGAACGCGCTGCTGGCAGCCAGTCGTGGCGCCGATGTCACCGGCATCGACGTGGCGCCGACCGCGATCGCGCGGGCGCGCGCGAAAGCGTCCGAGCGCGGACTGACCGCGCGGTTCGAAGTCGCAGACGCACTCGACCTCGGCCGCCTCAGCCTCACTGTCGACGCCGCGATCGATAGCGGGGTGTTCCACGTATTCGGCGACGACGACCGGGCCCGGTACGTCGCCAGCCTCGCAGCTGTGCTGAGACCGGCTGGCGCTTGCTACCTCATGTGCTTCAGCGATCGGCAGCCAGGGACCTGGGGCCCGCGCCGCGTCCGCGCAGACGAGTTGCGCGCGGCGTTCAGGGACGGCTGGGCCGTCGAGTCGATTACCGCCGGCACCTTCGAGATCAACCCGGTGGGCGGCACGACGCAGGTCCAGGCCTGGCTAGCCGTGATCAGGCGTAACTAACCAACCGGGCCCGCAGACCGGGACGCCTGGCGCACCTCCGGGTCGACCGGATCGAGCCACGGCCGCGGGCTGAGCCGCGCTTCACGCCGCCGCGCCGACATCACATCGGCCCTATGCGCGGCCATCGGTGCAAGACCGAGATGTCCCCCGGAGGAAGTCATCGCCTTCGGCGACATGCCGAACGATCTCCCTTGCGCAACTGGGCCGGCGTCTCCTGCGCGGTCATCGGCGGCAACGACGAGGACGGCGTCGCCGCCTGCCTGGAAGAACTGTGCGCATGACAACTACTAGCTAGGAGATACATGTCCAGTCGCGGTACATTACCGGGAGACTTGAGGGGGTGCGGGACCGTGCCGATTTTCATGGTCGAGCGCCGGTTCGCGGACGACTTGGACGCATCGGCCGAGGTGGCCGACCGGATTAACAGGATCAATTCCGAGGAGGGAGTCCGGTGGCTGTATTCCTTCCTCTCGACCGACAAGCGCAAGACGTACTGCCTGTATGAGGCGCCTACCCCCGATGCGATCCTGCGGGCGGCCAAGCGTGCAGGGCTGCCCGCCGACGCGGTGATGGAGATGGGCAGCATCGTGCTGCCGGAAGGGGCTGAGGCGAGCCTGCCGACGGGACCGCCGGCCAGCTAGCCGCCGACCCGGCTTCGGGAAACCGCGTCGTCCAGCCAGCGCCGGGACAGCGCCATCGCGGCGGCCTGGGTTCGGTTTACCGCGCCGGTCTTGAGCAGAATGCTGCGCACGTGGTTAGCCGCCGTGTTCTCGGTGATCTTCAGCCGGGAAGCGATCTCCCGGTTGCTGCTCCCCTCGGCCAGCAGCCTCAGCACCGCCAGCTCCCGCGGCGTGAGTCCGGCCGCGTCCGGGCCGTCCGCTGGTGCCGCGGCATCCAGCGCGCGCAGTCTGCATTGCAGCCGCACCTGCCCTGTGCTGGCCGCCAGCCGGCGTGCCTGCTCCCGGACCTCCGCGGCCAGGCCGCTGCCCGGCCCGCCGGAGTCACCGCAGCCGCCGGACCTGGCGGCGCCTCGCGGCCCGCTGGCATCGCCGGCGCTCAGGTGGACGGCCCAGGCGGTCAGCGCCGCCGCCTCGTGCACGGGCGCGCCGAATTCCCGTGCCTGCGCCACCGCCCGCCGGAACAGGAGGCCCGCGGATTCCGCGTCGCCCAGCAGCGAGTCAAGCGCGGCCAGGTAGGTGTCGGCGGGACCGAAGACGGCCACGAACGTCCCCGCGATGAGCTGCTGGCCGGCGTAGGGCGTGAGCTTCGGGCGCAGCCGCCGGGCCGCGGCTGTGTCTCTCAGCGCGATCGCGGTCTCGGCGAGGAAGACCAGGACGGCGGTCCACTGCGCCCACGGGGACTGCCCGCCCGGCGTCTCGTCCGCCCAGTCGAGCAGTTCCGCGAGCAGGGTGCCGGCCTCGCTGGTCATCCCGAGTTCGGTGTACAGCGCCAGCAGCCCGGGCGCCCAGCCGTCCCCGGACCGCCGGATGACGTCCACCATGGGCCGGACCTGCTCCAGTTCTCCGGTCTCCCGGCGGACCATGTACATCTGCAGCCCGTAGGGTCCTTCGGTGTCGTCCGGGCCGAACGACCGGCCGAGTTCCACTAGGTCCTCGGCGACCTGCGCGGCGGCGGCGAAATCGCCGCGCAGGAACGCGAGCGCGTAGTCGTCGCAGCCCCGCATGTAAGCGATGAAGGGCTGCCCGCTGCCGCGCACCGACCGGTCCAGGACGGCCAGCGCCTCCGCCCACCCGGCCCTGTCGGCGCGGATGTAGGCGATGCCTGCCTGGAACACCCCCGCGGTGCCTAGCGCGTCCCAGTTCTGGCTCGCCATGGCACGGCGGGCGAGTTCCGCGGCCAGCTCCCGGTACTGGTCGACCGACTCCGGCCCGGGCGCCTGCCACATCATGGCCTCCAGCGCGTGCACTAGGAGCTGCTCATCGCGGAGTTCCCGTGCCTGCGCCAGCGCCTGCCAGGTCAGGTCGCGTGCCTGCCCGGTGTCGCCGGTGAAGGCAATGGCCCGCCCCAGGCTGGCGCGCGCCCACACGTACCTGGGGTCGCCGGGGTCGGCGGGGACATCATCCAGGGCACGGGTGAGCAGCGCAACGGCGTCCTCCCCCGGCAGCCCGGGCCGCCACCCCGCGTCCTCGTAGCCGATCGCGGCCCGCAGCCTTACCTGGCTGTCACGGGAGTCGCACAGCTTGCGGTACAGCTCCCGCGCGGCGGCGAAGTCACCGGCGCGCAGGAAGCTGTGCGCGGCGGAGAACCACAGCTCCTCACGGGCTGCCTCGGTGCCGTCAAGCAGGTCGGCCGCCTGCGCGTACCAGGCGGCGGCGTCCTCGAACGCCAGGCTTCGCTCGGCCTCCCGCGCGGCCTGGGTCAGGTACTCGGCGGCCTTGCCGCCGTAGCCGGCGTACCCGAGGGCGCCCGCGCGGGCGAAGTGGTGGGCGAGCTGCCGCACCATCCGGGGCGAGTCGGCCCCGGATGCTTGCAGCACTTCCCCAACGCGGGCGTGCAGCGCCGCCCGGCGGGAGGGGCTGGTCAGGTCGAGAACCGCCTGCCGGGTCAGCGTGTGCGGGAAGAGGACCCGGCCGTGGGCCAGTTCCCCGGCATCGACGAAGCCGAACTGGGCAGCGCTATCCAGCGCGCCAAGCACCTCGGCCGGCGTCGCCTGGCAGGCCTGGACGAGCACCCGGACGTCCCCGCCGTCGCCCAGCACCGCTGCGGTCTCCACCACGCCGCGCTCGCCCGCGGTCAGCCGGGACAACCGACGCTGCAGCGTGTCCCGGACCGATACGGGGGCACGGGCGCCGAGGGCTCGCACCGGCGCGAGCTCCGCGCCGCCTCCCGGCCTGGTCATGTCGCGCCAGAGCTCGCGCAGGAAGAACGGGTTCCCCCCGGTCTGGTCGCGCAGCACGGCAGCGTATTCCCGGGCCCGGCGCACGCTCAGGCCGCCCTCGGCCACCAGGTACTGGGCGACCTCCTCGGCGCTCAGCCCCGCCAGGTCCAGCCGCCGCACGCCGTCCAGCCGGTACAGGTCGGCGATCGCGTAGGTGAGGTCGTCGTTGCGATCCGGCGCGGTGCTGCGGTGCGTGCACAGCAGCAGCAGCC
>Ga0302326_10029581_pt1 | contig 10987 bp, 8 predicted proteins | sample Palsa_T0_3_FD_202264 | JGI IMG/M metagenome (GOLD analysis project Ga0302326, IMG submission 202264) | Peat permafrost microbial communities from Stordalen Mire near Abisko, Sweden - Palsa_T0_3 | ecosystem: Environmental > Terrestrial > Soil > Palsa > Peat permafrost | place: Sweden: Abisko...
CCAGGGTTGTTGTGGGAGGAGTGCGGCCCTCTTCGACCAGGAATGCGATTGCCTCGTTCAGCATCGCGGTAAGGGAGCCCGGGTCGTATTGCAGCTTTCCGTCGGTTGAATCATTCGCATCGCGGGGCCCTTGGGGCACCAAGAGGACGGCGTTGAGGCCGCTCAACTCCATCTGATGGGCGAGGTCGTACTGCTCAAAGACCTGCTGGACGTGGTTATTCCAGCCGTGGAAATGGACCACGAAGTTGATGCTCTTGCTAGGTTTGAAGTTCTTGGGGATGAACACTCCGACGGTCGAGTCGGTGTAGTGCGGGTCGCGCGGATAGAACGTCGTCTCGTATTGAAACCCGTTATCTCGACTGGAATGGGGAAACGGTGCGCTTTTGAAAGGCACCAGAGCGAGGTCGCCGTCACTCGAGCTCTTCCAAGGAGTCGACTGGTGGGTCATGGCCGCGAGGCCGATCAAGCAGAGCAAATTCATACGGCGTCAACGGACTTTACCTACTGGTGTTGCTTCAGGCAGTTTCATTCGGGTACGAGTCCACTGGCGTTGAGCGTCAGATCGGAGCCGTGGCACTCACGCTCGGCTCGCCCTTCCAGGGCTGCAGGGTCTTTGGGGGCCCGGTCCGGGGGTTTCGCCCCCGGCTATGCTCTGGTCGCCCCTCCGGGGCTGCGGTTCGTCTGTCTCAGATCGAGCCTTTGCTCGTCAGAATATATTCCCAAGACGCTTTGCTAGCCACTTTCGCGCTCAGGCGGCTCTATATGTACACTTGCTCGACTGCACTGGTCAATGGACGCTTCTTGATGGGCATCTCCCTCTTGATCGTCATGGCAACGCAGCTTTGCGCAGGTAATCCAGTGAAGACCCAGGCCAACGTTCCGGTTGAGTTGACGTTCCACTCCACGACTCACCAAGTCGACCCGTTCAACGAAGTGACCCTCGACGCCGTGTTTACGGATCCCGACGGAGCCCGGTACAGGGTGCCCGGCTTCTGGGACGGCGGGCAGGTGTGGAAGGTCCGGTACGCCAGCCCGCGTACTGGCGCCCATCTATACAAAACGATTTGCAGCGACCCCGCCGATCACGGGTTGAACGGCCTGGTAGGGTCGGTCGAGGTCACTCCTTACCGAGGAACAAGTCCTCTCTTTAAGCACGGCCCCGTGCGGGCGGCCCAGGATCGCCGACACCTCGCCTATGCGGATGGCACGCCGTTTTTCTGGCTGGGCGACACGTGGTGGATGGGTTTGGCCAACCGGCTTCGTTGGCCGGATGAGTTCCAAACCCTGACGGCCGATCGCGTCAAGAAGGGCTTCACGGTGGTTCAGATCGTGGCGGGCCTCTATCCGGACATGTTTCCGTTCGACAAACGCGGCGAGAACGAGGCGGGCTTTCCGTGGGAGGCAGATTATAAGTCGATCAACCCGGCGTACTTTGACCGGGCAGATGAGCGCATCGGCTATCTCATCGACCACGATATTGCTCCGTGCATCGTGGGGGCTTGGGGCTATTTCCTACCATGGATGGGAGTGGAAAAACTGGAGCGCCACTGGCGCTACCTCATCGCCCGCTACGGCGCATCCCCGGTGGTATGGTGTGCGGCCGGCGAGGCAAATCTGCCCTGGTATTTGGCGCCGAAGTTTCCTTACGACGACCGAGAGCAGGTTCACGGCTGGACCGAGATTCTTCGATACATTCGCAAGACCGACCCGTTTCACCGGTTGCTGACGATCCATCCGACCGCGATCAACTCCTACTCCTCGCACCACGCAACCGACGACCCGTCGCTGCTGGATTTCGACATGCTGCAGACTCCCCACGGCCAGGAGGGGGCGGCGGAGGGAGCGCTGAAGCAGATGATCGAATCGTATGCGGTGTCACCCCACACGCCGGTCATCGACGGTGAAGCCGCCTATGAGATGTTGGGCGACTCTCTGCCAACCAGGTGGACCCGGGCGATGTTCTGGATCTGCATGATGAGTGGCGCCGCCGGCCACACTTACGGCGCCAACGGCATCTGGCAAAACAACCGTCCCGGAGATCCCCACGGCAACTCGCCGCACGGCGGCAACTACGGCAAGATTTCCTCTCAGGACGCCATGAATTTGCCCGGCTCCACGCAGTTGGCTCTTGCCAAGCGGCTCTTTGAGCAGTACCCGTGGTTTCGGTTTCAACCCCATCCGGAGTGGGCTCGGTACGAGGAGAGCGAAAGCGCCACCTTGGAGGGAAGCGACTGGATATGGTTTCCGGAAGGTAACCCGGCTGAGGACGCGCCGGTAGCCACTCGGTTTTTTCGGGCGACGTTAGATGTGTCATCCGCTGAGGTGATCGCCGACGCGCGCCTCATCCTGACGGCGGACGACGCGGCCAACGTTTATTTAAACGGTGAAAAAGTCGGTGAAACGCGAGATTGGCGTGAAGGGGTTCAGATCCCTGATTTGAAGGGACGTATTCGAAAGGGCAAGAACGTGCTGGCGGTGGAGGCTGAGAACCTCCCAGCTTCGGTCAAAGAGAATCCCGCGGGACTGATCGCCGCAATGTCGGTTCGCTTCACGGATGGTACCGTTCAGGTTGTTCGTTCTGACGTGAGTTGGAAGGCTTCGACCGCCGGCCCGTCAGGCTGGAACGGGGTTGATTTTGACGATCAAACTTGGCCGGCTGCGTTGGACATTGGGCGATATGGCTGCGCCCCTTGGGGTAACGCAGGGCCTACGCGTTCGCCGATCGGGCCCCTTTCAACCGGCATCTCGGGAAAGGTGCGGTTCACGTACGTTCTCAACCCGGCGCCGATCGTCGTCTGCCATCTCGGCTCACATGCTCGCTATCGGGTCAAGGTATTCGAGCCGGTCAGCGGCGACCTAAGTGAACTTGGTGTTGCGGAGGCAAACGATCTTGGCGAGTGGAGCTGCGCGCCACCGCCCGGTTGCCAGGACGACTGGGTTCTCGTGATGGAGAACGTGAAAGACTGAGGCTGAAACGCTGCTGGTTGTAGGTTGAAATCTAACTGTCGTCGTGGACTTGGGTCCGACTACAGTTTGCCATCAGATTCTTTCGCCCCGAGCCGGCGGCATACTGACTCATCGGGTGCTTCAGCGCGGCGAAATCTTCTGGCTGGAGGTCTCGCATTTCCTTGAAAATCGTGTCGTGATCAAAGGGCGTGAACTTCCTCACGGGCTCAAATCCTACCTTTGCTCAACATGAATCCGCTAGTAATCGCACGATTGTTCGCATCTCACTGCGGAGGGTCGGACTGGGCGGACTCAAGTTACAATCGAGCCGTCCTCTCGATGTCCACTTTGCGAATCGAATCCTGCATTGATCCGTCCGTAATTTCGAAGCTCCTGGCGTGCCTGTTGCCGCTGGACCAGATCGATGTGCCCCTGCTCACGCGGCAGATCCTGCTTGACACAAACTTCCGGGAGGCCGGGTCTTTCGTAGGCTATCGCGATGACGAACCGGTTGCGTACTGCTGGGCGGTGAAGCGGCAAGTTCCGCTGGAGAACGCGCCCGACGACAGCGACCGAGGCTATATCGTTACGTTCGGAACCAAGCCCGAGGCGTGGAGCGGCGAGCTGGCCAACGCTCTCCTAGACACCGCAGAGAGTTACTTGAAATCGGCGGGATGCACCAGTTGCTGGATCTCGCCGTATGCGCCGGGGTACTTCACACCGGGCCTTGAGGACGCGAAGACCGTTGAGTTCCTGCTCCGGGTCGGCTACGAAGTGAGCAGCCGGCCGCTCGCTATGCAACTCGACCTCACAACATTGCAGGTCCCGGCCCACGTCAAGGAAGGGCCAGGCGTCGAGATCCGGACTTACGAGCCCGGCCTCACCATCCCCCTGCTGCGGTTTGCCGAAGAGACCTTCCAAGGCGACTGGGTGCGATTTGCCCGGGATGCGGCGAGGGATATCCTGCGCGGTGATAACCCTGGCCGCCTCCAGATCGCGATCGTCGACGGAAGGGTGGTTGGTTTCGCCCACTACCAGGGCGGCCGGTTTGGACCGATCGGGGTGGCGAGGGAACTCGACGGCACGGGGATCGGCTCGATGCTCATGCTCAGGACCCTAGAGGCGATGAGGACGAACGGGACCGAGCGGGCATGGTTCATGTGGACCGACGACCGAACGGCCGCGCGGTTCTACGCTCCGTGGGGCTGGAAGGAGTGGCGGCGGTTTTCAGTCCTGATGAAGCCGCTTTGAACGAGTCGGGAGAATTCCCACCATTTGCCCGCGTGACCTTGGTGCGAAGCCATCGAGGTTGGGCTAACTGGCGTCTATAGTAGACGAATGGGATCCTCCCAGGAATGTCAGAATGCCACCAAACAGAGGCAAACATGAGCACCTTCGGTGACGCAGACCTAAAGCGCCCCGACGCGGCTGGACGAATCACGATCGGTAAGGAGAACAAGCACAAGCTCTTTGCTGTCCAGCATCAGCCGAACGGCGACATCCTCCTCTCCCCGCGGTGTTCAGGCACGAGCGGGAGTCGTGGCTCTACGATAACAAAGAGGCGCTGGAGTCGGTGCGCCGCGGATTGGAACAGTCCGCCCGTGGAGAGACGCACGACCTCGGCAGCTTCGCGCAGTACGCGGAGACTGACGCGGAGTAAACGCCTTTGCCTTCAAGCTCGCGTTCACCACCGAAGCGAAGCTACAGCTCTCCGACCTCGAGCACAACGAAGACAAACAGGACCTCGATAAACTCAAGCGGGTTCGGAAGTGCCTCGGCCAGTTTGAGACCAACCCGAGGCACTCTGGCCTGAACTCGCATAAATATAGTGAGCTTAGCGGGGCCAAGGGTGAGGACGTATGGGAGAGCTACGTCGAGAACAACTCACCCTCAGCCTGGCGGGTGTTCTGGCACTACGGCCCTGGGCAAGGCGTGATCACAGTTGTGTCCGTCACGCCACCCCCTTAGTCTCCACAGCGCGGCTTGCACGGCGTCCTCCATCAGGCCCTGGATCAGACGCGCCGTCGTACCGCTTGCCTTGCAATTGAAACGGAACTCAATATGCTCCCGAGAAACAAAGTCTCAAAAAATCTCCCAACCTTTCACCGCAGCCCAGCGATAGGTATCAGTGAATCCGTCAAGATAGCACGCCATTAAATTGGCGTGCTTCTTGTTTCGTTGTTCGATTTTAGATCGGAGATTTTATAATGCATAAGACCAGCAGTAGTTTACAAGGACCAATCGCCAGGCGGGCCCTGCTCAAGGGCGCGGGAATGGCCGGGGTCGCCCTGTCGCCTGTCGCAGCGCTGCTTGCAGGCGCTACAAGGTCGCCCGCTCAGCAATTTGGTGGCGAAGGGTTGCATCGCGGCGATGTGGCCATTCTCAGCTTCCTCGCCGCCGCAGAGATCATCGAAACGGACCTCTGGGTCCAGTATGCGGAACTTGGGGGAATCGGCAATAATCCGCCGATCGAGGTCGATCCGAACGAACCTCTTAGCCCCTATCAGGCCGCACTATCAAACTTAGACCCAGACGGGCCGCAGTACATCACGAGCAATACGTTAGACGAAGCCACCCATGCCAACTTCATCAACGCTTACCTTGCATGGAAAGGAGAGGAGCCGGTGGACCTTGATCCGTTCCGGACCCTTCAGGGCAGCACCGCGCCCGGTTCTTCCCACAAATTGCGCCTCACTAACCTGATGCACCTGGACGTGGACACTAGCTGGTTCGTCCGATACCGCAGCGCCACGAACCCGGACTTCGGCGCAACCTATCCGCAGGCGGTCAAGATCTCGAACCGGACCGCGATCCCGATCACCAGTGCCGACTTTGCTGACCCCGATCACATCCAGGTGATCGCCAACACGGCGGCGTTCCACTTCGGGGCAATCGAGCAGGGAGGTTCCAGCCTCTATGCCGCGATGAGCCAGAAGGTGCGGGACCCGGAGGTGCTCCAGATCACTCTCGGAATCGGGGGAGACGAGATCGCTCACTTCCTGGAGTGGGTCGACTTTGCCGGCAACGGCGTTCAGGCGCCCGTTGCACCGGTGACAGACGATGGGCTAACGTTCCCGAACTTCTTCGATCCGGTCCATCCGCAGACTCAACCGAGCCTCATCTTCCCGGTCCCCTGCGAGTTCATAAGCCCACAGCTTCCCCACGTCGCGGTGATCCGGCCGCTCACCGACGAGTTCGGAGGTGCGATGGCAGCCGTCACCGGGCTTACCAATAGCGGCCTCTTCACGGGCCAGAGCCAAGGTTTCTTCGAACTCCTCAAGCGCCTCGCTAAAGAGGCGGACGAAGCTCACCGAGGCTGAACGATCCTACCGGGCTCGGATGTGCAATACGTTCTGAGCCCGGCTGCCTGAAGTCCTACCGCCTAAATTGGCGGGCAGTCAAAATTTGATCGTAAGGAAGGAAGAACCCGAAGCGAGCGAAGCAAGCCGAGCCAAGAGCGAAGGCGCGCAAGATCGAGGTGCGCGGACGCGTGCCGGGTTCGAGTTCGCCGATCGGCTCGGGCTACGGTCGGACGACGGCCCGTTGAGTCGCGAAGAAGCCAACGAACGCTATTCCGGCTAAGCTCGAAGTCGGTGGTAACCCTTTCTCTCGCCTGTATCCTCCTCGCCACGACCGCGGCGACTGCCTCAAAGCCCGATAAGATCACCGTCGCCAGCTACTACTTCGGCAACTACCACCCCGGCGACCCTCGGAACGAGAAGACAAAAGGGCCCGGATGGTCGGAGTGGGAGCTTGTCAAGGCGGCCAAGCCGCGATTCCCGGGTCACCATCAGCCGAACGTTCCGCTCTGGGGCTACACCGACGAGTCCGACCCCAAGGTGATGGCGCAGAAGATCGGTGCGGCGGCAGATCACGGCATCGATGCCTTCATCTTCGATTGGTACTACTACGACGACGGTCCATATCTGGACAGCCCGATCGACCGGGGCTTCCTGAAGGCCCGAAACAACCGGCGCCTCAAGTTCGCCTTCATGTGGGCCAACCACGACTGGTTCGACATTCAGCCCTATCACCGGGGAACTCCCCAGAAGCTTATGTACCCGGGCCGGGTCTCGCCAGAGACCTTCGAGAAGGTCGGCGACCACCTGATCAAGGATTACTTCCGAAGACCCAACTATTGGAAGATCGACGGAAAGCCCTACTTCTCCTTTTATGAGCTCACCAAGCTAATGGATAACTTCGGCTCCGTGGCAGCGACCCGGGCCGCCCTCGACCGGTTCCGAGCAAAAGCGGTTGCGGCCGGGCTGCCTGGGCTTCACCTTAACGCGGTGGTGTGGGGCCAGCCGATCCTCCCCGGCGAACACAAACCCGCCGACACCGTGAAGTTGATCAAGGACTTGGGCTTCGACTCGGTTACCTCCTACGTCTGGATTCATCACGTGGGGCTGCCAGAAAAGCAGACCGACTACAACTACGTCCGGGATGCCTATTTCCGCTATTGGGACTCGGTCAAGGACGAGTTCGGCGTCCCCTACTTCCCCAACGTGACGATGGGCTGGGACCCCAGCCCCCGAGCCGCCCAAGACGACGCGTTCGACAACGTCGGCTACCCATTCATGAACACGATCGGCGGAAACACGCCGGAGCGATTCCGGGAGGCGCTGGAACTGACCAAGCAACGCCTGCTTTCTCAAAAGAACGGTCCGCGCATCCTGAACATCAACTGCTGGAACGAATGGACAGAGGGCAGCTACCTGGAGCCAGATACGGTCCACGGCATGGGCTACCTGGACGCCATCAAGTCAGTCTTCCCGCCAAGCGAGCACTAGGAATCAATTGGCACAGTCCCAGCTGCAAATGTAGTCTCTCCGCGCCAATCAGTCCTGGGGGCTCACTTCGGAAGTAACTCGACCAAGGCCCCGAGCCACGGTTCGTAGTTGCGCCAACGCTCTACCGATGAACGGTAGATCGGCTGCCTTACCTGCCACTGGCTGGGGGTTCGGACCGGCCGGGCGTTTTGCTCGGGCGCGAGACAGGAATCGTCCCACGGCAGTTCCGTGAACTCGATCATCGCCCGGATCGCCGGCTCCGGATTTTCGACCAACTCCTCGTAAGAGACCTCATGGATAACCCCGCCAGGAAGAACCACCTTCCAATGAGCCATGAGTCTCTCGAGAAGACCATAGAAGCTCACGATGTCCTCTCGGCGGTGAATCCAGTTGTCACTGCTGCGAAACGGGGTCGTATATATGGAGACGGCATTGTCGATCGGGGAGCGCTTGCAGTAGATAATTTTCGTCCTCGGGAAGACACTGTGGATCGATCCGATCGAGATGTAATTGCCGGGCATCTTGTCGGTCACCCTCGCGGCGCCTTGGTCGAGCGAGTCCAACAATGACAGGTACTCGTCGCTCAAGGTTCGGAACACCGCATCGGCATCGGCGGGCCGGCCAGGGTTCAGCCGTTGCCAGTTGCGAGGCCAGAAGGGCAGTTCGCCTCCGGGGGCGATTTGGGGATGCCTGGTGAGGATCTGCTCGACAAGGGTGGTGCCAGACCGAACCAATCCCAGCACAAAAAGTGGGCGGGCGCTGTCCGAGCGTGCCGTCGATCGCATCGAAAACCAGTCCTTGGAAAACGCATCGGTGATCTCCTTGAACCGCGCCGCCATCTGAGCCTCGCCGTAGCCCTGCCCCTTTCGTCTCAGCTCTGCGTCAGCAATTCGGTGAGCCGCATCGAAGTGCTCCATCGCTTCCTCGAACTCGCCGACGTCGTCGTAGAACTTCCCTGCCGCGAAGTGAAGGGCGCCTCGCTCGTCCGGGCTAAGTCCTGGCTCTTGGAGCGAGTCCAGTATCAGTGCCAGCCGCGGTCTCTCCGCCTCCGTCATCCTCCGGCAAGACACGTAGGCCAGAGCCAGCGACTTGCGCTGCGGCATCGCGTCCATCGCGCCGGAGAGCACGTCCAGCGCCTCCTCAAATCTGCCGGTCTGCTTAAGCACCCCGGCAAGCAGCTCAACGAGATTTCCGTTTGCTGACGATTTGTTCAGTACCGAACGGATGGCCGTCTCCGCCGCCGCGAAGTCCCCCTCCTCGATCTGCGCCTGTCCCAAGAGGAGAGCGCCTATCGCTGGGTCTGGATCGGCTGCCGCCGCCAGCCTCAGATGGGGAACCGCCTCCCGCCCCCGTCCAAGGTTCAACAGCATCTGAGCAAGAGCTCGGCGGGCGGGCAACGATTCCGGATCCAGCTCCAGCGCCCGACGCAACGCGGTAATCGCCTCCGCGTCATTGCCGAGCTGCTGCAGGCAAAGCGCCTCGTTAAACAGAGGCGCCGCCTGCCCCGGCGCCAACTTTTGAACGGCCTGAAACGCCCGCCGAGCTTCCGCAAACTTCCGCTGGACAAAGAGGGAGTGGGCCGAGGCGTTGAGCTGGTTGATATCGGGCGGATTCAAGAGACAGCCTGAGCCTAGTCTATTTCGGTGGCGCCCAGGGGTGAAAGACCGCCTAGCAATCTCGGGACCGAAAAACCCCCATTTACGACAAAAGGCGGGTGGCACTCGGATAGGCCCGACGGTCAGCCATGGGAAACCGATCAATGCAGTAGGGGGTGCCACGCCGACTGGCCCGCCCGGCGGGCCGTATCCAGTGAACAGCTAACTGGCAATCACGGCATCGGAAAACCCCTCCATCACGGCAAGAAGTGGGTGGCACTCGGATAGGTCCAACGGGCAACCACGCCAGCCCGATCGCAGCCGGAGATGGGACCCCTTTGGAGAGACGCACCCGTCGGGCCGTATCCAGTGCCAAACCCAACCGGCAACCACGGCATCGGAAAACCCCTCGATCGAGAAAGCTACAATTTGGGGGTGAAAGAGGTCGCCATGATCTTTGACGACGGTCCGGATCTCGGAAACTGCGCGCGCTTCCTGGAACTGTTCCGAGAGATCGGGGGCCGCGCCACGTTCTCCTACATTGGCGAGAAGGTGGATGCCAGCCCGGAACTCGCACGTGCCGCATTTGAGGCTGGTCACGAGATCATGAACCACACCTATACCCATCCTCGTTTGCCAGAGCTCCCGGACGATCAAATCGTTGAGGAACTCCGGAAGACGCAGGAAGCGGTCCTTCGGGCGACCGGGAAGGCGCCGGAGCGGTTTTGGCTTCCTTACGGCGCCTTTGACGACCGGGTCCTGGCGACGATCGAGGCGTGCGGGTCGCCCAAGAACTACTTTGCGAACGACGTAGAGTTCGTTTCCACCGACGACTGGAACGAGGCCATAGCCAACGAGGAAACTATCGAGCGGGCCGCGCTGAGTATCAAATCGGATCGGGCCGTGGTACTCGGGCACGAATGGCCGAAGGCGACGATCGCAATCCTCCCGTCGATCCTCGGGAAACTCAAGAAGCGCGGCTACAGGTTCGTCACAGTCGGGGATCTATCCGAGACCTTATAAGCTCCCGGCCAGGCGGCAGGTAACCTCCCCCTCATACACGGTGCAGCGTCGGACCGAGGGGCCCCTGAGTTATAGATCCCGCTGAAAGCTTGATAACACCGTCGGGCGATGCCAGATTGCGCGAGTTGCTGCGCCCCGGTTTCCAAGCGATCAGGAAGAACTGGCTTCCGATGCTCCTGATTCAGGTCATCGCGTTCCTCTTGGTTTTCAGCTTCTACCGGTTTGAAGGCGTCCGGGAGGCGACGTCTTGGATCGCCAGGGCCAAGGAAAGCGGCGGTGAAGTGTTCGTCATCGTCGCCGGAGCATGTGCGGGCGGGGTGATCCCCCAGATCGCCAAGACGATCACCGGCAAGGCGGGCCGGATCGACCGGTTGTTTTTCGAGGACAGCGCCTATGCGGCGCTGGTCTTCGCGGTGATGGCGGTTCAAGTGGACGCGCTCTACCGATGCCAGATCGTATTCTTTGGCGCGGGTCACGACCCGGCAACCTTGGCCAAGAAGACCACCCTCGACCTGTTCTTCTTTTCGCCGCTGCTGTTCAACCCCGTGGCGATGCTCATGATGCACGCACGCCAAACGGGATTCAAGCTCTCCGGGCTTCGCGACGCGTTCCGTTGGTCGTTCTATAGCAGCC
>Ga0302326_10029586_pt1 | contig 10986 bp, 9 predicted proteins | sample Palsa_T0_3_FD_202264 | JGI IMG/M metagenome (GOLD analysis project Ga0302326, IMG submission 202264) | Peat permafrost microbial communities from Stordalen Mire near Abisko, Sweden - Palsa_T0_3 | ecosystem: Environmental > Terrestrial > Soil > Palsa > Peat permafrost | place: Sweden: Abisko...
CTCGGTTCCCTCTCTCTTCTTGGTCGAGGAGGTTCCCTCCTCGAGCTCCTCCTTCGCTTGCCGCTTCGCTTCGCTGCGCGTCTGCGCGCAAAGGGGGCCTGCTCGCAGGCCCCCCTTGGACCCCCCCGTTGAGAGAAGATGGGGGGGAGAGGGTGTCGCGGGTGCGGAGGGGGACGGCTAGGCAGGCGATGCGTTCGCTGCCGTCGTGTTTGCGGGAGGGGATGCCGACGATGGCGAGCTCGGCGATGCCTTCGATGTCGCCGAGGGCGCGTTCGACGTCGTCGGGATAGACGTTCTCGCCGGTGGCGGTGACGATGACGTCCTTGATGCGGCCGACGATTTGCAGCTGGCCGTGCTTGTCGAGCTTGCCGAGGTCGCCGGTCTTCAGCCAGCCGTCGTCCGTGAGCGTGCGCGCGGTCGCTTCGTCGTCGGTGTAGCCCTGCATCACGTTGGGGCCGCGGGCGTGCACTTCGCCGACGCCCGTCTCGTCGGGGTGGTCGATGCGGATTTCGACGCCGGGGATGGCCTTGCCTACGTGACCCGAGCGCGTCTTCGGTGAGGGGCGCGACGCGGTGAGCACGGGCGCTGCCTCGGTGAGACCGTAGCCTTCCGAGAGCGGCAGGCCGAGACCGAGGAAGAGCTCCTGCGTCTCTTTGGGCAGTGACGCGCCTCCCGAGATGAGCATGCGTAGCGAGCCGCCGAGGGCCTGGTGAATGGGCGCGAAGAGCATCTTCCCGGCGTCGAGGCCGAGCGTCCGGCCGAGCGTGCGATTGGCGTTCGATGCGACGTCGAACGCCGCCTTGACGAGCGGCCCGCGCGCGTCGACTTGGGCGCGCACACGGCGCTCGATGACCTGCCACAGCGCGGGCACGCCGACCATCGCCGTTGCGCGCCCGGTCTCGAGGGCGTGCGTGAGCTTCTCGCCGGACAGCTCTCCGACGTACTGCACGCGCGCCCCCCGCGAGAACGGCAAGAGGAGCCCGCACGAGAACTCCAGCGTGTGGTGCAGCGGTAGCACGCTGAGCACGCGGTCGTTCCGGTCGAGCGGGAAGATGGTCGCGAGGGCCGCGATGAGCGTCGCGAAGTTCTTGTGGGTGAGCTTGACGCCCTTGGGCTTGCCCGTCGTCCCGCTCGTGAAGATGACGCTCGCGAGATCCTCGTCCGCGACGTCGACGACGGGTGGCTCGCCGGCTCCGTCGACACAGACTTCATGCAGATCGAGCAACGTGAGGTTTGGGTCCGTGACCGCGTTGCGCTCCCGTGTATGTGCGTCGAAGATGGCGACGCGAGCACCCGACTCCCGGATGACGTTGGCGAGCGCGCTCGACTCCATGTCGGGGTCGATGGGCACCGCAGCAGCGCCCGCGCGCATGATGCCGAAGTACGCGATGGCCCAGTCGGCGTGGTTCTTCCCCGCGAGGACGACGCGGTCACCCTTGACGACTCCGCTCGCTGCAAGGCGCGCTGCAACCGCGTTCCGCCGTGAGCGCACGTCCTCGAACGTGATGCGCGAGAAGAGCTCGTTCTCGAGGTTGCACAGCGCGACCGTGTGACCGTGGCGTTCGGCCATCTCGTCGACGAGCGACACGAGCGTCGCGTGCGGACGAAGCGCCTTTGGCTCGCGCGCCATCCGCTTCTCCATCTCCGGGAGGATCCACTTCTCGAGCGCGGGCATGTGGACGCCGAAGTAGTAGTCGGCCCAGTCGATGGTCTCTGGCGTCCACCGGATGACGTCCTTGTACTCCGCGGGCAGCCTCGCGTACGCCCCGCGCGCGTGCTCGCACGAGAACGGCCCGAGCGTGTTGCCCGAGAACGGCGCGAAGAGACGAAGGAGCTCCCCGATGCGCTCCTGCCCCTTGGCCACGTCGTCGAGCGCGCGGCTCGCGGGCTTCGCGAGCTGACCGAGAAACGGAACGGGCGCGGTCTGCTTCAGCGCCGCACCCATCGTGCGGGCCACGCGCGCGAACGCTGGTGCGCCGAAGCGGTCGATCTCCTCCATCGGGACGACCGCGGGCTCGAAGTGCGCCTGCATGAAGTTATAGAGCGGGTTGCCGCCCTTCTTCTGGTAGGCCTTGCGCTTGTAGAGCCCGCCGAGCTCCCCGTAGCGCGCCGACGAGCACGGGTTGATGTCGGCGGCGCCGAGCTGATAGAGCGGCGCGTGCGTCCCCTCGAGCAGCTCGAGGAGCGCGAGGATCATCCCCGACGCGACCATGTCCGTCGGGATGAGGTCGAGGATGGCCTCGCGCCCGCCGGGCAGGTGCGTCTGCCCCTTCATCGCGAGGTACATGAAGGGGACGGTCGTGGAGATGCCCTCGTTCCACCCACGGAACGGATAGAGCACGGTCGTCTCGCAGCACGCGGGCCTCACGACCGTGTTGCGTAGACCGCTCCGCGCGATGATCTGCTCGCCGATCGACTTCGTGTACGTGTAAGTGTTGGGCCAGCCCCAGTGCGTCGCGCGCTCGACGCCCGCCTCGATGAGCTTGTCGGCGACCCACTTGCGTCGCACCTTCGCGAGCTCGGAGTCGAACGCGGGCCCCTCGACGGGCTCGGCGCGCGCGAGGAGGTTCTTCTTGGCGTTCTCGCGGAACTCGCTCTGCCGAAACGCGTCGTCGCAGCGGTGACGCGCCTGCGCGATGACGTCGAGGCAGTCAGCCACTTCGCGGTCGGGATCCCAAAGCTCGCGCCCGAGCTCCTCGCAGCGCGGGAACGGATGCGCGCAAGGATCCTCCTCGACGATGGGCCCCTTGCGGAAGCCCGCCGTGTAGCACGTGCTCGTATGAAGGAGGCGCGCGTCGCCGAGCTCGCGCGCGAGGTCGACGAGGTTCTTCGCGCCGAAGGCATTGGCGTCGAGCGCCTCGTCGAGAGGCGGGTTGAAGTCGACCACGCCCGCCACGTTGACGACCGCGTCGATCGTCCCGCGTATCTCGGCGAGCAGCGCAGGGTCGATGCCGCAGAGCGGCTTGCCTACGTCGCCGTCGACGGGCACGACTTTGTCGCGGAGGAAGGCTTCGTACCCGTCACCGAGACGCTCGCGGATGGGCCTGAAGGGCTCACTCTGCGCGATGGTCGAGAAGAAGCGCTCCTCGCTTGACGCGGCGTCCCCCTTGCGCACGAGGAGATAGACGCGCCCGAGCTCGGGGAAGCGATGCAGCAGCAGGCTCGTGAAGATCTTCCCGAGAAACCCCGTGCTCCCGAGAATGAAGAGGCGCTTGCCGGTCACGAGCCCACGCGGGTCGAGCGGCTCGCGCGCAGAAGCGAAGCGCGCCGGCGCGCCATGGCCGTTGGTGTGACCGTTCGACTTCATGGGTGCTGCTGCGGGGAAAGACGCTTTTCGTATGGTTTGCAGGGGTTTGTCAACGCAGAACGCCACCTGCACGGGACTCTGGGGTGAGCTATCATGACGCGCCATGCGGCGTATGCTTCTCCTTTTTGGTGTGGGCCTGACTTGGGTTGCGTGCGGCGGCCGCACGACGCTCGATGACACGACGCTCGATGGGGAGAGCCCCAACCCAGACGGGGGAGTGACCATCGATTCGAGCCTCCCGTGCTCGAAGTGCCTCCCCGATGGCGCGTTCATGGACGTGTCGACGGGCCAAGACAGCCCGGTCACCGTGTTCGACGCCGGCGGCCCTCCGCCAGTGATCGCCTGCGGCATGACGACGTGTGACGCCCTCACCGAGGTGTGCTGCGTGACGTTCAGTGGGATGGCGATCAACGAGACGTGCACCGCACCTTCGGGCTGCATGGGCGGCGCGACGCTCGCGTGCACGAGCGCGTCCGACTGCCCGACCAACGAGGTCTGCTGCGGCCAGCTCATGGGCATGAGCATCGACTCGACGTGTGCACCCTCGTGCATGGGCGGCTTCGCGAACCCGCAGCTTTGCGCGACGAGCGCGGAGTGCCCGATGGGTCAGACGTGCCAGCCGGCGCTCTTCGGCCTCAAGACCTGCCGGATGTAGTCACCTTGGTTCGCGGCCTGCGCTCCGCGCCTTCTGGCTCTCGCGGTAGGCGGGGCTTCGGGCGCGCATCGCCGCACCGAGCGGACGGAGCTCTTCGCACGCGTGCCACGGGTCGAAGGCGAGCTTCTCCACGAGATCGCGGGTCGTCGTGCCCTCGTCGCTGTCCGGGTCTTGCACGGGGATCGTGAGGCGCGCTAGCGGAACGAACGGCGCGTCGCTCTCGCTCCACGCACGCGATGTATCCTCGATGGGTGTCTTCTCCTCGCTCACGAAGAGCTGCGCGCGGAGATCCCACACGAGCGGAGCGCGCTTGATGCGCGAGGCGATCTCGTCGCGCAGCGAGACGCCAGACTTCGGCGGCACGTCGGTCTGCTTGGGCGCGAGCGAGAGGCGCGCGGCGTAATCACCGAACCGGATGGGCGCGACGGTGAAGTACGCCTCGGTCGCGAGCGACGTGATGGGCCGAACCGACGCGACGAGCCGCTTCAAGAGCCCAAACGCACCGAACCCGAAGTGCCCGAAGAGTCGCAACGGCAAGAGCGCCGGTGACGAGGCCGCCTGCACGAAGACGACGAACTCCTCCACGGTGCGGAACGCCAGCGCGGGCGTGTTGATGAAGAGGAAGTCCTGCGTGGTCTCGTCCTCCATGCCCGGGATGAGCTTCTTGCCGGGCACGTCGAGGATCTTGATGGCGAGCCCACGCACGTCCGGCTTGTCGTCGGCCACCCGCGCGCCGCTGCCGTTCGAGAAGCGCACATACGCTGCGTGCTTCTTCGGCTCGGCGAAGACTGCAATGCGCGCGTAGTCCGGGATGTCCGCGAGCACCTCGACTTCCGCATGAAGGCCCGCATGCGCTTTGGCGTGCAGCGCACGGCTCGGGCTTCCGTCTTTCGCGCGCGCCTTCTGCATACCGGCGAGCACGGTCGCGTAATGCTCGAAGCTCTCCTTTTCGCCGTCAGCGATGACTTCTTTCCAATCTTTCGATGGGCTCATGGCGAAGGCAGTAGCATCGGCGCCGCCGCCCGTCATGAAGCTCGCGTACGTCGCCATCACAGTGCTTGCGCTGCTCTCGGCGGGCGCATGCAAGCGCAACCCGCACGAGTGTGCGCAAACGACCCTCCACAACGACGACCCTCAGCTCTGGACGGTCGTCTTCAGCTCGTGCGGGGACAAGAAGAAATACGGCATCACGTGCGCGCCAGACACGACGCTCGCCGTGCCGGGCATCTTCGCATGCACGTGCACGGTCGACGGCGTCAGCGAAAAGACGTTCTCGTTGACCGGCGCGTTGATCGACGATCCCGGCACCCTCAAGATCGGCGCCAACGCCCAGTGCGGCTGGACGATCGAGTAAGTCTAAACGGTAACGTCCGCCATCACGATCGGCGGGACATGCATCACGAGGATGTCCGGTGTGCGCGGGGCGGTGCCTTTCGCCATGTCGAGGGCGTCTTGCATGGTCTTCGCGGTCTCGTAGCCGAAGAGCTTCGGGATGTACTCGTTGTCGGCGCCGACGACGATGACGCGCCCCACGTGCTGCCTGCCCGCTTCGCCCCAGTACCACATGAAGAACGGGTGGCTCGGGTGGTACGCGTGGCCCGTGCGGTACATCTGGATGTACGCCGGGTTCGTCGCGAACTTCGGCTCGAAGTCCTTGTGCATCACCATCGCGTCGCGCGTCTGCGGAAGCACGTCGTGGACGAACTCGATGTACGGCGCGTGGTGCTCCTTGTCGAACTGGTCGGTCATCGGGTGCGTGAGGATGATCGTCCCGCCCTTCTTCACGAGCGGCGCCCCGCGATAGAGGTTGAAGAGGTACCCCTCGGCGAGCACCTGCACGAGCAGCGGGTTCAAGAACGAGTTGACGTTGTACGGCGAGATGTACGGGATGGGGCAGACGAGCACGTCAGCCTGACCCTTGAGCGGCACCATGTACTGCTCGAAGCTCTTCGCGATGGTGAGCTCGTGCACCGCTTCGGTCTCGCCCGCGAAGACGCCCGTCATGCCATACGGTGAAGGTACGCGCTCGAAGATGGCCTGACGCGCCGGCTGCGGGAGCTTCGACAGCGTGAAGTGGAGCGCCTTCAGCGCGGTCTTCTCGGTGCCCGTGAGATCGTCCTCGTTCTTCCCGAGGAAGGCGAGGGGAGCGTCGAACATGCGGTTGTTGATGGTGGTCTCGATGGTGAACACATCGAGCGCCTTGTTGGTGACGCGGCCCATGCGCGTCACGCTGTCCGCGAGCGCGCTCGCCTTCGGGTCCATGTACGAGTGGCACTCGCGCATCACCTTCGGGTTGTGGTGGGCGCGGAGGCTCCGATAACCGCAGAGGCCGACCGTGACGGATTTATGCCCGCCGTCCATCGGCACGAGGTTCAAGTTCACGTAGATGACGAGGTCGGCCTCGACCGCCTTGCGATTGAGCTCGACCTCTTCACCGAGCTCGGTCGTTCCGACGAGCTTCATCCCGTGCGGGTCTTCGGCGTCGTGGTTGTAGAGGTGGTCGGGGTAGTAGCCCTCGAAGATCTTGCTCCCGACGATGTGCTGGATCTCGCTCGCGGTCATGCGGCGGTGAACGCTCGTCGCGATGATGATGTCGACGTCATCGACGCCGTGGTCGGCGAGCATCTCGAGGACGATCGTGAGCACGCGCTCGCGCACGTCGGGCCGGCGCATCGGGGGCAAGGGCAGCGAGATGTCGTCGATGGCGATGACGACGCGCATCCCCGGCTTCAGCTTCGCGTAGAGCGGCTCGGAGTTGTGAGGGTGGTTGATCGCGTAGCGAATCGCCGCGTTGGGATCCTTCAGCGCCTCGAGAGGCGGGCGCGGATAGAGGACGCGCGTACCGGCGGGAAAGTCAGCCTCGATGAGCCGGTCACCGAAGAAGAGCGAGCGCGGCGCGCTACGCGTGTCCAGCGTGACAACAAGCGGATGCGACATCGGCCGCGCAAGCTACCACAGAGGGAAAGCCGCCAAGCCGCCTGATTCCTGGGGGGCTTCGGGGGCAAAGCCCCCTCGGGTCGGTAGACCCGCAGGGAGGAGCGCGCGAAGCGCGCGGAGGGATGCAATCCCTCTGAGACAAAGAAATACGCCAGCAACCCGCAACTCTCCTCCCACTTCGCCAGACAGCGCCAGCAACCCGCAACTCACCTTCCAGGTCGCCAGACAGCGCCAGCAACCAGCAACTCTCCTCTCAGGTCGCCAGACAGCGCCAGCAACCCGCAACTCACCTCCCAGGTCGCCAGACAGTCAGACACCAAGAGCAGAGCCGGTTGGGTCAAGGGTGGCGGTTGTCGATGTAGACGTCGCCGTTGAAGGTCACGTTGCCGTTGAAGGTGACGTTGCCGCCGATGGTTACGCCGCGGCCGATGATGGTCTGCGGCATCTTGCTCGGGACTTGGACTTGGTCGGTGGTCGCGATGGGCTGTCTCTGTTCGTCAATGGCGAACGGGTCGCCGGCGTCCTTGTCGAAGAGGGCATTGTATTGGCGGTCGCCAACTCCGGAACGGTATCGGGGCAACGGTGAGGTCACCGTGGGCTCGACGTGGATGTATGGCGCTTGCGCGATCTGATTCACCGTCGTGATCGACACCGGGTGATACTCGGGGTGGTACTCGTTGACGCACCCCGCCCCGCACACGACGAACATCAGCGCGTGAACGATGTTCACCGAGGCCTCCTTTAAGAGCCCCTTCGGGGTGTCGGCTCGCAAGCGAGCCTCACCGGTCGTCGGGGGAAAGGAGGATGCCGTACGGCTCGACCTGCGGCTGCTGCACGATGACGCCGCTCGCCCCCGTCGTGACGTGCGTCACGCTCACCGGGTGATACTCGGGATGATACGTGGACGTGCACGCGCCAAGCGCCAGCGCGAGACCAAAGAGGATGATGCGCATGATGGGCTCCTTGCGCTCACCCATCGCAGTGTTCGTGCCAAGCAGAACCACGCGAGATCTCGCTTGCTCATCCACACGTGCGTGCGCGGATGTCGCGCTCTCGCGTGCCAAGCGACCCCATTCGCCTCAGCACGGGGGCGACCTGGGAGGAGAGTTGCGGTTGGCTGGCGTATTTCTTTGTCTCAGAGGGATTGCATCCCTCCGCGCGCTACGCGCGCTCCTCCCTGCGGGTCTACCGACCCAAGGGGGCTTCGCCCCCTTGCCCCCCACAAAAAAAACCCGCGTCACCGCGTGGAGCGCGATGACGCGGGGGTTGTCTCGCCTTACGGCGAGATGACGGCGCGCTGACGGAACTGCGTCATCCCGCGTGTTCGAAACTTCGCACGACGTGCGGGAAGCCTGACACGACGTGCGGGAAGCCTGACACGACATCCAGGAATTCCTGCGCGCGCCAGCAACCCGCAACTCACTTCCCAGGTCGCCAGACAGCGCCTTCAGATCGCTCGCGACTCACAGTGACAGAACCGGCCACCCGTACGCCTGCGCCAGCCTCCGCAGCTTCCCATCCGGGTTCACCGCAGCAGGGTGCCCCACGACGCTGAGCATCGGGACGTCCGAATACGAGTCCGAGTACGCGAAGCACTGCGCGAGATCGTGGCCGGCATCGCGCGCGTGCTCGCGTATGAGGCGCGCCTTCTCCGGCCCAGCGACGACGGGTCTCAGCAGACGGCCCGTCGCGTAGTTGGCCTTGAACTCGAGCTTGTTGGCGATGAGATCGGAGGCGCCGAGGTACGACACGAGGTGGGCGAGGACGAAGTCGAGCGCGCCCGACACGAGCACGACGTCTTGGCCCTCGTCGCGGCAGCGCTTCACGAGGCTCCGAGCGTTCGAGAAGAGCGCGGGGCGGACGACCTTGTCGAAGCACTCCTCCGATAAGAGGAGGAGGCGGTCACGCGAGATGCCCTCGTATGTCGAGTAGAGGAGCTCGTTGAACGTCCGCCGGTCCCGGAGCTCGGCGACCACCATCTGCGGCGCGCGAAGAGCGGCCCGGAGAAGACGCCCGGCCGACTGCGCGGGAGTCTGCTGGTTCGCGAGATAGAAGATCGTCGGCTGGATCAAGTTGGTCTTGACCAGCGTCCCGTCGACGTCGAAGTAAGCCGCCGGCATTAGTTACACCCGTAGACCTGCCACTCGTAGACCTGAGGGTTCGACGTTTGGCCCATCGTGTTCGTGCAGTAGAGCGCGTAGAGGCGCACTTCGGTCGTCGTGATCGTCGTGGTGAAGGTGTAGCTCCAGTCGTCGAGCTTGCCGGAGACCGAGCCGTCGGTCACCCACGCCGTGCCGTTCCACCATTGGATCTCGGCGGCTCCGAGCGTGCGGCCGAGGTTGCCGCACGTGTCGGTCACGGTCGCGCTAGTCGTGTCCATGTGCATCGACGTAAGCTTCTGCGCGCTCGTCCACGTGTATTGAATCCACGCGGTGCCGGGCGTGTTGCCGGCCGTGATCCACGCGAAGTCGTTGCAGTTCGACGTCTCGAGCACGCCGTCGTTGGCGTCCGACGGCAAGTACGGTGAGCTGCTGCCGCCTCCCGAGATGGTGGCGGTCGCGTTGGGTGCGACGTTCTTGTTCGTGCACGTGGTGCACGCGCCCGCCGCGCACGAGTCGCTCGTCGGGCACACGTGGCCGCACGTGCCGCAGTTGTTCGGATCGCTCAGCACGTCGATGCACGACGTGCCGCACCAGGCCGTCCCCGTCGCGCAGCAGTTTGAATTGGTGCAGTACTCGGTCGACATGCACGCCGTTCCGCACATGCCGCAGTTCTCGTGGAACTGCGTCGTGTCGTAACAGATGTTGTCCGAGCAAAGTGTCTGCCCGGGTGGGCACTGAACGCCGCACGTTCCCGCTTCGCATGTTGCACCGCCGAGGCTCCAGGGCGTGCCGAGCATGCCGGCGTCTTGCGGAGGAATGCCCGCGTCGGGGTTGTCGTTGCTGCCGGGCGTCAGCGCGCACGCGTCGGCGGTCTCGCACTCCGTGTTGCACTGCCCGCAGTGATCGACGTTCGACTTCAGGTCGACACACCCACCGGCATCACCCGGGCAGATCGTCATCGGCGAGAGGCACGTCGATGCATCGCCTCCTCCGTCGGGCTTGTTGTTGTTGTTGCCGTCGGCGTTGGACGAGCCATCGAGGCCGCTGTCCCCGCCGTTGTTGTCGTCCCCGGCGATCTGGCCTGTGGCGCACGCCGCAAGCCATGCACAACCCAAAACGGCCGCCCAAAGCCTCATCGGTTGAGTCTATCATGCGCTCCCCCCATGACCCAGGACGAAGCCAAGCAGCTCGCCGCGCGCGCCGCGATCGAGGAGCTCCCCGAATCGGGTGTGATCGGGCTCGGCTCAGGCTCGACGGCGAAGCTCTTCGTCGACGAGGTGGGCGCCCGCGTGAAGGCCGGTGCGCGGTATCGCGGCGTGCCGACGTCGCAAGGTACGCGCGCGCAGGCCATCGCCCTCGGAATTCCTCTCTTGGGCGACGAAGACGCGTGGGATCTCATCGCCGTCACGGTCGACGGCGCCGACGAAGTGAGCGAGAGCCTCGACCTCGTCAAAGGCGGCGGCGGCGCGCTCACCCGCGAGAAGATCGTGAACGCGTCCTCGCGCAAGAACGTGATCATCGTCGACGAGAGCAAGATGAAGAAGCGCCTCGGCGAGTCGTGGTCGGTTCCCGTGGAGGTCCTCCGCTTCGGCTTCGCGGGCACGTGCGACAGGCTCGGAAAGATGGGCGGCGTGAAGCAACGCACGAAGGATGGCGCCGTCTTCGTGACCGATGCAGGCAACTACATCGTCGACGTGAAGACCGGCCCGATGGACGACCCCGCCCTCATCGACCGCCAGATGCGCGCCATCCCCGGTGTCGTCGAGACGGGGTTTTTCATCCAGCGTGCCGACTTGGTGATCGTCGCGGGCCCGAACGGCATTCGGCGACTCACTCGGTGAAGGACAAAGATTCGGGCAACCTCGGGCTGAAGCCACTCACTCAACATCCAGCCGCTAAGACGCGAAAAGAGATCCGGTTTGTGATTGAGCTGACGCGGGCCGAGGCTCGGCGCTTCCTCGTTCGGCGTCACTTGCTCGCGCCGC
>Ga0302326_10029587_pt1 | contig 10986 bp, 10 predicted proteins | sample Palsa_T0_3_FD_202264 | JGI IMG/M metagenome (GOLD analysis project Ga0302326, IMG submission 202264) | Peat permafrost microbial communities from Stordalen Mire near Abisko, Sweden - Palsa_T0_3 | ecosystem: Environmental > Terrestrial > Soil > Palsa > Peat permafrost | place: Sweden: Abisko...
AGCCAAACGTGACCAGCCCGTGTAATAAAGGCGGATCGCTTCACCCGCCCTGACTGCTGTGGCCGGCATAATGCCGTGCTCATCAAAGGCGCCGGGGGTTCCAACATCCAATATCGGTCGCTCTGAGAGAGCTAAAATCCGCTCTGGCCGTTCGGGGTCGAGGTCTACATACCCTGTCAGGCTCAAGTCTTGGCGCGGTCGGCTGGCGAAATAGACGCGGATCCGATCCGAAAGCATGATCGCCGTCGGTACCTGCGCGTGGCTGTGCATCCAGCCGCCCTGGCCCTCAGGTCGGAAAATTAGACCGCTTTTGCGCCAGCGACCCCGAACAGCCTCGGCCATACTGCCAAACTCCATTATGCGGATGAGAACGCATTTGCGATTGCCGCCAGCGACGACCCATGCATAAAATTAGTCAGACTGTGGTGCCGTTCACCTGATTTTGCCGTCAAAGCAGAGGATCGGAGAAATGGCATGTCGCATCTACGGCCGATTGCTTAGCGCTGACTGATCATAGGGCAAAGCTAAAGAGCAGAGGGATCGCCTATGTCGTTCATCGTCTGGCCTTTTCCCAAGGCTCGAAGGAGGCGCGTGGCCGCTACTTCAGAGAGCCAAGCTCCAACGATTTCAGGTGAATTCTCTGCATGGTTTAAAGACAAGGAATTCGCATTCGACTGGACCTCCGGGCACTTCGCCACGTGGTCAGCGATCCTAGATCCGCTGAAAGAAATTAAACTCAGAGTATTGGAGATTGGCTCGTACGAGGGGTTATCAGCGCTTTTCTTTCTCAACTTTCTTCCTCGCTCCTCTATTGCCTGCATCGACCCCTGGGATGCGGCCACGATTGAGCCGGCCATTTCCAGGCTCGTCCCCGGCGATGCCGAGCAATATCCGTTTGCCGAGGGACGCTTCGACCGCAATCTGCGGCCGTTCGTGGATCGTGTCACGAAGATCAAAGGGTTTTCGATAGATGCTTTGACCGACCTGGGACTTTCTCGGCGCCGGTTCGACTTAATTTATGTCGACGGTTCGCACCGCCGCGCGGATGCCTATCGTGACTGCGTCTTATCCTGGCCACTCCTTGATCCGGATGGGATCATGCTGATTGACGATTACGAGTTTGGCGCCCAACTGCCCGATGAACTCAAGCCCAAACAGGCCATCGATGCATTTCTTGCAAATATCGTCGAACAATATGACGAGCTGCACCGCGCTTACCAAATTGCAATTCGCAAGCGGTGAATACGCGTGCCGATCACTGTAGCCATTCTCCGAGGAACGCTCGGAAGGCCTCCTCCGAAATGCGATAATCGGCAAAGTGAGGATACAACTTACTCTCGTTCACGACTTCACCGGTAAAAATCGTCGTGTCGACGCCTATCGCTTCCAACAAGCATGTATAGGAGGTGGCATTGAACATGTGGATCGAGCTGACAACGCAAAGCTTCGTTGCTGGTCTCGCTAAAAATCCGAGAAATAATGCCGACCCCTCAGGTCCGATGATATATCGCGCGCCGCGCATGAGTTGTATCTGTTCTGCGAAGGTCAGATCTTGCGGATAAAAAACATAGAACCCATGCTCGCTCGCGCATTGTTCGATCGCACTATAATTCACCAGTTTTTTCAACTGATCGGGCTTGCGGGCTAGATAAATGCGCTCAGGACCAGGCTTCGAGGGCACGACGGCCCCCGCGCGGCGCGTAATCTCGTTGAAAACGGCTGCAAAATGCTCCGGCAGCGGTATTTCGTAAGCGGGCCAATTGGGATCCAGAGTTTTGATGTAGGTTGGAATGTACGCGAGGTTGGCCGCACACCATAGGCGATGCACCCTTACGGTACTATTATACGGGACTTCGACCACTTCAGCATTCGGCGGAAGCAGCATTTCAAGAAATTCGCGGTGAGTCGCGGGCATGTAGGCATCAATCAGAATAGGGACATTCGAAAGCTTGGCCGATCTAACCGCGGCGACATATTTAGGCATATACTCCCACATCCAATGGCCGAATTGGGGAGTATTTGGACCCAATAAATTGAAGCCTTCGTTCAGTCTCAGCGCGTTGGTCCGCGAAGTCGCGAGCCAGACGTCTTTCTTGCTCGCCTGCAAAACCGGAAGATCTAGGATGAGATGTTCGTCCACTTGCTCAAGTTCGGCGCCTTGGAAGTCGAGCACAGCGCTGCCACGAAACTCGATCAAGGCCGACCGACCGTGAACGTAGGCATCCGGTAGGCAGGCAACATAGAGCGATCTGGTGACGCATTCGAGTGGTCGCTGGTCTCCGACGCCGATGACGCGTGGCGGTTGAGCAGTAAAGGGTAGCCCCCCCGTTGCCGTCTCGCGAAAGGTGACCGCGTGCGCGGAAGCCACATCGAGCAAGCTCCTAACCGGAAGATGTTCGATCGTCGTCTCCGACGGCAGCGACAAAAGGCCACGCAAAATTTGACATGCCTCCTGAAGCGACACCCGTTTTGTCAAGCTCTCCTTGAACGGTATCAGCTCATAGAGAAATTGCGATGGACGCGCTCTGATAATCTCCGCCAGCTTTCGGTATTGTTCCCTTTGTTCAATATCAAGTAGGCTCAGCGCCCGTGACAGCGCTTGATCGTCAGTGCTCGGCGGGCGAGCGCCGGCCGTTTCGTTACTGGCGCGAAGGGGCCGATTCACGCGGCGCCACGCTTTCGTCCAAAGGTCGAACAGCTTCTTACTCATCGGTCCAAGCTTCCGTCGGCCTGATCTCTCTATGGAGAGATGCGGGAGCTTGGCACTCGGCTGACCTCCGTCGCTGGCGGAGCATAGACTGCATCGGGTTTGGTATCCGCCGTGATCAAAGCGCCGGCGCCGATCAAACATCGCGGCGCGACCTTGATTCCATTCCGCAACGTCACGTTCACCCCGATGAAGCATCGCTCCCCGATCTCGACGTCGCCGGAGATCACAATGTGCGAAGCAAGAAAGCAATGATCTCCGATGCGCGCATGATGTCCAATATGGTTGCCAGACCATATGATCGTGTCTGTGCCGATTCGGGCGAACGGCTGGACGACATTAGCTTCCATGATGAATGTATTTTCGCCGACCACCAGTCCAGGCCAAGTGAATGCTTTGCTGCTGACGTAGCGCGCGCATTGGTAGCCGAGCGCCTTGACGGCTGCGAACTTTTCAGCCCGTAGTCGGTTCATCTTGCCATAGCCAATGGCGACAAAGACGTCGTGGTCGGACGGCCGGAAATGCTTTGCCACCTCCTCGAAAGCTACGACCGGGCGCCCCTGAAATTGCGCGTCTGTTAGAAACGCGCCATCGACCGTGTAGGCGATCACTTCGTAATCGCTGTCATGCTCGAAATAAAACGCGCACACTTCGGCAATCTGTTGCGTGCCGAATATCACGAGCTTTCTCATTCGATCCACCATTGCGCGGCAGGAAGGCCGGAGGGCAGCCGCGGCTGGCGGCGCACGATGCACGTGTATTCAAAGAGACCATAGTCGGCCCGTAGTTCATAATGCCGGCTAACGTGGCGATACAGGAAACTGGCAAGGGCATCGAACGGCCAGTGAAAAAGATCGTCACGTTGCCAGTCGACGTGAGTATTCATCACATTGAAGGCTATCGCGACACGCGCGACCCGAAACGCCGCAACAATTAGCGCCTCAGCTAACGCGGTTATCGCAGCGACGTCCAACGCGACGCGCTCCGTCAAGACGCCGTTCATGATCACCAGATCCACGCTTTGCTCGGGCAACGGCGCCGTAATGATATCCCGGCATGAAAATTCATGCCCGGGCCATCGCCGTCGGGCGGTGTCGATCATCTGACCCGACAGATCGATGCCATGATATCTGACACGATCGGTTGCTCCAATCGCCGAAAGAAAATCGAGGAGCAGGCCAGGCCCACAACCTAGATCAAGCAGTTCAGGTCGGTCGCCCGCCTCGGCGAGCGGCTCAAGCATAATGCCGAAGCGGGTTGCGAGATCTGCTCCGTTCGGCCAATCGACGCCGGCGGGTGTTGCCCCGTGTTCGCGCAGGGACCGCTCGTAGTGCTCGACGATTGAGCGCCAACCCGCAATTTTTGAGCGTGCTGCCAGCTGATGCACTCCTGCGCCGGGGGATCTTGTATATGAGATTTGTCCACTTTATCGTCGCACTTATAGGTCAAGCTCCTTCGGCCGACAACGGCAACAACAGTGACCGAAAGTCTGAGCCCGCTCGTTACCATCATTCTGCTGTGCTATAAGCACGAAAATTTCGTCGGCGACTCCGTAGCGGCCGTCCTTTCCCAGACTTATTCCCCGCTCGAAATAATTATCTTCGACGATTGCTCACCCGATCGGACTGCCGACGTCGTCGAGCGCGCTATAGCGGAGAATCCGACCCCACATGATGTTCGTTTTATCCGCAATCCTGAGAACGTGGGGGCATACGCCGTAGTAGTGCGGGGGCTCAAAATGGCAAAAGGCGAATTTATATTCGTTAGCCATGGCGATGATATCATGTTGCCGCGAATGGTCGAGGAGATGACACACGTTTGGCTGCGGGAGCACCTCTCGCTCGTCACCGCAAATGGGCATTACATTGACGAAGATTCACATCCGTTGCATCGCACCTTTCGGGATCCCAACCAGCCAGCGGATGACAGCTTTGAGACTTTGGTTCGAGACGGTTCCAACGCCTGCTGCTTTGGGCCCGCGATCGGCTTCGATCGTAAGGTGTATGATACCTTCGATTGGCCGCCCGCGTATTTGAATGCTTACGACATTATGGTGCCGTTCTATGCGTATCTCCTTGAGGGCGCGCGATTTATCACTACACCGCTCATCAAATATCGTGTGCACAAAAACAATTCATCGCTCTCTTTGCAGGCGGAAAAGATATCGTCGCTTGAATCGGCGCTTCTTGAAGAGCGCATGCTGATTGGACACATCGCCCACGCCACATTAATGGAAGAGGAAATAGATCGATTGCAGAATGAACAACCTGAACGCTACCGCTCCATAGCGCAACGGATAAAGCCCCTTCTTGCAATCCAACAGTCGGAAATGGCCAAGAAATTAGCGCGCGTATCGCGCCAGTCAGGAACGTTGGCGTCAGCTCAAAGTCGCTGAACCGCGGGCGCCGAGGGACCGGTTTCACGCGGGAAGAGTTTGGTTGTGACTTCAAAGGGGGGGCGGTTTGGGCATCAATTACGCAGATAAGATCTTATGCATAGACCGGGTTGCATCCGGAACGATGCTCGCTAGGAGCGTTCTTGCTCTACGCAGCTTGTTCCCCAATGAAAATCAAAACGTTGCGGAAAAAGGCACCCCGCAAGGATCATGGATCTCGTGTGTCCTTGTGCGGGCAAACGTCCACATTTTTGCCGCTACGAGATTTCGGCAATTTTCGCGCTTCCAGTCAATACTCTGATCATGCAATAAGCTCGATCTTAACGGGTGCGACCCGCTTTGGAGCGGCATTTTCGTTCAATGGTTGACATGATTCCGGTGCTGCGCCCGTGCCTGCCGCCAGAAGAACAACTGGCGCCGTATTTAAAGGCAATAGATAGATCGCGGGTATACTCGAATTTCGGTCCGCATGTCTGCGCGTTCGAAGAGAGGCTGGCTGCGCACTACGGCCTTGAACACGAAACCGTCACCACCGTTGCCAATGCGACGCTCGGATTGGCGCTGGTGCTTATGGCGCAGGATGTCTCGCCGGGTTCGCTCTGCGTGATGCCCGGATGGACGTTTGCCGCCACTGCGAACGCGGCTGTTCTTGCTGGCATGATTCCCTTCTTCGTCGATGTCGACCCTTCAACCTGGGCGTTAGACCCTCGTGCCATCGAACAAGAGATTACGCGAGCCCCGGCGAAGGTCGGCGCCGTGATGGTCGTCGCACCGTTTGGTCGCCCGATCGATTATCCCGCGTGGGACGATTTTAAAAGCCAATCAGGCTTGCCGGTTGTCATTGATGCGGCGGCGGCGTTCGACTCGCTGCATGTAGGTGAAACGCCGGCGGTCGTCAGTTTGCATGCGACCAAAGTTCTCGGCATCGGCGAAGGCGGCTTCGTCGCTTGTCGCGACGTCTCGATCGTCCGATCAATTCGGCACCGCAGCAACTTCGGGTTTGCCGGGAGCCGCGTGGCAGCGACTCTCGGCATGAATGCCAAGCTCAGCGAATATCACGCAGCCATCGGACTTGCCGCGCTAGATGCGTGGCCCGAAACAAGGGCAAGATGGATGGCTGCTGCACGCGTATACCGCCATGAGTTGAAGCGATCGAACCAGATCGGCCTGCAGCCGGGCTTTGGCGAAACCTGGATTAGCTCCACGTGCATTGTTTCGGTGGATGAACACGCGAGCGCGAGGATGCAAGATAGATTGGCAGCTGCGGAAATCGAGACCCGTTTGTGGTGGGGCAGGGGAGCGCACAACCAACCGGCGGCCGCGCACTTTCCCCGCACACAATTGCCCGTGACCGAGCGCTTGGGGCGCGAGACCTTCGGCATTCCCCTCTATCCCGATATTGAGCCGCATAAAATAAGGAGCGTCACGGGTATTTTGATTGCCGCGGCTTCAATGTAGCGTGCGTCTGAGCGGCCGTCAGATGGCGGGGACGTTCGGTGGGAAACAAATGGCAATACATCGGATCCTCGTAACGGGCGGAGCAGGGTTCATCGGCTCGATGCTGGTAAAATATCTCGTGCGCGAAGTGGGCGCGGTCACTATCAACGTCGACAAGCTGACCTATGCGGGAACCCTGGCGTCGCTCGCTGACGTCGACGGCAGTAATCTGTATCAGTTTCTTAAGGCGGATATCGCCGATGGCCCGGCAATGAGGGCCGTGCTGAACGAGTTTCACCCCGACATTGTGATGAACCTTGCAGCAGAAACCCATGTCGACCGATCTATCGATCGGCCGAGGGAATTCATTGATACAAATGTCGTCGGCACCGTTGTTCTATTGGAGGAGGCCTACAATTATTGGCGTGGTCTTTCACGGGATCGGCAGGAGCGTTTCCGCTTTCATCACGTATCGACGGACGAGGTCTTCGGCTCCGTCGCGGGAACGATGCGCTGCGACGACAACACGCGATATAATCCGAGCTCGCCGTATTCCGCGAGCAAGGCGGCCGCTGACCACGTCGTGCGCGCTTGGCATCGCACCTACCATATGCCGGTTCTTGTCAGCTGTTGCGGCAACAATTACGGCCCCTATCAGTTTCCCGAAAAGTTCATTCCAATGATGATCCTCAAAGCGCTCGCCGGCGAGCCTTTGCCGGTCTATGGGAACGGTGAAAACATTCGCGACTGGTTGTATGTCGAGGATCACGTGCGCGCGCTTTGGCGCATCGCGACGCAAGGCCGCGTCGGCGAGACCTATCTCGTCGGCGGCAACGCCGAAAGACGCAACCTCGATGTGGCCAGGCAAATCTGCCGCATTGTCGATGAGCTCGCACCGGACGACGAGGGCGGTCGCGAGCGACTTATTTCATTCGTCGCGGATCGGCCCGGTCATGACCTCCGCTATGCTCTCGATAGTTCCCGTGTCCAGCGTGAAATGAATTGGTCGCCGCGCGAGACCTTCGAAAGCGGCTTGCGCCGTACGGTGATCTGGTACCTTGAACGCCGTGATTGGTGGGAGCCGTTAACGAAACAGGTTTATCGAGGCCAACGGTTGGGGCAACGGGCGATCCACGCCGCCTCGTGAGTTTCGTATCCATCGAAAGGCTTCGATGAAGGGCATCATTCTAGCGGGTGGTACCGGGTCGCGCCTCTTTCCCGCCACGCTCGGCGTGTCGAAGCACCTCATCCCAATCTACGACAAGCCGATGATTTACTATCCGCTGTCGATCCTGATGCTCGCCGGCATCCGCGACATTCTCGTGATTACAACCCCGAACGATGCTACCGCATTTGAACGGCTGCTCGGCGACGGCGCGCAGTTCGGCATTAGGCTTGCCTATGCCGTACAAAAAAGTCCGCGCGGGCTAGCTGATGCGTTCATTGTCGGTCGCGAATTTGTTGGTGATGATCGCGTGGCCCTAATTTTGGGGGATAATATCTTTTACGGCCAAGGGCTGCGGCAGCTGCTCACCCGCGCGGCGGAGCGTGAGGTCGGCGCAACGGTATTCTCCTATGTCGTGGCCGATCCCGCCCGCTACGGCGTCATTGAGTTCGACGCCCGCGGGCGCGCCATCGAGATCAACGAAAAGCCGGCAAGCCCAAAATCCAATCAGGCCGTGACCGGGCTCTACTTCTACGACAATGATGTAGTTGATGTTGCTGCAGCGCTGAGCCCTTCAGCACGCGGAGAACTGGAAATAACTGATATCATCAGTGATTACCTGCGGCGCGACCGGTTGCACGTCGAGCGGCTAGGTCGTGGGGTGGCGTGGCTCGATACCGGAACGTGCGAATCGCTAATGGAGGCCTCAGCGTTTGTGCGCACGTTGCAGCATCGGCAAGGACTCAATATCTCCTGTCCAGAAGAAATCGCGGCGCGACTTGGCTTCATCTCGCTTGAGACTTTGCTAGTCTCCGCGCGAAAATTCGAGAACAACGAATATGGGCGCTACTTGCTTTCCGTTCATCGCCTGCTCAGCGGCGCTGGAGTTGCTCCGCACATCCCCCGCTAGGGTGGCCGCGGTTGGCGTTCTTTGATGTTGGGGCTCGGCCAGCCATGCTGATGGACGACCTGGGCTTGTGGTGTCAGATCGAGTACGCGACGGCGCGCAACCAAGGGGCTCTCTTTCTCGATCGCGACGGCGTCGTCGTCGCCGATACCCGCTATCTTGGGAGCCCCGAACATCTGCGGATGATGGAAGGCGCGGCGTCGGCGATTGCGCGCTGCAATGCCCTGAATGTTCCAGTGGTGCTCGTCACAAACCAATCCGGGATCGCGCGCCGCTACTATGATTGGGAGGGTTTTCGGGCAGTCCAGGCCACGTTGTCGGCGGCGCTTGACGCGGCCGGCGCCCACCTCGATGCGGTGTTGGCCTGCGCGTACCACGCCGAGGGCGCGCCACCTTTGCGCAGCGTCAATCATCCTTGGCGCAAACCCAACCCCGGAATGATTTTGGCTGCCGCGGAACGCATGGACGTTGATTTGTCGCGCTCGTGGATGATTGGCGACAGCGTGTCCGACATTACGGCGGGCGCGGCTGCCGGTCTTGCCGGGGGTACGTTGCTCACGGCTTCGGCGGGGCCGCTGCGCGAGGCGCAGCTATTGGCGAATGATCGTTTCGTAGTGGAGAGCGCGCACGATCTTGCGGCCGCCGTCACTGCGTTGATCGATAGAGGCCGGTTTGCGCACCCAGATGCCGCGGATCAATAAATGGCCTGGAGGCAGCCCCCGGGTCAAAAAGCGCGGGTCGGCAACCTCGAACAGATACCATAAGAGCCGGGACGCGGCGCCCTGGGTCACCTTTTCTGGAAGCCGAGCCCGCGCTGCCCGGCCATGGAGAAGTACGTCCGATGATAATTAGGACAGCCGAGGAATCAAATAGCACAAAGCTTCAGGGGCCGGGACAGCACTTCATGCTGCGCAGCATTTTGCCTCGATTATTTTGACTTCTCCTCCGCTGCGGAAAGTAACGAATGGTAATATCACCGGCATGAACACTTGCCACCACCGTCCATGACCCTTCTGGATTTTTATGGGAAGTCTCTGCCGCCTGCGAAAATTCGCGAGAAGCGGCAAGTCCGTATAGTAGCAAACAGCAAGAGGCGCGACCATGCGCGAGCCCATTCTTGTCACCGGCGTTGCCGGGTTCATCGGCTTCCACCTCGCGCGCCGGTTTCTCGCCGATGGTTGGCATGTGCTCGGCGTCGACAACCTCAACGACTATTATGATCCGCACCTGAAGCGTGCCCGGGTGAAAGAACTAAAGGATCAGTCGAAATTCCTCTTCCAGAGATGCGACATCGCTAACCGCCCGGGCATGGCGAAATTATTCGCAGCCCACAGGTTCGACTTTGTCGTCCATTTGGCCGCACAAGCGGGTGTTCGCTACTCCCTGGAACATCCGCACGCTTATGCAGATTCAAATCTCATCGGATTCCTGAATGTATTGGAAGGCTGCCGCCGGCGGGACTGCAAGCATCTGATCTATGCCTCCTCGTCTTCGGTTTACGGCGCCAATAAGCGCATGCCCCTGCGAATCTCTGATACCACCGATCGCCCCGTGAGCCTTTACGGCGCGAGCAAGAAGGCCAACGAGGTGATGGCGTATAGCTACGCCTCGTTGTTCGGAATTGCGGCGACAGGTTTGCGCTTTTTCACGGTATATGGGCCGTGGGGACGCCCCGACATGGCGGTGTGGCTGTTTGCTGCCGCGATTCTACAAGGCAAGCCGATCAAACTTTTCAACGACGGCCGCATGCGCCGCGATTTCACCTACATCGACGACGTAACCGAGGCCGTGAGCCGGCTTCTGACGCGGCCGCCGCGATCGGATCCGGCAAGCCAGGCCGGACGCGAGACCGGTCAAGCGCCCTCGCTCCTTTACAATGTCGGCAACAGTCAACCCGTGGAAGTGAACGAACTGGTGCGCCTGATCGAAGAGGCCGTTGGCCGGCCGGCGGTCCGCGAATACCTGCCGCTGCAGCCCGGCGACGTCCTCGAAACTTCCGCCGACTGCACCGAGCTCGAGCGCGCTGTCGGCTTTCGCCCAAACACGCCGCTGAAAGAAGGCGTCCGGGACTTTGTCGAATGGTTTCAGGCTTTTCAGGCGGCGCGGCCCGCGCCGCGTGCCCGCGTTTGACTTCTCCACGGCTGGTGGGCAAGTCTTACAGTCTATAATTTCATAGTCAAATAGGCCCATCACCGGCACCGAGATCATGACAAAGGCGGTTCTGGGAATTATCGGCGGCTCCGGCATCTATGATTTGCCGGGACTGACGAACGCGCAGAGCAGGGTCATAGAAAGCCCGTGGGGAAAGCCCTCTGCTCCGTTATTGTGCGGCGATATCGGAGGATTGCCGGTCGTATTTTTGTCGCGGCATGACA
>Ga0302326_10029588_pt1 | contig 10985 bp, 13 predicted proteins | sample Palsa_T0_3_FD_202264 | JGI IMG/M metagenome (GOLD analysis project Ga0302326, IMG submission 202264) | Peat permafrost microbial communities from Stordalen Mire near Abisko, Sweden - Palsa_T0_3 | ecosystem: Environmental > Terrestrial > Soil > Palsa > Peat permafrost | place: Sweden: Abisko...
CCGTGATCGTTCTCGCGTTTTACGTGCGCCAGCTAAGCAAGGAGCTCGCCCGCACCGACCACACGTTCTCGCATACGGAGATTGACCAGGCCCTTGAGGTCCTGGCGAAAACCCACTTCTCGCTGGAGAATTTCATCGAGGGCGAAGACTCCGAAAAGGCGCCCTCCATCCCGTATTATCAGAAGTACCTTAAAAAAGGCGACAAGCGGGTCATCTACCTGAATGAGATCGAGGCGAACCAGCTTATCCGCGGCGCGTACCGCGCGATCAACAATGACCTGATGCTGCGCCTGCGGTCCGGTCCGGCCCGGTGGATCTACAAGTACATCCACTCCGAACATCGGAACGCGCAAAAGCCGAGCCCCGACGAGCTCCCTCCTCCGTGCAACATCAGTTATTCGCTCCTCACCGAGCGGGGAGTTGTCCCGGCCACGAAGCGTATCAAGGACACCGTTTTTCGAATCCGCGCGGCCCTCGAGCAACTCGGCAAACAAGGCGTCCTTCACAAAACAAGCCAGGCGCCTCTCGGCTACACGGAGGAACAGATCACGGCCCCCACCAAAGGGCGCCGGCGCCTGCTCGACGTCATCTGGCATGTCTACTCTTCACTTGAAGAGGTTGAGCAAATCATCGCCGAACATTCCGAGGCCAAATACCGGAGCAAGCAAAGCGAGTACCGTTTTAGTGCGGCGCAGCGAATCGGGATGACGCTCGATGCCAGACGCGAACTCGGCAAGAGCCGCCTAGCGGCGCCCGAGCGACGCACGGCCGCGAAACTTATCCCCGACCGCCTCTTTTCAACACTGCTCACCAAACCTTAGCCGCTCAAACCTCGCACCCCCTCGGTCTCGCCCACGGGAGACATTCCGTCGGCCACTTTTCCACTCAGCGCCTCGACCTCGAGCGAGGCTTTGCTGTCCCCGCCATGCAAGGTTTGAACGGCCAAGGTTCTGGAGCGGATCCCCGCGAGGTTTTAGCGGCCGAGGTGTCTGTGCCGGCTCCAGGGAGCGAGGTTTGAAAGGCCAAGGGCCGCGTCCGATGCGAGGTTTCAGCGGCCGAAGTTTTTAGCGGCCAACAGGTTTGGGCCCCTAAAGCACGAGGTTTCAGCACCTAAAGGGGGAGGTTACAGCGGCCAAGGCTCCGGAGCGATCGCCGGGATGCAAGGTTTGAGCGGCTAAAGCTCTAGGTTTTAGCGCCGAATGCCCAGGAGCAGGGGTCGACCAGGTGCAAGGTTTCAGCGGCCAATGGCCGATCGGGTGCGAGGTTTGAGCGGCTAAAGCTCAAATGGACGAGAGGTATCACCGGCTAAAGCCCATTCGACGGGCGCTGAACCTCCGTCGGAGTGCGAGGTTTGAGCGGCTAAAGGGGTCTCTGGGGAGGTTCCAGCGGCCCATGTTTATGGAAGGAGCTGAGCGACAGTCGCTTAATTTTTGCTCCCCTTTCCCTCCTTTTCCATAAATACATCAGGTTTGGTTCCCCCACACCCCCTCCCTGTCGGGCGGGCTTCGCCCCCCCGCACCCCCCGGGAGGCTCCGCCTCCCCTCGTCCGCCAAGCCGGACGAGCCTCCTCTCCCTCAAACCCTTGAAAGAGCGCGGGCGCTTTGCGCCCCGCGCCTCCGCCCAAAGCAGAAATAGGGCTACCGCCCTCGCGCGCCCAAGGCGCGCTCACCCACCGGGGGCGACTGCCCCCGGAACCCCCGGAGGGCTTCGCCCTCCCGCCCTACGGGCGGCCCCCTCCCTCGCCATAAATCAAAGAATTCCGGCCGGTCGACACCCAAGCCGACAACGACAGCCCAAAGCCCGGCCGTCTTAACGCCTACGGGCCGCTTTGCGGCCCTATCTGGGGGGCAGAGCCCCCCAGCCCCCCAAAAACTCTCCTTGAGGCTTCCTTGCGCCAGGTGGCACCGCCGGCCTCATGGCCGCGGACCTGATTTTTGCCTCGAAGGTTTCGGAAAGCCCGAGGTGGCCTCTTCGTCAAAAGCCATCTTTTGCGAGACGGGCCAGGACGGGCTCGACCGTCTTTAAAAGCGGGCTGCGCCGGCTCTCTGCGGTCATTTCCCAGCTCTGCAGCGTCCGCAGGTTGACGCCGAGTTCGGCAGCTGCACCCGATTGCGAAAGTCCTTTCGCTTGGCGCCAGGCGACCAGGCGCGAGGCAAAGGAACTCGTTTTCATCATTAGACCGACTGAATTACCGGAGCGCGGCCTTGGCGCGCGAGCCTGAATTGCACAACGGCGGCATATGCGCTTGCCGCGTTCAATGTGAGGGTTCGGAGTTCGCGGAGGGTCAGCGTGTCGACCTCCCGGCGCCGGGTGTGCAGGTAATCGTTGACCAGATCCAGGAAGATCTCGCGCGCCTCGGGGCGAAAGGTCGCACTCTCGAAGGCGTCGGCAATGGTGCCGGAAATGGCCGTCCACGGGTCGGGCTTCGCAGTGCCTTCGTGTCGCATGCTCCTAATCTCCCGAAGGTGAGGGGAGGGCGGAGGGCCTAGGGCCCCCCGCCCCCGATCTTTTAGGCACTGACCAGCTTCCTCGCGGCCATAAATGCCGCCGCTTTCATTGCGGCGCCAGACCCGCCCAGGGTTGAGGAGATGAACCGGCGTTCCGCCTGCTGGTCGTCCTCCCGATAGCTTTTCCTGTGGTCAACCCAATCGGTGACGGCATTCACCAGGTCGAAGGCATTCTTGCCGGCGTTGCCGTTGCCCGTCCGGAAGAGCTCGCTCATTGCGTCGACGGTGTGGATTTCGCCGTTTGTCGGCCTCTCAGTGACCCTGTAGACAAGGCCCTTGAACGTTGAAACCGCTTTGTCGGTCGACACCGGCGTGCGCTCGAGCGCCGCGTAAATCGCGAAGGTGGACCGCGAAGCCTCGTTGGCCCAGCCGAGCGTCTCCAGGGCCGTTGCAACCCGGGCCTCGACGCCGCGAGCATGCGAGACGTAGAGGGGCGAAACAGCCCTTTCCGCAAGGCCGAGCGTATTGGCGCAAACGACCCGGACATCCGTCAGCGTGCCGCGGAGCGCCCGGAGGCCGTCGTGCCCGTTTGAGAGAAGGAGGTACGTCCGATGCACTGAGCCGGCAAACAGGCACTCGCCCGTGCGCACAAGCGCCCAGACGATGCGCCCGCCCTTCAAGCTGCCGGCGGTCTCGATCACGGCCTTGAATTCGGCGTCGTCGACCTGGGCGATCGATTCGGCGATCTCGAGGAGCCGATCGTTCTGCACGGGCTGCCAACCCTTCTTAACGACGCCCAGGACCTCACGCGTGTCGCTCCGCCGGTTCAGTTGGTGCGTCGCGATGTTGAGCATGTCGCCGTCGAACACGGGCTCCTGGCTGACCTCCCAATCGAGTTTCGCCGCCTTGACAGCCTCCGCGGCCGTCAGATTGCCCGCGACGATCGTCCCGAGGCCATGCCAGGGGGTGACGTTGGAGCCGCTTACCATGTGATCATTTGCTGTGATTTCGTGTGCCATGACTTTGTTTCTGAGGGTTGGTTTTTTGGTTTCGAAAGAGGATTCGCGAATGCGGGCCCTACTAACTTGTTCAGAGCATACGACAGGTGTCGTATAGCATGCAAGAGCAAAGATGTTTTTCTTTTGATTATTTTTAGCCGCTTCCAGAGAGGCGCGGGCAACTCGACAGATCATCCATTTTCAGGTTCATGGAGTTTTAGGACACCTCCGTACCTGATCGAAGGAAGCCGACTGATCGCCAACCTGATACATCCTGTTTGTTTGAGGCACCAATGATAGCGCCCGGGGTCTTCACCCCATGGCGCCTTTTAGGCTCCAGGCTCATGATCAGAACTCTGGCTGCACTCGCGTTTCCGTGCCCCAAAGAACCCCATCCGTGAAAAAGAAAAAGACCGACCCCGAGATTTGTTCCATACCCTGCGATGACGCAATCCTGGCCAAAGCCTATCAGCTCTACGAGAGAGATGGATGTAAGCCCGGCCACGAGGTCGACAACTGGATCACGGCGTCGGCCCACATCAAAGGCACCTCGTCATCGCATACGTCGCATAGCGGTGGCCATTCTGCAGACGAGCGGCAACCCAGTCGCGAGCCGCACGCCCTGGGGGATCAGGCTGGACGGGACGCCCATTCACTAAGGATGTCCGGCTTTGGCGAACCTTAGTTATCCATGACAGTAAACGCCGCCATTATGCCTCGTCCCACTCTGGAGGGCGGTGAGTATGTGGACGAAGATCTTGCAAGGGATCGCTCGTCCCTGGTGGATCCGGCGCCATCCGCCGGGCAATGTGCAACGAAACGTATACTCGTAGCAGACGACGATCCTCTTATTTGCGGGTTGCTGGCCGCTACTTTGGAGGACACCGGGTTTCAGGTCAAAACGGCAAAGGACGGCGAAGCTGCATGGGCAGAACTGCTAGCCAGTCACTACGACCTGCTGGTAACCGATGACATCATGCCCAAAGCCTCCGGCTTGGCCCTGGTCCGCCGCATCCGAGTGGCGGCCATGGCGTTGTTTGTCATCGTGGCTTCAGATAGGCTGGATGCTGATGATGTTGCGAAACTGAATCACGATCCGTGGGCACGGTTCGATGCCTTCGTCCGCAAGCCATTCACGACATCCGAATTGCTGAGGGTAGTATTTAGGGTGCTGGCCACGGAGCGAGTAAATGGGCTCATGTGAGGGTTTGAATACACCGCATGGTCTTTCCTCGAGCTTCAGGGCGGTTTCGCGTCTCTTAGAAAAACCCGGTCAAGGGAAAAATTCCCGGGGCGTCGTTTTTGCAACGTGTTGTTACTCGTCTAAAAAGCGCCGAGAGCGGAAACCGCGTTTGATATAATGGGCGTGCTATGAAAACGAATACACGCTTACTTAATCGGAGCGCTTGCCGCTCCTATGCCCTCGCACTAATCGCCACCCGCCGCGCCCACCTTGCCGGCAAGATTACCCGCGTTTCCGGCCGCTATCTCGCCCGCCTGCAGGGGCATTTGATGGCTCTAATGCAGCGCGAGATCGACGCCATGCCAAGCAAAGGAAGGACATTACTTTGAATGGCGCCGGCGCCGTCCCCCGGGCGCGGATCCCTGCGACCCGAAGGGCAGGGGAGCGGGCCTGTTGCTGCCGCATCAGGCCTTGCAAGCTGGCCGCCGTTACCGCCCTCTAGGAGTCGCCGCGCATTTCCCGGAGTTGTCTCTTCAAGCTAGCTCGAAGACGACGGCTATGAGTTACCTGTTTGTTGATGGCCTCGACGAGGTCCTTGTGGCTGAAGTTTTTTTTGGCCTCAATGAACTGGCTCATTGCCCACGACCGGTCTCTCGGACTGGAATCCTTATCGAGGGATAAACGAAAGAGCTTGATAGCTTGCACGGCCTTCAGGTTGCCGGGCTCGGGAAAAGTAGGCATTTGGGTCTGTCGCGGTCTCCGAATCGTTTACGGCATGTTGTGCCGTTCTTAGAACTGAGGCTTTACGGCATGATGGGGCGTGCCATCAATCGAAATTTCGCGTCAGCTAGGAGTTCTCGGGGCGAATCTGAGGCGTGAACGGATGCGGCGGAACGTCACGCAGGAGAAATTGGCTGAGCTAGCAGATCTTAACATCCGTACGCTGCAAAAAATCGAAGCCGGTGAGACCAATATTTTAGTTACGACCGCCGTCCGGCTGCGAAGGGCTTTAGGCTGCCCCTGGGAAGAGCTTCTTCAACGATAGCTCGAAGACTACCTTACTTCCCTTGCCCGCCCGTCGCGTTGCAGCTGTCGAAACATTCCGAAGCTGGGACGGCTTTCACTGGTGACGCCGTCGATGAACAGATGCCTTTCGAAGTCCGCCTTCTTTCCTGAGGTTGCCAGCAGGTAGGCGCTGTAGCTCCCCGACCTCTCACACTCGACGTCCACCGCGAAGAGCCGCCATTCCTTTGACACGGACTCTTGCTCCACCTGAAAGCGGTATTGCTTGCCCGCCCAGGCCACTTGCAGCGGCGGCGGTGCGAGCAGGACAAACCTACCGTTAAGCGGGGCAGCGTGGCCCCGGGGGGCCATCACATTCTGAACTTTATCTGAGTAGCTCAAAGCGTGAGCCTTCTCGGACTGCTCGGCGGTAGGAGCGAGCTTTTCCACTTCTACGATGCGTTTTGCGGCCCTTATTCGGCTTGAAGCGGCTGTAGACAGGTGGAGGGACGTAAGACTTGAGCAACGTCGCGAGGTTAGCGAACTATTCGATTTGCTCGATTGGCTCGCCCGATTCATCGTGAACTAGCATGAACGCCGAGGAAGAAGCAGTATTTCAGGTTATCCGGGGCTTCTACAAACCCAAGGGATTTGAGGTCACTAGGATCGAAGCCAGCGACGTAGAAAAGCGCCCAGACGCGGAGATTCGTGGGGATAGCGAGCTGGCGCTGGTCGAAATCAAGACAAAGTGGGACGCGGAAAATGAGGCTGAAAAGCGGCATCTGGCATTCGAGAGAAACGACGTCTATTTCCGTCAGTCACGGATTGTGAAGAGCAATACGCATGCGGGGGTCATCAGGGACGCCGCTAGGCAGCTCAACTCCCAACGACGCGTAGACCCCGACACGACGACAATTAAAAACCGACATTAGTCGTCGGTATTTTGCGGTCGTTGGTCTGCGAGAGCGGTATGCTCGGGCCTTTTCGCAGGCCCATGATCACCGAGCACCAATACAAACGACTAATGAACGAGTTCCAAAAGTGCGGTGTGGTTGACCACGCGGCAATGAAAGCAGGCATGCATCGGGAGACGGCAACGCGGTATCTGGCGGCTCACGCCGGTCCGGAAGCCTCCAAGAGACCGCATACGTGGCGGACGCGAAGCGATCCCTTGGCGGCTATCTGGCCGGAGACCGAGCGTTGGCTCGATGAGAGTCCGGAAGTGGAAGCCAAGGCGCTTTTCGAGCATTTGCTGGCGACCCATCCGGGCAAGGCAGACGGTCGGGCATTGCGCACTTTCCAGCGGCGGGTGGCGGACTGGTTGCGGCGACATGGGCCGCCAAAGGAGGTTTACTTTCCCCAGGTACACGAGCCGGGCGAGTGCATTCAAACCGACTGGACTAATGCGAACGAGCTCAAGGTGACGATCAATGGGGAGCCATTCGATCACTTGCTCTGCCAGTCCGTGCTGCCCTTTTGCAACTGGGAGTGGGCCATCCCGTGTCTGTCCGAATCAGGTCTCTCGCTGCGGCGCGGTCTGCAGGACGCTCTCGGCGAGTTGGGCGGCGTCCCTCGTTTCTCGCAAACCGACCAGAGTTCCACCGCGACCCACCAGCTAAAGCGCGGCGAGAGCCGGCGCGTCTTCAACGACGATTACGTGGCCTTGCTCGATCATCTGAAGATGAAGCCGCGCACGATTGCGGTCGCATGCCCGAACCAGAACGGGGACGTCGAGGCATTTCAGGGCGTCTTGAAGCGCCGCCTTAAAAATCAGTTGATACTGCGCCGCAGCCGCGACTTTGCCTCGATCGCAGCATATGCCGCCTTCGTTGCGACCGTGTGCCGCGGCGTCAACGCGCTGCGCGGGCCCAAACTCGCCGAGGAGCGCGCCCTCCTTCGGCCGCTGCCCCACGCTCGGTACCCGGACACCGACGAAGCGACAGTTCGGGTGTCGAGCTACTCGACGGCCAGGGTGCGCGGCTGCGCGTACTCGGTGCCTGCGCGACTCATTGGGGCGCGGATCCAAGCTCATCTGAGCGAGGATACGGTGCGGTTTGCCTACCTCGGGGAAGAGGTCGCGGTTTGCCCGCGTTCCCGGAGTCAAACCCCGTGCATTGATTATCGCCACATCATCGCCTCTCTCGTCCGCAAGCCGGGCGCCTTCGCCCACTACATCTACCGCGAGGAGCTATTCCCGCGTCCGGTCTTCCGTCAGGCCTACGACCGGCTCAAGGCCGTCGAGGAGCGCAAGGCCAATGAGCGCTATCTGCGCCTGCTGCAACTCGCCGCTGAGTTCGGAGAGGACCGGGTCGCCGACGGCCTTGGCGCCGTGCTTCGCCAGGGAGAGCTGCCGCTCGCCGATGTGATCGAAGTCGGGCTGCGTGATCCGGCCCCGCTCCAGCCGCAGTCAATCGAACCATTCATCCCAGATCTCAGCTCCTATGACGCCCTGATCTCGGAGGTGGCCGTATGAGCGCCGACGCCCTCGCCGGCCTCATGCGCTCCATGCGTCTATCGACCGTCGCCCGCGAGTACGAAGGCGCTATCCAGCGGGCCGAGGCGGAGAACTGGGGCTATCGGCGCTTCCTGGGGTTTCTCTTCGAGGCCGAGGGCAACGACCGGCTTCAGCGCAAGATCGAACGCCAGCTCAAGGAATCGAACCTACCCAAGAGCAAAACGCTCGAGTCGCTCGACCAGGCGAGGCTGCCGGAGAAGATCCGCCGCCAGATCCCAACGCTGCTGGAGCCCGACTTCGTGCGCCGCGGCGACAACCTGCTGTGCTTTGGCCTGGCCGGCCGCGGCAAGACCCATCTCGCCGCGGCCCTCGGCCGCGAGTGGATCCGCCGCCATCAATTCCAGGTCCTCTTCGTGCCGGCCTTCAAACTGGTCAACCAGCTCCTGGCCGCCAAGCGCGACCTCAAGCTTCCCCATGTCATTGCCCGGCTTCACCGCTTCGACGCCATCGTGATCGACGACATCGGCTACGTTCAACACTCCCGCGACGAGATGGAAGTCCTCTTCCAGTTTCTAGCCGAGCGCTATGAAAACAAGTCCGTCGTCATCACCTCCAACCTGGTCTTCTCCCAATGGGATAAGATCTTCAAGGACCCCATGACGACCATGGCCGCCGTCGATCGGCTCGTCCACCACGCCACCATCCTCGAGTTCACCGGCGACACCCAGCGCACCCCAAAGAAAAACCAGGCGTAAACTCCGGAGGTGGGGGGAGGCGGGGCTGTCGCCCCGCCTCCCCCCACACCCCTCTCCACCCCGATCCTTATGGATCTCTTTTCCGGAGGGGAGTGAGCTCCGCTCCCTCCCCTTGGACCCCTCCCTCGGTAACATTCTTACGTGAGGCAACACCCTTCCTCATTGCTGGTTTCTAATTGTCGTCGCTTTGGGAAACAATCGTCGTTGACGACGCCGACCCTGCGGCATGCCGACTTGAGGGCGCCCAGGCATTCCTTGACGCGGAGAATGCGTGAATCTGCCGGCTCCGGCCCGCGCCGTCCCTGCATTTCGGCGACGAGGGCAGCCAGCGGTGGGAATATCGGGACGGTTCGGTAGCTGGACGTCGTCTTCGTGCCGGCGATCGTGAGCCGGTTCCTGGCAGAATCGAAGTCGCTCCATCGGAGGGCGGTGGCCTCCCTCAGCCTAGCGCCGGAAAATGCCAGAAAGCGCACCATGTCGGCGCAGTCCTTCGACCGCCGGGCCCTAATTGTCGAGACGCTCCTGACGATGGCCTGGAACTGTTCAGACGTGGGCAGGTCGAGCCGCTTTCTCCTCAACGTCCGTTTTGTAAGGGACGAGGCGGGGTTCTTGGTCACCACACCCTCCTCCCGGGCGATCTCGAAGATCGCCTTAAGGGTGTCGACGCACTTGTTGTGCGCCGAGACGGACATGCCACTGCGGACGGTCTTCGCGTTCGGGGCCACGAAGCCGGTCCCTTCCGTGGCGGCCCTGGCGGCCCAGGACCTGCAATCGGCAGGGGTCACGCGCCGCGCATCCCGAGAGGGTAGGTCGGCCCAGGTTTTGAGGATGGCCTTAACGGTGATTTCCCGGCGGAGCTTGCTGTTGGGGGCAAGGGACGGGTCGAGGCTCGTGAGTTCGAGATAGGCTCCTATGAACCGACCGATGTTGGCCCTCTGCTGTGCCTTGTCTGTCTTGGCTGCGCCCACTCGCTGGATGCAATGGATTGCTCTTGAAGACGCGAGAGTTAAGTATCCATATTGGACAAGTTGAATATGTGAGACTCATCGCAAAGACACCGAAATGGAGCGGAAAAATAAGAAGCTCATTGCGTCCGACCTGCTCTCGACAGAATATATGTCGATTGCGGTTGCTGCTAGCCTTCTAGCAAAGGAGCCTGGAAGCCCGGTAACCAAAGCAGTTAAGCTTTGGGGCGACGATGAGGATCCATTCAGGAATCTCATTGTTGCGGATTCGGCCTCGGCGAAGGCATGGCGCCATGCCATGAAGACGATTATCGGGAATCTTAGGCCCGATCGCTCTGGTAGGACTGTTTATCGCGGTTGGTATTTCTCGAGTGCTAGGCAACGAACCGAGTTCATGGCGGCAATTGAAAGGACCGGGTATTTTATCAATGAGCGTGTTGGTATGAGTGCTAGTCGGAAGCTGGAGGTCGCGTCTGGAGATCCGTTTTTGAACAAGTTCGGAATCATATGGGAGATTCGGAAGCCCCGAAGCGCGAGAAATATGGCCCCCATCTTTACGGAGATAGGTGCCAAGTTTTCATCGCAGCGCGAAGTCATTTTCCCGATCGGTGCCCGACTTACACTGCTCTCGAGGGCCGGGCCGCTACGACTTAATCCTCTTGGAAAGGAACTGAATGTGCCGTACTATGTTTTTCAAGAAGATGCCTAGCGAACTCCAAAAGCTTAAGCGCGCAATGGGCGAGATCTGCCGAGCCCGTCCTTCATCTGGCGGGAGATACAATACCGTTGTAGAGGATCCATTTAAGTCGGGCTATATCTCTTCAAGCATGAGTAAAGAACGAAGACTTCGCCTCGAGGCTGCCGGATTTAGGGTGGGTTCGACCGAGAATTTCCTGAAGCTTCTAGCGATCGGACATAGAGGACGTTCACCCGGAGTTTCGACAGGTTCGATAAAAAAGTCTAAGGCAAAGCTTTGAGCTAAATTCGTCCGGGATTTTAGCTTGCCGCCCCGTGAGGCCCGGGCGTAATCCTCATCTTCCGTCGGCACGCCCAGGTGGTGGAATTGGTAGACACGCAGGTCTCAGAACTCTAAAACGCGACTCTACCCATTTTCCTCCATATCCCTCGATACCTTTTCTCATAGGTAAATTGCGCTAAAATGAAGGAGCCGACTTTAGCC
>Ga0302326_10029590_pt1 | contig 10985 bp, 10 predicted proteins | sample Palsa_T0_3_FD_202264 | JGI IMG/M metagenome (GOLD analysis project Ga0302326, IMG submission 202264) | Peat permafrost microbial communities from Stordalen Mire near Abisko, Sweden - Palsa_T0_3 | ecosystem: Environmental > Terrestrial > Soil > Palsa > Peat permafrost | place: Sweden: Abisko...
AACGGGCCGGTTGAAGCAGTTGAATCAATACCTGGAACAATACATCCCGCGGCAACGCACCATCGAGAGAGTGAAGGCGGTGGCTCCCACGAACGGTTTCGGGGGCAAACACGCGGAGCTATAAGCGATGACGATCACGGTTCGCGGCAATTCCGGGGAGCTGCGAAGACTGAAATCGTTTTTTGTGTCTCTGTCGATCCACGGTGCGGTTTTCGCACTACTGGTGCTTGGTACGGGTGCGCAATCCGCTTCGCCGCGGCCCATCTACGACCAGGAGATCCGCCCCTACGAGCACAAGCTGATCTGGTATAGCCTGCAGGCGCGTGTGCCGGCCGTGCGCCCCACCGAGGCGAAGAAGACGCCGCGGCCGCCGCGCGCGGCGCGGAAGTTCGATCAGAGCCTGATCGCCGGCGTGAAGGACGATGCCAAGCCGGCGCAGAAGGTGTGGGTTCCGGACCCGCCCAAGGTGGATTTGATTACGCCAAAAGCGGAGCCGCTGCCGAATATATTGGCGGTTGCGCCGGCGCCCAAGCGTCCTTTGCGAAAGTTCCAGCCTCCTCCGGCGCCAGCCAGGAAGGTCACGCCCACCCCGCAGATAGCGGACGCACCGGATGCGGCGTTGAAGTTGACGGCGGCAATTCCGACGGATTTTTCGCTCGATACGAAATTTAAACGGCCTTTGAGAGCCTTCGTACCGCCGCCGCCCACCAACGCGGAAGTGAAGAAGACGGCAGCGGAACTGCCGGCGCCGCCGGAAGCGCAGATGGTGACTGCGCCGGTGAACACGGCATCGATGGCGATTGTGGGGCTCGATCCGGCGAAGACGATGGACATTCCCAAGCCTCCGGCGCCGCGCGACGCCAACTTCTCGGCCGGGCCGAAGCCGAATCCGGACGGCGAGAGCAGCCCCGCATCGAGCGCCATGTTAACCGTGCCCGGGCTCTATGTGAACGGGGGCCCCAAGGACGCTCGTCCTACGCTGACTGGTTTTCCGCCCCTGTCGCAACAAAATCTGATGGCGGCGATGCGGCCTCACAATGCCGCGCCCAATGGAGGCGGGCAGCCGCATGCGCCGCGCGTTTCGAGTTCACCCGATCCAAGCATGAATGGACGCGTGGTGTACATGATGGCGATTCAGATGCAAAACATTACCAGCTATTCGGGTAGTTGGATGGTGTGGTTCGCGGAACATCAGCCTTTGCCGGGCGCGCCTCCGCTGGTGATGCGTCCTCCCGACCCGGTGCATAAAGTGGACCCGAAGTATATCGCCGACGCCGTGCTCGAGCGCGTGGAAGGCATTGTGCGGCTTTCCGCGGTGATCCGTAAGGATGGCCGGGTGGAATCGGTGGCGGTGCTGAAGCACCTCGACGACCGCCTGGACAAGAGCGCCGAGGAAGCGCTCGCCAAGTGGCAATTCGAGCCGGCGCTGCGCGATGGAACGCCGGTGGATATAGACGCCGTGTTCGAAATCCCTTTCCGCCTGGCGCCCCGAACCGCGAAATGAACCGCCAATTCCTGATTGTGGACGCGGACGACACGCTGTGGGAGAACAACATCTATTTCGAGCGCGCGTTCGACGAGTTCGTGGCTTTCCTGGACCACTCATCGCTAGCGCCGCCCGAAGTGCGCGACGTGCTCGACGCCATCGAAGCGGCCAACGCCAAGATCCACGGTTACGGTTCGCTCAACTTCGCGCGCAATCTTCGACAGACGTATGAGCGGTTGTGCGAGCGGCATATCGAAGAGCGTGACTTGCGAACCGCGATGAGCTTTGCCGAGCGGATTCTGGAGTGCCCCATGGAGGCTATAGAGGGGGTGGAGGAAACTCTGGCGTATCTGGCCGAGCGCCACGATTTGACCCTATTCACGAAGGGGCATCCGGAGGAGCAGAGGCTGAAGGTGGACCGGTCAGGCCTGGGGCGGTACTTCAACCACATGGTGATCGTGAAGGAGAAGGACGCGCAGGCCTACCGCGAGCTGGTGAAGGAGCGCGGAATGGATCCGCAGCTTACCTGGATGATCGGCAATAGCCCGAAGTCGGATGTGAACCCCGCGCTCGAGGCGGGATTGAACGCGGTCTTCATTCCGCACGCGCATACCTGGGTGCTGGAGAAGGAGGAGATCCGGCCGGTGGAAGGAAGGCTGGTGGTGCTGGAGAGCTTTGGGCAGTTGCGGGAGCGGTTTTGAGGTGGAGTGAGCAGGACGTGGATTGGCCGCCTTGTACGTAGGCCAAAGGGCCGCATGAAAGGCTGCTGCAGGCGAGATGCCTGCCCCGCGATCCATGCTTTAAATGTGGTATTGAGGCCGCGCTGTAACATTTTCTGTGTAAATTGTTTTTTGGTAAGTTATCCCCAAAAACGGCCGCGCGCCGGCCTGCCTGCCAAACGCCAGAAGACGGGTGGAGCGAAACCGAAAGCAGTAAGAAAGGAATCGCTCATGAACGAAAACGCAGAATCAATCGACTTCTCTAGCCTCATGCAGGATCCGGAGGCGCTCAAGAAGCTTCTCATTGCCCAGATCCGGGCCCGCGGCGGCACTCCGGCACTGGACTCCAAGGCCGTAGTGCAAAGCCTGGTCAAACAAACGCTGGAGGCGTTCCTCGAACTGGCGATGGAGGAACACCTCGGCTATCCACGCTATGCGCCGGAAGGTCGCGGCAGCGGCAACTCGCGTAATGGCGCGGGCGTCAAAACCGTGCGTGGCGACTTCGGGGAACTGGAAATCGAAACGCCTCGCGATCGTAACGGCGACTTCGAACCCAAGCTCGTCGCCAAACGCCAGACCTCGCTGGGTAACTTTACCGAAACGGTCATTTCGCTTTACGCGCGCGGTATGAGCACCCGCGAGATCGAAGATCACGTCAAACAGGTCTATGGTGTGGAGATTTCGCCGCAGTTCGTTTCGCGCGCGACCGAACAGCTCCAGCAGCAGATCACCGACTGGCAGAGCCGTCCGCTGGAGCGCGTCTACCCGGTCATCTTCGTGGACGGGTTGCGCGTGGCAGTGCGAACCGACAAGGGCGTCCTCAAAAAGTGCGTCTATACCGTGCTGGGCGTTAGTGTCGCCGGCCGCCAGGAAGTCCTCGGCCTATGGATCGAGGAAACCGAAGGCGCACGTTTCTGGCTCAAGGTCTTCAATGATCTGAAGGCCCGCGGCGTGCAGGACGCGCTCGTGGTCTGCGGCGATGGTCTTACCGGCTTGCCGGAAGCCGTTCGCAGCGCTTTTCCGCAAGCCGACGTGCAGCTGTGCGTGGTGCATCAGATTCGCAACGCCACCAAATTCGTCTCCTACAAGGATCGCAAGCCTTTCTGCGCGGCGATGCGGCCGATCTACACGGCGCCAAACATCGAGGCCGCCGAACTGGCGCTGGAGCGTTTCGCGCAGGCCTGGGGTGATCGCTATCCCATGTCGGTCGCCAGCTGGCGCACTCACTGGGACGGCCTGACGGCCTTTTTCAAATATCCGGTCGAGTTCCGCCGCCTGATCTACACCACCAACGCCATCGAAAGTCTGCATTCCCAAATGCGCAAAAACATCGCCACCCGCAAGATGTTTCCGCACGACGATGCGGTGATCAAAATCCTGTTCCTGAACATCCGGAACTTCTCGAATCGCTGGTCCCGCCGCCAAGGATGGGATATAGTGATGAATCAGCTCGCCGTCATGTTCGGTGATCGTCTCAAACCGGAAGTCGTCGATGGGCTGTAATTAACGCTCCGCCGTTTACACAGTTCGCGTTACAGCCCCTTCGGGCGCCCGCTTCCTGAAGGGCGCGCCCAACCCGAAAACCCCGTCGCCGCCGCGCCAGCGTAGCGGTCCGCCCCCTTCAGCGTCCAACGAGCACAAACGCACCCCAATAAAAAGGTAGATCCTTTCCATACCGCTGGCGCACCACCGCCCGCTCCTCGAACTGCGCCTGCCGCAACGCGTCGTGCTTGTCCGCCCCGCCCAGCCACTTGCCGTAGAACAGCGTCATCAGCTCCTGCGTTTCGCGGTCCGGCACTGGCCACATGCTCATCAGCACCGCGCTCGCGCCCGCTTCTTCTAAAGCCCGCCGCAGCCCGAACACGCCCTCGCCATTTTGCTGCTGCCCGCGTCCGGTTTCGCACGCGCTCAGCACCACCAGTTCCGATCCCTCCAAATCGAGCTGCGTCGCTTCCGCCGAAGTCAGGACGCCGTCTTCAAGACCCGCCGCCGCGCCCGCCCCGCTCAGTGCCCGGTCAGCTCCCGCGAAAAACAGCCCTGAGTTCAGCATCGGATCGTTCACGTGCATCGCGCCGTGCCCCGCCTGGTTCTGAGCCTGCTGGCTGCTCAGGAAGAATCCGTGCGTCGCAATGTGCAGCACCCGCGGACCCCGCTGCCGCATCAAAGCCTCTTCCAGAGCCAGATCCCCGGTGAGCATCGTCACCTGCCAGCCCGCCGTTTGGAACGTTTTCGCGATCGCTTCCACCTCAGTCTGCGTTCCAGGCAGGGGAGGCAGCTTGCCGCTGTCGCTCGCTCCCGCTCCGCTGGCCAGATTCGCCGGGGTCGCTTCCGCCGCGCTCCCCGCGGGACCCTGGGGACGCGCCGCTGCGCCACCCCCGCCAATCTTCGCCAGCGCCGCGCGTTGCCCAGCCTCCGTCAGGTCAAAATTCGGATTCCCCATCAGCACTGCCGTATTCGATTGCGCCGCCGCCGCGGAACGCAGCAGATCCTTCGTGCTGTTGAGCTGCCGGATGTCGTACTTCTCCATCAAATAACTGCCAGCGCCATCCGGAAACAGCCCGATCGGAAACTGATTCAGTATCCCGTCGCTCGCCACATACACGCGCTTCGCGCCCGCGAGCGCCGGCTCGATCGGCTTCCAGAACGCGTTGTACGCACCCGGCGCCGTAACCGACGCAGCCGCCGCTCCCGCCGCTGCCGTCTCCACCTTCTTCACGCCGCGCGTCGCGCCCGATTGCACGTTGTAGAGATCGCGCACCGGAGTCTCATCCGCTACCGCATCGCCCACCGCGATCAGCTTCGGCGCGCCCTCGCGCGTCAACACCAGCGCCGCATAGTTGTCGCGGCCCGTGCGCCCTTTGCCGTCATCCACGTCGAAGCGCACGTATTCCACCGCTGCCTCGCCCGGCTGCAACGCCTTCTGCACGTCGTGCCACGTCACGCCCGCTTCCGCCTTGCTTTCCTTCAGCGCCACCGAGCGCCGCGTCAGATTCTCTTCGATATCGTTCGCTTCCTGCTGCAGTTGCGAAACGCTCCTCCGCCATTCCTCCGCATCGCCCTGGGGCGCAGCCGCTATCGCCGCCAAGCGCGTCTTCTTCGCGCTCAATTGATCGAAGAGATCCAGCGCTTGCTTGTCGCCCGTCGCGAAAATCTTGGCCCGCAGCGCCGCCGCGCTCGAAGCCGCAAACCCGCGCTCCGCCAGCAGCAGGTCGTACATCTTTCCCGCTAGTTCCGTCTTCCGTTCCCGGTACGCATAAACAAAGCTGTAATAGAGCGGATACGCATCCGGCGCGCTGCTCAAAAAATCCAGCCGGTCGCGTTCGCTCATATACGCTGCGCCTGAAGCCAGCCGCCGCCTCAGGCTGTCCATGCCGCGGTCGAAAAGCGGCCCTGCCTGATCCGGCTTATCCCACGCGAAATAATTCGCCGCCAGATCGAGCGTTGCCTCCGCCGTATCCGGGTGATCGGGTCCCAGCGTTTTCTCGAGCCCGCTCAGCGCGCGCTGGTACAGCCCGTCCGCATCGGCGAATCTGCCCTGTATGCGATAGAGCCCCGCGGCGTATGCCAGCGTCTTCGCCACCGCGGGATGCGCCGGACCCAACGCCTTCTGCCGGATCTCGAACGCCTTGTGAAACACCGATTCCGCGTCCGCATATTGCCGCCGCGCCTCATAGCACTCGCCAATCGGGATGAGCGCATCCGCCACCTGCAGATGATTCGGCCCCAGCGCCGCTTCCATAATCCGCTCCCCGTGGACCAGCATTGGAAACGCCCGGTCCAGATCGCCTTGGCTGCGCAACAACTCCCCGAAAGCCTGTTCCACTGTAAGCGTCAGAGCATCCCACATCCAGTCAGACGCCGGACGCCGCCCATCGGGCTGGCGTAAGCGTGGCGATCTCGGAGAGTTTGCGGGCACTCATTCCCGGTAAGACTGCGCCCAGATACTTCGCCAATGGGGCCTTCAGGCGCCGACACGATTCCACCGCCGATAGGATCGCTGCCACCTTCGGCCCTGATTTCGCACTGCCTACATGCAGCCAGTTCTTTCGTCCCAACGCAACCGGCCGCATCGAGTTCTCCGCCAGGTTATTCGATAACTCCACTTCCTCGTAATCAAAACACCGCCGTAGCTTCGGCCACATATTCAGCGTGTAAGATATCGCCTGGCCCATTGCGCTCTTCGGCAGCACTACTCCCATAAGCGCTTGGCACTCGCGGCGAATCTCTTCCGCCCATGTTTCGGCGTGCTCGCGCCGCAGCGCCAGGCGTGCCTCCGCCCTCATCCCCTGCTCGCGCGCGTGCCGATCTACCAGAAACAGCGCGTCCATCCTGGTCACCATCTTCACTGCTTCGCCATCCTGCGGATTTACCTTTACAGCGTCGACGAACTTTCGCCGCGCGTGCGTCCAGCACCCCACGTGAATCAGCCTCGGTCCGCCGATCCCGTCGTAGGCCTGATACCCATCGGTCTGTAAGATCCCTTCCCAATTCCCCAGAAACTTCCGCGGACCTTCCCGCCCCCGACCTAACTGAAAGTCGAAAACGGTTTCGCCCCCCGGCTTCCCGTACTGCCATAAGTACGCCTGATGATCCGCGCCCCGGTTATCGTGCATCTGCACCGGCACCGTCGTTTCATCCGCCTGTAAGTAGGAACCACGCAGCAGATCCTGCCGCATCACCTCCACTACTGGCAGCAGCAGTTCTCCCACCCGCATCACCCACCCATCCAACGTCGCACGGCCGATCTCGAGACCCGCTTCCCGCTCCAGCATCGCCGCCTGCCGGTACAGCGGCAAGTGATCGGAATATTTCGCGACCACCGTCTGAATCACCACCCGATCGCTGGCCAAACCTTTCTCAACGATCCGCTCCGGCAGCGGCGCCGCCATTACGCTGCCGTTGGCGCACTTGCGGCACGCTCGCTTCTCGCGCTTGATCACGCGCACGAAGTACTGCGCAGGCTCCACGTCCAACTGCTCGCTTTCGTCGTAACCAAGCAATGCCGTTTCCGCGCCGCACTGTTTGCAGTTGCGGTCTTCGCAGGCAATCACTTGCTCGACCCGCCGCAATTTCTCCGGCAACTGCTGACGCCCCGGATGCCGGCGGCGCTCCCGCTGTCCCTCGCGCGCCGGCGTGCTATTCATCGGTTCGCGCTGCGACTCAGCTTCCACTTCCTCGCCCGTCACACCCGGCTCTTCGTCCGCCAGCAGTTCCAGTTGCAGATCGCTCAGCGTCTCGCTGCGCGGCCCCAGCATCTTGATGCGTTGTTGCCGCAGGCGCTCTTCGAGCACCTGAATCTTCAAGTGCGCCCACTGAAGCTCGCGCTCCAGTGTGGCGATGCGCGCTTGCGGATCGGGAGATGTCATGGGGGAGAAGTTCAATCATACGCGATGAGCCGAAAATGTTCCAGACTTTTCCGAATCTTCTATGCGTTTTTTACCCGCGCCCGCGATACCAGTTGCGATGCTTCACCTGCTTCAGGTCCAGGCCACTTACTAACATCGCTAACTCCTCGGGGCGCATCGTGACGCTGCGCGCGTGTTTCTCTTCGGGCCAACTGAATCGCCCTTTCTCCAGCCGCTTGGCGCACACCCACAGTCCGCTGCCGTCCCACACCAGCGCCTTGATTCGCGTCCGGGGTTTGTTGGTGAACAGAAACAGGTGACCGCTCAGCGGATCTTGCTCCAAATAATCGCGCACCAGACCGTGCAGTCCTTCGAATCCTTTGCGCATGTCGACGCAGTCGATTGCCACGAAGATCCTGGTCGCCGGACCCAACCCGAACATCAGGCGCTTTCCAGGATGCGGATCAGTTGCGTCAGTTCGGTCTCCCCAAAGGTCCACGTGCTTTCGAGCCGACGGCCATTCCGCAGAACCACGGCAAATCCTGTCCAGACCTGATCGCCTTCGACCGCGACTTCCACCAATCGGGGCTTCGACGCACGCGCTTTTTTCCAACGCCAATAATCGAGCGTCGTCACGGGAATATTGCTGCGCTCGCAAAACTGGAGCCGCGTCAATCCGCTGCGCTCGAACTCTTCGATGAGTCGCTGGCCATCCTGGCCGCTTCGCTTCTTTTCCACGCCCTATCGTCAGGCGTAGCGCCACGCCCGCTCAAGATGGGTTGCTCTGACGCTTACAAAGTGTACCCTAACTAAAGTAGTAATCAGGGACACGGACTCGGCGGAGAGGAAACCTGTGTCGTTCCGCGCCCCGTCGACTTTCGCCAGGCCTTGCGTGAGGGATGCTGTTGCCTTCATAACCAACCTATCCCGCGGGAACGCTCACCCCGCATCAAACGAACATCACAGCGCCTACGACGAACCGCCCCCGCGCCAAGTCCGGGCTTTAAATCCCGACGCCCGCCGGGCAACGCCGGGCGGCGCACAGTGTCGAGCCCGAATTGGACAAACTCGTTTGACGAGGAACCATCCCGGAACCGAACTCGGAAGCCATGGCTTCCGAGTTGCTTCCGAGTTGTTCGCCCCATATATGCGCGCCACCTTAGCGTTTACGTTTCCTTCCGCTCAGAGCGTCCGGGGCGCTCTTGGGACGGCGAACTCTTAAGTTGCCCTGTCTTTGGTCGCAGGCGTCGGTTTTCCATGTCGCGTCGCTCTTCCGACTCCGCCCGCGGGCAGTGGCCAACGACATCTGGCAGTTACTTGAATAGTTTCAATGTCTTGTCCACGGTCCAGAAGTTGCACATGCTCAACTAACAGAGGCTGGACGTATACCTCTTATGCCAAGGACAATCGAGTACGCTTCACAGCCGATCTCCGCTGAACGGGGATTGCAGGAGCTACAACGCGTGCAGGCCGGTACCCTTCTATTTCTGAACGGTACGTTGCCGACCGAAGGGCGTACGGCCAAGTTTGTCGGCGGGCTGGGAGCAGAGCTCGGCGTGGCGACGGAACGAAATGTCAGCGACCTGCCGAAGGTCGCGGACGAAGCGTTTGACTTCCTCCAGGACGTGTTTGGCACAGACAAAAATCCTACGCGCCTGGTCTATGGAGTGGCGAGCCTTCCACTCGGGACCCCTGTCGAGGCGGAGCTCATATTTGAGGTCAGGGGATGAAGAAGAGAGGAGCGATTCTTATGGCGACGCTTATGACTACATCATCGGGAGCACCTGCCGCAGAGGGGCAGTCCTCAAAATACCCGACCTGCTATCGAACTATTGTGATCGATGGCCTATCGATTTTCTATCGTGAAGCGGGCCCGAAAGACGGCCCCACCCTGCTGTTGCTTCACGGCCTCCCGTCGTCTTCGCGCATGTTCGAGCCGTTGTTCGATCGCCTTGCCGATCGCTACCACCTCATAGCGCCCGACTACCCGGGATTCGGCCACAGCGATTGGCCCAATCCGAAGGAATTCGCGTACACGTTCGACCGCTATGCCGAGATCATGGCCCGGTTCACTGAGGCGCTCGCGATACCGCGCTACACACTGTACATGCAGGACTACGGCGGACCTGTCGGCTTTCGCATGGCCTTGACGCATCCGGAACGCGTCCAGGCGTTGATCGTTCAGGATGCCGTCGCGCACAACGAAGGGCTCGGAGCGAATTGGAAAACTCGACGAGCGTTTTGGGCGGACCGGAAGGCCAACGAGAGTGCGCTTCGCACCAACCTTCTCTCGCTTCCCGCCACGCGCACCCGCCACCTGGGCAACGATCCCAATGTCGAGCGTTATGACCCCGACTTGTGGACCGATGAGTTTGCCTTCCTCAGCCAGCCTGGTCAGATCGACATTCAGACGGAGTTGTTTTACGACTACCGAAGCAATGTGGAATCGTATCCGACATGGCAGGCATGGATGCGGGAGCGCCAACCGCGCCTTCTGGTGATATGGGGCAAGTACGATCTTTCGTTTGATCCATCCGAACCGGAGGCTTATCGCCGCGATGTGCCTAATGCGGAAGTGCACGTGATAGAGGCCGGTCACTTCGCGTTGGACACCGGCGCCGACGAGATCGCAGCATTAGTCGTCGCCTTCATGCGGTAGCGCCGAAGGTTCGGCGCTTGATAGCCGCTGCGGATGTGAGGGCTGAACTGGCCAGCCGGTCCGCGACCGAAAAAGAGCAACCCCGAACCCCATATCCGGTCAATACCGGAAACGGTTCTCGAATACCAACGCTCCACCCGCGAGTGTACTTGCCGCCTCGCCCGCCCAAAATGAGCGACGCTAACTCATGTAATTGAAACTAGCTTCCACTCGCGTTTGACGGAATGATTGCGTCTCGAGGCGGCATTCCACTGATCGAGCAGGGCAAGATTGTCGGCGCGAGGTTGTTCGGGGGGCACGGGTTCCCAGGATGAGGTGGTCAGCAAGGCGGGCGCGGCAATAATCGGCCCACCCGCGGCGAAGAACAAATGACCCGGATCTCGGCAAGACTTTGAAGCGCTGCAAGGTCCGGGACGAAACCACCTGGTCGAGCACCGCGGCTGGGTTGGACAAACTGGGTCGATCACCCGAGCAGCTTGCCGGCGAGCCAGCAATCGATGCTGAACCTTCCCGGACCGGAGAAAATCAGCCAGAAAAAGAAGAGCACGTACAAGACCTCCGGAAGGTAAAGGAAATCGTCGAGCCAGTTAAGGGGCGAGAGTCCTTTAGGCATGGTGGATAGCGTGTTGGTCAGGACGGCGACAACCATATCGATCAACAAAGCCACGCAGGCCGGGCTCGAAAGAAGCCCCAAGGTCAGCAAGCATCCGCCAACGAACTCGACACTCGACACGAAATACGCCATCTGGTGGGGCAACGGGACCTTGGCCTCAACG
>Ga0302326_10029591_pt1 | contig 10985 bp, 12 predicted proteins | sample Palsa_T0_3_FD_202264 | JGI IMG/M metagenome (GOLD analysis project Ga0302326, IMG submission 202264) | Peat permafrost microbial communities from Stordalen Mire near Abisko, Sweden - Palsa_T0_3 | ecosystem: Environmental > Terrestrial > Soil > Palsa > Peat permafrost | place: Sweden: Abisko...
AGTGGTGTCGTCGTAGGAGAGAATGTCGAGCTGAGCGTCGGTGAAGTCGGCGCCGGCCGGGCGCAGCTCCATGACGACCGAGTTGCCGCCGATCCGGTCGAGCCGGGCGACGAAGGCGGCTCGCTCGTCGCCCGCTTCGTAGCCGCCGTCGTGGTACTCGTAGGCGAAGCGGTCCTCAAGCACCGACATGACCAGGTCGGCCAGGTTGACCCTAAGCTGCGAGGCCTCGACCCGTTGCTGGGCAAGCTCGATGACATCCTCGACTTGCTCGCGGAACTGCGGCGCCTGGGTGGAGACGACCTCCCTGATCCGTTCGATCGTAGGTGGGGCCGCCTGGTTGCCGAGTTCGGCAGTTACCTCGGCGACCTGATCGGCGAGGCCCTTGAGCTTGCCTTCTGACCAGTAGTCGACGTCAATCTCGGCTTCCGTGGCGAGCTCGTCGATGCTGGATCCCGGCAGGTGCGCACTGCGGTGGATGAGCTCTCGCACGATCTGCAGCGCCCGGTCGGCCTGCTGGCGCAGTTCCGTCCACTCGCGCTGCCGCAGCATCAGTTCGACACGCAGGTCACTCAAGTCGCGGTAAGCCTGCTGAGCCGGGACGATGGCCGCCTCGAAGTGGCCGTCCTTGGCGTTCTGGCTCGCGTCGGCGAGCCTCCGCTCGATCACGGCGAGTTCTCCTGGCCCGTAGCGCTCGTGCTCGGGGATCGTCTCGGTAATGCGTACACGCTCCGCTTCGGCATCGGCCAGCCACCGGGCGGCCGCCTGCTGCGCCGCCACCTTGTCGTCCAAGAGATCCTTGACGTCGGACTCTACGGCGGCGATCTGCTGCCATCTGGCCTCTTGCTCTCGGCTCAGCTCGGCCCGCCAGCTACGCTCCTGCGCTGCTATGGCCTCGGTCAGATCAGCCCTGGTGTCACTCTTTTCCTGTCGTAGGCGACCCTCGAAGTTGGCCATCTGCTGTTCGAGCATTGCGTCGATGGCTTCTTCCCGCTGCCTGGTCCGTTCGCTGAACGAATCAAGCAGTTCGGCCTGGCGCCGTTGCTGCTCTCTAAGCGCCTCGAGATCGCGCTGCATGTCCGGGTTCTGCTGGGTGCCGACAGCTTCAAGCACGCCCGGCATCAGGAAGTCGACCATTGAACGCCGTACCCGCTCGCGGAACCACTGGGACATGTCTATTTGATATTGCTTTTTGCCGCTCATCTGGCTTGCTCCAGGATGATCAGGGCTCTCGCGGCGCGTCCGCGAGAGTAAGGCCGCCACGTGGTGACAGTTGCTCGGGCACTCGTGCGAGCGCGTCAAGCAGACCGGGCGCGGGGACGCCGACAAGTTGCACCTCGCCGTCGCTGAAGTGCAATTCGGCCGCTCGCGAGCCGTTTTCGAAGTCATAGCCATGCAAACGGCCAGTCAGGTAGTGGACTCGCTGATTAGAGCTGCCTCGAAGCCCGTGGCCGTCATTGCGGGCGGCGACATAACGTCCGTCGATGAGGACATCAAGTTCGGCCAGCAGGCTTTCGGCGCCGGGGGGCGGATTGGCCCCGCGCAAGCGAGCCAGCCGGTAGCCGCTATAGCAGACCACGGTCAGCTCGCGCGCTGCCTTTGCCGCCCTGACCATCTGAGCGAGCGCGGCCGCCTGGACCATTGGTTCGCCACCGCTGATGGTCAGGCCGGTTACCCGCTCGTCGACCATCAGTTCGGCGGCCAGCGCCGCTGGACTGACCAGCCGTGCCTTGCGTTCGGGAATCCACTCTGGCGCGAGGCAACCCCGACACCTTAGCGGGCAACCTTGCACCCAGACAATAGAGCGTACGCCTGGCCCTAGCGCCCGGGTTGCGGGGCATGTCGCAGCTACATTTATAAAATTGCCAACAAAGTCTGACATCCGCCCCCCAAGGACGTTCATCGACTTCTCAGTGTAGGCCTTCAAAAACTGCTGAAGCAAAAAAAATCAGCTTTCCTTACAGCCTAGACATTTCTGATCATCTCGGCAATGACCGTCTGCCTGTGATGGCTGAGCCTGGCGTTAACGGGAGCGCCGCCACGATGAACACGACGCTAAGGACGTGGCGAAGAAGAGCTGTTAACAGCCGACTGCGACCTAGCTTGCCTTTCGCCTTCGCGGCCGAAAGGTGCAGATTACACAGTTACCGGCTGGCCTGTCGGGTGGGTCGTCATTGTGGCGGCCGGAACGTGAGCTGACCTTGACGGCCCCGGCCGGGATGGACTTGAGTACATCCATGTCTGATCAGACTGCGGCGCTGCGCCGCTGGCATGTATTACAGTTGCTGTTTCACGGTGAGTGCCCGAGCGGCCGGTTTTCCGTGACGTCCAGGGCGGCGGTTTCGGTAACGGTGAGTGATGTCCTGGACTGGTGCCGTGGCTGACGGCCGTGCGGCGGCGTGAAACGCGAGGCGGCCGTGGCTCGTTCCTGGATTCTGTGGAAAAACAAGAAGAGGCCACGACCGCAGTGGCCAGCATAGAGGACGTCGCCGAGTGCGGTGAGAGGGCAGATGCGCTGGTCAGCGGGGTGCTGGCCGGTGTGATGCGGCAGAAGAGGACCGTCGCGGCGGCGATGGGCTACGTCCGGGCGCTGTCGCGGGATGTCAGGGCGAACGCGTGGGACCTGTCCGAGAAGGCGGGGCATGTGGGGCCGCACCGGATCCAGGCCCTCCTGAGCAGGCGGAAGTGGCGGTGGGAGGCGGTGCGGGCGGCACTGCCGCAGTTTGCGCAGGAGGTCCTGCGGGATGACCCCGGTGACGAGATCGGCCCGGGCCTGGCGTTCGACGAGACGGCTGACCTGCGCAAAGGCCGCTTCACCGCATGCGTGGCACCGCAGCATGCGGGAGTCACGGGGAAAGTGGAGAACTGCGTGACCTGGGTGTTCGCCGCCCTGGTCACCGTTTTCGGGCAGGCCTGGGTTGATTTCGACGTGTACATGCCGGACTGCTGGGCGGGCGACCCGGCGCGCAGGAAGAAGGCGGGGATCCCGGAGGAACTGGCGTTCGCGACCAAGCCCGAACTCGCGATCGCGCAGGTGAAACGCCTGGCAGCGGGCGGTCTCCGGGTGCTGTGGGCGGCAGCGGACGAGGTGTACGGCCGGTCGTCGGACTTCCGTGCCGCGCTGCGCGGCCTCGGCCTAGCCTACGTCGTCATCATCCCCTGCGACTACCAGGTCACCTTCGCGAAGAACAAGGTCGCCCGCGCTGACCAGGCAGTTTTCGAGGCAGCGTTCGAGTACCGGTCCTGCGGCAACGGCACGAAAGGCCCCCGCTACGCCGACTGGGCATTTCTCGGTACGACAGATCCGCGTGAGTTCCTGCTGATCCGCCGTCTTCCGGACCGTGCGAAGAACCAGTACACCTTCTACTTGTGCTATGCCCCCGAGGGCCGGCCCGCGACCCTGACCTATTTCATCACGATCGCAGGCCGCAGGTGGCCAGTCGAAATTACGTTCAGGACCGGGAAGGACGCGTACGGCTGGGACCAGTCCCAGGCCAGGACCTGGGCCGCGATCAACCGGCACACCGCCCTGACCGCCCTCGCCCAGGTCAGGGCCATCGCCATCCAGTCTGCCCTCGCCGGCACCGCCGGGCTCCCGGCCGTGCCGGATACTCCCGCCGCCACGGAAGAAACCACCGTCAACAGCACTGACCTGCAGATATACACCGGCGACGCGCCACTTCCCGTCACCGGCGGCCAGCCCTGCCCGGCCGGCATCCCTCTGATCGCCCTGTCCGCCGCCGAGACCGGCCGCCTTGAGCACCTGGCCCGCCAATGGACAGCAGGCCACCTCAGCCGCGCCCGCCTCGCCTTCCATCTCCGCTGGTCAGCCTGGCGGCGCCGCCACCAGGCCCGCGCCCGCTGGCACCACTACAGCACCCGGCTGGCCGCACTCGCAGCCTGACAATAACGGACGAAAGGAGGTGACAGTATGTAACCGCAAGCAATCACCACGAGTCACGCTGAGCTGCAGTGCGGTCACAGGCCGGAAAACAGCAACTGTAATACATGCCGTGGTCAAGTCTAATAATCCTGCCCTCCTGGGTGATCTGCTGGCTGATGAGGTGGTATTCCGGTCTCCGGCGGTGTTCGCCCCGCAGGAGGGCAAGGCGCTCACGATCAGTTACCTGAGCGCGGCGCTGAAGGTTCTGGGTCCGTCCTTGCGTTATGTCAGCCAGTGGCATGACCATGCCAGCGCAGTGCTGGAGTTCGAGGCCGACCTTGATGGCGTCTACGTCCAGGGCGTGGACATGCTGCGCTGGAATGCCGAGGGGAAACTGGTCAGCTTCACGGTCATGGTGCGCCCGCTACGCGGGCTGCAAAAGCTGGTCGAGCTGATGGCTCTCCAGCTGGCCGCTGGCCGGCCCTGAAGATCGGCGCCCGGTACGTCGGCCGGCTTCCCCGGCATGGACGTCGCAGATACCGCCGCGCCGACGTCGAGGCCTAGTGGCAACTGCCGCATCACTCGACCGAGCAACCTCATCGCGGCATCAGCGGGTACCTGACGCGCTACTCGTTGATGAGCTGCTCGCGCAGGATGTCTGCGTGCCCGCAGTGCTGGGCGAGTTCGCGCAGCACGTGGAGATAAACCCAGCGCAGCGGGAGCGGGCCGCGCCGGTTGCCGTGGACCAGGTCGTCGAGCCCCAGGGATGCTGTCGCGCGGCGGGATGACTCGTATGCCTCGCGGTGCGCTTGCTGGACTGCGGCGATGGTGTCGTCGTCGTGAAGAATGAACGACTCGCCTGGCGTCGCGGGGAGGCCGATCTCCGCGCGTGGCCGGCACGTGACGGCCTCGTCGAACCAGACCTTCTCGACGAAGGTCGCGTGCTTCACCAGGCCAAGCAACGTGGTCAGGGAAGGCACCAGCGACCGGCGCGCCTGCTCCTCGGTCAGCCCGTCCAGGCACGCGTTGAGACCACTGCGGTGCTCATCGATAAACACCTCGAACTGGTACCGGACCGGCTGACCGATGACGTCCTCGGCGGAGGCGGGGAGGAAAGACATGCGCGAAGCATTTCAGGACCGCCGGCGACGAGCAACTACCGCGGACCGGCATGAGCGACGGCGGATACTTCGAGATGACTCAGGCCGCCGAAAATGTGGCCGCCGATCACCAGCACGGCGAAATCGAGGGCCGCCGCCGCGCGTGCGAGCCAGGTCCCGCACACCACCGCGATCACGATGGCGGACACCACCACGCATCCCTGCGATCGGCGGATACTGCCTCGGTTTCCCCCGAGTAGGAGGGCGCGGTGAACGCGAAGGTTCCGGTACTTGGCGGCTGAGGGCTAAACACAGATGCTATTACGTAGTAGCTGTAATACAGGACACTTCAGAGGAGGCTGTCATGGTGCTGAACAGCAAAGGCCAGCTGACCATCCCGGCGCACTTGCGGGCCAAGTACGGGCTGCACGCCGGAGATGAGGTCGAGGTCGTCGAGATTGGCGGGAAGCTTCAGATCGTCCGCACTGAGGGGGCCGAGAGCAGGGGGCAGCGGCTGGTCCGGCGGCTGCGCAACACCGCCACCGGCCAGGACGTGGCGGGCATGAGCACCGACCAGATCATGGCGCTGCTGCGTGGCGAGTGACCCCGCGGCGATCCGCCCTGCGACCCTGGTCGACTCCTGCGTGCTCCTTGACGTCATCACCGGTGACGAGCAATGGGCCGACTGGTCGGCGCAGGAGATCGCGGCTGCCATGGACGTCGGCCGGGTGGTGATCAACCCGCTCATCTACGCCGAGGTCTCGGTGGGCTACCAGACCGTCGAAGAGCTCGAGGAGCTGCTCCCGGCCGCCGATTACGAACGTGAGCCGCTGCCGTACCTGGCGGGCTTCGCCGCCGGGAAGGCATTCGTCCGGTACCGGCGCGGCGGCGGGGAGAAGCGATCACCGATGCCGGACTTCTACATCGGCGCGCACGCCGCCGTAACGGGCTACCGGCTGTTGACCCGCGATGTCCGGCGGTACCGCACCGACTTCCCGACCATCGACATCATCGCTCCGCCCCAGGCTGAAGACGAGACGGTCTGGTAACCGGGCCATCCCACCCGGCTCTCCAAGCGCTCCTGCACCCGCGAATCCGGCAGGATGCACGGTGGTGCACGTAGCGTTAGGTAAGACGCGCGCGTCCCCGCCCCAGATCCGCCTAATTGTTCCTGCATTCCGCTTGCCCGTATTCCGCATACCTGCGATCGCGCACATAACGGGCAATTCGGTTCGGGTTATCCGGTGCCCGCATGGACTAGGCGCCAGATCTATCCAGATAAGCATGCGGGGAGCTAGCGCTGAAGATTTGACCGGCTGGAGGCGGTCAAACCTTCAGCACTATCGAATGGGGCTGCCGGTGGCGGTCGCCGGTGTTCGCTCGCCATGCCGTTTCGTGGCGGAGAGCCCTGATTAGGGTGATATCCGCGGAGGGAGCGGCGCTGCCGTCGGCTCCGCGGCGAGCTCGTAATCGGCGATCTAGCACCAAGCGGACGGTGTCAGCATCCGAGTATGGGCACCCTCTGTGATGGCCATCGTCAATGAGGCAAGGCCCGCGGCCACGAGGCTAGGCAGTCCCGGCGACGCCGACCAGGTTGCCCTCAGGGTCGGTGAAGTGGCCGACCACCAGGCCTGACGGGGCCCGCTCAGGCCCCATCTGTCGCTTCCCGCCGAGGCTCTCGGCCTTCTGCAGAGCGGCTTCTACATCGGGAACGCCGATGTAGAAAACCACATGGCCCTAGTAGCCCGCGCCACCGCCGACGCCGCCGGGGATCCCGGTCCCGTCGCTGGTCGTGATGCGGTTCACAAAGCCATAGTCCAGCGGCTCCGACACCGCCTCCGCGACCGGCGAACTCGTGTCGAACTCCCATCCGAACAGGTCGCCGTAGTAGCCCCGGAGCTTCGCCGGCTCCGTCCCGATGATCTCGAAGTGCACCACTGGCTGCCCCATGATTACTCCCATCGCGCCGGCAACACGGCGCCCGCGGCTGCAGGCCCTGCAATGATGACCGGCGCACCGCCTGAGACTCATCGGCGCCGCAGCCATCCATCAACCTGACCGCGGGCAATGACCCGCTTCACCGTCACGCTTCGCAGCAGAGTTCTCCCGGGCCATCAGCTCGCGAACCGCCCGTTCTGGCGCCGCGGGTAGACATTGTTATGTCACCAGAGAAAAGCGCAGATGTGGGTGATCTGCCCGTACTTTCAGGCCAATGGGTACCGCTGCCCGGCAGTGCTTGGCTGCCGTGGTTGCGCCATCATGGGACTGTGAGCAATAGCGCCGAACTGGTTGCCGTCCTGCGCCGCATCGCGGAACTGCTCAGTCGGCACGACGTGGACACTGTCTGGAGCGGGTACGAGCCCGATGAGCTGAGGTCGGAGATTTATTCGTTCCTGGAAAGGGCTGGGACAGGCCTGCCGCTCGACGAAGCGGGACGGGACCGCCTGCAGCTGCTCTTCGCACCTACAGGAGCACTGCAAGAAACTTCCCTCAGCAGCGGCTGGGGCGAGGAGTTCGTAGAACTGGCGACCCGCTTTGATGAAGCCGTATAGCCAAGCGTAAGCGTGCGATGCGTACTTGAGGTGGTCGCCGGGAATCCGCCTGAACGCGCCGTGTAGCGCAGCAGATGGCGATGATCTTGTGTGAGGCCGTCGTTCGCGGCGGTCCCTCGGTCAGGTGCCGACGGCGTCTTGTGACTGGATCAGACCGCGCCGTGGAACCGATGCGGCCCTCGGTATAGCCTCAACGGTCATGCCGAGGCTGCTGATCGTTCATCACACGCCGTCGCCGGCCCTCGAGGCGATGTTCGAGGCGGCGGCCGCCGGGGCGCGCACCGACGAGATCGAGGGCGTCGATGTAGTCGTCAGGCCTGCCCTGACCGCGTCGCCCGTCGATGTCCTGGCGGCCGACGGCTTCCTGCTCGGCACCCCGGCCAACATCGGGTACATGTCCGGCGCGCTGAAACACTTCTTCGACGGCATTTACTACCCGTGCCTGGAAGCAACCCAGCGACGGCCCTACGGCCTGTACGTGCACGGCGCCTCGGACACCGGCGGCGCGGTACGCGCCGTGGAGTCGATCACCGCCGGACTGCGGTGGCGGGCAGTCCGGCCGCCGGCCTGCGTCACCGGAACCCCCGGCAAGCAGGACCTGCAGGCCTGCCGGGAACTGGGCGCACTGCTCGCGGCCGAGATCGCCGAATTCCCTCCCGGCCGGTGACCAGCCATGCTTAATTATCCGCCAGCCGACATCGCGCCGCTGAGATCACTCGTGATGAGCCCGGCCATCTATCGGTCCTTCTGCGCGGCGGCAAGCTCGCTTGCGGATTCGCCTTGACCCGCACCGGCGAGCGCCGCTGGATTTTGGTCAAGACCCGTGATGACCACGCGCGACCCGGTTCTGACACCGTGGCTGGGGGCATACCAACGGTGACCCGGTTCAGCCCGACCTTGGTCCACTGCCCTACCATCCGGGAATCGGCATGCCGCCTCCCTCACCGCCGTCATCGCGCTGAAACGACGCCAGGCGGTCGGCGGTGGGGCGGCGGCTCAGCCCAGTTGGAGCGGGCCCAGGTCCAGGTTGAGCGTGTTGCCAGCGCCGGGAATGGTGAGGTTGAGCAGCAGCGTGTTCAGGCCGCAATCGTGGAACGCCGGGATCGTGTAGGTGCCGGTGACAGGGCCGCCGCCGCTTACCGTGAAGCCGGGTCCCGAACTGATGCCGATGTTGAACGGGGTGGTCTGGCATTTGTCGCCGACGGGCAGGCTGACGCCGAATATCGTCAGGTTAGTGAGCTTCAGGGTCACGTTCGCCGTACTGGTGATCGTATTCGTGCTGAAGTTAACGGTCCCGGCAGCCGGGCCATTCTGGATCAGCTCGGTGGTGGCGGTGACCGGAACGAACCCGAATTCTTTCACCGACACCGCGGTGGACGGGAGCGTCAGGGTGGATTGCGAAGTGCCGGTGGTGAGGTCAACGGTGGAGGCGAGGGCGCCTGATCCCAGGTTCGCCGTCGTGTTGAGCTTGGCGAGGTACGTGGTCCCTGTTACCGCGTAGTGAACGTTGACCACGCTGTCTGCGGAGGCGGCGCCCGATGCGGCCACAACGCCCGTGGCGGCGAGCACGGCGACGCCCGCGGCGAGCAGCGCGAGGCGCGTTCTTGATCGTGAGCCAACCATGTTCGTACTCCTTTGAACGAAGGCTACTCGCGGGTAACCCGAGACGTTACTTGTAAGTAACTTGACTGGCAAGACCTCCGCTGAAGATGTCACTTGACGGCATCGCGGAACCGGGACGACACTACCAACGAGTAACCTACTGACGAGTAACGACTCGCGGCCGCAGTGGAGTGGGACCTACGGGACTGCGATCGCGGGCTCGGGAAATGAGCCTGCTATGGCGTTTCTGCGACTGGCCGTCCGGTCGGTCTGCTGGCGGCTGCCGCTGGCCGCGATCCTCGGGCTCGTTGCGGTCGGCCTGGGTGCCAGCATCGGGGCGGCGGCGGCGACCGGCCCGGTCACGGCCGGCCAGCCCGCCACCGCGGCGGCCACCGGCCGCTCCGTGCCGCTCGTGGTACGCACCGACAAGGGCGCCATCCGCGGACTATATGCGAGCAACACCCGCGAGTTCTTCGGCATCCCGTACGCCGCGCCGCCGGTCGGGACCCTACGGTGGCGACCGCCCCAGCCGGCCGCACGGTGGACGGGCATCAGGAACGCCAACTGGCTCGCGCCGGCGTGTGCCCAGATCGGCAGCATCGCGAGCGGTGTCATCAACACCAGCACGTCCGAGGACTGCCTGTACCTGAACGTGTACACGCCCACGGTGATCGGCCGCGGCGGCCTGCCCGTCATGGTGTGGATCCACGGCGGCGGGTTCACTGGCGGCGAGGGCGACATCTACGACGGAAGCAGGCTCGCCGCCCAGGGGCACGTCATCGTCGTCACGATCAACTACAGGCTCGGCGCGTTCGGGTTCCTGGCACTTCCCGGACTGGACGCCCGCGGGGCCAGCGGTGACTACGGCCTGATGGACCAGCAGGCCGCGCTGCGCTGGGTGCAGCGAAACGCCCGCGCCTTCGGCGGCAACCCCAGCGACGTGACCGCGTTCGGCGAGTCCGCGGGCGCGGCGAGCGTGTGTGACAACATGGCGTCCCCGGCCGCGGCCGGCCTGTTCGCCCGGGCTATCGCCGAAAGCGGGTGCCTGCTTGGCGGCCCCTCCCTGCAGGCGGCCGAGACGACGGGCGGCGCCTTCGCCGTGAAGCTGGGCTGCACAAACGCCGCCACGCAGGTAGCCTGCCTGCGGCGTGAGTCCGTCGCCAGCATCCTGCAGGCGCAGAGCAGCTTCGGCTGGTCGCCCGTCGCCGGGACCCCGGTGCTGCCGCTGCAGCCGGCCGCCGCGTTCGCCGCCGACCGGTACAGCCACGTCCCGCTGCTCCAGGGCACCAACCACGATGAGGGCCGCTTCTTCGTCGCGCTGGGCTATGACCTCGCGGGCCATCCGCTGACGGCGGCGGAGTACGCCCAGGTTATCCAGGCGTCCTACGGTGCCAGCGCGGCGGCTGTCCTCGCTGAGTACCCGCTATCCGGCTACGCGTCACCAGACCTCGCATATGCCCAGGTGATCACCGACGCGGGGTTCAGCTGCCCGGCCCTGCAAGCCGACGAACTGGCGCAGCGCAGCGGAGTGTACGCGTACGAGTTCAGCGACCCGGACCCGCCGGACGACTTCAACCTCACCACGCTCACGTTCCCCTTGGGCGCGGCGCACAGCACCGAGCTACAGTATGTGTTCCAGCGCATCCCCGCCCTGGACACGGTGCCGCCGTTCAGCGCTGCGCAGCTCGCGTTGTCCAACCAGATGATCGCCTACTGGACCCGGTTCGCCGCCACCGGCAGCCCGGATCGTGGCGGTTCTGGCCGGGCGCTACCCTACTGGCCGCAATTCTCGGGTATCCGGACGGACGTCCAGGAACTGGTGCCCGGTGCAAGCGCCCCGGAGTCGTCAGC
>Ga0302326_10029592_pt1 | contig 10985 bp, 7 predicted proteins | sample Palsa_T0_3_FD_202264 | JGI IMG/M metagenome (GOLD analysis project Ga0302326, IMG submission 202264) | Peat permafrost microbial communities from Stordalen Mire near Abisko, Sweden - Palsa_T0_3 | ecosystem: Environmental > Terrestrial > Soil > Palsa > Peat permafrost | place: Sweden: Abisko...
CATTCTCTGTACTGCGCTTAAGTTTGGGCGACAATGATTGTCGCCCAAACCATTTGGAGCAGCGGGGCTGTCGCGCCGCAAGTTCTACTTCTTATCCTCGACGTCGACGTACTCCGCGTCGATCACACCTTCATCCTTCTTCTGCTCGGCGGGCTGTTCGGGGCCCGGTGCGCCGGGGCCGCCGGCTGCGGCCTGCGCCGATGTGGCTTTGTAGAGCGCCTCAGCCAGCTTGTGGCTGGCGTGGGTCAGCTTCTCGTGCGAGGCCTTGAGCTCGGCCGAAGACGGCGTGCCTTCGAGCGTCTTCTTGGACTCGGCCAGCGCCGCTTCGACGTCGGTCTTGTCCGCGGCAGCCACCTTTTCGCCGCTCTCGCGCAGCATCTTCTCGATGTTGTAGACCAGGCCGTCGAGCGAGTTTCGTGCCTCGATCTCCTCGCGCTTTTCCTTGTCCTCGGAGGCGTGCGCGTCGGCGTCCTTGGCCATGCGCTCCACCTCTTCCTTGCTCAGGCCCGAGCTTGACGTGATGGTGATGCGCGTGTCCTTGCCGGTGGCGTTGTCCTTGGCCGTCACGTTGAGAATGCCGTTGGCGTCGATGTCAAATGTAACCTCGATCTGCGGCACTCCGCGCGGCGCGGGAGGAAGGCCGGCCAGCTTGAACTTGCCCAGCGTGCGGTTTTGGCCCGCCAGCGGGCGCTCGCCCTGGAGCACGTGCACCTCGACCTCGGTCTGCGAGTCGGCAGCCGTCGAAAACGTCTCAGTCTTCTTGGTCGGAATGGTGGTGTTGCGCGGGATCATGGGCGTGGCCACGCCGCCCAGCGTCTCGATGGCCAGGGTCAGCGGCGTCACGTCGAGCAGCAGCAGGTCCTTGACCTCGCCGGCCAAGACGCCAGCCTGCACAGCCGCGCCCACGGCGACTACTTCGTCCGGGTTGACGCCGCGATGCGGCTCGCGCCCGAACATCTTCTTCACCATCTCCTGGATCTTGGGCATGCGGGTCTGGCCGCCGACGAGGACCACTTCGTCGATCTTGTCGACGCCGATGCCGGCATCGGCCAGCGCCTTCTTGCACGGCTCCAGCGAGCGGTCGAGCAGGTCCTCGACCAGCTGCTCCAGCTTGGCGCGGGTCAGCTTGCGCACCAGGTGCTTGGGGCCTGTTGCGTCTGCCGTGACGAAGGGCAGGTTGATCTCGGTCTCGATGGTTGTCGAGAGCTCGATCTTGGCCTTTTCCGCGGCGTCTTTGAGGCGCTGCAGGGCCATTTCGTTGCCCTTGGAGCTGAGGTCGAGCCCCTGCTCCTGCTTGAACTCGGCAATCAGCCACTCCACGATGCGCTGGTCGAGATTGTCGCCGCCCAGGTGGGTGTCGCCGTTGGTGGATTTGACCTCGATGACGCCTTCGCCGACCTCGAGGATGGAGATGTCGAACGTGCCGCCGCCAAAGTCGTAGACGGCGATGGTCTCGTCCTTTTTCTTGTCGAGCCCATAGGCCAGCGCGGCCGCGGTGGGCTCGTTGACGATGCGCTTCACGTCAAGGCCGGCGATCTTGCCGGCGTCCTTGGTGGCCTGGCGCTGGGCGTCGTTGAAGTAGGCGGGAACGGTGATCACGGCCTCGGTGACGGTCTCGCCCAGATAGGCCTCGGCCGACTTTTTGAGCTTTTGCAGGATCATGGCCGAGATTTCGGGCGGGGTGTACTCCTTGCCCTGGGCCACGACGGCCACGTGATCGCCCTGCTGGACGACCTTATAGGGCACCATCTTCATCTCGTCGTTGACTTCGTTGTAGCGGCGGCCCATGAAGCGCTTGATGGAGAAGATGGTGTTTTCGGGGTTGGTGATGGCCTGACGCTTGGCCACCTGGCCTACGAGCCGCTCCCCGCTCTTTGAGAACGCGACGATAGAGGGCGTGGTGCGCGCACCCTCTTCATTTGCAATGACTTTGGGCTCGCCGCCCTCAAGGACGGCGACGCACGAGTTGGTGGTGCCAAGGTCGATTCCGATAATTTTTGCCATGTTGGTTAATCCTGCCTCGCGGATAGAATTCTGACATCTATTAGGATGCATGATTGAGTGGGTTAGAGTCAACTTTATTTGATCATACTTCGATAAGGTGCGGATCTGTGACAGGTTCCGGCCCGGAGGGCCATGCGATCGGATGAGCTTGCCAAGGGCGGCCGGTTTGTATCGCGGCAGCTGGAATGCCCCGCCAGGAGCCGGCTTGTGGATGGGGAATGCGGCCACTGGCGGCCTCGCCCGGTTCAGAACGTCTTCATATACTCCATCAACGCGCGCTTATCGGCGTCTGCCAGCCCGGCGCCGTACGTATGCCCACGATCCTCAACAAAGTCTGGCGCATTGTCTAAGAGCAGGAAGAGCGGATTGGCGGCGCCGGAGCCTGTGATGCTGCATAGCAGGTTGTCGAGGAGCCGGTCGCGCCCAAAGTGGTCCCGTGGCGCCACGTGGACGTTTGCTATCAGGTCGATCGGGGTGTTTCTGGCGACGCACAGCGTGCCGCCATCCTCGAAGGTGAACTGGCTTCGCTCGGTAGTTCGGCGAATCGACCCGGGCCCCTGACGCCGCTCCGGCCAGAGCAGCATGTTCATTGCGCTCTCGTAGGCAGCCAGCCTGCCGGCCACCGATGGGTCGCCGTTGTATAACCCGACCGAGTTGTTATGGAGGAATGGCGCGGTTGCCCAGATACCCACCAGCGACGGGGTACGATAGTAGCCGCGGCCGCCGGTCGCTTCGACTGGAGGCAGGCGCAGCAGCGGATGCAGCGGATCGACCAGACCCGATACTCGAACGGGAGGTGAGTTCTTATAACTCTCCGAGGAGAACTGCTCCCAGATCTGGCCTCTCTCGGCGTTGGTGGCAAGGGCACGCTCTGCGTTGGTGCCAATCTCCGATGCCGGATACTTTTCATCGTCGGAGAGAAAATTCCCCTGCAAAAAGTCCTCTCGCAGCACGGCATCCCTGAACCACTGGGCCTTTGACCCCGTATAGCCGGGCGGCGGCTGCTTGCTTGAGTGGCATTGTGCGCAATTCTCCGCGAACGCGATCTTTCCCCTTCTCAGCAGCGCTTCGTCCTTCGGCAAATACTGGCTGGCTCCGTCGGCATCCGCCAGGTGCAGCGGACCGAGTGTGCGCAGAAATGCCTCCAGGCCTTCGAGGCGGGCCACGGTTGCCGTCCATTCTTCGTCGCAGGGTGTGCTTGCCAGGCGCGCGCGCTTGATGTCGAATGGGGCCTGCGCCCGCTTGAGGCCGTATACGGGGTCCTGGAGCGACGTCCATGCATCGGCGCAGACACCGATGTTCACGTATCCGCGCAGCGCCGCGCATGCCGTATCGTTCACTCCAGGCTTCTCCGCGGAATCGTCAAGACATGCCGCGCCTACCGAGTCCGCGCCATCCTTCAGCACGTTGAAGACTCGGCGCATGCTCCCGTCAGCCATTACCTCTTTGTGCATGGGGCGAGAGTTCAGCTCCGCAATGCTGTTGATTGCGCCCGCATTGTCGATGTGGTCGGTGGCCACCTGCGATGTGTCCGAGGTTCCAGGCGGCTCGGCGTGCGCTACCTGCCAGCGGAAATCGGCGGGGCTAAGTTCACGAGCCGGCGGATACTTTGCCGTGTTGAAGATCTGTTCGCGAAAGTACTGATTCCCAATCCCAGGATGGAGATTGCGCCACGTGGGGTGTTCAGGATCGGCGGGAGGGTGCAACGGGTTGAAGCCCACATGGCAAAATCCGCAGGCTACGCCGATCAGGTATGGCGGTTCGACCTTGCCTGGATCGGCGAGATACTTCGCCAGGTCCCATTCTTTCGGGTCGAATTTTGGGTTCTGGAACCGCCGCAGACCGATGATGCCGGCCGGCTCGCCCACAGGTCCGGCCGCGCTTTGCAGAAGGCAGGTATCCAGCCACAAGCCATACTGGTCCGGCGCGCTTGCCTGCGCGCAGTCCGGATCGTTGACCACGCCGAATCGCTTGAATCGCTCGCCTCGAAGCCGGGAGTCCACAGCCTGAAGCAGGTCGACCGTCCCGTGGGAGCGCACGGCCAGAATCCGCCACAGCTCCTGATCGCCCACGACGTTCCCTGCCGCATCGGTATCGCCGCCGGTCCAGAGATACCAGGTGTCGCGGCCGTGCCGCTGTAACGGCGTGAGCCCCGCGGAACCTGCCTCATAGCAGGCTTCTCTTCCGCCGGCACACATCTCGCTCATACGGCTGGCTTCTGTGACGAAGCTTTTTGGCAAGTAAGCTGCAACACCCAGAATGCAGAACAGAAACAGCGCCTGACGTTGAGACATTGGATATCTCCCAACATCCAGCATCTGTCAGTGCACCCTGTAACGGCGGCTGATCGGGACACTTTCTGAAGTGTCCTATGCCCGGCGATCTTTTCGCTGAGAGTATTACCATGCGATGACTCAAGAGATGTAGCCACTACAAAAGCTCTCCCACAGATGTGCATTCATCACAACTGGGGCTGGCTGCAATCGGTTAAGCTCGATGGGTCAGCCCCGCGATGACCACCGCCGCCGCCCAAGCTCGATATCCGCTGTCGCAGGGCGTCAACCCGTGGCTGGTCACGGTCTCGGTCATGCTGCCCACGTTCATGGAGGTGCTGGACACCGCCATTGCGTCGGTGGCGCTGCCCTACATTGCCGGCAGCCTGTCGGCGTCGAACTCCGAGGCCACCTGGGTGCTGACCAGCTACCTGGTAGCCAACGCGGTGATTTTGCCCGCTTCGAACTGGTTTGCGCGGCGGTTTGGTCGGAAGCGGTTCCTTCTGACCTGCGTGGTCATCTTCACCATCGCCTCGTTTTTCTGCGGAGCCGCGCCGTCGCTGGCCGTGATCCTGCTGGCGCGCGTGATGCAAGGCGCGGGCGGCGGCGCATTGCAGCCGCTGTCGCAGTCGATACTGCTCGAGAGCTTTCCGCGCGAGAAGCGATCGATGGCCATGGCCGCCTATGGCCTTGGCATCGTGGTTGCGCCAGTGCTGGGGCCCACGCTGGGCGGCTGGCTGACGGACACATTCAGCTGGCGGTATGCCTTCTACATCAATATTCCCGTCGGCATTCTCGCAGTGGTCATGATTACGCGCTTCGTGCACGACCCGCCCTACATCAAGAACGCCAAGGTCGGCCCGTTCGACAATATCGGCTTTGGCCTGCTGGTGGTGTGGACCGGCTGCCTGCAGATCGTGCTCGACAAGGGGCAGGAGGACGACTGGTTTGGCGCGGTGTGGGTGCGCTGGGCGGTGGCGGCGCTGATTGCCGCGCTGGTGGGGTGGATCGTTCACTCGTGGCGCAAGCCGCAGGGGCTTGTGGATCTGCATGTGATGCGCAATCGCAACTTCCGGACTGGGTGTTTTCTGATTGCACTGCTCGGCATGTGCATCTACATTACGATCGCCATCCTGCCGCTTTACTACCAGGAGGTGCTGGGCTACACGGCGTTTACGGCTGGGCTGGTGGTGGGGCCGCGCGGCATCGGGTCGTTCATCGGGTCGCCGGTCATAGGCATCCTGGGCTCCCGCATCGACAATCGCATCCTGCTGTCGCTCGGCTTTCTCGGGTTTGCGGTGTGCTCGCTGATCTTTGGGACGGTGAACCTGGACATTGGGCCCTTCACGCTGCTGATACCGATCATGATTACGGGGTTCTCGCTGAGCTTTGTGTTTGTGCCGCTGGCCACCATGACTACGTCGACGCTCAGCGTGCAGGAGATGGGCAATGCGACGGGGCTCTTCAACATGCTGCGCAATATCGGCGGGTCGATCGGGATTGCGATGGCCTCGACGGCGCTGATCCGACGGGCGGCGCTGCACCAGAGCGAGATCGGCGCCAACGTGACCGCGTCAACGTATGCGCTGCAGCAGAAGTCGGGCATGATCGCCGCGTATCTGCGCCACCGCATGGGTCCGGCGGCGGCGCGGCCGGGGTCGTTCGGCCTGCTCTACGGACTGATGGAGCAGCAATCGGCGCTGATGGCGTATGTGGATGTGTTTCGGTGGACGGCGCTGCTGGCGTTTTTCTGCGCGGGGGCGGTGTGGCTGTTCAAGAAGCCGGAGAAGAATGTGAAGCCGCCGGTGGGGGTGCATTGAGAGGAGGATGGCGTCAAATGAGCGAGAAAATCCGCCTAAAGAAATTCCAAATTGGCACTCCAAGAGCACGCGGCGAAGGCCTGAGGCTCGCTGTCACAAGGAGGCCACAGCGCGGAGTCCCGAAACTAGACCGGGCGCGCATTGGTTGTTTTGACGTATGGTTCCCGGCGCTGGCGCCATCTTTCGAGTTGCTCGCGAGTTTCCGCGATCGCGATTTTGAAACGGCGTCCATTCGGGAGGCCTTCTTTGGCCGATATGAAAGAGAGTTGATGAAAGGAGCCGAGGGCAGACAGGCCATTTCGTTGATAAGAGAGATTGCGACCAGACTCCCCGTTTCCATTGGGTGCTTCTGCGCCGACGAGTCGCGATGCCACCGATCACGCCTCTTTAGGTTGATCATGAATTCGACGAAATAGGCCTGCAACCGGCCTTTATCTTTGGCATTCGTTTCAATACGGCGCATCGCCGAAGACGCGCACTCCAGCGGTTCTTGCCGCCGCGGCCAACTTGCGGTCGAAGGTGGCCAATGTTGCTGCGCGCCGCATCGCCAGTTCCAGATAGGTCGCGTCGTATGCGGTGAGGCCGTAAAGCCGGCCGAGGTGCATGCTTTCAGACTGACTCACTACAGGCGGGTTCCCATCCTGATGAATCTCCAGGATCGATATGCGCGATAGAAAGCCGGCCGAATCCAGCGCAGTGATTACCCGCTGACGCTCCGCCAGCAGGAGAGCGTTCGCCACCTCCGAGTACCAGAGCGCCGGTACCAAAGCCCCATTCGCGTGCACAAAATCCAGCCCTTGAGCGGCGAGCGCCGCCTCTGCCCGATCTTTGCGGAGCAGCAACCAGGCCAGAGCCATGGAAGCATCAAGGATCAGCCTCAAGGCCGCCCTTCCTCAATCCACGAACGAATTGTTTCGTGGGAGACGCCTTCGATGCGCGGGTTCCTGAGCCGCTGGTATGCCTCCTCGATCTCCTCGGGAGTGCGGAGGGGGACAGTCGGCGGAACGGGGACCAGTTCGGCTGCGGCCCGTCCGCGGACCGTGATGGTAAACCGCTCACCCTGCTCGACTTTCCGCACAATCTCGGAGAGTTTCGTCTTGGCCTCAAAGAGTCCGATGGTTTCCATTTTCCTGCTCCAATCTCGAATCAACTAGCTTATCAACTAGATTACTCCTGAATTCAGGATTCTGTCAGTTCACCAGCGGCACAAACTTCCGCTCTGATTCGTCGTAGCGTTCGATGCGGCCGGTGAGAATGTCGTAATACCAGCCGTGAACCGCAAGCCTGCCGTGGACAAGCGCGCGGGCTACCGACGGCTGGGCACGGAGGTTGTGGAGCTGGGCGACGACGTTGCCGCGGATGAGCGAGGCCAACTCGGCGTGTTCGCCGTCGGCGGGGTTGAGTGGCTGGCGATGCGTGAACGCCGCCTCAACGTGCGCGAGCCAGCGGCGGGCCTTGGGCAGGTTGACGAGGCTCTTGCGGTCGAGGGCGGCCTTGAGCGCGCCGCAGTCGGAGTGGCCGCAAACGATGATCGACTTGACCTTGAGCACTTCGACGGAATACTCGATGGTGGCCGTGACGCCATCCACATTGTCGCCGCTCTCGACCGGCACCACGTTGCCGATCGAGCGGCTGATGAAGAGGTCTCCGGGGCCGGTCGAGAGGATCATGTCTGGCACGATGCGCGAGTCGGAACAGGTGATGAAGAGGAACTCCGGCGCCTGCATCTCGGCCAGCAGGTGAAACTGGTCTCGCCGGCGCGGAAACACCTCGGCGAGGAAACGCTTGTGCCCTTCAATCAGCTTGTCCATGAATCGATTCGCTCCCGGCAGGATTCGCAGAGCGACCCGCCTGCATCAGCCTATCGCACCGGACTAAATTTAAAGCCGCCTGCGATATAGTGGGGCGATGCGTCCCCGCCTCAATTCAGTGCCGGGAAGTCTGCTGCTGGCGGCGGCATGCGCGGCCGCATGTGCACAGTCCGCCGGGAACGACCCACGCACGGTCGACGCGAGCGGTTACGGCGAACGAATCGCTCTCGGGCCCAACTGGCTGTTTGCTCCTGGCGACAATCCGGCATGGGCGTCGGAGGCATTGGACGACAGCGGGTGGCAAACCATCTCGGCCGAGCGCCCACTCACGGAGTACGGTTACCAGGACGTCCCCTATGCGTGGTATCGGATCCACATTCGTCATTTACCAGCGGGCGTTCACAATCTGTCGGTCGCGGTCAGACAGGTCAGCGGCAGCTACGAGGTGTACGCGAATGGCGTCCGCATTGGCGGCGACGGACCGATGTCGGGGCAGGTAGAGCGGGTGCAGATGCGGCTCGAGGCTTTTCCGGTTCCCGATGGGGTGGTATCGCGCGATGGAGAGCTTGTGCTGGCGCTGCGCTTTGCCCTGAACACTTCTTGGACCAACGGGCGGGGCGGCAGCAGTCCGCTGGGATCCGACGCGGGTGTTTATCTGATGGGCGGCGCCTCGGTCCAGCACGAGGCGAGCTATGCGATGTCTCACAGGGTTGCGGTGAACATCATCCTCGCCGGCCTCGGGGTCCTGGTGGCGTTGGTGGCGTTGGCGTTATTCAACGCCATGCGCGACCACAAGGAGTACCTGGCCGCGGGAGTTTTTCTTCTGGCTTTCAGCGCCGTCTCGCTGGTGCTGATATGGGATAGCGTGGTGGCCTCCTCGATCGCGGCCGACCTGGTGCAGTTCTTTTTCCTGGGCGTGGGCGGAGTCGCCCTGATCGAATTCGTGCGCCTGGTGCTGGGCAGGGAGCGAACGCGGGGGCTGCTGGGCCTGGAAATCGCGTCGTTTGCCGCGGCCTTCGGCAGCCCCATTGCGCGAGCCGGCATTGCCTCAGTGCCTGCGAGCTCTGTGGTGTTCTTTCTACCCAACCTGATTGTGTATGTGCTGCTGGCAGCGATGCTGATGAGAGGATGGCGGCGTGGGAACATCGAGGCGCGCAGGCTGCTGTTTCCCGTGTTGATCTACAGCGTGGCGCAGTACTGGAACTTTGGGCGATACGCGGCGGTATACCTGCATCTGACGCCCAGCCTCAAAGAAATGCCCGCGATTCAGTTCGCTTCCTATAGTGTTCCGCTGACCACCTATGTAACGTTTATCTTCTTCCTCGCCATCCTTCACTTCCTGATCCGGCGGACGGTGAGGATTGCACGTGGACTTGCGCGGTCGGCTGCCGAGCTCGAAGCCGCACGCGGCGTGCAGCAGGTGCTGATTCCCGATGAGATTCCCAGCGTGCCGGGTTTCGCGATTCACAGCGTGTATATACCGGCCGGTGAAGTGGGCGGGGACTTCTTTCAGACTCTGCCGACCAAGAGTGGCGGTGTGCTGGTGGTGATTGGCGACGTCAGCGGCAAAGGGATGCCGGCCGCGATGACGGTCGCTTTGCTGGTGGGCGCATTTCGCACACTGGCGGACTATACGCAGAGCCCCGGCGCGATTTTGGCGGCGATGAATAAGCGGATGTTATCCCGCAGCAGCGGCGGGTTTACCACGTGCCTGGTGCTGCGCGCCGATGCCGACGGCACGCTCACCATCGCCAATGCCGGGCACATTGCGCCCTATGCCGGCGGCAAAGAGCTGCCGCTTGAGAATGGGCTGCCGCTGGGCCTGGCTGCCGATGCTGTTTATGTTGAGTCGACTTTCGCGCTGGCCGCGGGCGATCAGCTCACGCTGGTCACAGACGGTGTGGTGGAGGCGCGGGACAAGGCAGGCGCATTGTTTGGGTTTGAACGCACCGGGCGCCTGAGCGTGGAACCCGCCGAAGCGATCGCGCGCACGGCACAGGCGTTTGGACAGGACGACGACATTACCGCGCTGACCCTGGCGCGCATCGCATGACAGTAAAATTACATTTATCTACCCATGGAGGCTCGACCCGCCGATGACTCGCATCTTTCAACTTCGCTGCTGTGTTGTTTTCGCGGTCTTCGCATTCGCCTGCACATCCGCGCTCCTGGCACAGACGGTGGACACCATCGATGCCGATCTGCGCGGGCGCATCGATCGCATTGCCGCCCAGGTGCTGGAGCAGACCGGTGTGCCTTCAGCCTCGGTCGCCGTGGTCAAGGGCGGCAAGGTCGTTTACACGCATGCCTACGGCAATGCGCGCCTGGCTGGTGGAACGGACCCCGCGGTAGCAGCTACGCCGGATATGCGCTACTCCATCGGGTCGATTTCGAAGCAGTTTACCGCCGCGGCTATTCTGCTGTTGCAGGAGGAAGGCAAGCTGAGCCTCGACGATACGGTGGGCAAGTATGTGCCGGGGCTCACGCAGGGCGATACGGTGACCATCCGGCAGATTCTGAGCCACACCTCGGGCTACCAGGACTACTGGCCCGAGGACTATGTGATGACGCCGATGCTGAAGCCTGAAAGCGCACAGCAGATTATCGATACGTGGGGCAAGAAGCCGCTGGACTTTGAGCCCGGCACGCAGTGGCAGTATTCCAACACGAACTTCGTCATCGCCGGGCGCATCGTCGAAACCATCACGGGCAAGCCGCTGATGGACCTGCTCGTCAACCGCATCTTCCGGCCGCTGGGGATGAAGACGGTGTGGAACTCCGACGAGGCCAAGCTCACATCGGTCGATGCGACGGCTTACTATCGCCACGCGCTCGGGCCGCTGCGCGTGGCGCCGAAAGAGGGCCGCGGCTGGATGTTTGCCGCCGGCGAGCTGGCCATGACCGCGCATGACCTGGCGCTGTGGGACGAGAGCCTGATCGCGCAGACCGTGCTCAAGCCGGAGAGCTACAAGCAGATGTTCACCGAGGTGAAGCTCAAAGACGGCAAGGGCACGCACTACGGGCTGGGCGTGGAGGTGATGCAGCGCGACGGGCATCGGTCCATCGAGCACTCCGGC
>Ga0302326_10029593_pt1 | contig 10985 bp, 5 predicted proteins | sample Palsa_T0_3_FD_202264 | JGI IMG/M metagenome (GOLD analysis project Ga0302326, IMG submission 202264) | Peat permafrost microbial communities from Stordalen Mire near Abisko, Sweden - Palsa_T0_3 | ecosystem: Environmental > Terrestrial > Soil > Palsa > Peat permafrost | place: Sweden: Abisko...
GGCGGCCAACACCGGGGTCCTACCCTTCCGATTCGAACTCGACGCGTTCGTAAAGAGACCCAAGCCCCAACCGGCAGCCGATCGATGGCAGTTCGATTTCATCGGCAGGCTCGGTGAATTCGCTGACCAGCCAGGAACCGTTGGGTTGACGGACATGGGGTTCGGCGCGAACCCTATCCTGTGCCAGAAGCAGATATTCGGCGAACGAGGGCAAGGAACGGTAAAAGAGAAACTTCTCTCCGCGGTCGTAATTTTTCGTGGCGGGAGAAAGGACTTCAACGATGAGCGTGGCGTCGGTGAGAGTGTCGCGGCGGCCGTCCAGGAGCTGGTTCGGGCCGCAAGTGACGACGATGACCGGATACGTGAACATCTGGTATTTTACGCTGTGAAGCCGCATGTCGCCGGTTCTGGCTCCGCAAGGCCTGCCGCGCAGCTGTTCCGTAAGCCGCGAGGCCGCGTTGACAACGATCCACGCGTGGTTCGGCGTTCCACCCGCCATGGCGAACATTTCGCCGTCGATGTACTCGCTGCGAAATTCGGCCTTGCGCTCAATTTCCAGATATTGCTCGGGCGTGAGGCGAGTGACGGGCCGCGTAGACATAGCCGTGCTTAATGTAAGTGTAATCCTATATCCCGGGGCCGGTTGTGGCGCACGCATTCCTGCGTGCAGCGTTCACACTCGTGTGAACGCCCCAACCTACCACTGCTGCCGCGTAGCATACGACGAGTTAGTAATTCTCCCGCCTTCGCCTTCCGTCGGCTCGAACACGGATTGGATCGCGACCCTTCCCGGCCCCTCCATCAGCAGCCACAGATACCGGTTGCCCCAATTTCCCCAAAAGCTGTAGCCGGCGGCGGGGTGTTCGAAGTGCAACTGCATCCGCACGGTTGGGTCCTTGAACACCAGCGCCTTCGGCTTCACCAGAATCGCCTCTCCCTGGCCCAGGTCGCGCACGAAAATATTCCCGCCCGCGTGCAGCAGCAGCAGGCCCGGCGCTTGCGGGGCGGAGAAACGATCCATCAGCATGCCGATGGGATAATGCGTTTCGGAATCGTCGCCGTTCTGCGTGGTGAACCAGACGCCGGTGTTGAGCCAGTCGTATTGCACGTGGCTGGTTGCCACCAGAAACATGTGCTCGCGGACGTCGATCGCCTCGCCCGGCTGCAGCGGCACGGGAATCAACTCGCCCGGATCGTCCTTCGAAAATGCGATGTGCCCCGGCCCCTGCGCTTGCGTCATGATCAACGGAAGGCCGCCCATCAAGCGCTTCCAGCCGCCCTTCATGGACATGGTGGTGATGTTGATTTGCGGATCCTTCCACAGCAGCACATGATGCGTGAAGTAGACGCTGTCCTCCGGCGCCAGCTTCATATCGGCGACCGGCACATACGTCCCCTCGATCTGGCAGAACGAGTTGCCGAATTGCAGCTTTGCCATATCCTTGCGGCCCGGCAATTGGGCCCAGCCGGATGGCGAGACCTCTTCGGGCATGGAAAGCGCCGCGCCGCAGCGTGGGCAACTCGTCAAGCCGCGCGCGATGGGGCCGCCGCACCATTGGCAGTTACCGCCGGAGGATTGCACGTCCGGCGCGTCCTCGCGATCTGTCGGCGCGCTGTACGCCGGCGGCGCGGCAGGCGCGGCCTGGGTCGCCACAGGCTGCTGCGGCGGCGCTGTGACCGGCTGGGTAGCCGGCGGACGCTTCGCTGGCGATCCACAGCCCACGCAGAAGTTCTGATCGTCCCGGATTTGGTTTCCGCAATTCACACAGAACATGATGTGCCTCCTCTTGGCTCCTATTCGCTGCGGTGGTGCACATACATCGACTGGATGCCCACGCGGCCCGGTCCAGTCATCTTGGCCAGGGACATGCTTGCGCCGCCGAAGAATCCGGAACTGAGTTTCTGAAACTCCACTTCCATGGTGACGGTGGAATCCTTATAGAGGAAGGCGCCTGGTTCCACCATGATGCTTTCGCCGGCGGCGAGGCGGCGTTCGAAAACGTTGCCGTAGCCGTGCAGGATCAGCAAGCCGGAAGTGCTGGTGGTAATGAAGCGGTCCATATACATGCCTTGGCCGCCAAAGAGAATGTTGGTCAGTCCCTTGACGCGAATAAACGAATAGCCGATCTGATGCGAAGACAGCAGGAAGGCGTGCTCGCGCACGTCCAGCTCCATGCCGGGATGCAGCGGCAGCACCACCAACTCTCCGGTGGCATCGCGCGAGAAGGCGATCCGCCCCGGCCCGGTGGCCACGCTGATGATGAACGGCATGCCGGCGAAGGCGCGCTTCATGCCGCCGGCAAGCTGCAAGACGCTCAGCGGGACGTTGACATCTTTCCAAAGCATCACGTGATGTTCGAAGAAGATGGAATCGCCCGCGCCCAGATTGATTTCCGCGGCGGGGACGATCTCGCCTTCCACCTGGCAGGTGCTCGAGCTGAAATGGATCTCCGTCATGTCGCGAATCCGCGGAGCCTCGCGCCAGCCCGATTCGCTGACCAGATTGCGGATATCGAGCGGCGCTCCACACGCGCGGCACGCCGTCGCGGTCTTCTCGTTCATGCTCTGGCACCACTGGCACTGTATGCGCTCGAACGGCGCGGCTTCGGTCATGAAATCCTCCGTCTCCATATCTTAACCCCGGTAGCGCCGGCGATCTTGTCGCCGGTTCTTTTCCGCCGGGCCTTCCACGGGGCGGCATTCGACTGTTGCGTTTCTCTCTGCCCCCTTTGTACGATTGAACGTGGCTCGAACAGGAACGCCCTGATCCGTGAATGAAATTCCGGCATCACCCGCCACAACGCCACTAACTCTCCTGCAACCGTTTTTCGACCAGTCGGCTCCCATCAGGTCGATTGTCGCGGTTGGGTGCCGCGAGGTATTGGAAGCAATCCGGCAAGAGCGCACCGCCCCACCGATCCTGGAACATCTCCAAGGCGAACCCGCGCTGGACAGCCTCGCGCAACAGGCCCGCGAGCTTTCCGACCCGGCGCCCGGCAATGATTTGCTGCTATTGCCCGCGCACCTGCTCAAAGAACGGATGACGCCGCTCCACCAGGATTTCAGCTTTCGAGCTGTCGCGGCTTTCCTCGACGACATCGCCGGTGATCCCGGCAATCCAGGTGACTGGCGGCTGCGACGCACGCTTTTCGATCGCGGCCTGATATGCATTGGTTCGGTCCCTGTCGCAGGCCGGAAGGCGCTTTGCTTCCTGGCCAACGACGCCGTTTGCTCTTTGAATTGCCTCGATGTCGAGTCCCACGGCCACATCAGCATGAAGGTTCTCATATTGGGCGCCGCATTCGCGAATCAACTCTTTCGATATGCCTGTGTGAAGCTATATGCGATTAGACACGGTTTGACTCCGGCGTTTCCTGCGTGGGAAGGCAGCCAGCTTTTCGGGCTCGAAGATAAACCTTGCGAGGGCCTCAAGCTCCCGCAAGTGACTTATCCCGGTTTTGCGCAACATGACCGCGAGATTTGGGACCGGGATAAGCCGCTAGTCGATATTGATTTGGCGGGATACTTCCAGGAGCTTCCCGAATGCTGGCGTAGAAACCGGCCGCTGGTAAGACGCATGTTCCAGCTTGCTCCCGAGCATCTGGAGGCCATCGAAGCCTGGCGTCACGCGGTTACGCAGGGCGGCAGGCGCACGCTCGTAGCTGTGCATATCCGGCGAGGCGATTATCGCGGGCTGCAGAGCGCCCCATATTTTCGGCTCGTGCCGGAGGATTGGTATCTGGACTGGCTGCGCGCGATTTGGCCCACGCTACCCGATCCGGTCTTATTCGTTGCGACAGACGAACCGGACGTGATATTGCCTAAGTTTCAGGAATTCGAAACCGTTTCGGCAAACTTCGGTTCAGCCCAAGATCTGCCGGATTATATTCGCGACTTCGAAGCTATGCGGCGCGCGGATTATCTGGCGATTTGCAATAGCAGTTTTGGCCGCATGGCCGCCATCCTCGCGTCCAACCAAAAGTGCTTTCTTGCATCGTTTCCCGCGCAAACTTTTGTGCCTTATGAGCCGTGGATCGATCCCGGCTTTTGGGCGCGATTCGCGGATCCGGTCAGCCAACCCGAAACGCGGCCCGCAGCGGTGGTTGGCGCGAAGATTGCCGGCGACGTTCCATCGAAGCCGGCGTCAATTTTCGTCGACATATCCGATCTACTGGTATCCCTGCTCAGTCATGCGGCGTTTTCCGGTATTCGGCGCGTCGAATGGGAGATTCTCCGCAATCTGACCGTCGTGTCCCCGGGGCTCCGCTTCCGCTTCGTGGTTCTGAATCAGCGTGGAGAACTCGGCGAGATCAAAGCATCCGCACTCCTGACGGCGATCGCGGATATTCGCTCCGGCAAAGTGTCCCAGGCCGAGATCGAATCCAAGCTGCGTTTGTTGGCCGGACGTGCGTCTCCGTGCCCGGTTCAACCGCGCGATGTCTTTCTCGCCCTCGGCGCCTTCTGGAACACCAGCGGCATGGGCGCCTGTTTGCTAGAAGTGAAGAATTCCGGAGCGATTATCGGCATATTGATTCATGACCTGCTGCGGGTTACGGCGCCCGAATACTTCGAGCCTCGCGACGCCAGGGCGTTCACTAAAGGCGTCACTGAGGCACTGACCTTCGCCGATTTCGTTCTCACCTCTACGGAATACAACAAGGCTTTACTAGCCGAACACCTGGCTTCCCGGAAATTAGATCCTTTGCCGATCCACCCCATCCCTTTGGGCCGGGGACTCCCGCTCTCCACGCCGGTTGAACCCAAAATCTCAAGCGATGTGGCCGGCATACTCAAAACCGACTACGTTCTTTGCGTGGGTACGATCGAGGTGCGGAAGAATCCGGTATACCTGTTCAACCTATGGAAAATGATTGCAAAGTCCGGCCGCGAGAATATTCCCCGCCTGGTGTTCTTAGGACGGGAGGGCTGGTCGGTCAAGGATTTTCTGGAGCAGCTGAACGCATGCAACTATCTCGGCGGCAAGATCGTGGTGGTGCACAACGCCTCCGATGTTGAACTCGATTTGCTCTATCGGAATTGCATGCTCACCATGTTTCCCAGCTTTGCCGAAGGCTGGGGATTGCCGGTCGGCGAAAGCATCGCCCATGGCAAGATCTGCCTGTGCTCCGGTCTCGGAGGTATTTCGGAAGCCGGCGGCAAACTCGCCGATTACATAGACCCTTACAATGTTTGCGACGGATTCGAAAAACTGTCGCGCTATCTGGATGACCCTGAACTCCGCCGCAGCCGCGAGCGTGAGATCGCGGAAGGCTTCCGCCCGCGCTCTTGGGAAAGCGTGGCTGAAAACTTGCTGCGATCGGTTCGAGCGCTTGCCCGGCAAGTTCCCCCACTCGAAAGCGTTGCCGCGATCGCATTGCCGCCGGATCTTTATCTGGAGATCGGCCGCGATGCTGTAGCCACGCCGATGGACGGAATCGATGGCGCATGGTCCGCCGAGCTGATCTGTATTTCCGGCTGGCACGCCGCCGAAAGATCGGGTGTGCGGGCGGCCCAGGCAGCCGCCAAGATCCGATTTCGCGCCGATATGCCGGTTGGAACCAGAATCAATCTGGTGATGCGGTTAGCCGCGTTCGGCCGCGATTTCCGCATCCGGATCTCTGCCGGTTCCGGAGACGAGACCGAACTATCTCTCTTGAACGGGTCCGAAAGATTAGTCGTCTTGCCTTGCCAAGTGGAGCCGCGGAAACTGGTCACGGCACAATTATCTTCGGTGGGCGCGATGTTCGACGCAGATGAATTCCCCGGCGCGTCCTATTGGATGCTAAAAGGGATTTTATATTTCGACCCCAAATGCATCGCCCCCGCGGCGTTGAGAAAGTTACAGAGCGCCCACGGGATTCAAGCTTCTCCCACGGAGCCGCCGCCCCTACCCGTGCCGGAATACCTGACGCGCGGAGATCGTCTCCTGCTGCCCTCCGCCGCAATGGACGATAGCCGTCGCGCGACTTCGTTCGGCGCATTCCTGCAAACCACCGATTCCTACTGGCCCTCCGGTTCTACGGCCGATCGCGAGCCGCCAATATTCGCCGATTACGCGGACCGGCGGGCATTCTTTGCGGGCCTCGCGGATGAAACTCACCCCGGCGATTGCATCAAGCTGGTCAGGCGCAGCAATCAATTTGTCTCGACTTCAAGATTCTCCGAGGGCTCGGTCTTCGACCGCACGGGCGTGTGGCGGGGGTTCGAGTATCTTCAAGGGTCGCCTCCTCACCACGCGCCCTGGCGGTCTAGCGATGCGGACGGCATACTGATTGCCGAAGAATCGCTAGACGCGGCGCCGGACTACGAAGGGTCGTTCCTCGTTTTCTATAACGGCAATCTCCACAATTATTATCACTGGCTGGTTGAGGGATTGCTGCCTTTGGACATTCTCGCGCGCGTGCTGGGCCTCGACCGGAATCTGAAGATTGCGTTGCCCAGGTCGATGGAAATCGCCGAAGTATTCGACCATCGCGAGACTCTCGACGCCCTTGGCCTCGGCGGAGACTGGGTGGTGGAAGTCGCGGTGGACTTCATCAACGTGCAAGAGGCGATTTGGGTGGACAGCGATCTCGTCCAGACGATGCCTGCGCCGTATCTCAAGGATTTTCAACAAAGAATCTCCGCGCTTTACAGAGGGGTTCGCAGCCCGCGTGACCGAAGGCTGCTCGTCGCCCGCAAGGGGCCAACCAGAACAATTCACAATATCGAGCAAGTGCAGACCCTCCTTTCGAGATACGACTTCAAGACCGTATACCTCGAAGGAATGAGTATGCGGGAGCAGATCTTGCTCTTTCAAAGCGCGGAATTCATTATCAGTCCGCACGGCGCCGGTCTTGCCAATCTTCTTTTTTGCGAACCGGGAACTAAGGTTATTGAGCTCATGCCTTCCACCGAAATGCGCCCATTCTTCTGGTTGATTTCACGGAAACTGGATTTGGTTCACGGGATGCAATTCTGTAGCAGCACCCCGGACCAGGGCTTTCAGGGCGGCGTTACCGTCGACATCGACAAGCTAGAAGCGCTCATTGACAAGGTCGACGCGCATTTCTAGTTACTGAATCACTACGCCGGCGCCGCTTCGCCCTCATCCGCCGTAAAATAAGCGCAATCGGGATGGTGAAATACCAGCGCGCTCACGCTCGCCTCCGGTTCCATCATCATGCCCTCGGTCAGATGCACGCCGATTTCATCGGGACGCAAGAGCATCCAGAGCGGCTGCTGATCGTCCAGATTCGGGCACGCCGGGTAGCCGAAACTGTACCGCTTGCCGCGGTATCGCGACGTGAACCGCTCCTGCATGGTCATGGCCGGCGAATCGGGAAAGCCCCAATCTTCACGGATGCGCCGGTGCAGCCATTCGGCGGCGCCTTCGGCAGTCTCAATCCCCAGCGCCTGAATTCCATGCGCTTTGACGAACTCGCCCGCCTTCTTGAACTCCTCGGAACGCTCGCGAACGCACGCGCCCGCGGTCACTACAAACATGGCGATATGGTCGCGGCGGCCATCTTCGGCTTCGAGAATGTAGTCGCTAAGACAGAGGCCGTTCTCGCGGCGTTGCCGGCCGAAATGGAAAGTGTGCAGCGGAGTTCCGGCGCCCGGCTCAAACAGCTGGATCGAATTGCCGTCGCGTTCGGCTTCGAAGAACTGCCACACGGCGCGCACCTTCATGAACTGCACCGCATCCTGCTTCACTTCTTCGATGAGCCGGTAGAGCTCGATCGCTTTCGGTTCGTGCTCGATCTGGGCCTTCTCGAAATTGCCCTTATAGCCTAGATGCCGGCCGTAAAGCATGTACGGGTTGATGTAGCTCCAGACTTCGGCCAGATGGGGAACATCGCGAACTTTGCGCTCAAGATACGGGGCCGCGGGAATGGGAATGCCGGTCCGGACTTTCGTGCTGCGCCGGGTGGTGATGGGGCCCAACTCTTCCACGGCCACCGCCGCGGGCGCGGGCGCTTCGGCCGCCTGGTTCGCCGCCAGCACGCCGGCGCGCTCGGCCGGATCCATCAGACGATTCATCAGGCTGAGGCCGGTCATCGCGTCTTTGGCATAACAAACGGCTTCGGAGTAAGCGGGCGCGATCTTGGTGCGCGTGAATTTCTCCGAGAGCGCGGCCCCGCCCACCAGCAGCGGCACGGCGATGCCCGCCATCTTGAGATCGGTGGCCGTGATTACCATCTGCTGCGTGCTCTTGACCAGAAGACCCGAAAGTCCGATGGCATCCGGCTTGTGTTCGTGGAACGCCTGGATCAATTGGTCGGGCGGCACTTTGATGCCCAGGTTCACCACCTCGTATCCGTTGTTGGCCAGAATGATCTCGACGAGATTTTTGCCGATATCGTGAACGTCCCCCTTGACGGTAGCCAGCATCACCTTGCCGCGCGCGGCCGTCTCCGATTTCTCCATGAACTGTTCGAGATGGTTGACCGAAGCCTTCATCGCCTCGGCCGATTGCAGCACTTCGGCCACGATCAACTCATTGTTATTGAACAGCCGGCCCACCTCGCTCATACCCGCCATCAGCGGGCCGTTGACGATCTCGAGGGGTCCGGCGCCTTCCGCCAGCTTACGGTTGAGGTCATCGATGAGGCCGTCTTTGGTGCCTTCAATGATGTAATTCGCCAGACGCTGGTCGAGCGGTAGATCGGCCGCGCGCTGCTTCTCGCGCTTGGTGGTTCCGCGGAAATGATCGGTGACGGCGGCGATATGGAACTGGTTGAGCGCGGCCTTTTGCTCGGCCGATTGCTGCCGCCAATCCTCGGGCGCGTTGCGCAGCAGCTCATCCGCGGCATCCACCGCCGGGCGATTGAAGAGCAGGTTCTCGGCCAGGCGCCGCTCTCCTTCCGGAATCGAGGCGAAACGCTCCAGCTTTTCGGCGTTGACAATGGCCAGATCGAGGCCCGCTTTGGTGCAGTAGTAGAGGAAGACGGAGTTGACCACTTCGCGGGCGGAAGCGGGCAGGCCGAACGAAATATTCGAAATTCCGAGAACCGTTTTGACATAAGGCAGGTTTTCTTTCACCAGCCGGATGCCCTCGATGGTTTCGACGGCCGCGCCAATATAGTGCGCATCGCCGGTGGCGCACGGAAACACCAGCGGGTCGATGATGATGTCTTCGGGCGGAATGCCGTATTTCTCCGTCAACAATTTGCTGGAACGCTCGGCCACCGCCAGTTTGCGCTCGCGCGTGAATGCCTGCGCCTGCAGCTTATCCTCGTCGATGGAGCCCACCACCAGCGCGGCGCCGAAACGCCGCGCAATGGGGCAGATGCGCTCGAACTTCTCTTCGCCGTCTTCGAGGTTGATGGAGTTGATGATGCTCTTGCCCTGGCAATAAGTCAGCGCCAGTTCGATGCCGCGCGGATCGGTGGTATCGATCATCACCGGGGCCTTGATCTTGCGCATCAGCTTTTCGTAGAACGGCGGAATGTCTTCGATTTCGTCGCGGTCGGTGCTTTGCAGGCAAACGTCAATGATGTGCGCGCCGTTCTTGACTTGCCAGCGCGCGATCTCCGTGGCTTCTTCCCACTTCTCATCCGCCACCATGTTTTTGAAGAGCCGCGAGCCGATTACATTGGTCCGCTCACCCACAATCAACGGCCGGTTGCTGTCTTCCGCCTCCACCAGTTCGATGCCTGAATAGTAGGAGCGGTGCTGATTCGCCGGAATCCGGCGCGGCCTTTTGCTCTGGGCCATCTGCGCGATGGCCGCAATGTGCGCGTCGGTAGTGCCGCAGCAGCCGCCTACAATGTTGATCCAGCCGTTGTCGATGAAGCGTTCGAGTTGCGTGGCCAGCGTCTGCGGGGTTTCCAGATAGAGGCCTTCGTCGTTGGGCAAGCCCGCGTTCGGATAACAGGAAACGCGCACCGGCGACATTTCGTTCACGGTGCGGATCTGATCCACCATCAGTTCCGGACCGGTAGCGCAGTTCAAACCGATGGAAATCAGGTCGGCATGCGCGATGGACGCGCAGAACGCCTCGGCGGGTTGACCGGCGAGCATAGTCCCCGTCAGTTCGATGGTGCCCGACACCATGGTGAGGATGCGATGGCCGCGTTCGCGCCGCAGGCGCTCGATGGCCAGCAGGGCAGCCTTGACGCTGCGCGTATCGTTGCAGGTTTCCACCAGCAGCACGTCCACGCCGCCATCGAGCAAGCCGCGCGCCTGCTCGTAATAGGCCGCGGTGAGGTCGGGAAAGGTGATTCCGCCCACCACGCTGATGGCCTTGGTGGTGGGACCCATGGAACCGGCGACGAAGCGCGGCCGGCCTGGTTTGGAAAACTCTTCGGCAGCCTGGCGCGCCAGCGTGCCCGCGATTTGATTCAACTCGTACGCCTGATCCTGCAGCCCGTATTCCGCCAGCGAGACGCGCGCGCCGTTGAACGAATTGGTCTCCACCATGTCGGACCCCGCCGCGAGATAGGCGCGGTGGATATCGAGGACCACGTCCGGGCGGGTGCGCAGGAGTATTTCATTGCAGCCCTCGAGCGCCGATCCGCCGAAATCGGCAGCCGTCAGATGGCGCTGCTGCAGCATCGTGCCCATAGCCCCATCGAGAATGAGGACACGTTGCTCCAGGATCTCCAGGAGCGCTTCTTGACGCTCGGCGGGTGTGGTCATAAATGGGGTCTGTAACGATTTTAGCAGGGGCGCGGAAGTGAGACTTGTAGACCCGATTCCAGTTTAGCGCGCGGGGTTTGTGGGGTCAGGGCGGAGTGCGGAGGGCGGGCGCTGTTTGGAAGGGCTCCTGGGCGGAATCCGGGAAAATGAAAAAACGAACCCGAATTGGCGGAAGTCATGTTGCTAGTGGAGGTTAGGGTCACGATTTGGGGATGCGGACCCGGGCTGGTGGTTGGCCGCCGCAGTGCATGCGGATTTATTAAAAAGTGCTGTGACCGGAAAACGCTGATTGGAAAATGCTGTGACCTGGCTAACGAAGAGATCCGCTTTTCAAGAGCCCGGCGGCGTGAAATTTCCGGCCG
>Ga0302326_10029596_pt1 | contig 10984 bp, 1 predicted proteins | sample Palsa_T0_3_FD_202264 | JGI IMG/M metagenome (GOLD analysis project Ga0302326, IMG submission 202264) | Peat permafrost microbial communities from Stordalen Mire near Abisko, Sweden - Palsa_T0_3 | ecosystem: Environmental > Terrestrial > Soil > Palsa > Peat permafrost | place: Sweden: Abisko...
CGCTCGGCTTCTCCGCGCTTACGCTCAGCTTCTTGCCGTTCGGCCTCCAGGCGAGCAGCTTCCTTGCGCTCGAGCTCTTTCCGCTCTTGTTCCCGCCGCTCGGCTTCTACACGCTTACGCTCAGCTTCTTGCCGTTCGGCCTCCAGGCGAGCAGCTTCCTTGCGCTCGAGCTCTTTTCGCTCTTGTTCCAGCCGCTCGGCTTCTATGCGCTGACGCTCAGCCTCCTTACGCTCCCCCTCGGCATCCACCAGGGCCTGCGCCGCCTGTCGGTCTTTTCGTAAAGCGGAACTTTCCGGGAATTGGCCGATTAGCCGATCCAACTGGGCGACCGCGCCCGCAACGTTGCCTTGCCGCAAAATAAGATCGGCCTCTTCCCGGCCCTTGCGGATCGCCTCGTCTCGCTCCTTCCTCTGGCGCTCTTCCGAAATCTCTCGTAGCAGGTTTTCGGCACGCCCGTCCGGAGGTTGCTGACCGATTAGCCGGCGCAGAATGTCCTCGGCATCCGGGAATCGTCCCTGTTTCCGGCATTCCTGCGCCTCATCCAACCGATTCTGGTATGCTCTACGCCCTGCCAATTCGCGCTGCAGCACTTGCCATAACTCGGTTTGGGCGAGCATCGTTCTGGTAACGTCGAGTTGCCGCTCCGCATCTTCAAGGTCGTTCTGGGCGATCTGCTGCCGGACTTGGGCCGCCAATTTCTCCAGCTCGGCCTGTTGCAACCGTCTGCGAACGGTTTCCGCCAAGTCCTGGATGGACTTCTCACCTGGAAATTGCTTCAAAGCGGCGTTCGCTGCCGTGCTCGCCTGGGCCCAGTCCTGGGCCGCGATCGCATTTTGAATAACCTGTACATGGCGCTCGATCTTCTGCCGGACTTCCTCCCGTTGCAGGCTATCCCGCAGACTCTCCGCGGCCTTGGTCAGTTCCGAACTGTCGGGATACGGTCCTAGGGCTTGCTCGATCTTCAGTAATGCGGTACGCCATTCCCGGCGTTGCTCGAGTTCGCGCGCCTCGGCCAGCACCTGCTGCACGAACCTTTGTTCCTCTTGCTCGGATTGAGCCTGCCGGGCCGAGGCTAGCATAATAGCGAGTTGCGATTCGTGGGGGTAACTGGCGACAGCCTGCTCCAGAAAAGATACTGCTTCCCCTGCCCGGCCTCTGGACAGCAAACTTCGCCCCTCCTCCAGGGCTTGCCGAAGTCCAGCCTGATACCGCTGCCGCTCCCAGTCGAATTCCAACTGGCGATTGAGTTCGACCAGGGTAACGTCTTTCCCGAATTGGTCGCGCGCCGAGGCGACTACCCGTAGGGCCTCATCCCACTTGCCTGCCGAGCGTAGTGCCTTCACATCCTCGACCACTTTAGCGATGGCCTGCTCCCGATCATGGGCAGCCTGCAACGCTTTAGCCGTTTCCAGAAGATGCTGAAGCCCGGTGTCACTGGGATACTCCACCAGGCCGACCTCGAGCGCGCGCCGCGCTTCCTTGAGGTTCTTGTTCTTGATCAGAGCATTGGCCTGTTGGCTCAACTTGCCAAGGGCTTCTGCGCGTTTTTGAGCCGCCAACTGCTGCTGACGCATCAGCTCAGACAGTTTCTCAAGGGACTCATCGCCGGGAAACTCCTCTAATGCGGTCTTCAGCGCTGCGCCAGCTTGAGCCCAATCTCCTGCGTCTATGCTCTTTTGAATCTCTGCGGCAACTTGTTCGAGCCTTTGCCGCCGTTCCTCCTGTTGCAGGGTATCCCGGAGTTTGGCTGACTTGGCGGCTAACCCAGCGTTGTGAGGATAGCGGCCCAAAGCCTGCTCGACCTTGTGCAGCGCTCGAAGCCACTGGCGGCCCTGTTCGAGATTCGTGGCTTCGGACAGCACCTTGGTCACGAATTCCCGTTCTTGCAACTCGGCTCTAGCTTGCCGGGCTAAGGCAAGCAACGAGGCCAACTCGGACTCGCTAGGATAAATGCCGACGGCCTGCTCTAACGAGGAGACCGCTTCCTTTGGCCGCCCCTGGTTCAGCAGGCGGCGTCCGTCGTCTAGCGCCCGGCGAAGTCCCGCGGCGTAGCGTTGCTGATCGCGTTCAAACTCCAACTGGCGCTTCAACTCAACCAGGCTGGATTCGTCCCCGTACTGGGTTAGGGCGCCTTGCACCAATTGCAAAGCCTCATCCAGTTTGCCGGCTAGGCTTAGCTCCTGGGCCGCCTGGAAGAGCCTGCGGATAGCTTCGGCTCGCTCCCGGGCAGCCTCAAGATCGACGGCTGTCTGGAGCAGTCGCCGAAGCCCGGCGTCGCTCGAAAACTCATGCAAACCCGCCTCGATTGTCCGCCGGGCCTCCAGAAACTTCTCCTCCTCAATTAGCGCGCGGGCCCGCTGATTCAGTTTGCCAATGGCTTCAGCCCGACGCTGTGCCGCCAGCAAACCGCGCACTTCCGAAAGCAGTTCGGCCGCCCCCGGCTCCTCCGGGAATTCCGCGCACAAAGACTCAAGCCGCAGCTCAGCGTCGGCGAGGCGTTGGTCCCGAACTGCGAACCGGGCCTGTGCAATTCCCGCCTTAAATTGTTGGGCCCGGAGGCGGCGGGCAGCCTGGGCCCGCTCGGTTTCAACCTGAGCCCGTAGCTCAGCCACCAGCGGGGAACCGGGTTGCTCCGCGTCGATAGAACTGAGGGCGGCGAGCGCGGCCTCATGATCGCCTTTGGCGCGTTGTTCCTCCGCAAGCAGAAGCGCGTTCTTTAATCGAGCTTCCCGCTCCTGGCGATCGATTTGTGCGCGCAATTCGTCTCGCAGCGTTGCGGCATCGGCACTCTGGGGGTCAGCCTCAACTGCGGCTGAAACGCTTTCATAGGCGGCCGCCAGATTGCCGAGTTGCAGTTGACGGCGGGCTTGGGAGACAAGCCTGGCCGCCCGGCGGACGGCTTCCTGAGCTGCCTTCACGGCTTCGAGCCGGGATAGCAGGAGCGGGTTAGTCTTATCCAGTCTTATGGCTGACTCGATGGCTTGAATCGCCTCGTGAAACGAACGCTCGGCCAGCCTCGCCTCGGCTTCCAGCACCAACGACTCCACCCGCGATTGCACGATCTTCCGGTGTAGTTCTTGCTGCACCAGATCGCGCCATCGGCGGGCTTCGGTATTGCCGGCGTCCAATTCCAGCACCTGCTTGATCTTTGCCTGCGCCGAGTCCAGTTCTCCCGTGTGGATGAGAGGCGCAATGTCTGCGGTGAGGGCCTGCGCACGCGCTTGCCGCAACTCCAACAGAATCGGCGCTGTATCGAAAAGCAGATCTTCAAAAGTCTGATAGCGCAACTCCGTGTCCTTAGCCAGGGCCCGGTTAACGATCGCTTCCAATCGCTCGGGAAGGTCGCGAACGACCACGCTCAGTGGCTCGGGATCAGTCGACGTGATGGAGTACATCACGGTGCCGGCGTCTTTGCCCGGGAAGGGGTGAATGCCGGTCAGCAGTTCGTAGTAGACAATGGCGTAGCTAAAGATGTCGGATCGCGCGTCCGCATCAAGCCCTCGAAACTGCTCGGGCGCCATATAAAGGATAGTGCCCAGTAGGTCGCCTTTGCGCGTGCGGCGCGTGGTACTCTGCCCCATCACACGTGCGATACCAAAATCCATGATCTTGACGTTCCCGTCCGGCAAAAGCATGATATTGCTAGGTTTAACGTCGCGATGCACCACGCCGCGCAGGTGCGCCGCATGCAACCCTTCGGCTACCTGGGACATCATGCCGACCTTCTCCAACAGAGAGAACGGCTTACCCGTGTGAATGATCTGGTAGAAGTTCTGTCCTTCCAGGAGTTCCATCACCAGATAGGGCATGCCGTTATGCTCGCCGTAGTCGTACACCGTGACGATATTCTTGTGAATGAGATTGCCGGTGGTTCCGGCTTCGGCGCGAAAGCGGCCCAAAAGATCGGGATCTCCCTCGGATGTTAGTACCTTTATGGCGACCAAGCGATTCACACCAGGATCGTGAGCGCGGTAGACCCGGCCGAATCCGCCGCGGCCCAATTCCGCCTGAATTTCGTACTTTCCGATGCGCTCGATCATCAGCCAACCTGTTGAATTTGTCGATAACCCCTGTATTTTGTTGGCGTTATCCGCTTTTCGGCATCTTCGCGATCAATGCTTGCACCTCTCCGAATAAGTATCTTATATATTCTCTTTACATGCTACAAGGACTGCTGTATATTACTTAAGCGGTCCTCATGCGCAACCAATTCTTGCACGGCATTTTCACCTTTGCGATCGTCCTCGCACCTGCCTGGCAGATCTGGGCTGAATCCAACGGCAGCCTTTCCGGGAATCTGATCGATCAACAGAAAAACAGTGTGGCCGGCGCCACCGTCAAACTGTTGCGGCTCGACGGAAACGAAGCGCTCCTTACGGTAACCAGCGATGCCAAGGGCAACTTTTTGATCGACCCCGTTCAGCCTCAGACGTACAAGCTGCGTATCGAGCGCGAAGGCTTTAAGCCGCTCGACTATACTGAATCTATAACGATCAGGCCGGGCAGGGCCACCTATCTGAACACTTTGATCCTCGAGCCAGGCGAGCAGCCGCGGGAAGGTGTGCAAAAGGACGACCAGATTAGTGAAACCCTGACCAACGATCAAGTGCGTTGGCTGCCGCAACTCTTGCGGGATCCGCTTCAGTTGATCAATACTCAGGCGGGTGTTTCCTCGAACGGCAGCACATTTACGACCATCGACGGCCTCCGCCCCAGTTACAACAACGTAACGCTGGATGGCGTCAATATCCAGGACAACTACTACCGGCTGAAATCGTTGGATTATATTCCGAATCGGCTGTTCCTGGATCAGATATCGCAGTTTACGCTGATTACCTCCAACGCTATTCCGGAATATGGTAATGGCGCGGCGCAGGTCGCGTTTGTGACGCCCGCGGGGTCGGATTTCTATCACGGCGGCGCTTATATTATGGGCAGCCCTAACGCCATTAATGCGAACGAGTGGTTCAACAATGCCAATGATTTAAATGCCAGCTACGCGCGCTACCAGGGCGGCGCCAAGCTGGGCGGACCGATCCTGAAAGACAAGCTGGTTTTTTATGCCAACTACGAGTTTCTGCGAATCCAGGACAGCACGCAGACGCAGATGATTACGCCGGACGCCAACACGCGACAAGGGATGTACAACGGACAAAGTGTACTTATGCCCGGCCAAACCATCAACCCGGCAATTCAGGCGATCTTCAATCCTAAAACGCTGCCCTTGCCCACCAGTTCTACCATTCCTGGCTTCGGAGTCGCTCAACTCAGCGAGCCCGACAACCAAAGCAGGGATAACGTCAGTCTCCGACTCGATTATCAGATAACGCCCAATCATAGTCTCACTGCGAGTTACGCCTGGAATCGCGAGTACGTCAATAATATCAACGCCGACAGCCTTGCCTACCTGCCCATCGCCCCGCTTCTGACCAACGACAACCGCAATTTTCTTTCCCTGGCTTGGCGGGCGGCCATCACGCCGAATCTGTCGAACGAGTTGCGGGGCGGTTTTAACTTGGTACCCATTACCTTCGCTAGGCAGGGAGGTCTCCCCCCCTACCTCTTGGATTTGTCTCAGCTTCAGATTGAACTCAACCTTGCTAGCCCCATTGGCATCCCTCTTCTGGCGGGTACGGAGAACAAACTCTATCAGTCAATTGCGAGCATCGACCCGCTGAGTAACGACTGGGGCGACGGCCGCACGACACATACGTACAATTTTCAAGACAACGCAACCTGGAAGCGGGGTGGGCACGAGATACGCTCCGGCTTCCAGGCACAGTTGATTTCCGATGCCTTGAGCGACAGCTACAACACCACGCCTTTAGATAAATTTGAGTTCGTCGGCCCGCAATCCATCCAGGGTGCACTAGCGGCAGTCTTGACGGGACAATACGCCCAAGCTACTCAAGTATTCAACGTTGGCAGTGCAGCCTCCCAAGTCTACAGCCAGGTGCCGAGCGCGCGCCATTACCGGTACGACAATTACTCGTTCTACGTGGAAGATATGTGGAGAGTCTCGCGGCGGCTGACCATTAACGCCGGAGTGCGTTACGAGCTTTATCCACCCCTACAGGAGACTGACAGACTGGCTCTCGTGCCCAGTCTGGTAAACAACAACGTCATCGCCAGCGTTCTGTCGCCCTCGGCATCTTTCGTGCAAGCCTCCGGGAATCTCTACGATCCGCAGCATCGCAATTTTGCCCCGGGGGTGGGCGTGGCGTTCGATCCACTCGGGTCCGGCAATACTGTGTTACGGGCAGGCTATTCGGTTTCCTATGTGAACGACGATCTCATCGGAGCCGTGGACAGTACGCTACTGAATAACGTGGGCTTGGCGTATACATCCGTTGATTATTCCGGTGGGACGCTGGGAACGACACAAGCCCCGGTAAAAACGCCGACTTTCCCCGGTTGGTCGTCTTTTGGCCTAAATAGTAATCCCAACAGCCCGCTGGCGACGATCGGAATGATCGACCCGCACCTTCGGGTGCCATACGTTCAGCAGTGGAACTTTGGCATCCAGCAGATTGTGCGCGGCTTCCTTTTTGATGCCAGATATGTCGGCAATCACGCTACTGGAATGATCCGTGGAGTAAATCTTAACCAGGTCGATGTTTGCGGCAGCGGCTTTCTAAACGACTTCATTGCAGTTGAAGCCCAACAAGGCCAGAACGTCACGCCCGTCGAAAAATGCAAAATGGACGCTACGAACCTCTTCGCCAAGGTGAATGGATTGTATCCGTATCTCTTTCAGGACGCCCTCAATACCGGACAAGTAGCTACCGCGGCATACCAGTTCGAAGATCAGTTCCACCCTCAATCTCTCTATAACCTTTACGCTAACCCTAATGCATTGCTGGGCGCAACCATCCTCGGCAACTACTCGAGCTCATCATACAACGGACTGCAGGTAAGCGTGAGCCGCCAACTGCGTCAAGGACTCCAACTTCAGGGAAGTTATACCTTCTCGAAGGACCTCAGCGATTCCGCGCGCACCGGGGATTCCGCTTCCGAACCATACCGGGACGCCGATATCCTGTTACCTAGCGGACAGGTCATTGGTGACCCAAAGCTTGATCGGGCCAGGACACCGTTCGACTTGACGCACGCAATAAAGGCGAACTTCATCTACCTGCTTCCGTTCGCCCGAGGACTGAATGGTCCCGCGCGAGGGTTGCTCGCCGGTTGGAGCCTAAGTGGCATCGTTACGGTCCAGTCAGGGAGCCCTTTCTCAATTCTATCTGGTTATGCGACGGTCGATACCCTCACCGCCGCGTTGAACACCGCAGATTTGGTCAGCCCGAGCGCGCCGCATTTCGGCGTCTCACAGTACAATGGCAGTCCCTATTATCTTCCGTCGAACCTCACGCCGATGGAGGTTTCCAAGGACTTCGGCAACCCGACGCCCGGCCGCCTGGGATACCTGCAACAGCGCGAATTCTCGGGGCCGTGGGTGTCTGATCTCGACGTGGGCGTTCAGAAGACGTTCCACGTCAGGGAGGGCCAGAGTGTCGAGTTCCGTGGCGAAGCTCTCAATATCCTGAACCATCCCTCGTGGCTGATCCAAGATCAAAATATTAACGCCGTCTTTCCTCTTAACGGCCCTAACGCCGCTTATGGTCCGGTCCGATCTAATGAAGCAAACCCAAACTTCGGACAGATCGACAGTACATTTTATGCTTCAAGAAAGGTCCAAGTCTCGGCATACTTCAGATTTTGAGGGTTTGATGCACAGCAGGTTCCTGAACGTTAGCAAACCGTGCTGACGCCCTCGTCAGCTTATTGCTGGTGAGAGTGGCAGGTCTTTGAAAATTTCTCGAACCGCTCATTTTTTGGGCGGGCTTAGGACTCCTGGAAGGGGAGTTCGAACGGGCAGCGGAAGAGTTCCCATGGATGCGGATTGTGCCGGCATTTTTAGCCAGCCAGTCTGCCGGAACAGCGAAAGGAAAACGAAAATGCGAGGAATGATCATGTCAAAGTGGTTGATTGGATCATGCTTGTGTCTGACACTTGCGGCCGGGTCGAGCGCACAGCAGATAGCATATACCGTAACAGGGACGTTTTCACCCCAGAGCTCCGGGCCAGACCCGTTGGGGTTAGCCGGAAATGTGTTCACCGCACAGTTCAGCGTCGCCGCGCAAAACCTTTCTACAGCTCCTCCCAAAACGATGTTATACAACATCGTGCAAGGGTCGGCGACCCTAACGTTGAAAGGCAGTAACTTTCCCCAGTATACGGCTACGTGCGGTGCGAGCCCAGTCCCCACGCTTACAATCGCAACTGAAACCGGCGATGGGGCTTCGTTTACGCTGGAAAACTGCGCCGCCCAGATACCATTTGGTGGGGGTACCCAGACCCTAAACGTCACGTTGTCGGAATTCGGCTGGGCAGAAGCTCAGCCGAATTTCCCCTCGGCGCTCCCGTTGCAGATTCCCAAAGCACAACCTCTTTCACCGAACCCCGGCGGTGTCCCCGCGTCCTTCAACTACAACTTAAATGGAGGAGCGAGCACGAAACTTGGCTATCTTAGCGGAGCAAAAGACACGATCTCGGCTGCTTGTCTGCCGACTAGTTCCTGTCCCACCGTGTCAGTTCCCTCGCACATTAACCTGAGCAGTACGAAGCCTCACTCTGTACCTATCAAGAGTAGCGGCCCGCAATTGGACTATGAGTTCATCCTAGCCTACCCCCAAACTCCAAATCCATGCACCACGAAATGGCTGACCGTCGGTCCAACCTCGGGCTTCGGAGAAACCGCGGTACCTCCCTCGCAGTCAGGCAACCCACTGAGCCTCACCGCGAATCCTGTAGGACCGGGACCCTTCTGTGCCGCCGTCATCGCGGTGTATACGCCTGACAGCAACTCCTCTTACCCATCGACTATATCCGTTGAATATGGCCCGGCCATCACCACGCCCTCGCCGTTGCCTAGCGGCACGGTCGGCACGGGCTACTCCGAGATGCTAGCCGCCAGCGGCGGCACGCCACCTTACAGCGGTTGGACCGTCAGCGGAACGCTGCCTGCTGGCCTGACCTTGATATCGTCCACTGGCGTCATCAGCGGCACCCCTACCACCGCCGGCCCTTCCAACTTCGACGTCAGCGTTAAGGACAGTGTTGGCCATATCTCACCTGCGAAACCCTTCGCCCTCACCATCAATAACGGCGGCCCGACTATCACCAATACCTCGCTGCCCAACGGCGAAGTGGGGGCACGCTATTCGGCGCAAGTCACGGCGAGCGGCGGCACGGGGACGTACGTAAGCTGGACCGCCAGCGGGCTACCCCCCGGCTTGAGCCTGAATACGAGCACGGGCGCCATTACCGGCACGCCCACGACTGCCGGCCCGTACAACCCAAGCTTCACGGTAACGGACAGCGCCGGCGCCACCTCGCCGCCGAAAACCTTGCCCATCACCGTTATCGCGGGTCCGGTAATCTCAAACACCTCGCTGCCCGGCGGCGAGGTGGGGGCACCTTACTCCGGGCAACTGACGGCTAGTGGTGGCTCGGGAACCTATGCGAGCTGGAGCGGCAGCGGATTGCCCCCCGGCTTGAGCCTGAACACGACTACGGGGGCAATCACCGGCAAGCCCACGACTGCTGGCCCGTACAACCCCAGCTTCACGGTAACGGACAGCGCTGGCGCCACCTCGCCGCCGAAAACCCTGCCCATCACCGTCATCGCGGGTCCGATCATCTCCAACACCTCGCTGCCCAGCGGTGAGGTGGGAGCACCTTACTCCGGGCAACTGACGGCTAGCGGGGGCTCGGGGACGTACGTGAGCTGGAGCGGCAGCGGACTGCCCCCGGGCTTGAGCCTGAACACGACTACGGGGACCATCTCCGGCAAGCCCACGACTGCCGGCCCGTACAACCCCAGCTTCACGGTAACGGACAGCGCCGGCGCCAACTCGCCGCCGAAAACCCTGCTCATCGCCGTTATCGCGGGGCCGGTCATCTCCAACACCTCGCTGCCCAGCGGCGTGGTGGGATCACCCTATTCCGGGCAACTGACTGCTAGCGGGGGCTCGGGGACGTACGTGAGCTGGAGCGGCAGCGGTTTGCCCCCCGGCTTGAGCCTGAACACGACTACGGGCGCTATAACCGGCAAGCCCACGACTGCCGGTCTCTACAATCCCAGCTTCACCGTTACGGACAGCGCCGGCGCCAACTCTCCGCCGAAAATCCTGCCCATCAACATTGTCACAAGCTCCGGTCCTATTATCACGAACACCTCGCTGCCCGGCGGTGAGGTGGGAGCACCTTACTCCGGGCAACTGACGGCTAGCGGGGGCTCGGGGACCTATGTGAGCTGGAGCGGCAGCGGATTGCCCCCCGGCCTGAGCCTGAACACGACTACGGGGGCCATCACCGGCAAGCCAACGACTGCTGGCCCGTACAACCCCAGCTTCACTGTAACGGACAGCGCTGGCGCCACCTCGTCGCCGAAAACCCTGCCCATCACCGTCATCGCGGGTCCGATCATCTCCAACACCTCGCTGCCCAGCGGTGAGGTGGGAGCACCTTACTCCGGGCAACTGACGGCTAGTGGAGGCTCGGGGACGTACGTGGGCTGGAGTTGCAGCGGATTGCCCCCTGGTATGACCGTCAATCCGATTACGGGGGCCATCACCGGCAAGCCCACGACTGCCGGCCCGTACAACCCCAGCTGCACCGTCACGGACAGCGCCGGCGCCACCTCGCCGCCGAAAACCCTGCCCATCACCGTCATCGCGGGTCCGATCATCTCCAACACCTCGCTGCCCAGCGGTGAGGTGGGAGCACCTTATTCCGGGCAACTGACGGCTAGCGGGGGCTCGGGGACCTATGTGAGCTGGAGCGGCAGCGGATTGCCCCCTGGCTTGACCTTGAATACGACCACAGGTGCCATCACCGGCAAGCCCACGACTGCGGGCCCGTACAACCCCAGCTTCACGGTAACGGACAGCGCCGGCGCCACCTCGCCGCCGAAAACCCT
>Ga0302326_10029597_pt1 | contig 10984 bp, 9 predicted proteins | sample Palsa_T0_3_FD_202264 | JGI IMG/M metagenome (GOLD analysis project Ga0302326, IMG submission 202264) | Peat permafrost microbial communities from Stordalen Mire near Abisko, Sweden - Palsa_T0_3 | ecosystem: Environmental > Terrestrial > Soil > Palsa > Peat permafrost | place: Sweden: Abisko...
CAGGGAAACCGGCGGGGTGGATTGGCTGGTTCAGGGCACACTCTATCCGGACGTGATCGAGTCCAGCAGCGTGAAAGGCCCCAGCCAGACCATCAAGAGCCACCACAACGTGGGCGGGCTGCCGCTGGGAATGAAGCTCAAGCTGATCGAGCCGCTGCGCGATCTCTTCAAGGATGAAGTGCGGCGGATCGGCCGCGACCTGGGTATGCCGGAAGACATTTTGGGCCGTCAGCCATTTCCGGGGCCGGGGCTGGCGGTGCGTATTTTGGGCGAAGTGACGCCGGAGCGCGTAGCGCTGCTGCAGGAGGCGGACGAGATTGTGGTGGCGGAGATCAAGGCCGCCGGGCTGTATTCGACGATCTGGCAAAGCTTTGCCGTGCTGCTTCCGGTGATGAGCGTGGGCGTGATGGGCGACCAGCGCACCTACGCGTATACCGCGGCCGTGCGGGCGGTGCATTCCGAAGACGGCATGACCGCCGACTGGACCCCATTGCCCTACGAGGTGCTCAAGCGCATCTCCAGCCGCATTGTGAATGAGGTGCGAGGGATCAATCGCGTGGTCTACGACATCACTTCCAAGCCGCCGGGGACGATTGAGTGGGAGTGAGTGCTTCCGGTTTAGTGCCATAGGTTGTTGCAGAAATAACTATGGCTCGAACGATTGCGTGCGTAATTCTCGTGGTACTCGCATCCTCTGCCTTTCTTGGCTGGGCTGCATGGGGGTTTCCCCGCTCAGCCGAAAAAGACCTGGCGGAGCCCAGGCGAATTCGAAGGAGACTCATCTTTTTCGCAATACTGTACACGCTTTGCGCAATCAACGTTCTTGTGCAAGTTGCGACGTGTCGGATGCCCTTGCAGGCGCTTATTGGTTTGCCCATCGGCGTCGGGTTTATATGGGTTTTTCTTGGGGCGGCAACCTGTGTAAAAATGCCACCGAAATAGAGAATTACACAAATTTGGTGCTTGTCTTACCGAACTGTTTACTCAAATTTTTGCCACAAAGTCGGAAATCTGCCATAATCCTGTGGAGGTGCCACATGGCGACAGATACGGTAGTCCTTAGTGAAAGTGGCAGAATCGTTCTGCCTGCGGCGATTCGCAGGCGGCACGACCTCAAGCCTGGGGACAGGCTAACCGTGATTGATACTGAGCACGGGATCCGCCTGATCAGCATGAAGATGGCAATCGAGGAGTTGCGCGCCGGGATCATTGCTCATCGTGGGAGTCTTGAAGGGATTCTCGATGAGTTTCTGGTGGAGCGCCGCGCCGAAGCGAGACGGGAAGTCGAAGGTGAGTAATATCGTCCTCGATGCATCGGCCGCCCTCGCGATGCTGCTGAACGAGCCCGGCGGCGACAGAGTCTTCAAGGCGGTCGCGACCGGAACGGATTCAGTCTCTGTCAGCGCGGTCAACTGGTGCGAGATTCTCACTCGTCTGCAGCGCGACGACCCCGCAACCACAGCGCAAGGACTGACCACGATGTTGCCCGGCGTTGAAGTTGTACCGTTCGACCTGCCGATGGCTGCCCAGGCAGCGGAGTACGCCAAATCTCTTCGGCAGATTTCGCTCGGTGACCGCGCCTGTCTGGCCTTAGCCAAGCGATTGGGCGCTTCCTCGTGGACCGCCGATCGAATGTGGGCAACTCTACCTCTCGACGTGCAGATTGAAATGATCCGCTGACTCCGCATAGAAGCATGAACCCTCGGCACCCATTCACTCGCCGGCCTGAGTCGCCGGCTGTGCGCCGAGCGCCGCTACTTCGCGGGTGAGCGCGTCGAGCCGTGAAAGCAGCTCGGCGTGGCGCTTGTCGGCAACTGAGGGTTCGAAGGCCTCCACGTAAAAGGTGCCATTCGGCTCCAGCTCACAGCGATGCACCTGGTGGAAGTCTTCAAAGCCCTGTTTGTGGATGACCGAGAGCAGCTCCTCGCGGCTGAGAGACTCGCGATCCATGGCTCGCTGGTCGAGCTGGCCGTTGAGGATGAGGAGCCTTGATCGGCCCTCCAGCGCGCGGGTGAGCCGCGGGGAGTTGAAAAGCACCCGCACCACCAGCCAGTTGATGGCCAGCAGGGCAAAGGCGCCGATGACGCCGCCGGTCACCGAATTGTCGTCGCCGATGATGGCGTTCTGCACGGTGTTGGAGAGCGAGAGCAGGACCACCAGATCGAAGGGGTTGAGCTGCGCCAACTCGCGCTTGCCGAAGACGCGCAAGAGCACCACCAGCACCAGGTAAACGACGACCGGGCGAGCCAGCTTCTCCAGGATGGGAAGCGGCAGATGAAACATGTTGTCGAAGATCAGCGAATGGGGCATGGAAAAGAGGATAACTGGAGTCAGTTCTTCTTTTCCAGGCGCAGGGTTACATCCACGGTATTGGTCTCGGGATTTTTGGCCAGTTGGTACTTGCAGTTGGCGGAAGCAAATGTTCGTGCCAGCGGGGTGTTGCCTTGTTTGTAGTAGTAATCGAAAAGGGCACTCTGGTTGAAGGCTGCGCCGGCGGGCATCTTCCAGGCGGACAGCATCATGGCGCGCAGCTCGTCGGAAGCGTTTTGAATGGTCAGCTTGCCCATTGTGTAAACCGGGCCGGGTTGAACTTCGAAGGTGTAATTCACGACGCCGGCCGCTTCATCGAGTTGAGGATGAGGGGTGACAACACAGTCCAAGTATCCTTTGGACTTGTACTCTACCGTAACGACTTGCAAGGCTGTGCGAAGAGTAACGCCTTCCTTGATGGACATATTCTCAGACTTGCTCGACACAATTCCGGCAGCTTTGTTTATGTCCGCCACGGTCAGCAGTTCGCCGGTCGGCAGATGGATCGAGCCGAGCCGGTATTGGCGTCCTTCCTCGACGGTCACGTGAAAGGGAACGTCGATGGCTTCGCTGCCGGCAATCGGATTACCCAACCACCCGGCATGAACTTTGACCGAAACATAGCCTTCATCGGAGTAGAAGGACTCGAATGCGCGCTCAAGATTTTTTGCTGTGCTCTCCGTGTCGAACGAGGTACCCGTGGTGTGGTCCGCGACAACCTTGAGCTTGCTTTGCATTTCTGGCGATACGCCATCCAACTGGATCGCTCCTACCCGGACGGCCGGTGAGGTAATGGCGAAGCTCATGGCGCTGACGTTTCTTCCCGCAACTCCGAAAGGCATAGCCGCCACGGTTGCTTTCATGCCCTGCGCCGCAAGCATCTCTTCCAGAGCGACGCGAACGTTGTCCAGCAGGCCGCCCTCGGTGGGCACCTTGCCGTGATAGAGCGGAAAGCGGTCGTGGAGCTTGGCGTCCAGATCCTTGCCTGGCGTTAGAGGCAGGTTTTCCAGGCGAATGGGAAGGAGACCTGTGGCGGGAACCAGCGAGAAGACGAGGTCCTGACCATCGAATTTGTAGGTAAGGGTGTCGAAGACGCCGGTGTCCATGAGCCGCTTGGAGTGCTCGCCCATCTCGGCCGAGGTGAGGACGACGCCCGTTTTCAGATCGGCCGCGGCCATCAGTTCCTGGCCGGAGTACTCCGGGTCGCCCTTGAACTGGATGGATTTGGGCTGAAACTTCTGCGCGGCGGACCCGGTGGCGAATAGGACGACTCCCGCAAAAAGCAACAAAAATGTAGGACGCATGATATGTCAAGGGTAACAAAGGCCGGACCGGCGCCAGTGTTTTTCTATTCTGTCAGGTGTGATCTAGGAAGCCAGCCGCTCCAGTTACGAGTAGACGCAAGGTCAAGAAGCGGCGCTTCGAGCCTCGATGCAGGGGTCCGGGTTAATGTCGTTGTCAGCCGGAAGCAGGCTGATTCAGGCGTCCGATATTTACAGTACCAGGCTGCGCGGCTTGCCTTGATGCGCATGGTAACTTGCCGGCCTGCCCACGCTCACATAGGTGAATCCGTGTTCAGTCATGGTTTGGGGTTTGTAAAGGTTGCGACCGTCGATGACGATAGGAAACCGGACTGTCCGATTGAGGCGCGCCAGGTCGATTGAGGCAAACTCCTTCCAGTCGGTCAGGATCAGCACGGCATCGGCGTCCCTGGCTGCCTCATAGAGGTCTCCGGCATAGTGAAGCTTCTCTGAGGGCGGCAGCGCCGCCTGCGCCCGCGCCATGGCCGCCGGGTCATAAGCCGTTACAATGGCGCCCGCCTCGAGCAGTTTCCGAATCACGTCAATGGCGGGCGACTCGCGAATATCGTCGGTATCGCCTTTGTAGGACAGGCCCAGGGCGGCCAGGCGCTTGCCGCGCAGGGTCCACACCGCTGAAAGCACCTTGTTGAAGAAGATATCCCTCTGGGAATCGTTGATCTTGCGGATCTCGTCGAGGAGTTTGAACGCCACGCCCCGCTGCTGCGCCACCCAGTGAAAGGCGGCCACATCCTTGGGAAAACAAGATCCCCCATAGCCGAGCCCGGCGCGCAGGAATTTTGGGCCGATGCGGCTGTCCATGCCCATGCCCGCCGCAATGTCTTCTATGTCCGCGTCCACCGCTTCGGCCAGGTTTGCTACGGCGTTGATAAAGGAGATCTTCATCGCCAGGAAGGCATTGGAGGCATGCTTGATGATCTCCGCGCTCTCGGCCGAAGTGACCAACAGCCGCGCCGGATTGGAGGCGGTCAATGGTCCAGCCAGGGCGTCCGGCTGCGAGTAATAGCTGCCCTCCGTCAACGGGGCGTAGATGCGCTTCATCACCTCCGCGGCGCGCTCCGATCCGGCGCCCACCACAATCCGGTCGGGATGCAAAAAGTCGCCGATGGCCGTGCCTTCGCGCAGGAACTCCGGATTTGAGACCACGTCGAAACTCTGCCCGTCCACGCCATGCCGATGCAGCACGCGCCGGATCCACTCGTTGGTGTAAACCGGCACGGTGCTTTTTTCGACGATGACCGTATAGCCGCTGATGGCTCGGGCAATCTCCGCCACCACCGCTTCCACATAGGAAAGGTCTGCGGCGCCGGTGTCGCGCTGGGGCGTGCCCACCGCAATGAAGACGGCCTCGCTTTTTTGGACGGCGGCTTCCAGATCGCAGGTGAACTCCACGCCGCGGTTCAGGTGTTTGGCCAACAACTCCGGCAGGTGCTCCTCGTAGATGGGCACGCCGCCCTCGCGCAGAGTCTTTATCCTGGATTCGTCATTATCGACACAATGGATGCGATGGCCCATTTCGGCAAAGCAAACTGCCGCAACGAGGCCCACATATCCCGATCCGATCACACAAATGGAAACTGGCTTTGGCATGCGCTGGCGCTTTCTCTTTCACTGTTTCGCTGGGGGTTGCCGACACGAGGAAATCCAGGCCGGAAATCTGGGCCGTTGGCTTACCCCCTAGACTATCCGGTTCAGGAGGTAGGCTGCAAACGCCCTCAGCCGCCGGCAGACACGACAACTGGGTTAGATGGCCGACGAATCCATATCCGGAAGATTCCCGCTGTGGCCGGCGCCGGCCAGATACTCGATCCGTTTGTCGAAGGCGACGAGAATACCTTTTTCTTTCACTGCCAGCCACGGCAAATATGCGTCTGGGTCGGCCAGAGTCCTGGTCAAAGAAGGCCGTATCCAGGCGTTATCCGCGCTTCAAGCCGTGCTGATTTGTCCCGGATGGCGTTTGTCTCTCTGGTAAAGTGAGGTTGCAGCCGGAGTCCGGCCAGCGGTCAAGTGTTTGGATCTTGTGGAGGATAGAAGCGACCCGTATGGCTTCGTTTCAGCAGTTACCGCCGGCGCAACTGGCGCCCTTTCGCGTTGAGCCCATTTACGATCCCCGGGTATGGGGCTTCCGGGATCTGCGGCCGTGGTATGACCACGTTGTGGAGACGGGTGATCCGATCGGGGAGGTCTGGCTCACGGGGGATGAGTGCCTGGTAGCCACCGGCCCGCACGCCGGAACGAAGCTGGCCCAGCTCTTCAGCCAGTTGCCGCAGGCTCTGCTAGGCCCGGCCGCACCGTCCTCAGCTTCGCCGCTGCTGATCAAGGTGCTCTTTGCCAAAGAAAAGTTAAGCGTCCAGGTCCATCCCGACGACGCGATGGCGCACAAATACGGTGAGCCGCGCGGCAAAACCGAATGCTGGTACGCGCTGGCGGCCGAACCGGGAGCGCAAGTGGCCCTCGGGATCAGGCCTGGAGTCACGCTGGAACAGGTGAGGGAAGAAATCCAGGCAGGCACGTTGGAGGCGAGCCTCAGGATGGAGCCGGTGGCGGCAGGAGACCTGATCTTTGTGGATGCCGGGACGGTCCACTCCATCTGGCCAGGGTCGATTCTGCTTGAAACCCAGCAGAACTGCGATCTGACCTACCGTATGTACGACTACGGCCGCCCGCGGGAGCTGCATATCGAAAAATCCCTGGAGGCTACGCGGCTTGTCACCCGCGCCGGCAAGGTGCAGCCCATGGTGCTTCATGACCGCACCATTCTCATCGATGTGGAGTACTTTCGCGTGGAGCGGATTCCGATTGCAGGCAGCCGTTCGAGCGCCAGCCTGCGCGGCGAAGGCGAGCCAGCGCCGGGACTGGCCCGCCACGGCGGGCTGGCGTATCTGTTTGCCGCGTCCGGGGCCGGAAGAATCGCCGGTACGGGATTCGAGCCGGTCGATCTGCCCGCGCGCGGCATTGTCGCGGTGCCGGCAGCTTCGCCCGATTTCAACGTGGAGGATCTCGGCGCTCTGGGCCTGATCCGCATTACGCCGAACTGGCCGGTAAAAACCCAATGACGGGATTTCACCGTTCAAGCCCGAATTTGCTTCGCTCGTCCAGTGCGGGCAACCGAAAAGCGGCGTGCTGAATCAGAGTCCCAAGTTGCCTATCCGGCTGTAACAAAGCTTGTTTGCGAAATCTTTGCCTTGAATTATCCGGTTGCCGATGTACACTGCCCCAAGCGGGTCATTGTTCCCTGGGGAAGGTTCTGCAATTTCGAAGGAGACGCAGCATGTTCTTTAGGCTGAATGTCAGGTTGTTGCTGGCAGCACTCTTTGTCACTGCAGCTATTCCCGTGACTTCCCAGGTGGTTCCCGCGGCAACGCAGGGCGGCTGGCCGCTCGAAGTTGGCGGAGGCGTGGCCGATTACTACCCTGAATTGGCCAACTATTACCTCAAAGGTCCCACCGCGTGGATCGATGTGGCCCCCTTCCGCCATCCGCAGCTTCTGCATGGCCTGGGCCTTGAAGGGGAGGCCCGCGATCTCAATTACGGTCAGCCCGCGAACTCGAGGCTGCGCCTGTATACCTTCGGCGGCGGCCCAATCTATACATGGCGCCACTTCCGCAACTTCCATCCCTACGGCAAGTTTGCCGTGGACTATGGCGCCATGGATTTCAACATTCACGTACCCCACTATACTCATGATTACTGGACCATTTATGCCGCGGGCGGGGGCGTTGAGTATCGCGTTTGGCGAAACGTTTGGGCGCGCGGGGACTACGAGTACCAATTCTGGAGGGTCGGTTTCCGCGGCAATAGTTTTCTCAATCCCGAAGGCGCGACGCTGGGCGTGAGCTACGACCTCAAAATTCTGCATCGCCATTGATGGCCAGGGCCGTCTTTTCACATAATCTCCGGTCGCGGGAGTGGAAATTTGCAGGTTTTCTTATGGCACAAGTGAGAGTCTCAAGGAATTACACCTTTCCGTATTCTGTTCTTTGATGCACAATCGATAACGACATGAGTTTCCGATTTCAATTACCGCAGATTCTTCGCGGCGCGGTCGATCTGGCCGCCGCCGACTGGACCGCAAACAACAAGGTTGACCGCTTCTGGCAGAAGGATCCCAGCCTGTGGACCGGCGAGGGAGAGGAAAAGTGGCTGGGGTGGATCGACGTTGTGGATGCCGAGCAGAAGGAGCTGGCGAACCTGGCCGAATTGGCCGCGGACACCCAGACCGGCGGCTTCAAGACGGTTCTGCTCCTCGGCATGGGCGGTTCCAGCCTCTGCCCCGAGGTGCTGGCTGAAACGGTGGGACATCAGATGGGCTTTCCCTCGCTGCGCATCGTCGATTCCACCGATCCCGCCGAGGTGAAGGCAGCTCGCGACAGTGTGAACCTGAAGGAAACTCTTGTGGTGGTGGCCAGCAAATCCGGCAGCACGCTGGAGCCGAATATCCTCAAGCAGTATTTCTTCGACCAGATGAAGATTGCCGTGGGCGATGAAGAGGCCGGCAGCCATTTTGTGGCCATTACAGACCCCGGCTCGAAGATGGAGGCGGTAGCCAAGGCCGATGGCTTCCGCTACATCTTCTATGGCAATCCGCAGATCGGCGGGCGCTATTCGGCCCTCTCGAACTTTGGCATCGTGCCCGCCACCATGGCCGGCCTGCGCATCGGCAAGGTGCTGGACCAGGCTGCCAGGGCTGCGGCGGATGCAAAAGGAGCGCCGGCGGACAATCCCGCGGTCGAGCTGGGCCTGATTCTGGGCACTGCCGCCAACGCCGGCTTCGACAAGCTCACCATCTTTACCTCGCCCGAAATCTACGACCTGGGCGCGTGGCTGGAGCAGCTGATTGCCGAATCCACCGGCAAGCTGGGCAAGGGGATCACGCCCGTGGACCGTGAGGCGATTGGACCGCCCAAGGTCTACGGCAACGACCGCATCTTTGTGTATGTGAAGCTGTCCGGCACGGCCGATTCCAGTCAGGACGTTCAGGTGGCGGCGCTCGAAGCGGCGGGCCATCCGGTCGTTCATATCGAGATTGAAGACCTGTACGAAATCTTCGGGCAATTCTTCAGCTGGGAGGTTGCCACGGCGGTGGCCGGCTCGGTGATGGGCATCAATCCCTTCGACCAGCCGGATGTGGAGTCTGCCAAGATCGAAACGCGCACCCTGACCTCCGCTTATGAGCAGACGGGCCACCTGCCGGAGCGGGAGCCTTTCCTGACGGACGCGGGCATCAAGGTGTATGCCACCGACGCTTATGCGGCCACGCTCAGGGCAGGCGCGCCAAGTGAGACATTGGCCGGATATTTGCGTGCGCATCTCAACCAGATTCACGCTGGCGACTACTTTGCTTCGCTGGCCTTTCTGCCCATGTTCCCCGAGCATGAGGCGGCTATCCAGGGCTTTCGCCACAAGGTGCGCGACTCCAGGAGAGTAGCCACCTGCCTGGGCTTCGGGCCGCGCTTTCTGCACTCCACCGGGCAGGATTACAAGGGCGGACCCAACACCGGGGTCTTCCTGCAAATCACCGCGGACAACGCATTCGACGTGGATATCCCAGGGCAGCTTTACACCTTTGGCGTGGTGATTGAGGCCCAGGCCGCCGGGGATCTGGCGGTGCTGGAGTCGCGCGGGCGGCGGGCTTTGCGGGTGCACCTGGGCGCCGATGTGGCGGTCGGCTTGAAGACGCTCTCGGCAGCCATCGACGAGGCGCTTGGGTAGGAACAAGCCAGAAACAGCAAACCAAAGGGATTCCACTCCAGACGCACTGCCTCAGCTCAGTCTTGCATTGGGGCCGCGGAACTTTTCCCCGCGGGCCGGGTTCAAGCCTGTGACGGCTTCCGGCAGTTCCCGTCTAATGGTTTGAACTGGAAGCGTCACTTTCAAGCGTCTTTCCATCTGGCACGGCATCCAACAGCCGGTGGAAGAACGCCCCAGGCAGAGGAGAAGCATGAACATGAATCGGAGCTTGCTCAAGAGAGTTTTCCCGCAGTTTCTGGCTTGCGCCGGGTTGGTGCTGCTGTGCGGTGCCGCCGCGCTTGCCCAGACTCCGGCCCAGGACCAGACCGCAGCCCCGGCTGCCGGCCAGCGCACCGACGGACAGGTCGAGATGGACGTGGTCCACGACCTCGACGCCTCCCAGGCGCTGAAGAACGACCTCATCACCGCCGCTACCATCCAGGGCGAGGTTACGCTCTCGGGAACGGTTTCCAGCCAAGCCTCGAAGGAGTTGGCGGAGTCCATCTCCGCCCATGTGCCGGGCGTAACCGCGGTACACAACAACCTGGCCGTCGGCAATCCACAGGACGCGGCCGCCCAGGATCAGCAGCCCGCGCAGCAGGCCGATGCCGGCGACCCCGGCGCACCGCCACCGCCTCCGGACAACCAGGCGGATAACGGCCCCGCGCCTCCGCCTCAGGCTTACCCGCAGCAGCCTCCTACGCCGCAGCCGTATCCGCAGCAGCCTCCGCCCTCCAATCAGGGTCAGGCGCCTTATCCTCCTTATCCGCCGACGCGGCCGCAGTATGCGCCTCCGCCTCAGTACGGGCAGCGGCCCCAGTATGCGCAGCAGCCTCCCGCTCCCGCTTATGAGGAGCCGAAGGGTCCTGTGACCATCGCCCAGGGAACGCTGCTTCAACTGCGCACCAGCGAGCCAGTTGGCAGCAAACACGCCAAGGACGGCGAGCCGATTCAGTTCACCGTAATCCAGGATGTGGCTGTTGGCGGGGTGCTGGCGATTCCACGCGGCGCTACCGTGCATGGGTTGGTCAGCGAGGTCAAGAACGTCGGCTCCGGTGACCTGGGCGGCAGCTCGGTGCTGGCGCTGAAGCTCACTTCACTCGATCTTGGCGGGCAGAGCTACCCGCTCGATTCCGACCAATTCAAGGTCAAGGGACCGAATAAGGCCGGGCAAACAGTTGGCAGCGCCGTCGGCGGCGGAATCATCGGCACCATCATCGGTTGCGCGGTGGGCCGCGGCGTAGGCTGCGCAATAGGCGCCGGAGCGGGCGTGGCGGCAGGCACAGCGGCCTCAGCGGCTTCAGGCGGTCCAGGGGTATGGATTCCCGCCGAAGCACGCGTGGACTTCCACCTGAAGACTCCGCTCACGGTCAATCCGGTGGGCGCACAAGAAGCGGCCCGGCTGGCACAGGGGCTTTATCAGGGCGGTCCGAGCCTTTACCGGCGCGGCGGCCCGTATCCCTACGGTTCTCCGTACGCCTCTGCCTACGGCTACCCCTATGGGTATCCTCCGGTGTACTACCGGCCCTACTTCGTGACCGGTGGGTATTATTACTGGCGGTGAGAAGAGCAGGGGTTAGGGATTAGGGATTAGCAAATCAGCGGGTGCCCCGAAAGCCGGGACG
>Ga0302326_10029598_pt1 | contig 10984 bp, 7 predicted proteins | sample Palsa_T0_3_FD_202264 | JGI IMG/M metagenome (GOLD analysis project Ga0302326, IMG submission 202264) | Peat permafrost microbial communities from Stordalen Mire near Abisko, Sweden - Palsa_T0_3 | ecosystem: Environmental > Terrestrial > Soil > Palsa > Peat permafrost | place: Sweden: Abisko...
TTCCGGTTGTTCAACTCTAGGCCGGGTTCCGTTAAAGACCCGGCCTTTCCTCCGAGGAAAATCGGCCTCAGGAAAAATCCATCTTGGAAATCGGTCTCAGAGAGGACCTCAAGCTCGATTCTCCGCTGCGAGATGACAGCTCGGCTCCACAAATGTGACCCATTTCACAGGAGCCTAATCAATCACTTGCGTCGTCTGCCAGCCGTCATTTTGAGATCCCATCGGCGACACTCGTGCGTGGTGGACCAATGTGCCCGGTTTCAATCCGAGCCCCTTCGTAACAGCTAGGACGAGTCGGCCACGGGAATCCGCCAGTCTGCCGCGTCGGAGCGGCGCGCAGGTAAGCCGCGTCTCGGCAGACTCGGGCCCTCTGCGATCGAGTCCGTTACGCGCAATTACGAAAGGAGAGTCAGAAAGGGTAAGAAACGTTTGAAGGGAATCGGAGCCAGACACGGCTGAAGACCTCAAATCTCCCTTCGTTTGTGGTTTCTGTTTGAGCCTTTGCGCCTTGGCGTCTTTTGCGTGAACCGGGGACGTCACTGGCCCCTGACCACTGACCACTGTCCACACGCCGGCTGCCTTCGACAACAATAGAATAGGAACGGATATCCCATGGCCATCACGGTGCCGGATGAACTCTTGCGATCAATGAAATTGACTGAGGCCGAACTGGCGGCGGAACTTGCCGTCGCGCTCTTTCGCGAAGAGCGTTTGACGCTCGGCCAAGCCGCTCAGCTCTCGGGTCTTCCCCAACTCGACTTTCAGCGCCTCCTGGCTAGCCGCCGGGTTCCCCTCCACTACGGAATCGACGACATGGAGCAGGATCTCGAGCGTGCAAAGAGGTAAAGAACCGATCGCGGTGGGGGATTTCGTTTCTCAAAAAACGCCCTTTCTTCGCCGGAGAACACAAGACGAAACAATTCGTTTCGTCGTAGGGACAGTTCGTTTCGTAATCTGGCCATCGCCTGCCGCTACCCCAATTGGCTTTGAACCGCAAAAAGCCAGCAACGAACTGCAGCAGAGCAAGTTAGCCGCAAAAAAACTTGCGCCAGGAAGCAGAGTGAACCAGCGTCACAAGGCGCATCCCAGAAGCTCCCTCATTCAGCCGCTTTGGCTGCCAGGGCTTCAACAGCGGCGATGTTTTGGACGAGTTGAAGAGGCAAATTGTGCCGCGCCTGAAGGTACGCCGGGCTGTTGTATGAGATCCAGACCTTGCCGCCACTATCCTCCCAAACCAGGATCTTCAGCGGCAGGTCGATCGCGATGCTGGGCGCGGCAATCATGAGAGGAGTTCCGGCTTTCGGATTGCCAAATATCAAAAGCTTGGTGGGCCGCATCGCGAGTCCGGCTTTTTCGGCTTCGCCGCTATGATCGATCAACGTAAACAGCTTGACCCCTTTGGCCCGGAGCATCTCCTCCAGTTTTGAAACCGCCTGATCGACGGAATGGCTGCTAGGTAGGCTGACAATTCCAGTGTCTGCATTCGATGTCATTGGTTTCTCCCGATGTTCTCCAGGACGTTCTCCTATACTTACCTGTTTCGGTTGACCAATACTTACCTGTTTAGGTTGACCAACCCAAATCAGGTAGATCGCCATCGCCAGTCCGACCACAGCCAGCGTAAGCGCAACGACTACGGCGAGCGAGGACGGGCGGGTGAAGGCGGATCCGCCTCGATTCAAGTCCTGAACCAAACGTACGTGATGGCTTGCGGACAAAATGTTGACGATCACTCCCAGAACAATGAGCGCCGTGCCGAACCAGAAGGAGAGCCCGTAGGATTGGGCCGGCAGATTTGGCTGGCCAATCTGGAGCGCTCGCAGAAACAGGCCGAAGCGGGCGACCACAAAGCCGAATCCCATGAGCGCTAAGCCTGTTCGGATCCATGCCAGAAAGGTTCGCTGCGCTGCCAGGTAATCGCTTGGGCCGGCCCTGGCAGGGGCCAGTGGGCGGGGGTCAGGGGTCGGCGGGGCCATAGCTTTTATTGTGCCTTGATCCATCTTAGTAATCAGGGGTCAGTGGACAGCGCGGCCTTCGGGAGGGCCGCATGAAATAGGGTGTGACTCTTCTCCGGCAGAAAACGCTCCCTCACGGTCGCGTCTCGGCTCGGGGTGTTCGACTGGCTCCAGCGGAAGGAGTCTCAGGACAGGGGTCAGGGATCAGTGCGACCCTGGCCGTGGTACTCCTCCGCCAAGGCTTCGGCGGACACCTGACGGGATAGAATGACAGCGAACGGGGGCCTTGACTGACCCCTGACGCCTGACCACTGACCCCTTCCCGATAGAATGACAGCGAACGGGGGCATGGGGCTCGTCGCAGCAGCTCCAAGCTCACGCATGGGGCTCGCCGGGGATAGAATGACAGCCAATGGGGGCATGGGGTTCTTGAGGCTACTGCCCGCCCGGAAGGTGTGAAAAAATCGCTCTTACAAACGATGGTGTTCGCAGCCTTGGCTGGCCTGTTGCTATGGGCCGCGTTTGTGAGCCTCCAGTTCGGTTGGGCAGATTACCGTTCTCACCAAAACGACCTTTCCGCCCGGCTCGAAGCGGTGCGCCTGACACGCGGTGACTCGGACGCCTGGCTTCGTCTGGCCGAGTTGAAGCGGGAGGCTGGACAGGATGGCGGGCCCGATGTCCGCCGCGCCCTGATGCTGAATCCACGCAACTACGAGGCGCTGATTCTGATGGGCCTTGGGGAGGAGTCGGCGGGCAATGCCAGTCAGGCGGAGCGCGATCTTCTGTCTGCCGCTCGCATGGACAGGGACTACCTCCCGCGCTGGACGCTCGCGAACTTCTATTTTCGCCAGGGGAATTTGGACGCCTTATTCCAATGGGCGACGGATGGCCTGGAGGTCGGGGTGGGCGACATGACGGGCCTGTTCCGGCTGCTCTGGACAGCGACGGATGATAGCCATCGAATCCTCGCTGCGATTCCCGAACGGGAAGAGGTCAGGATTCAGTACCTGCGCTGGCTTACCGGCGAAGGCCGCCTCGCTGCCGGCATTCCGGTAGCGGCCGATATCGTCGCGCGGTGGCCCTCGAACGGCAAGGATGTCGCCGTGAATTACATCGAGCGGCTGGCGCTGGCGGGAGATGTGGAAAATGCGACCCGCTTCTGGAATGCGCTGGCTCTCCGCTCGATCGTGCCGACGCGCATCGATCCGCTTGCCGGGCGATCGCTGGTCAACGGCGACTTCCGCTCGGCGCCCCTCAATCGCGGTTTGGGCTGGCGTATCTACAGCGTCGATGGCGTTCGGAGTGAGTTCGCCCGCCCGGGCGTGCGTTTCGAGTTTTCGGGGCACCAGGCGGAGCAGTGCGATTTACTGCAGCAGCTTTGCGTCCTGGTTCCCAGCCGGAACTATCGATTCGACTACTCCTGGGAAGGCAATGGGATAGCAGCCGCTACCGGCCTCCGCTGGCGCGTGATGGACGCCAAGACGGGCGCCGAAGTCACGGGCCCGACGCCTGACATTTCGGGGAGGGGCGGCAACGGCACGTTTCCGTTTACGGTTCCGCAAAGTGTTAGACTGTGCCGAATCAGTTTGCGCTATACGCGCCGGCCCGGTACAACGAGGATTGAAGGATGGATCCGAATCCTGAAGAGCGAACTAAGATTCGCCCAATAAGTCGCAGGTTTGATCACTCCAGAACCGCGGCCGGGATTCTGGCCTCAGCCCTGGCCGGCATCCTCTCGGTTGCTGTTCTGTCGATCGGCGTGGCCGACAACTGGCCTGTGTTCGCGATTTCCGCTCTGCTGTTCCTGTTGGCGCTGTATACTGCGCTGCTGGTCTGGCGCCGCGTGTTGCCACTCGAAACGGCTCCGGTTCTGCTGCCCCTCGTGCTGGCCGCTATCTGGGGAGCGGCACAATGCTGGTCTGGCCGGACAATTTATCGTTATGTGACCGAAATGCGCACGCTCGAGCTGGGAGCTTCGGCGTGTGTATTCTGGATTGCTCTCGAGGCGCTGGCTTTATCCAAGATACGGGCGCACTTCCGCCACGGCATGGTCGCCTTTGGCGCCCTCATCAGCGTGATTGCCATCGCGCAACGATTTACGGCGGAGGGAAAGATTCTGTGGTTGTTTCAAAGCCCCTGGACCGCCGAGCCGGTCGGGCCATTCCTGAACCGGGATTACTATTGCGCGTTCATTGAGCTCTTGCTGCCCATGGCTCTCTGGAAAGCGGTGGGCAACGCGAGCGGAAGCGTTCTTCCGAATGCGCTGGCGGCGGCGGTCATGTACGCCAGTGTCATCACCAGCGCGTCCCGCGTCGGTGCGGTCCTGGCAACTCTCGAAGTTGGGGCGATTCTCGTGTTCACCTTCGTCCGCTCGAAACGATCCCTAAACTGGGGTCTGGTTGGTCTCCGCCTGGTCGCCTGTCTCCTGGTCGCCAGCGCCGTCGTCGGCTGGGACATTCTGCTGAGCCGCTTTGAGGAAAAAACGCCTTTTGCCAGCCGCGTCGAGTTTCTCAAAGCTTCCGTCCGCATGGTTCGGGAAAGGCCGATGGACGGCTTCGGCCTGGGGACGTGGCCGCTGGTGTACCCTTCCTTCGCCGTCTTCGACGCGGGAGCCTGGGTCAATCATGCGCATGACGACTGGGCCGAATGGGCAGCCGAGGGTGGAATTCCGTTCCTGCTGCTTTTGCTCATTGTCGCGGCCCGCGGCGCATGGCTCGGGTTCCGTTACCCTCCCCTGATCGGCATTTTGTTTACTTCTGTTCACGCCTGTGTCGATTTTCCACTGCAGAAGTTCCCCATCTGGCTTACCTTTCTGACGCTCATCGCGCTTGGTGAGGCGCGAATGCGGGCGCCAGACGATGTGCACCGCCACCGGCGCCGGCGCCGGCGATCCGCGCCCACGGAACCAGCCTCCGAGGCGCATTCCGAAAGTGAATCGCGCGGCTAGCCAGTTTGGCGCCCATACAACCAACTTCCTTCCACTGGAATCTACACCGCTCTTGGCCAACCGATCGCGCGCTATACGGCAACCCCTAACGGCGGTATTAAGGTCCACACCCCGGATTCCTGACAACCCTTCGCGCTTCGACCGATAGGTAGATATAGGAACCTGTGTTTTGTCGGCGTCATAGCCTCGCTGCGTGTGCTGCTCTAATTCTGGCGTTCAATAGCTTTGGCGTTGCCCAGCAATACAGTTTCCGCCAGTACGGAGTTGCCGAAGGGCTTCAAAATCTGGTCATCCTATCTTTGGCGCAAGACGGGGCGGGCTACATCTGGGCCGGGTCGGAGGGCGGGCTATACCGCTATGACGGGACCCGCTTTCGTCTCATGACCGCCGCCGAGGGGTTGCCATGCGTGACGGAAGTTCACGCCCTGCATGTGGCGGCGGATGGCGCGGTGTGGGCCAATACCTGTGGGCAGATCCTGCGTTTCGATGGGCAACGCTTCCACCCCATCGCGGGGCTCAGCGGCATGTTGTCCACAGCGCAGGGCATGGCGGATGACGCGGACGGTGAGGTGTTGGTCGCAACTCCTTCCGGCTTGTTTGAGGCAGCGCCGAAGGGCGATGGTTCCTTCTCCGCGCATCCCTATCCTCTGGGGCCGGAGTTTGCCGGCACTCCCATGCGCGGAATGGTGCGGAACGGCTCGCAACTCTGGTTTGGCTGCGGGCGCCGGCTATGCGTCGACGACCGCGGCCGCGTTTCAATCTTCGGGCCGGCGGAGGGTTTGCCGGAAGATGCCTGGGACGCGATCGGCATAACGCCAGACGGTTCCGTGTGGGCCCGCAGCCCCAGTAGACTCTATCGAAAGCCGCCCGGCGCGGCCTTGCTGGTCGAGGAAAAACCGGATATCGCATCCAACATGTTTTGGGGCGCATTGACGATTGGCCGGGATGGATCCGTCATGGTCCCAACCGACAAGGGATTAGCCATCCGCCGCGCGGGCATCTGGAGTGTCATAGACGAGCAGCGGGGGCTGCGCACCGCCATGACCAGCGCTGTCCTCGAAGATCGCGAGGGTTCGCTGTGGATTGCGCTGATTGGAGGGGGTGTGGCGCGCTGGCTGGGCCACGGCGAATGGGAGGCCTGGACCAAGGCGCAAGGCCTGCCGTCCGATCTGATCTGGAGCATCCGGCGCGACAGGAAAGGCGCGCTCTGGGTAGGCACCTCTCTTGGCTTGGCGCGGCTGGACGGGCGCGTGCCGCCACGGACCTGGACCAGGAAAGATGGCTTGGGGGGAGACAATGTGCGATCGCTGGCCGAGACTTCCGACGGCGCAATATGGGCGGTGGTGAAGCCCGGCGGCGTGGCGCGCATCGATCCGGCAACCTTCAAGATTCGTTTGTTCGGCCCCTCCGACGGGCTAAGCTGCTCCAGCTCTCACCGCGATTTCGTCGACCACCTGGACAGGCTGTGGGTCGCTACCTCCTGCGGCGTCTTTCGCAACGACCGGCCGGCGGCTTCCGGTGGTTTCTACCGCATCGATCAGCCTGCGTCGATGGAGCACGGAGCGTGGGCTTTTGCGGAAGACAAATTGGGCGCCATGTGGATCACCAACCCGGATGGGTTATGGAGGCTGAGCGAAGGCCGGTGGCGCCTGTACCGGAAAGCGGACGGGTTGATGAGCGACAAACCATACATCCCCGTGATCGGCCCCGCCGGCGCTCTGTGGCTGCATCACCGCTTGGATGCCGGAATTGAAAAAGTGGAGTTCTCCGGAGACCGCATTGTTCGCTCCACGCCAATCCTGGGCGCCGATGCCTCATCGGTCGACGTCACAGCCTTCCACGGGTTTGACGCGGCGGGGCGGCTCTGGAGGGGCAGTGCGGACGGAGTGTCTGTCCTGGCTGGCGGCTCCTGGAGGTACTTCAGTACCGAAGATGGGCTGATCTGGAACGACACCGACGGCGAAGCTTTTTGGGCCGATCCGGATGGCAGCGTCTGGATCGGCACCAGCGGCGGGTTGGCGCACTACCGGCCTCCTCGCGGTGGCATACCGTCGCCACCGATTGCCGATCCAATCATCACCGGGCTGGAAATCGACCAGAAGTCGCGGGTTATCAGGGCCGAGTTCTCCACGCTCAGCTACAAGAGCGAGCAACTGGTGCGATTTGCTTACCGGCTGGACGGGGAACGCTGGACCGACACCAAGGAGCGGACGATATCCTTTGCCGGGCTTGGCCCAGGCTGGCACCGGCTCGAGATCCAGTCGCGAGTCCGCGATGGACCAGCCTCTCCGAAATTGGCTGTAGCGGAGTTCCGGGTCGAGCCAAAGTGGTGGGAAACCTGGTGGCTCAGGTTAGCCGCCCTGCTGCTCGCCGCTGCTGTCCTGTGGGGGGCCACTCGGTGGAGAAACCGGTTGCTGCGGCGCAGGAATCGCCAGTTGGAAGACGCCGTGCGCCTGCGAACGGCCGAACTGGAAGCTGAGCGCACCAAGGTTCTGGAAGAGAAGAGGCGCGCGGACGCGGCCAGCGAAGCCAAAGGCCGTTTCCTGGCAACCATGAGCCACGAGATCCGGACGCCTCTGAACGGTGTCATCGGATTGAGCCGGCTGCTCGAGGCCATGCCGGTTCCCGCCGAGGCGCTCGAGTTAATCCGGATGATGCGTTCTTCCGGAGATGCCCTGCTGCGGGTGATCAACGATGTCCTGGATTTCTCCAAAGTGGAAGCCGGAAAGATGGAACTGGAGGTCGCGCCCTTCCGCCTGCGATCTGCCCTGGAAGACAGCGTGGGGCTGTTTCGCGCCGCGGCCGCCGAAAAAGGTTTGCGCCTTCGTTGCGATCTGGCGCCGGAATTGCCCGGGTGGGTAGCCGGCGACGAAACCCGCCTGCGGCAAGTGATCCTGAACCTGATCTCAAACGCCCTGAAGTTTACCAGTTCCGGCGAGGTTGTGCTCTCGGCGGGCGTTGAACGGCAGGATGGGACATCCTATTGCATCGCGATCGAGGTCTGCGACACAGGTATTGGGATCGCGCCGGACCAACTGCCTCGGCTGTTCTCATCGTTCAGCCAGGCGGATGCCTCCATCAGCGGCCGTTACGGGGGAACCGGCCTCGGTCTGGCGATCTCCAAACGGCTGGTCGAGCTGATGGGGGGAACCATCGGCGTGAAATCCAAGCCAGGTGAGGGCACGCGGTTCCGGTTCACTGTCGTGATGGGTCACGCGCAGGAGCCTGCGGCGCCGATCCCAGCCCGGCCGCCAACGGCGCATGCTGGCAACCAATTGAGAGTGTTGGTAGCGGAGGACAATCTGGTCAATCAGAAAGTCCTCCTCATGATGCTGGCACGGCTTGGGGTGAAAGCGGATTTGGCGGCAGACGGTTCCCAAGCCATCGCGGCCGTAGTAAAAAATCCCTACGACCTGGTTCTAATGGACGTGCAAATGCCCGAGGTCGACGGCCTGGACGCAACCAGGGAAATCCGGAGCCGGCTCCCAATCGACCGCCAGCCCGTCATCTTCGGGCTCACCGCGCATGCGACGACGGAGTACCGCGACATTTGCCTGGCTGCCGGCATGGACGGGTACCTGACCAAGCCGTTAGATCGGGATAAACTTCAGGAACTGATGGAAGGGCTCTCCACGCGATCCCAATTACAGAAGCTCACGTCGTCTGTCGAAGCCGAAGGACAGGTCGAGGGAGCATTCGTAACTAACGCGGAACCGGTCCAACACCGCTAGCTGTGACAGTGATGGAGGGTTCGGGTTTAGGAACGCTCCTTCACGGTCGCGTCTCGGTAGCTCGTTCCATCTGCCCTCCGGAGGCCCCGCTGATTCCGCAGCTACAGCAGCCGGGTCGGACAAACGCACCACCTCACCGACGACCACGAGCGTTGGGGAAGCCAGTTGTGGCGCGCGAGGCAGATCCAGCACGGTTGTGCGATGCGTTCGCTGATGCTTTGTGGTGGCGCGCGAGATGACGGCGCAAGGCGTATCAGAGGCTAGCCCGGCCGACGTCAGTTTTCTCGCGATATCCGCGTAGTCTTGTCCCGGCATATAGATGACAAGAGTCGCTCCGCTCGTGACAAACTTGCTCCAATCGGAGGCGTCGCTTTCCGAACCACTCGACGCTCGATGAGCTGTAATGAGCGTCAGTGCCGAGGACCCGCGACGATGCGTCAGCGGAATCCCGGCCGCAGCGGCCGCACCCAGTGCGGAAGTCACACCGGGAACGATCTCGAACGGAATGTTGTTACTTCGCAGGGACTCGATTTCTTCCCCTGCTCGTCCGAAAATCAGCGGATCCCCGCCTTTCAGCCGGACAACGCACAGTCCCGAGCCGGCCAACCCGACCATCAGGAAATTGATTTCGCCTTGCCGGATTTTCGTTTTCCCGCAGCGCTTGCCGACGTTGTGAATCTGGGCGGTTGGGGAAATCAGCTTCAGTATTTCGGGCGCGACCAGGTCGTCGTGTAAAACGGCGTCGGCGGTGCGAAGCAGGCGAAGGGCCTTCAAAGTCAGCAATTCCGGGTCTCCCGGCCCTGCGCCTACCAGATAAACTTTTCCCTTCATGCCCGCTCCCCGCTGGCGCTTAACGCCGGAGTGTTTGACAGCGCCGCCTCGAATGCTTCCCGGCTTGCCAGAGAGTGCAACAAATCCAACTTGCGCTCTTTATCAAGATCACTGGCCAGAATGAGCCGCCTGGTTTCGCCGAGCTCACGAACCCACTCCGCGTATCCGGTTCCGAACTGCCGCTCCAGTTGCTGCCGGAGTTTCTGCGCCAGCGATGGGCTCTGCCCCGCGGTGGAAATCGCTATCTGCAGGTCGCCGCGCCGCACGACGGCGGGGTAATAGAAATCGCAATACTGGGGAACATCCACCACGTTGCACAGCACTCCGCGCCGCTGTGCCTCGCGATAAATGGTTTCGTTGAGACTGTTTGAAGCGGTTGCTGCCACTGCCAGAAACTTGTTGTCGAGATCGCCCGCCTCGAAAGCGCGCATTTCCAGTGCGATCTTGCCTCTGCCGGCCCATTCGCGAACCTGGTAATTGGCTTCCGTCGCAACCACCTGGATGTTCGCGCCCGTATCGATAAGGCCGCCGATCTTCGGCTCGCCGACTTTCCCCGCGCCGACTACCAGGCAGTGCTTGCCTGCCAGCTTCAAGAACATGGGGAACAGATTAGTCCGCATTTCGTCACACCTCACACGGCATTGTGGCGCGGGCACTCGTGCCTGCCGTTTCGAGACTCTTCCCGACACATGCCGGCCCCCGACACACTGCCGGGAGCCGGCGTCGGCAGGAGTGCCGACGCGGCAGGCAAGAGTGCCCGCGCCACATCATCACACGGACAATCCGGGTAGAAATGCGGGTTAGTCACCGTCCACTCCGGCGTATTGCGGCAAGCGTCCAACACTCACCGGCGGCAGATCGCGCGTGACTGCGTCCAGAGGCTCGCCGGCCAGAAATTCCCGCAGCTCCGCGTCCGTGTGCCGGGCAAAAAATTGACGCAGGTTCTCGCCTGCCGCCCTTGACGCGAGATACTGCCGCAGCAACCTCTCGATCGCATCGGGAACTTCAGTCGCGGGGCAGCGATATCCGACGGCCCGTGCAGTCGCCTGATACAACCCGAGCGCACCGCCAAGGCAGAAGTAATAGGCGTCGACGAGACGGCCTCCGACTTTCATCTTCTTGCCATCTATGCCGATGTCGGCAATCCAGTGTTGTCCGCAACTATTCGGGCATCCGGTGACGTGCAGCTTCAGTTGCTGATCGAAGCCTGGCAGGCGCTCTTCGAGTTCTTCCACCAGCCAGCGCGAAAAACTCTTCGTCTCCGTGATCGCGAGCTTGCAGAATTCCGCGCCGCTGCAAGCAATGGCCCCGCGCCAAAAAGCCGAGCCTCCCACCCGCAATCCAATCGCCTCCAGCTCCTTGGCCAAGCCTTCCGCGTCGGCCTGAGGAACGTTCACGATCAGCAGATTCTGCATGTTGGTAGTGCGCAATTCGCCGGCCGCGAAACGATCCGCCAGATCGGCGGCGGCGTGCATTTGCCCGGCCGTAATTCGCCCGCGAAGCACTGCCGCTCCCACGTA
>Ga0302326_10029602_pt1 | contig 10983 bp, 11 predicted proteins | sample Palsa_T0_3_FD_202264 | JGI IMG/M metagenome (GOLD analysis project Ga0302326, IMG submission 202264) | Peat permafrost microbial communities from Stordalen Mire near Abisko, Sweden - Palsa_T0_3 | ecosystem: Environmental > Terrestrial > Soil > Palsa > Peat permafrost | place: Sweden: Abisko...
CATCGTCGAGAAGAATGAACGCTCCAGGAAGACAAGCGCACCGACGAACGATATCCACGACATCGTCATGATCGTCTGGTCTTCGAACCATTGATGGCGCGGTCCCTCCTCCAGCACATATTGGAGGGCACCGAGAAACGTGGCGAGCGAAGCGACATGCAGCCAGTCGATGCGCTTCAGCATGCCGAGATTGGGCTCGTCCACCTTGCCGAGAATGGGCAGCGCGATCGCGATGAAGGCGCCGGGCACGATGTTGATGAAGAACAGCCAGTGCCAGCTCGCGACATCAGTGATCCAGCCGCCGACCGTCGGCCCGAGCGTGGGTGCGAGCGTGGAGACGACACCCAGGATCGCCGGGATCATCGCGCGGCGCTTGCCCGTAAACAAAGTGAAGCCCGTCGCGAATACGGTCGGCACCATGGCGCCGCCGACGAAGCCCTGGATCGCGCGGAACACGGTCATGGACTGGATGCTCCAGGCCATCCCACAGGCGAGACTCGAGAGCGTGAACAGCACAGCCGACAGCGTGAACAACCAGCGCGTTGAAAGCGCCTGCGAAAGAAACGCCGCCAGCGGAATCATGACGATCTCGGCCATCAGATAGGCTGTTTGCACCCAGGCGATCTCGTCAGGACCGGCAGAAAGTCCGGCCTGGATCGAATTCAGCGACGCAGCGACGATCTGGATATCGAGCAGTGCCATGAACTGCCCGAAGGCCATGATGCCGAAAATCAAGAGCTTGCGGCCGTCACTGAGTCCGGCCGCGATAGCGGGTGCAACCTGTTCTGATGGCCCGGCAGCCCCGCCCACGGCACTCATTCGAGCCCCTTGCAGTTTTATATGACGGGCATCATATAATTACGGAGTGGAGGGCCGCAAGCATGCGTTACACAGAAAACCACAAGCAGGAGACCCGTCAGCGGGTCCTGAAGATCGCGGCCCGGACCCTGCGGCAAAGCGGTCCGGAGAAGCTTGTCATCGCCGATGTGATGAATGCAGCCGGCCTTACGCATGGCGGGTTCTACGCCCATTTCAAGTCGAAGGACGCATTTCTGGCCGAGACGCTGGACGCAATCTTCGAGCGCGCATCGACGAAGACGCGCGAATTGGTCGCTGGCTTGCCGCCGCGCCACGCGCTCGCCACATATATCGACAGTTACGTCTCGGTCGCACATCGTGATCACCCGGAGAGCGGCTGTCCGATCGTCTCGCTGAACTCCGATCTGCCGCGCCAGTCGCGAAAATTCCGCGATGCATTCGACCGTGGCGTAAAGAGCCTCGTCGATTCCCTGGCGCGCTGGCTCGGCGATGTGGGGTTTGATGATGCAGATGCTCTCGCGCCTTCGGTTCTTTCCGCCATGCTCGGCGCCGTTGCACTGTCGCGAGCTGTTTCGGACCGACAACTGTCGGACGAGCTTCTCAAGGTTGCGCGAGACGGCATCAAGACGCGGCTTGGACTCACGGACAGCGCGCTTTCGCAGGAGAAGTCGATATGAACGCCCCTGTAAATCACGCGCAGCTTTCCGGCATCGAGCAATTGAGGGCGAAGCTGTTCGGCAGCGAACCATTCGAAGGCATCGCCAGGGCCCTCGGTTTTCATCCGGTGACGATTGAAGATGGATTCGTCGTCTTCGAGAGCGTTCCGACCAAAGCCGTCTACAATCCTCTCGGCACTGTTCACGGAGGGTACACGGCGACTTTGCTCGACAGCGCGATGGGCTGTGCGGTGCATACCCGGATGAAGGCCGGGCAGGGCTATACGACGCTGGAGTTGAAGGTCGCTTATCACCGCGCCATGAACGATGAGAGTGGACCGGTGCGCGCCGAGGGGCGCGTAATCTCGCTTGGTCGACGTGCCGCATTTGCGGAAGGAAAGGTTTTTGATGCCAATGGCCGTCTGTGCGCCACGGCGACAACAACGTGTCTGGTGTTCAGCCTATGACAACGACATTCGACACCCCGTCAGCCATGACAGGCACCATCGCACGGCCGCGGAGACTGCCGTACCGGGCAATCGGCATAGGCCTGCTGGGCCTCGCGGCGATCGTCGGCGGCGGCCTGTGGATCGCATCACCGCCCACTTCAGTCTCGACCGACGACGCCTATGTCAAAGCCGACAGCTCGATCATTGCGCCGAAAGTGCAGGGCCTGATAGCGGCGGTTCTGGTTCGCGACAATCAGCATGTGGTCGCCGGTCAACCGCTCATCCGGATCGATCCCGAGGACTATCAGCAAGCTGTGACATCGGCAGAAGCCGATGTCGCCTCTGCGGCTGCGGCGCTTGCGCAACAATCCGCGCAAGAGGCGCTGGCTGCTGCCAACACACGCGCAGCGGCTGCCGCCATTCGATCGTCGGATGCCGAGAAGCAGCGCGCCGCCGCGGAACGCACGCGCTACGACACGCTGGTCGCAACCGGCAGCGTTTCGCACAGCCAGGCCGATACCGTGCGTGCCACTGCGGTCAGTTCCGATGCGGACGCCGACAAAAGCCGGGCGGCCTATGTCGCAAGCCAGCAGCAGGAGCGCTCCGTATTGCAGGCGCGAGCGCAACTCAACGCCGCACTGGCGAAGGCAAAAGCGGCGCTGTCACAGGCCCGGCTTAATCTCGCCCACACGATCATCCGGGCGCCGGTTTCCGGGGTCGTGGGAGATCGTCAGGCGCAGATCGGGGAGTATGTTCAACCGGGAACGCAGCTGATGACTGTCGTGCCGATGAATACGATTTACGTTCTCGCCAATTTCAAGGAAACGCAAACCGCCCGCATGCTGACAGGGCAGCACGCAAGTGTTGAGATCGATGCGCTTCCGGGCCAGACATTCGATGGCGAGGTAGAGAGCTTCGCGCCGGGCTCCGGTTCGGAATTCTCTCTGCTGCCGTTCGAGCCCGCCACGGGCAATTTCACGCGCATCGTCCAGCGCCTGCCGGTTCGCATTCGCATCTACCCGGGGCAGCAGGATGGCGAGCGACTGCGTCCGGGATTGTCTGCGGATGTTACAGTGCAGCTGAAAGGCCGTTGAGCACGGCCGACTAGACGTGCGTGATGTCTTCCAGTGGTTTGCGGGCGGTCTCCGGCAGCAGAAGAATCGCGATCATCGTGACAGGCATAACGAATAGAAACATTGAAATCGCGGGCGCGTGTGCGCCAAATTGGTCGTAGAGCATGCCTTCCAGCGCCAATGCCAGCGCGCCGCCCAGCGTGGAGATCACGTAGCGCAATGTGGAGGCGGTTGCGCGATAGGCGGTGGGGAATATTTCGGGCACAAAGCCCGACATCAGATTTGACGCCGACAGGTATCCGAAAATCGCAGCGATCCACGCTGCCGGGAGCATCCAGCCTGAAATGCCGCTGAAGAAAGCGCCAAAGCTCGCGGCGCTGACGAGACTGGCCACGACAATCACCGTCTTGCGACCCAGCCGGTCAGAGAGTCGGCCGGCGATGATGTTTCCGACCACGGATACGAACCCGCCGAACACATAGAGCACCGTGATTTGCCACGGCGCGTAGTGCTTCTCCTGCAATAGATACTTCGCCATGAAGATGTACGACGGCGCGACCGAGAAATCGAAAGCAGCCACCGCAATCAGCATGGTGGCGAGTCGGCCGGGATATTCGTGAATGAGCTTTCCCAGTGTTTCCCACAGCGCGTGAGACTTCGTGCCCAGACGTGAGAGCTCCGCGCGGCGCAGCTCGAAACGTTTCGTCTCGGGAATGAGACGGCGAAACCAGGCGAGCACCAACAGGGCGCTGCCGCCGATCGCATAGAGTGCGCGCCAACCGAAGGGGAGCACGTTGACAAGCGCGAAAGCGATGGAGGCATACCCGCCCCCTGTCGCGTTCATTGCACCGAGAGCGCCGATCGACCAGCCACGCGCGGTTTCGTTGATCTCTTCGGCGATGACGACGTAGCACAACAGCTCCTCGCAATAGCCGAAGACGCGCACGCCGATCTGGAGCCCGACGAACTCGGGATAGTTCTGCGCAAAGGTCGTCGCAAGTGTGAAGAATGCCTCGCCGAACACCGTAAATAGCAGAAGTCGCCGTCTGCCGAAGAGGTCGGCGAGCGGCGCAATAAAGAGCGCGCCCAGCGTTGCGATACGGAAATACGTGGCGGTAAGTCCGGCTGCGTCTTCCGGAATGTTCAGGTCGTGCTGGATCAGGGGAAGGGCAAGCCCGAAGACATTCAGATCGTAGCCATTGAACAGAATCGTGAGACCAACGAGCAGGAACACCGTGCTCTGCCGCCGCGGCAATGGAATCGGCGAGCCGAAGCGGAGCGGCCAGCGTACGACGGCCTCGTTCGAATCGTCCGTCTTCATGGTCTTCCCGCATGTCGCAGTGCGTCGAGTGCGCCCTGAAGAATGTACGCTGCCGCCATCTTGTCGACGACTTCCGCCCGGCGCCGGCGCGAGGCGTCGGCATCTATCAGTGTGCGCGTGACGGCGGCAGTCGACAGCCGCTCGTCCCACAGCAGGATCGGCAAGTTCGATTTGACGGCGAAGTTGCGCGCGAAGGCGCGTGCGGATTGTGCGGACGGCCCGTCGACTCCGTCCATATTGAGTGGCAAGCCGACCACGAGCCCACCGACGCCATGTTTTGCCATCATGGTGTTGAGTGCGGCCGCGTCGATGGAAAACTTGCCCCGTTTGCGGGTTTCGAGCGGCGTGGCAATGGTCAGCAGCGTATCCGACAGAGCCATGCCGATTGTCTTCTCGCCAAGATCGAGCCCCAGCAGCCGGGAACCCGCCGCAATCTGTGCCTTCATGCCGGGAAGATCGACGATCACGCCTGACGATGACCGAGTTCGATGCGGTTGCCGGCAGGGTCACGAATGAAGAAGCGGTTGAGACCTTCCGCAGCGCTCTCCTCTTCGATGCCGATGCCGTTCTCCACAATGCTTGCCCGCGCCGCGGGCAGATCGGACACAAGGAAGCAGATATGCCGCTTGCTCTTTGGCGATGGCTCGGGATCGACGCCGATATGCATCTGCAGATTGGGCAACTGAAACCATGCCCCGCCGCGGGTCTTCAATTCCTGCGGCTTTTCGATCTCGGGAAGGCCGAGCACCTGGCGATAGAAGGCGAGGCACTGCCCTTCGAGCGCCTTAGGAACGGCGACCTGAACGTGGTCGATGGCTTTGATTTCGAGCGGCATTAGCGATCCCTCCCGGCATTTGCTTGCCAGCATGGTCCGCCGTTGCTAGCAAGGTTCGAACCCTTTGCACAGTGAGCGTCCTCATGTCCGTCGATCGGGACACTGTCCGCCGTATTGCCAGGCTTGCCCGGATCGCCCTCGAAGATGAGCGGGTTGAGCCGATGATGAATGAACTCAATGGCATCCTCGCCTGGGTCGAACAACTGAAGGAAGTGGATGTCGCCAACGTTCCTCCCATGACCAGCGTTGTCGAACAGCGGCTCAAGATGCGCGACGATGCGGTCACGGAAGGTGGTAACGCCGACGCGCTGATGGCGAATGCGCCACAGTCGGAGGATCATTTTTTTGTCGTGCCCAAGGTCGTGGAATAGCCAATGGCACTCCCCCCGACACCGACGGAATTCACCCTCGCCGAGGCGCGCGACGCTGTGCGCGCGCGCACGATATCTTCGAAGGAATTGACGGCAGCCTGTATCAAAGCTGTGGAAAATGCCCGCCCGCTAAACGCCTTCGTCACCGAAACACCCGATCGGGCGCTTGAGATGGCCAATGCGTCCGATCGGCGCATTGCCGAAGGGACGGCGCGTCCCCTCGAAGGTCTGCCCCTGGCGATCAAGGATCTGTTTTGCACGAAGGATGTGCGCACAACGGCGGGTAGCAAAATCCTGTCGAACTTTATTCCACCTTACGAGTCGACGGTCACACAAAATCTGTGGGACGCCGGCGCGGTGATGCTCGGCAAGACAAACATGGACGAATTCGCAATGGGCTCGTCCAACGAGTCGAGCCATTTCAAGCCGGTCGTCAACCCGTGGCGCGCGCACAATTCGAACCAGAGTCTTGTCCCCGGCGGTTCTTCGGGCGGTTCGGCGGCGGCCGTCGCCGCAAGCCTCTGTCTTGCCGCGACGGGCACCGACACCGGCGGCTCCATTCGTCAGCCTGCGGCCGTGACGGGAATTGTAGGCCTCAAGCCTACCTATGGCCGTTGCTCGCGCTGGGGCATCGTTGCGTTCGCATCATCGCTGGATCAGGCAGGCCCGATGACGCGTACGGTTCGCGACGCGGCCATCCTCCTGAGGGAAATGGCAAGCGTCGACCCGAAGGACTCCACCAGCGTGGATGTGCCCATCCCGGATTACGAGCAAGGTCTTGAGGCCGGGGTGAAGGGCCTGCGGATAGGAATTCCAAAAGAGTATCGCATCGACGGCGCACTTCCGGAGATCGATGCGCTGTGGGACAGGGGCGCGCAGTGGCTGAAGGCGCAAGGCGCTGAACTCGTCGAGGTATCGCTGCCGCACACCAGATACGCGTTGCCGGCTTATTATATAGTGGCTCCAGCCGAGGCGTCCTCCAATCTCGCGCGCTATGACGGCGTGCGGTACGGCCATCGGGCTTCCAAGGTGGGTGACATTACCGATCTCTATGAGCGCAGCCGCGCGGAGGGGTTTGGCACCGAGGTACGCCGGCGAATCCTTATCGGCACTTATGTGCTCTCCGCCGGCTACTACGACGCCTATTACGCGCGCGCACAGAAATTGCGCACACAGATCGCGCGCGACTTCTCCGCAGCGTTCTCGCACTGTGACGTGCTACTTACGCCTGCAACTCCAGGCCCTGCCTTCGCGATAGGGGAGAAGACCGCAGATCCCGTTTCGATGTATCTGAACGACGTGTTCACGGTGACCGTCAATCTCGCTGGTCTTCCAGGGCTTGCCGTTCCTGCGGGCCTCACCGGCGATGGTCTCCCATTGGGTCTGCAGATTATCGGCAAGGCGTTCGACGAAGGAACGGTGCTGCGCGCGGGGCGTGCGATCGAACTTGCGGCAGACTTCCGGGCAAGGCCTGCGACGTGGTGGAGGGCCGCGTGAGTGCTTCCGCAGAGCGACGTAGCGCAAAGATGATCGAAGGCGCGACCGGCTCCTGGGAAATCGTGATCGGAATGGAAGTGCACGCCCAAGTTCTCTCCAAGGCCAAGCTCTTTTCGGGCGCTTCCACCGAATTCGGCGCCGAGCCGAACTCGCAGGTCAGCTATGTCGATGCGGCGATGCCGGGGATGCTGCCCGTGATCAATCGCTACTGCGTGGAGCAGGCCGTGCGCACGGGATTGGGCCTGAAGGCAACGATCAATCACGTGTCCGTCTTCGACCGGAAAAATTACTTCTATCCGGATCTGCCGGCCGGATATCAGATTTCGCAATACAAAAGTCCCATCGTGGGGGAGGGCGAGGTCATCATCGATCTGCCGCGCGGCGAAAGCGTCCGCGTTGGCATCGAACGGCTGCATCTGGAGCAAGATGCGGGCAAAAGCCTGCATGACCAGCACGCCGACAATTCCTTTGTCGATCTCAATCGCTCGGGGGTGGCGCTGATGGAGATCGTGAGCCGCCCGGACATGCGATCGAGCGAGGAAGCCGCGGCATTCTTGCGGAAGTTGCGCGCGATCGTCCGGTACCTCGGCACGTGCGACGGCAATATGGACGAAGGTTCGATGCGGGCGGACGTCAACGTGTCGGTGCGAAGGCTCGGCGCTCCCCTTGGCACGCGGTGCGAGATCAAGAATGTCAACTCGATGCGGTTCGTAGCGCACGCCGTGGACTACGAAGCGCGGCGTCAGGTGGATGTGCTGGAATCGGGCGGCACGATCCGGCAGGAGACCCGTCTCTTCGACCCGCGGGCCGGCGAAACGCGGCCGATGCGCTCCAAGGAAGAAGCGCATGACTATCGTTACTTTCCCGACCCCGATTTGCTGCCGCTCGTGCTTGAAGAGGCATGGGTTCAGGCAATCGCCGACAGCTTGCCCGAACTTCCCGACGATAAGAAGGCGCGCTTCATGCGCGATTTCGGCATCGGGGCCTATGATGCCGGCGTGCTGGTCGCCGAGCGCGAACTTGCTGATTTCTATGAGGAACTGGCGAAGGGCGTCGATGCGAAGGCCGCGGTGAACTGGCTCAATAACGAAGTGTTGGGGCGGCTGAACAGAAGCGGGCTTGATATAGTGCAGGTGCCGGTGAGCGCTGCGGCGAACAATCGGATACTGCGAATGATGTCGGACGGCATCATCTCCGGAAAGATCGCCAAGGACGTTCTCGACATCGTGTGGAGCGAAGGCGGTGACCCGGCGGAGGTCGTTCGCCTGCGTGGACTCGTACAGGTGACCGACACGAGCGCCATCGAAGCGGCCATCGAAGCGGTCATCGCGGCGCATCCGGACAAGGTGGAAGAGCTCAGGAAGAAGCCGAAGCTTGCCGCATGGTTCGTCGGTCAGGTGATGAAACAGACCGGCGGAAAAGCCAACCCGCAGTCCGTCAACGCGTTGCTGAAGACGCGACTCGAAATCCCCGACGAGGGGTGATTCGCACATTTTCAAGCCGTTGACGCGGGCGGGCGGATGAGGCAGGAAATTCTATCCGTACACTGAATGTTGCGTAAAAGTCAATAAAACATTGGCTAATATGAATTTCGTGTGACCGGAGCATTGCGCGCGGGAGGGGGGAGTATTGCTTCATTAACGTAACCCACTCATATTCTTCGACGTTTTGGGGGTGCGAGTCGCACAACCCGGACGTAAGAGGAGTCGTTTCACATGCCAATGACTGCAAAGAAGAAAAAGACGAAGAAGCGCGCGAAGAAGCGCGTAGTCCGTAAGGCTGGCGCGAAGGCGCCTGCGCGCAAGACGAAGAAGCGCAAGGCGAAGAAGAAAGCCGCAAAGCGGAAAACCGCGAAGCGCAAAACCAAACGGGCAAAAAAGGCCGCAGCTCCAGAAATGGCGATGTAGGCCGATTGATGTTCCAGGCGATGGCCGCGATCCCTCTGCACGTGCAAATTCGGCATGGGCGTTGTGGTCGCGGCCAGCCTCAACAGCAAGAGGACAACAGTCCCACTACCGGCTCAGCAATCTGCCGGTGCCGCTGACAGCACAAGCGGCCAATCCTAGATCATCCAGGCTGAGACTTCAGGCAGCGCGGCACCCAGACTTCTAACGTGTTCAAATCTGGTTCCCGCGCTGCCGCTCTCACCGGGAAATTCACCCTCAGTCGGCCCGCCAATAGCAACGTTTTCAGCGTTAACGCCTCTTTAGCTTGTCGCGAGCCACGATCAACCCTGCCAGCGCAAGAGCAGGTGCTCGGCGCGTTCGCGACGTGAAAGCTGACCCTGGCTGGGCCAGCGATCATCGGGGGGTATTGGGATGGCTTGCATTGATGTGGATTCGCTCGCGCAATTCGAGCTCGACGCGAAGAAGGGGCGACCCGATGCCCTCTACAATCTCGGGCTTGCCTATTCGACGGGGCAGGGAGTCGAAGTCGATTATATTGCGGCGCACAAATGGTTCAATCTCGCCGCGATGAAGGGCAGTGAGATCGCCAAGTCGTGGCGCGCGCAGATCTCGGGCGAGATGAATTTCAGTCAGATCGCCGAAGCGCAACGCCTCGCTCGCGAATGGCTTTCGATTTTCGCCTGATCGGTCAGTTCGGCGAGGATCTCGTCGCGGGGCCGGGCGTATCGGTCACGGGAGCCTGCGGCGGAGCAGCAGAGTCGCTGCCGGGCCTCGGTTGCGGTGTGGGAACTACTGACGCTGCGGCGGCCGGCACGTAGGCCAACACGGAGACTTGTGGCGCGTTCGGGCGATAGATATCGCTCAGGATACGCAGAGGCTCGTCGCGTCCGGACAGCCGATTGCGATAGACCTCCATATTCTCGATGACCCGCTGGACATAGTTGCGGGTCTCGCTGAACGGAATCTGCTCGATCCAGTCGATGGGGTCGGTGCGTGCGTCTCGTGGATCGCCGAACTGCGCAATCCATTTGCGGACATTGCCTGGTCCCGCATTGTACGCCGCCGCCGACAGGATGTAGGACCCTCCCCAATCCGAGAGATAGCCCGACAATTCTGCCATGCCCAACTGCATGCTGTAAGTCGCATCCCCGATGAGCGCATCGGGACGATACGAAACGCCGGCAATCTGGGCATCGTGCCGTGCCGATGACGGCATCAGCTGCATGATTCCGCGCGCACCCGCGCCGCTGACCGCATCCGGATCGAATTCGGTTTCCTGACGGACGATGCCGAGCACGAGCGCGGGTTCGGGTGGCGTGCCAGCGCCGGCATAGGCCGGAACGGCGATCACCGGATGCAGATAGGACAGGAGTTCGACGCCGTTGTAGCTCGCTTCCTTGGCGACGCGCAGCGCAACTTCGCGAAAGCCCATGGTCGTGAGGTCTTCGGCGAGGAGCTTGATGTGCCGGGCGTCGGGGTAGATGTCCGCGTCGTGGACGGCGAAGGATCGCAACGTGTTTTCGACGCCCAAATCGCCCAGCACGCGGATGACGCGCGTGATTTCCTCGTGCTCGTAGGCACTGCGCAGGCCGGCGGTCTCGACGCTCACATCTGACAGGTGCAGCTGGGGCCGGGCTTCGATCCGTGCGAGCGCGACCTGGCCGTAGAACGCTTCCGGGCAGTCGGCGGCAATCCGGTATTGATGCGCGGCCTCCGCGACCTCTCCTTCAGCTTCGTAGGCGCGGCCTTCCCAATAGTGGGCGCGCGCTTTCGAGATCGGGCGCGTGACGGCTTCTGCGAGGTTGCGGAAATGCGTCAGCGCCGACTTGGGTTCCCTCAACCATCGCAGCGCGATCCAGCCCGCGAGAAACTCCGCTTCCGAATACTCGTTGGATCCCGATTCCAGACCGGCGCCGGCGGCGATCTCGTAAGCGCCTCGGGGATTGCCCTGCGCCAGCGCGTTACGCGTATCGAGGTTGAGTTCGTTCCACCAATGGCCGGGATTGATCCTGGCCATTTCATGCGTCGGTGCACGCACGAGCAGGTCGGGTATCG
>Ga0302326_10029603_pt1 | contig 10983 bp, 5 predicted proteins | sample Palsa_T0_3_FD_202264 | JGI IMG/M metagenome (GOLD analysis project Ga0302326, IMG submission 202264) | Peat permafrost microbial communities from Stordalen Mire near Abisko, Sweden - Palsa_T0_3 | ecosystem: Environmental > Terrestrial > Soil > Palsa > Peat permafrost | place: Sweden: Abisko...
GGACACCACCGCGCCGGACGCTCCTTCGGCTGCCGCTTCGGGCTCGCCTGCCGCTTCGGGCTCGCCTGCCGCTTCGGGCTCGCCTGCCGCTTCGGGCTCGCCGGGCTCGCCGGTCACTTCCACGTCGCCGGACTCATCGGACGCGTCGGCCGCTGCTCCCGCGCCCGGCCCCCGTACCCCGCCTTACCCCCGCGCGACCGCGCCGTTCCCCGCCGCCATCAACCTGACCGTTCCGGTCGGCACCCTGCTGGGCTGGTCAAGCGCCCCCGCCTGGGCTGGCAGCTGGGGCCTTCTCGACCCAGACGACACCCGCGACATTGTCCGGGCTGCCTCGCAGGACCCGAGAACGCGCTGGTGCTACACGATCATCGGACTCGATGGCACGGCCATCGCCCATGCCTGCTCCCGCGGTCAGCATCCCTGGGCACCCCCGACCCCCGGACATGCACCAGAACCCCGCAATCCGCCAGACGCCGGCAGTCCGCCAGGCTCCCGTGATCCGTCCACCTCGCACAGGCCGCCGGACTCGGACCCCCCGCCGGACCTGGAAGCCCCGCCAGACGGCGACGGTCCCGATCCCGCGCAGGCAGCGCAGCTCCACGACCTCCTCCGTCGGCTGAACGCCGTCCCCGAGCCCATCGCCAGGAGCGAATGCGACCACCGGAACGCCGAGGACCGCTACACCCCCAGCCGCAGGCTGCAGCACCTCATCCGTGTCCGCACGGCCACCTGCACCGCCCCCGGCTGCAACGCCCAGGCCACATTCTGCGACCTCGATCACACCATCCCCTATCCCGATGGCCCCACGTGCCAGTGCAATCTGGGCCCGAAATGTCGCCGCCACCACCGGGTCAAGCAAGCCCCCGGCTGGAACGTTGAGCAGCCCGCCCCCGACATCATGCTATGGACCACCCCCAGTGGACGCACCCACGCCACCACTCCCACCGTCTACGACCAATAATCCGGTTAGCCCTCCTAGTCCCGTTAGCCTCCGCTTGAGGAGATGGCTATCTGGTTGTCGTATTGGTGGCGTACGACCAACGGAGAGACTCGGCAGTGCTTGGCGACGGTTTCTAGGGCGCTATCGTCGCTCTGGCCGATGCTATCCAGGGTAAGCCGGATGCCTTCGGCGGGTGCCAGAAGTTCCGCGGCAAACGCGCGGGCGACTCGCTCATCGCGGCCTCGGGCGGCCGTGCACGTAGTCGGCATGATTCTTGGGTACGGCCACAGGACATGAGCTGCCGAGAGCCCACGGTAAGAGTTCACTGCGGCTCGTACAGGCACTGGTCGTCAGCTGTGCTCTAGATCGCGCAACAGCGTGTCAATGTCCTGTTCCTCATAGCGTGGTGTGGCCGGGGGGCGGAGCGCGAAGCGCCATAGGCGTACTCCTGGGATCGCCGCATTGATACCGGAGACGATCTCCTGTCCTGCTATGTCATCATCCGCGCGGATGTGCAGGGTCGATCCGGCTGCGGCGAGCCCGGTGAGAAGCCGCATGGTGGCGGCGGACGGCCGCCCGTTGGTGCACACCATGGGGAGACCGCGATCGCCAAGCTCGTCGGCCGCGGCGATGAGGACCGACGGATTCTCGCAGACGTACACATCCTGGGCGTCGGTGCTGAAGGTTCCGATGAGGGAGCGCCAGGTAAGCCATAGTGGCTCCGGGCCAGCCGCCTCGGTCAGCCGGACGCAGGCGGCGTCTCCGCGCAGGCGCAGGTTCAGGACCAGGACGCGGGAGGAAACGGGGTCGCAGTCGACTCCGTTCTGTTCCCAGGCCAGCCGCCACGCTTCGGCGGAGTCCGGGAGTTCATGACCGAGTAGCCGCAGCACGCTGGTCGCTACCGGACTACCGCGGTCCAGGGCGTGCGGATCGTCAAGGGCTGACGCGGCGAGGACGGTTAGCAGCATCCTTACGCCGTCCGGCGCGGGGAGGTACCGCCACACTCGCGCGCATCGTTCGGCGAGGTCGAGTAGCTGGCCGCTGCCCGCTGCCGGAAGTCCTCGCCGGGACACCCAGGCCGCAGCGATGTCAGGTGATACGCCCGCCGCGGCCAGAGCCGATGCGGCACACTGGCGTTCCGCCGCGATCTGCTGTCTGGCAGCATCTTTCTCTGCTCGAAGGTCGCGTACCGCTTCCCCGGTGGCGGCAAGTAGCTCCGCCACATCCGTGCCCAGACCGGCGACCGCCGTGGCGAGTGCGCGTGCTCCGACACCCCGTCCCGAACGGGCCCATGTCATGCCGAGGAGGCCGCCTACCTGATCGCGTTCCTTCATAGTGAGGTCAACCCGCAGCGGGCTGCCGGTCAGGCCATGGCCCGCCTCGAGCCGTCGTCGCGCGGCGGCAAGCACCTTCTGCGGTCCGGGCAGCCGCGCCCATTGGAGAAGTCGCTCGTCCACTTCAGAGATCCGGGAACAAAGCGTCCTCGTCCCGCCGTTCGTCGTCGACCGTCAGGTCCCGGAGGTCGGCTGGGTCCGGAGTCAAGACGTGGGTGAGCTCGTTTCCTGTCCACACGGCCAGCTCAAGCGACACACCAGGCAGCGGCTGCGGCGCCCGGCGCACCTCATAGATGGCTGCTAGCGGAACTGCGGCGGAGTTGGCTATGACGCCAGGCCCGGCGATGAGCCAGTCCAGGTCGCAGGCGGCAAGCAGGCGGAACATGCTCGCCTTGTTGGTCGCGTCCACCCCGCCGAACGCCTCGTCCAGCCACAGCATCCGCGGTCCAAGGCCGGCCTGGTCGTACATGGCGTGCAGCGCGGCGACGAACGGCTGCATGAGGGTAACGACCTTCGCGCCCCCGGAGAGCAGGCCATGGTCACCGCGGTCTAGCGTCCGCCATCCGCCGCCCGGCCGGCTGCTCACCCCCGACTGGGGCGTCCGGTACTCAAGACGCAGGTCAAACCAACGGCGGTAGTCCAGAATCAGCGCCAGCCGGGACCGCCACTCAGGGTCGCCCGACGCGCGAGCTTCCTCCTGGGCGCTCGTGACCCGGTCAGCAAGGAACGTCCGGATACGTTCCTGGGTCGGCTTGGGCAGCAACTCGAAGTCGCGCTCCAGCGCCGCCAGGACGTCGTTCGCCGCGCGCTCCTCCGATGCCGGCAGCCGCTGCAGACGGAGGGTGATGCCAGAAACCGCCGTGGGGTTCTGCGCGAGCTTGGCGTTGATGTCGCCGCGCAGCGCCTCGGCCTCGGCCAGCCTGTCGCGCAGATGCTCGATGAACGTGCTGCCGAGCAGGTTATCGATCGTCTTGGTGAGTTCCTCGTCATAGTCTTCCTGCAACCGGATCAGCAGGGACGACAGCCGGTCGGCGGCGGTCGGCGGCGCGAGGGCCGCGCCTGTCCCGTCCACCATGAGTTCTACGCCGCCGGGAAAATCATCCCGGCCCTCGCCTGGTGAGATGAAGCGGATACCACGGCCACCGAGCAGCTCCAGCTTCGAGCGCAGGTCACTGCCCGATCTGATCATGTCCGACCAGCGGTTCTGCACCCGCTGCGCGGTCAGGTGCTGGTCGTCGGGCCAGTCGCGGATCGAGATCGCGGACCGGGCCGCTCTCGCGGTCTCCAGCGCTGCGGTGACATGACGTGCCGCCGGATCGGGCACGCCGCGGAGCCGGGGGAGCCCCGTGTCCACGCAGCCCCACCAGCGGACCACGGCGGACTCCCGCTCCGCCTCGGCGGTCTTGCGCTTAGCTTCGGCTTGCTCCAGGAACGCTTCGGCTCGCGAAAGCTGCTTGCCTATCGTCTCGGCCTCGGTGGCTAGGCGTTTCAACGTTCCGTCGGCCGCCTTGATTCGCTGACGGAGTTGGTTGACCTCCAAGAGGATCTCCTGCGCACCCTGGGTGAGCGCTGCCTTGGCGGCATTTGACTTGGCGCGGAGGGATACGGCCTCGGTGCGGTCATTGTCGGCGTCCTGGGATGCGGTATCGGCTGTTTCGCGGAACCCAGCCAATGTCTGCGCAGCTTGGCCTGCGGTATCGCGCAGCGGTTCGATCAAGCTGAGCGCGGCGTCCAGGCTGCCGAGCAGTGACTCGTAACCGGAAACGGCACGCATCACCGCATCGACCTCGGCGCGGGCCAGGGGCAGGCCATACTCGCCGCAGTGGCCGGAGGCATCTGCTGCCGCGGCATCGACCGCGCTTCTCGCGTCCCGCTCGGCTTCCTCGACGCTTTCAGCCTCAGCAGCGGCATCTTCTACCCGCTCGGCAGCGTCTCGGGCGAGCAGCACGGCGGAAACGACTCCCGTGTCCGTCGGCAGGTGATCGCTCGCGGTGTCGAGCGCGCTTAGCAGACGGGTGACCTCTTCCAGCTCGAGGGAGAGAAGCTCATACTCGTCCGTCAGATCCGTCAGCCGAGCCCGCAGCAGCGTGCTGCGGCGCTCGCGGTCGGCGGACCGTCCGGCGGCGCCAAGCAGCCGTGGGGCATCCTCGGAAGGGGTGGCAAGTCCGGTGAGCTCGCCGTGCCGCCAGCGTCCGTCGGCGACGAGCGCCGTATTTCCCGCCGGAAGCCCCTCCTCGTCGTACGCGACGGATCCGAGCAACCGTTCAACCACGTCAGTCAGGTCGCCGCAGTCGTCCGCAGGTCGCAATACCGCCCGCAGCGAGGACTCTTGCGTCGCTCCTGTCGTTGCCGACCACACCGTTTCGCTGCCTTCCCTGCCGTTCAGGTAGGCACCGTCCGGACTCACCCAGGCCTGCAGCAGGCCGGCGGCGTCCAGCGCCGCCTCCAGCTCAGCCGCGGGTGCGCCGTCCATCGTCTCGACAAGCCGCCAGAAAGGCGCTCCTGCCGTAGTGACCCCCTCGGGTCGCTGCCGCCGAATCCAGAACTCGGGATCACGTGGACTCGGATCGCGCTCGGCTTCCACCGAATCCAGTTGTAGCTGGAGTGCCTCCCGTTCCGTGGCGTTGACAGTGAGGTCGCGGTTCAGCCCAGCTAGGCGCTGATCGTAGGGGCGGCGCACCGGGATCAGATGATCACGGCCGAGCGCGGCCGACAGCAGGGGAGCGGGTGCCGGGGATTCCGCCAGGCCGGACACCAGTCCCGACCAGTTCTCAAGCAGCTCGGCCGACGGGCGAATGGGTTCATCGAGACCCCGTGCCCAGGTGGAGAGCGACTCGGCGACTCCCGTGATCGCATCCTCGACGGCGAGCTCTCGTTCGGCTGCCACCCGCTGAGCTGTGCCAAGCCGGGTCCGCGCTTCGCGGACCTTGACCGCAGCCGCATCCGCATCGCTCAGCGCTTTCGAATACGCGTCGATCAGTTCAACGGCCTTCTCGGCAGCCGTTACCCGGAGCCTGACGGCTTGCCGGAGGCGCGCGGTGTCTAGTTCGGGAAGATACCTGGCAGTCAGCTCGGTCAACCCGGCTTCTCGTGCTTGCGCGGTCACCTTCGCCGAGACAGTCGCTACCGTCCGTTCGGCTGAATCTAGCTTTTCCTCCGCCGACTTAAGTTTCAGCTCTGCGGGCTCAACGGCGTCCAGTGCCGTCCGCGCTCGCTGGTCGGACCTATCGGCGATCGCTTCGGCGCGGGATGCCTGTTCCTCCAGTTGCCGGGCGTTAGCCAAGGCAGCCAAGGCGTCCTGATACGCCTCGTTCTCCTCTAGGGCTTCGCGTTTGGCGATAGCGGTTAGCCGCGCTTCGTCCTCCGTGATTCTTTGCCCGTTCAGCGTCGTCATGTCGGCTGAAAGGCTGTCAACCTTTTCTGAGGCACTCTTCTCTTCCCGGGTGATTTGCGTAAGCGCGCTGGTCACCGCGGTGACCGGGTCTGAGGCGGCGCGGATCACAGCATCGGCCCATGGTCGCCAGTGGCGTCGGCTGAACTCGGTGACGGCCGCGAGCGCCTGATCGGCCTCGTCGCGCTCGTCGCGGAGCCGCTGCAACTGCTCCCATCCGTCGGCGAGTTGGTTGATCTCGTCCTCGGCTATCGGGGGAAGCGCGGTGCGGAAGGCCTCCGTCAGGAACTTCAGGTCGATCTTGTGCCCGATCTGTGGGGTGCGGACCACGCGGAGGATGCGGTTCAGCTGATTCAGCCAGGCTTCGTCGGTGCCGTAAAGAGTCCGGGCGATCGTCTCGCGGTACGCGGTACCAGACGGGTGCGTGACGAACCCTGCCACGTCCTTGAACCGCGTCGGGTCGGCGACCAGCCCGGCCGTTGTCAGCGAGAGCCCTGAGCGGACCCGGATCTGGCCGCTGACGGTGCACCAGTCGACCTTCAGCCTCGCGTCGGCCCGGCGGGCCTCGGCGAAGAGCAGTAGCGTGAAGAAGTCCGTGCCATTGCCGAACTCAAGCCATGCCCAGCCCCGGCTCTTCTGCGCCGTGTCGTCGCGCCTGTCGAGCGCGTGCTCGGTCGGCTCCACGTAGAAACGGAAGTGCTTGTCGCTCTGGCCGAGCGTGTCGATATTGTGGCCGGAGATGTCACCAGTCAGGAGAAGCAGCGTGGTCAGCGTCATGAGTGTCGACTTGCCTGACTCGTTCGCGCCCTGCAACTGCATTCGGCCGTCGGCATACCAGACCTCGGCGGCGTCGTACTCCCACAGGTTCACCACGCCGGCCCGCTGCGGCTGCCACCGGTCGGAGCGGGCCGGCTCGGGGAGCTGCCCGGTAATCGCGGCGACGCGCCAGGACGTGAGTTCCTCGATCGTCGTCATGGCTCCAGGTCCTCAAGGGTGGGTTCCCACACGGCCTTCGGGTCGCGGTAGCGGGCGGCGACGGGGCTGACAGTCCAGCCGGCGCTGGTCACCCTGATCAGCCCGCAGCCGGACAGCACCTGTTCGACGACGTCGAACATCTTCGACGGAGACTCCTTCAGCGCCTTCGTCAAGGCGCCGAAGTTGTCTCGGTAGACCCGGCCGGCGACCGTCTCGGCCTCGGCCCTGGTGAGCGTTATCCAGCCTGGGTCGTTCGGCAGGCGGTAACTCATGACGGCATCGAGCGTCTTCAGCGCGAACCACGCGGACGCCGTCGCGGCCGGGAACTGCGCGGTGGCTGCCGCGCTTGCGGGCCTGTCCGCCGCCAGACGCAGCAGCATGCCCTCTTCCCGCATCTCGACCGCGCCGCCGGTCATGTCGACGGCACGGTCGGCCAGCCATGATCGCTGGCTCCTGGCGTACTCGGCGTCGAGCGGATGCAGGTCGGCGTACAGCAGGGCGGTGTCCTCGACGAGCGTCCGCAGCAGGCGCTGGCTGCGGGTGGCGGCGCGGACCGCGGCCGCGCTGTCGTCGTCTTCACCTTCGGGTTCTTCCGGCCGGAAGGCCAGCTCGACGGTGTACGGGTCGGTGAACTGGAGCAGTACGTCCCTGTCGATCTCGAATCCGGCACCGACCCCCGTTCCGTCCTCTTCCCACTTGCGGAGCAGTGCCTCGTCAGAGGTGCGGCGAAGCAGGATGCCGAGGCTCGCGAGCTGGTCGAGTCCGCGGACGAAGGCCTGGCGTTCGACACGGCGGTCCGGGTCGTAAGCCACGATGCGCGCACCTGGCGATGCGGACAGCGCCCGAACCTCGTCTGACAGGACCTGGACGGTTGTCGTGATGTCCGTGCCCTCGCAGGCCGCCGCGATCAGCGCCGCCAGGACGAGGACCCGCCGTGACGGCGGATCCCAGGCAGGCGGGGCCGCCGTTCGCTGCGGACCGGCTGGATCGCGGTGCAGCCGGGCCACCGTTCCGGTGATCACGAGCCGGTAGCCGAGCCGCCCGGCCCATTCGGTTATCCGAGCACGGTGACGGAGCAGCGAGCCGAAGCGAGCGGCGTCTACGCGCGCGGAGACCAGCGGAGTAGTGAGCAGGCCGATGAACGTATCCTGCGCGTCGGCGTGGGTGGTCAGGCCGGCCGCACCAGTCGTCATGCGCGCGTCACCTCGATCCGCCAGTTCTCGCACGCGACGCGGCCCTCGGGCATGCTGAGGACAGCGGAAGGGCATGAGGCGGGCGCGGGGTACGCGAGCACGATCCACCGATCGTCGCCGGTGAGAGTCGCGCGGTTTCCGTGCACGTCTGGCACGGCGCTGAGCACCGAGGTGAGCAGGTCCCACACGACATCAGCCTCTTCCGGGCTGGCGATCGGGGACCAGTCGGCCAGGTATGAACCGGAACGCGCGGCTAGTGCCTGCTCCGCTCGTTCGACAGACTCCCGCTGTTCGCGGGCGGTCTCCCTGGCAGCGCGGCGTGCCTCTCGACGGTTCGGGACCTGGGCTGGTTGACCCTTGACCGCCTGGGTGCCGCGTTTGCGCAGCGTGACATCCACGGGCACCGCGGGCGCTGTCCAGAACGAGGTTCGAGCGGGCGCATCAGGCTCGTCTGGCATGCCAGACAGGTGCCTGGCGGACCACAAGCCGGTGGCGACGCACCACACTAGCCAGGCGTCCGCATCGCTGCCGGCTGATTCGACCGCCGCGGCGACACGGAGCAGCTCAGCGCGTCTGGTCACGCGACCGCCCGTTGCCAGCAGCGCGCGCGACCCGCGGAGCAGTGGAGTGACAGCGTCCCTGACCTGGCGCCGCAGCCGCAGCGCCTGGCCACGGCTCTCGCCGAACCAGACGGCCAGGATCTCCGCCGCGTCGCTGTTGCCCTGCGCGATCGCCCGGACGGTTTCCTCGACGGCTGCGGCGTCTACCCCGGTCAAGGCCATGGCACGCCAGTCGGCGTCGGTCGATTCGGTCCTCAGGCGCCTGAGCGCGTTCCTGATGCGAGGACTGTAGCTGTCGACGCCCGCTCCCCAGACCGTGACATAAGCCATGAGGGTCTCGCGGAGCTGGCGCATCTTGCCCTCGTCGGGCGATCCCGCCAGCGCCGACGCCATCCTCGACTGCCATATCGACGCGGCCTCGGCCATGTCCTTCAGGGTCGTCCGCACCTGCGCCCAGGCTTGGGCTGCTCTCGCGTGGTCCCTTTCCGCGAGCGCCTCGACAGCCTCGTCAAGTCGCTCGGCGATGATCGCGGGCGCGAACGCGGCCGCGCTGGTCGCGACCGTGTCCTCGTCTATCTTCCGGCGCTGCCAGCGGTGCAGGTCAGCCGCCTCGCTAGTCAGCTGGAAGCGATCGCGGGTGCGGACGAAGTCGGCTTCTGTTTTCGCCTTGTCCTGCCACCGGATCACCACGCCCCAGCGCTGCAGCGCCCGCATCCGGTCGTCAAGGTCGAAGACGCCGGGGCTGGTGAGGCGGTCCGCGGTCGCCGTATCGGTGGCCGCCGCGATACGCTCGCGGACCCCCACGAGAAGATCATCTCGTCCGACGCCTGTCAGCGAGTGCTCTTGGGCATCAAGGAGCACATCGACGAGCACGCGGTACTGCGCCGCCAACTGCTCCGCAGTCAGGTAGGCGGCGACATCAAGGCGCCCTGGAAAGCCGACCAGTTCCCAGGCGTCAGCGTTGGGTGCGCTCATGACCCTCTGGAAATCCTCAGAGCCGCTGGTGCCTACATTGTACCGGAGCGGTAGCAGAGCGTATGTATCTTAGCTATAAGTAGCGCCAATGAAGCGGTCATCCGATGTTCAGACATGTCAAAGACTGTCTTCGCGGTTGCCCGATCCGGATGCGACGGCCTGGACCGACTCGATGAATCGCCATGCCGTGCGGTGGACGGATTCGCCTCGGCGGTCGTAGCGGCAGCGCACGTCGGCGCCCCCTGAGCGCCCTAAGATTGCACCCTAGGACTGTCTGCGGTCGGGAGGACGGGAATGAGTGACCAGGTGCTGCTGCGGGACCTCGTCGTCATCCCCGATGAGGTGCATGCGGGCGACTTCGTGCTCAGCCTCTCCAAGGGCGTCGGCGAGAAGTCCACGATCACCGACTACGTGGTCACCGAGCCCCTCGCGCGCAACTTCGACCGTGCCCTGGGCCTGATTAAGTCCGCGGTGGAGACGAACGCATCCCGCGCCGCCTACCTGGACGGCTCGTTCGGCTCAGGCAAGAGCCACTTCATGGCCGTGCTGTACGCGATCCTGTCCGGAGACCCGGACGCCCGGGGCAAGAAGGGCCTGGCCGACGTCGTCGCCAAGCATGATCCCTGGCTGAAAGGCCGCAAGTTCCTCCTCGTCCCCTACCACCTTCCCGACTCTCAGTCTCTGGACGCGGCCATACTCGGCGGCTACGTCAGCCACGTCACCAGGCTGCACCCGGGCAGGCCGCTGCCGGCCGTCTACCGCGACGACGAGCTACTTGAAGACGCTAAGGAGCAAAGGAACAGGGACGGCGACGCCAAGTTCATCGAACTGCTCCCAGCCGGCGACGACGAGTGGGGCGCTCCCGACTGGGACGCTCTCTCTCTCGACCAGGCGTTCGGCGAGCCCCCCGGCGGCCCCAACAGAAGGCGGCTGATCGGCGACCTCCTGGCTGGTCCCTTCCGTAGATATGCCAGGGCGGTCAAGGCCGACCAGGAGTCCTACATCTCGCTTGACGAGGGCCTGTCGGTCATCAGCAAGCACGCCAAGGAGGTCCTTGGCTACGACGCGATCGTCCTCCTCCTCGACGAGCTTGTCCTCTGGCTGGCCGGTTACCTGGGTGACCACACGAAGGTCAGCATGGAGGCGCAGAAGGTCTCCAAGCTCATCGAGTCCGCCGAGCACGAGCGCCCTGCCCCGGTGATCAGCTTCGTGCCGCGACAGCGCGACCTGCGGGACCTGGTCAGCAAGGCGCAGGCAGGCGCGGAGGTCACCAGCCTGTTCGACACCCTCAGGTACTGGGATGGGCGGTTCGACTCCATCCGGCTTGACGACAGCAATCTCCCCGCGATCGCACACGAGCGCCTGCTCAAGCCGAAGGACGACCGAGCCAAGACCGAACTCGACAAGGCATTCAACGCCGCCACGACCGTCAGCGCCCAGACCTGGCAGACGCTGGCCGACACCCACGGCGATGGAGGATCGGCGGGAGCCAAGGAGGCGTTCCGCCTCACCTATCCGTTCAGCCCGGCGTTCACCCACGCCATGGTGGACGTCTCCAGTGCTCTGCAGCGGGAGCGCACCGCGCTCAAGCTCATGCAGCAGCTGCTCGTCGACT
>Ga0302326_10029604_pt1 | contig 10983 bp, 9 predicted proteins | sample Palsa_T0_3_FD_202264 | JGI IMG/M metagenome (GOLD analysis project Ga0302326, IMG submission 202264) | Peat permafrost microbial communities from Stordalen Mire near Abisko, Sweden - Palsa_T0_3 | ecosystem: Environmental > Terrestrial > Soil > Palsa > Peat permafrost | place: Sweden: Abisko...
CGGCAGTGGCGTAGGTAGCGGCCAGAATATAGCCACTCGGTTTGGCGTCTTGAGCCCGTGCCCGGGTGGCCAACTCATGGTAATCCGCATCCGAGGGATCGGTAACTTTGAGCAGGTACAGAGCTTCGGTCTCAGGGGTGACATCATCACGTTTGCCTCTCACTAAGATTTTGGCAATCGGCAGCTGGTTCATAATCGGCGTCAGGCCGGAATGTTCGTCAGTCTCCAGCCCGAGATGAGCCGCGTCGCCGAACTGCACATCGTGGCGCATTAGGGGTGAAGCTGCTATTTCGTGGCTGGCCATTATGACAATTATAGCAAACTATTGGCTATTTGTCAATGTCGCTGTCGCTTCTAGCTGTTGAGGTGGTGGCGAATGCGGTCAATGACGTCGGCGATAACGACTTGCGACTTAATGAGATAGTCGTCGGCGCCGAGAGATTTGGCCCGTTCTTGGTCGCTTGGCTGGCCGAGGGCGGTCAACATGATGATCTTGAGATTGGCGGTTTCCGGGGTGTTGCGCAGGATGTCAAGCACGTCGAAGCCGCTGACTTTAGGCATCATGACGTCTAGGACTACCAGCTGAGGGTGGTAGCTCAGCGCCGCAGCAAGGGCGTCTTCGCCGTTGTTGACGCGGCGGACATCGAAGCCTTCAGCCTGGAGACGAGTGACGTAGACATTGGCCAATGCGTCATCGTCTTCAACGAGGAGAATGCGCTTGGGGTGCTTGGCTGTATCAGGGGGCACAGCGGTCGGTTCCATACTGCTCATGGTAGCGTAGGCCGGCTAAAATGGCAACCAGTCGTAGGGAGGTTATTTGAGTAAGGCCTTGATGAAACCGTCGAACATCGGGTGCGGCCGGTTGGGACGGCTCTTGAATTCTGGGTGGAACTGGCTAGCCAGGAAGAACGGGTGGCCAATGCCCTCGATAACTTCTACCAGGTCGTTTTCAGGGTTGATGCCAGTGGCGCGGATGCCCCAATCTTCGTAGCGGTCGCGGTAGGCATTGTTGCACTCGCCGCGATGGCGGTGGCGTTCTACAATCTTGGTTGTACCGTAGACTTTGGCGGCCAGGCTGCCCTTCTCTAAGCGACAGTCGTAGTTACCGAGACGCATGGTGCCGCCGGTCATGTGCTTGCCGACTTGGTCGGCCATGGTGGTGATAATCGGCTGGGGATCGGTGGGATCAAGTTCAAAACTGGTGGCTTGGCTCAGGCCGGCGTTGCGGGCCGCGGCGATCACGCCCATCTGGAGGCCCAGGCAAAGGCCGAGATAGGGTGTGTTTTGCTTGAGGGCATACTGGGCAGCTTTTATCTTACCTTCCAGGCTGCGCCGGCCGAACCCGCCGGGCACGACAAGACCGTTGTAGGCTTGCAACGTTGCAGCGATATCATCTTCCGGCTTATCGAACTTTTCGGCGTCGATCCAGGTAATGTCGACGGTGCAGCGGTTGTGCCAGGCTGCCGCCTTGAGCGCCTCAAACACCGACATGTAAGTATCGGTGTTGTCCATATATTTGGCGACGAAACCGACGCGCACAGTGCGTTCGTATTGGGTGGTAGCCAGCTCTACCACGGCCCGCCAATCTTTGAGGTCGGGTTTTTTGGCTTTCAGGCCCAGATGGTCGATGATAAAGTCGGCGATGCCGGCTTCCTCTAAGCTCAGCGGCACTTCATAAATGCTCTTGGCGTTAGGGAGCAGGGCGATCGCTTCCTCGGCCACGCCGCTGAACAGGCTGAGTTTGCGTTTGATGGCAGCTCCAGCCGGCCGGGAGCTGCGGCCGATCAGCACGTCGGGTGTGACGCCCAGGCCGCGCAGTTCACGGACGGAATTCTGCGCCGGCTTGGTCTTAACCTCGTTACTGGCGCTCAGATACGGCAAATACACCACGTGCACGTAAGCACAGTTGTCCAGGCCGACTTTGACGCCGAGTTCGCGGATAGCTTCGACAAAAGCCAACGATTCGTAGTCGCCGACCGTGCCGCCGATCTCGACGATGTGTACGTCGTAGCCCTCACCGGCTTTGATAATCCAATCCTGGATGGCGCCGGTCAGGTGCGGAATAATCTGGACATCGTCGCCGTCGAACTTGCCGGCCCGTTCGTCCTGGATCAGTTTGAGCAGCACGCGGCCGGCCATCAGGCTGCTCTTGGTGGTCATTTCTTCGTCAACGAAGCGTTCGTAGTGGCCGAGGTCCAGGTCGGTTTCGGCGCCGTCCTTGGTTACAAAAACTTCGCCGTGTTCGCGCGGGTTGAGCAAGCCGGCATCGACGTTGAGGTAAGGATCACACTTTTGGAGATTGACGCGCAAGCCGCGCGCCTTGAGGAGGTTACCGATTGAGGCGGCCGTGATACCCTTTCCTAGTCCGGAAAGCACCCCGCCCGTCACAAACACGTATCTAGTCGTTTTGGCCACGACTGCTCACCTCTCTTAACTGTCCTATACTACGCTATCCGTCTCTGTTTGGCAAGCCATTATCGTCTTAAGCAGCTTCTGGCGGGATGGAATTGGGTGTCGTTGGCCTAAGCAAGTGTCTTTTCCGGTTGAGCCTGATAACCTGTGTAACCTCCTGTCCAAGGTATCCGTGCGGCTCACCCTGGGGCCTGCGCAGTTCGGGCAAGGGTTTGGGCCGGGTGATGTCATGCTGCTCTGCAAACGGGGCCGGAGTTGGGTCGGGTACTCCGGTGACTTCAACTACCGATCCCTCATTAGCGAGCCTAAATCCAGTTAACTCGGTAAAGTTAATCGAAGCTGTCACTCCGCCAGTGTCAGTTACATTGTCCGGCAAATCCGGCCTGATCTCTGCTCCCATAATACTTAAATTATACCGTGCCGGCAGCCAATAATGAATAGCCTGGCCTGTGATTATGGTCACCCAAACGTAAGCGGCTTTCTACTTGCCGGCCAGATAAGTCTCGGCGGCTTGGAGCTGTGGGTCTTGGCCAGCTTTGGCCTGGGCGTCAGAGATGGTGACGGTCTTGTCCGGCGTGATGCCGCGGTGGTTGATGTTTTGGCCGTCCGGGCGGTACCAGCTACCGATGGTGACTTTGAGCTCGTCGGCCGGGCAGCTGCCATCGGCGTTGGTCTGGCCGGTGATACAGATCGGCGCCTGTACGACCCCCTTGCCGTAGCTCTTCTGGCCGATCAGGTAGGCGTCACCGTTGTCGTGCAGCGCGCCGGCGGTTATTTCGGAGGCCGAAGCACTGCCGCCGTTGATCAGCACAACCGTCGGCAAGCCGTGGAGCACGTCGCCTCCTTGGGCGTAGTATGTCTGAGTAACGACATCACCGCGCTTCTGTTGCATAATCGTCTGGCCGTTAGGCAGCCATAGGCTGGAAACGTCCACGGCAGCACTGACCAGGCCGCCCGGATTGTCACGCAGGTCAAGGATAACGCTCTTGACGTGGGCCTGCTGGAACTGTTGGGCGGCCTTTTGGGCCAAGCCGCCGGTATCATCACCGAATGTACTGATTTGCATATAACCTATATTGCCCGGCAGGATCTTGCTCGTCACGGTCGGCGCCGTGATGTTTTGGCGAGTAATGGTGACATTGAAAGGCTGGCCGGTGCCGCGCACAATTTGCAGCGTGACTTTGCTACCGGCCGGGCCGCGGATCTTGTCCACGGCATCGTCAACGCTCATGCCAGAGGTGCTGGTACCGTTAATGGCGGTGATTAGGTCCTGGGCCTGCAGGCCGGCCTTGGCGGCCGGCGTACCGCTGACCGGTGCGATGATCTGCAGATTACCATTGCTGTCCTGACCGAGTTCGGCGCCAATGCCGCTGAAGGAATTGTTTACCTCTTGATTAAAAGCTTTGGCCTCTTGGGCCGTGAAATATTCGGTGTACGGGTCGTTCGTGGCTTCGGCCAGGCCGTGCTTAAGGCCGTCCAGCAGCTGGGTTTGAGTCAGCTGGCCATCGTAATTGTCTTTGAGGACTTGGTAGACTTTGTTAACACTGCTGTAATTCAAAGTGTTTGGCAGGCCTGTAGCCACCGGCTTGGTGCCCCAGGGGACATGCTGGCCGATCCAGCCGTTGCCTAGACCCATGCCGGCCAAGAAAATAATGGCTACAACTAACAGCTTAACCGCCCGTTTCAACCATTTATGGCGCCGAAGCCTGCGCCGCAACCCACCAAGTTTCCGTTTTAAACCCATTGCCAACCAGTATAGCAAAGTAGTGAGTCAGCTAATTGAAATGTATGTAATACATGCCGCCACGACTATCGTAGCTGCTGGGCGAGAATGTACGTTGGTCAAAAGTGCCATTATAGTTCTCATTGTATTCGTTGACAGTGATGCTATCCGGGCCATTAACAGCCACTACATACATAGCGTGACCGACATCGCCCGGCTCGCTATAATCGATATCACGAATAGCAATGGCTCCGGCCGACGGGGTCTGGTCAACGGTGTAGCCGTGACTTTCGGCAGCCGAAATCCATTGATAGGCATCGCCCCAGCCAGAGGTTGAAATACCATACTTGGTGGCAACCATGTAGGCCGTGTAGCTCACACACTCGCGGTTATCCATGCTCCAGTTGTCCAAAGAGCCGTCTTGCGGATATTTGCAGCCCCAGTGATCGCCGCTTTGGTTGGTGGCTGAAGCCGGATAACCGCCGCCGCAGGTGCCGCTGCTGTTGATGCTCTGGCCCGAAACGGTATTGAGTGTCGCCAATCGCGCTTTAAGCTGAGAAATATTAGAACTGGCTGAGGATATTTGCTGGTTGTACTGTGCTTGCTGAGACTGGTTGTAGTTCAATAACTCCTGCTGCTGAGATTCGCTATTGGCAAGCTGGTTGTCTTGTGCCTGTTCGGTACTTACCAACTGATCTACTTGCGTCTTTTGGCCTTGCAGGGTTTGTTCCAGCGCGTCAATCTGCTGAATAATAGAATCTAGTTGATCCTGTACAGCTGTACGGTACTGTTCCTTATCAACGTAAGCGCTCAAGTTTTTGCTAGTCGCCAGCTCCTCAATAGTAGACATCTGGCCGTCAACGTACATTGATTTGATGTCATCAGAAAGTGTTGATTTCTTGGTAGCTATTTCCTGTTCATTGGCATTAATCTGCTGTTGCAGGCTCGCCTGCTTTGCCTGATTATCGGCAATCTGGGACTGCAAACTGCTGATTTGTGCCTGTAATTGATTAACCGCATCTTGATAGCTGGCCGCTTGTGACTGCAAACCATTCAATGACTGCGTGGCAGCAGCGTTCTGATTATTCAAGTTGTTAATTTGTGCCTGGCAGTCACTAGACGTGTTACAGGTTACGGCCTGCACAATACGTGGCGCAACGCCGCCAATCAGCAGCACGATCACCAAAACAGCAATGAGACCCGACCGATTCCAGCCTGAGAAACGGGCGAAAAAAGACTTCTTATTCGTAGCTACTACTTGTTTTGCCATAGTTTTGTTTTTGCTTACGCTAACTGTTACTATATCACGTCTGGTCAAATGTGCCCACCTTTCTTTACTAAAATTAATCTCTCGAGACTAAATCACCAAGCCTGGTAAACATTACCGTTTCCGGTTCGGGCATGAACAGCTTTGTGAGTACCCGAGATGTTTTACTAGACTTGGTGATTTAGTTACTTGGTTTTGAATTTGAGATAGCGGCGGGTCGCAATAGTGGCAGAAACCGCTCCTAATACTATACCAAGCACAAGCTGTAGCGCCAAGAATTGCCAGAAATGGGCGTCAAAGTACTGGTTGGCATAGTTGATGTCGAGTAGCCCCAGGCTAGTTGCCTGCAGCGCGCCCGAGGAGGCCAGGAAGGCCGAATTGACGATCAGCACGGAGAACACCGCCGATAAAATACCGTAAATGGCGCTTTCGACGACGAACGGGCCGCGGATGTAGCTGGTCGAGGCTCCAAGTAAGCGCTGGATGCTGATCTCATCGCGGCGGTTGAAAATGGCCATCTGGATGGTGTTGAAGATGATCAAGGCGCAGATCAGGGCGAAGACCACCACCGTCACGATGCCAATTTTGCGCAGCACGTCAGTTGCGTGGGTAATCTTATTGATGGCAACTTCGCGGTCGCCGCTATAGCTAGGCTGATCGGATTGCAAGGCGGCAATGGCCGGTTTAGTGAGGAAAGTCTTGATGTCCTGGATCTGGTTCAAGTTGACCGGTTTGATCAAGATGGTAGCCGGCAACGGGTTGGAGGTCTCGGTGATGGCCACCTGCAGCTGCTGGTTGCCGGCATTTTGCTGTTCGTACTGCTGCAGGGCTTGGGCTTTGGTCAGGTATTGCAGGCTTTTGACATTCGGCAGATGTTTAAGTTCACTAATCAATTGCTGGGTTTGGGCCGGCGTATCACTGTCTTGTAGGAATACTGAGACGTCGATCTTGTCGGTGATTTGACTAATAGTGTTGGCGAACGTGGCGTTGGTGATAAGCGAGATCAATACGATGGTCAGTGTCACCACCATGACGGCAATGGCCGCCACGGCCAGCGTGACATTGCGCATGAAGTTCACAATGCCGGTATGGATGATTCGCCAGAATGTTATAAGTCGTCGTTGCATAGGTTCTAAGCCCTGTTGTAACCGGCGTTGGCGCGGTCACTGGTTATCTTACCGTCCCGAATGGTCACCACACGGCGCTTAAGTTTGTTAACGATTTCCTGGTTGTGTGTGGTCAGCAAGACCGTTGTGCCATAACGATTAATTCTTTCTAAAACTTTAATGACATCCCAGGCGTGCTTGGGGTCAAGGTTACCGGTCGGTTCGTCGGCGATCAGGATACGAGGCTGGCGGACGATAGCGCGGGCGATGGCCACGCGCTGTTGCTCACCGCCGCTGAGCTGTAGCGGCATGTATTTCTCCTTGCCTTTGAGATTGACGATGCTTAGCACTTTCGGCACGGTGTGGCGGATTTCGCGGTTGCTGACACCGACGATTTCTAGGGCGTAGGCGACGTTTTCGAACACGTTTTTATTCGGCAACAGCTTGAAATCCTGGAACACGACACCGATCTTACGCCGCAGCATCGGGATATCCTTGTCTTTCAATTTGTCATAATCGATACCGCCGATGATAATTTTACCGCTGGTCGGCCGCTCCTCGCGTGTCAGCAAACGCAGCAGCGTCGTCTTGCCGGCGCCGCTCTGGCCGATGACAATCACAAACTCTTTGGGATCGACATGCAGGCTGATACGATCCAGCGCCGGCCCCAGATCACGAGCATAGGTTTTTGTTACTCTATCGAGCAGAATCATTACCCGTATTTTATCATAAGTAGGTCTTCGGAATATTGACTATATGGGTAATATGCGGCTGCTTTGATTGATACGACCTTGTACTAAACGTGCCAAAAACGGTTGCTCGGTCGCGTCAACCAACAATTTTGCCTGTTCATCCAATTCTTCGTCACTACTCGCCACTTTAATGACTATCGCTTCATGGCTTGGATTTTTACCTTTAACAAACTTTCTTTTGGCAGGTCCGGCCGCTACGCTGCCGCCCGGTTCTGCCGCTTGAAGTATCTCTTTTGCGCTTACTTCGGCAGGTTTCCGACCAGCTAGCCTGATGTGCTGCAACAAATACCAAGAGAAGACTCTGTGAAAACGCTGGGCGCCAGTGCGTTCTGTTAAATCTAGTACGTCAGCCGCTAATATTTCAAGGTTGGGCGGCGCATCTTTCTGAAGAGCGCCGCGCACTTTTTGATCCTCGTAGCATAAATCGGCATTTACCCAGCGGACATCAGGCCGGGCTACGCAAACGTCCAGCCCCAACGTCGAGGCGCCTGAACCGACATCGAGCACTCTGGCAGCCTCTGGCAAGTCATCACAAAAACTTTGAAGGTCCGGATACCCATAAGCCAATGCCAGCTCGCCGCTTTCACGCCCGAAAATGGGAATCATTTGGCGGATGGAGCCGGTCTCATATGGTTGCCAATTACCAATCAGCGCCTCGTAAGCGGGCGGCCTGGTCGGCCGTGGGCTTACCGGTATTAAATCAACATCTGCTTTCCAAGACATTATTAATAGCTATTATATCATATAATCCTAATTATGTCATAGGTTCGCGCACCTAATCAATTCAATTGTTCAAGAACTCGTCCAGGTAGGCATTGATCAAGGGGTCGAGGCCGCCGTTGAGGACGGCGTCGGGATCGGCGGTTTCGTACTTGGTACGGAGGTCCTTGACCTGTTTGTAGGGGTGCAGGACGTAGCTGCGGATCTGGTTGCCCCATTCGGCCGACTGGTTGGGACCTTTGAGCTGGTCGAGCTTCTCGGCGTGTTGCTCGAGCTGGAGCTGAGCCAGACGGGAGCGCAGGACGGTCAGGGCGGTCTCTTTATTCTGCAGCTGGGAGCGCTCATTTTGGATGGCCACGGTCAGGCCGGTCGGCAGGTGCGTGACGCGCACGGCCGAATCGGTGGTGTTGACCGACTGGCCGCCGTGGCCGCCGCTGCGGTAAACGTCGATTTTGAGATCATTGTCGTCGATCGCTAAGTCGTCCGGCTTGTCCAACTTGGGCATGACCTCGACTTTGGCAAAACTGGTCTGGCGCAAGTGGTCGGCATTGAACGGACTCAGGCGCACCAGCCGGTGGACGCCGTGCTCGCCCTTCAGCTTGCCATAGGCGAACGCTCCTTCGACCTGGAGGGTGACGCTTTTGAGACCGGCTTCCTCGCCCGGTGATTCGTCGACGGTTGCCACCTTGTACCTGTTATTCTCCGCCCAGCGTATATACATCCTGAACAACATTTGTGTCCAATCCTGCGCGTCGGTGCCGCCCGCGCCGGCCGACAAAGTCAGGATGGCGTCGTGGTCGTCGTAGGGACCATTGAACTTCAGCTCTTCTTTAAGCGCCGTGAATTTGGTTTGCAGTTCGGTTAATTGCTGAGTTAGCTCGGCCTGCAGGCTGGCATCGTCCAGTTTGAGCAGCTCGCTGGTCTCGTCCAAACCCTTTTGCAATGCGAGCCACGGCCCGGCGCGGGCTTCCAGCTTGGCGATCTGCTTCATAGTCTCCTGGGCTTTGGCAGAATCATCCCAGAAACCGGGTTGCCGGCTGGTTACCTGCAGTTGTGTCAGCTCACCTTGCAGTTTTTCTATCTTCAACCGCGCTACGGCTTGATTAATTTCGTACCGCAGAGTTACGGCTTGTTTACGCTGCTCATCCATATGTCAAAGTATAGCAAGGCAATGCCGAAAGCAGGCGGTTAGCTTGCATCATAAGTATATTTATGCTTTAATGCATACTTAATATGGCTATAGGTTCTGAAATGCAGCAGCGTTCGTCGGCTGAATATATCATTTCTCCTGAAGGAGTAATTAGTACTTATCCTCTCCCGTGGCAAGATCCGGCTGCTAGAGCCGCCTACTCAAGTAATCCCTTGTTTGCAGAAGGCGCTGACCAACTGCCTGTTCAGGCCGGTCAGACGTTGCTGGCCCAGCCGGAAATAGTTGATGCTCTGGAGGCAGTTGACCTAATTACTCATCCGTCGCATAACGGATCAGGCGAGCGACTCCTAGTTACGCCTGAGGTTCCTTTGGATTTTGAACTGGCTAAACGCGGCCTTAAGCGCCTAAAGACAGAGTTAGGCAATGGGCCAGCAGACCATGACTTACGCTTAGCAGTATCGGACACGAAGAGAAGACTGCCGGCCTACGAGAGTAACCGGCTTGCATCGCCGGTCCAAACCAGCCGGCCAGCCGAAGTTGCCGAAGCTACACCCCCGCAAGACCTGCAGGCTGGTTACCGCCAAGAGCTCGCCCAAGCTATCCAGGCATATTCTGAGACTGACGCCGAAAGTTTCGACTATACTTTCTTGTCTACTCTTAGCGAAGAGCTGGTTATCAATGAAAGTGAAAACGGACTTACAGTTAGGGAAAGGGCTAAGTACTCCCAGAAATTGGCGCGGCACGTAGAGGGATACCTCGAGGAACCCGCGGCTTTACTACAGGATCTTCGGGCAGGATTGGCTATTATGCAATTTATTGGTGGGCCGCTGGGCGAGGAAGCGGCACCACGTAACCCCGCCTATGCCATGGTCAATGCGGTGATTTCGTCAATTGCCCACGAGACCTCGGTGACTACCTACGGAGCCAAGGAGCTTACGGCCGAGAGAATTGCCAAGTGGATGGAGTTCGGCAAGACTTTATTGCAAGGCCTAGGCGGTGCTAAAGTCCTTGAAAAATTTACAGGCGGTCAAGGCATTAACATTAATTTGGAAAATAGTGGCGAGGAGTTAAGAGGGCTAGCTCTCTTAACAGGACAAATGGTTATCACGCGAAGCTTGATTGCAATTGCTGATAGGGAACCTAGCAGGCTGGTTGATAGCATGCACCTAGTGGCTGAAGTCGGTCTACTAGACCAAGTGGTAAAGGACACTGTCAAGCAAGCCAGCACGCTTAGCATATTAAGAATATGTCTTGAAGACAATGAAGTTCCGGGGCTGGTTCTGGCTCTTTCGGTTGGAGCCACCCATCATCCAGAAATCCAGAGAAAAGCGATTGACCTGCAGATGAGCCTATCCAACCTTGGGGTGCCACACCAGCTAGTCTACCCTGGGTCCAACCTTGCTAAAAACGGGCCTGTAGGAATATATGCGGCCGACAGAAGAGTAAGACAGGTGCTACGCAACTTATACCCTTCCGCACTTTATGATCCAGATCCAGAGGTCGTTATGAATCATGCATTCCAGTCTCAAGTTAGGGGTTGGTACGACGGCTGGAAAGAAGATTTCGTTAAATTTGCCCGAACTCCTGAAGGCCGGGCCACGACGCTATTCGGACGGCTCTTCGACACTAATAAAATAAAGTTCGAGAGTTCGTTGACCAGCATGGAATAGACCGGCATTCTCGCGCCCTTCAGCGCCAGAGCGACTTTAGCTGGTCTTGTAGCCGGATGGCAAACTTCTCGCCGCAGTTGCCGAGGACGCCGAAGCCCCAGATGATTTCGGCGAACATGGAGCCGGCGACGTCCACAATGCGAGGCTTATAAACTGCCCTGATCCGGGCCGGTATCCGGTAAT
>Ga0302326_10029605_pt1 | contig 10982 bp, 10 predicted proteins | sample Palsa_T0_3_FD_202264 | JGI IMG/M metagenome (GOLD analysis project Ga0302326, IMG submission 202264) | Peat permafrost microbial communities from Stordalen Mire near Abisko, Sweden - Palsa_T0_3 | ecosystem: Environmental > Terrestrial > Soil > Palsa > Peat permafrost | place: Sweden: Abisko...
GGCATGCCTTTATTATCGCGCAGGTCGGAAACCATGTTCTGCAGCCCGCGAACCACACTCACACCACCGGTATCGATCGCGCGCTTGAGGGCGACCGGATTTGCGAGCGTATTGCTCGGCGCGAGCGCATCGGTGACGAGTTGCGTCACAAAGCGCGCCCGCTCTTTGGTGCGCCCGTCGAAGCTCGACTTATCGACGAAGTCGTCGATCGTCTTGGTCCAAGCGAGATACCCTCCGAGCCACGTCCGATAGAACGGATTGTCCGTCCAGGCCGGGTCGGTGAAACGTTTGTCGCCGGGCTCCGGCTTGGGGGTCGACTTGCCCGCGAAGACTTCGGCCAACTCGCGCACGAGCGCTGCCTGTTCCTCGAACACGAGCATCGGATTCGAAGCCGCCTCTTTCGCCAGTGACCCGGCCGTCGCCATCACGTCTTCGACGCGAAATCCGATGAAGGGATTCGGTCCGAGCATCGCCTGCGATGCCGTCTCGCTGAGTTCCCCGTCCGTTTTGACGTCACTCATGGTTCATGCCGTCCTCTCCCGTACAATCGAGCGCAGCCTGGAAAGCGTGTCTACCGCATCCGGGCCTCCGCATCCCCTGCGGGGAACAGTACGAAACCGAGCGACAATGCGGTCCTCCCTGCGGGTTGGTTCGACGCGAATTCTTTAAGGCGCGCCAACATTTCGCGGATCTCACGGAGTTCGGCTGCGTTGACGTGAATAAGAGCGCGCCGCACGGCGAAACGATCGACGTCAAGCGGGCCTGCCTCGAGTGCGTTCTCGAAGTCGGCGATTTGTGCCGCCGTAACGGCGAGAAAATAGCGCTTCATATTTGCGGACGATCGTTCGCGTCCGCTCAGCCGAATCGTCTCGAGCGGCGGATCGGCGAGCGCATACACGGTCTCGGGGGCGCCGCGTTGTTTGGGGCGCGTCTCGACGATCCGGATGGCCCCGGCCCGTAACAACACCTTGACGTGACGGTACACGGTGGATTCGGAGATCGACCGCACGCCGCGACAGAGTTCACGAACCGTCAGCGGACCGCTTTCTTCGAAGACGCGCAGAATCGCTAAGCGTTCGGGATGCAGGATGACGTCGGCAATTCGAGTCGCCTTGACTTTTTTCGGCACGGTGATATATTGTCGCGAATGACAATAAATCCTCTGGTGATCCTGGCGGCTCTCACGCTCGGGTGGGCGACGCCGGCGTCCGGAGTGGATCGCGAAGGTTCGGCAGCTCTGGTGATTCGGGCGAACCGCGAAGCCGTCGGATCGACCGTCTCGTCGTGGCACGATTTGCGGATGGAGGGCATCGCCACATCGCGGGGAGGAACCGGACGCGTTCTGGACGTCATCGATTTGACGACGAATCTTTTCGCGTCGCGCTATGCGACCGGCCCCGCGGTCGTCAGCCAAGGCTACGACGGCCAGTCGTGGGTGGCTCACGACGGGATCGTGAGCGTCGTCGATCTTCCGGGCTTGCGCCGGGATGCGGTGACGTCGGCGTACACCGCCAGGCAAGGTTGGTTGCGTGACGACGACGCGACGGCGAAGCAATATATTGGACGGAGGATGGAAGGCTCGAATGCCTTTGACGTGCTGCGCGTGACGCCGGCCGGCGGCGAGCGCGCGGATCTTTGGTTCGATGCCCGCTCGCATGTACTCGCGCGCACGATTATTGACGCCGACTATGGCCCCGATCGAACGACCTACCGCGATTACCGCCGAGTGGATGGGGTGCTCTGGCCGTTTACGACGGTCGAAACGGATCCGACCGGAGAAGCGACGACAATCCACTTTACCAATGTCCGCTTTGGGTCCGCAGTAACGCCGAACGCATTGGCGCGTCCGCGTTCTCAACCGGTGGGCGTCATCGGGGCCGATGCAAAGGTCAGATTTCGGTCGGACTCGCCGGCCGTGATGGCGCACATCGTCCTGCCGGTACGCCTTTTGGGCCGCACGGTCTCGGTGCTGTTCGATACGGGCGGTCAAAACAGCCTGTCTCCGGCGGCAGCGCAAAGCTTGCACCTTCCTTCATCCGGAACGATGAACATCGGCGGTAGCGGCGGGACCGAGGCGGCATCAATAGCGGCCGTGGGGACGATGGGCATCGGCACTGCCGCGCTGGAGGAGCAGCGCTTTCTCGTCTTGCCTTTACCGTACCAATTTCTCCATCCGACGCGCGAATTGACCGTAGCCGGCATCGTCGGTGCTGAAATACTCGCGAACTTTCGCGTTCGCATCGACTATGCGGACCGCACGTTTACGTTGAGCTCGTTCGGCGAACGTTTCAAATCGACCGGTATCACGGTCCCCTTTCTCAGCGACGGATCGCACCCATACGTGCGCGCGTCAATCGATGGGGCACGGGGTTTATTCGGAATCGATACCGGCGACTCGGGCGGCGTTGTGGTCTTTGACGGATTTGCTCGACGCCACCATCTGTATACGGCGCGCGGCATTCGGTACGTCGGTTTGGGCGTCGGCGGCGGTGACAAAGAAGATGCGTATCGCGGACATCAATTCGAGCTCGGCGGCGTGTCGATGGAACGCCCGGTCGTTCACATTCCGCGAACGAGCGGGACTGACGTAGCGTCGGCGAGCATCGCCGGGAACGTCGGGGCCGACGTGTTGTCACGCTTCACGATCACCTTCGACTACCGCGCCCGTACGGTGACGTTCGAACCAAACGCGACGGTCCACCGGCCGTTTCTGCAGGACATGACCGGGCTGACCGTCGTCCAGCGCCGTCCCGGCGATTTCGAGGTCATCGCGATCGCCCTCAACACGCCGGCCGTCGCCGCGGGACTCGAGGTTGGGGATCGGGTGGTGGCTGTCGACGGGCGGCCCGTGACGGGAATGGGCGTCAAAGACTTCAACGTCTTTCTTTACGGGGCCACGCCGTTTTCGGTCACGGTTCTCCGAAGCCGGACCCCGGTGATCCTCCACATTCGACCGCGGGAATTGCTCGCGGTTTGGCGTGCCGAAGGATCGAACCGTTTCGGAAAAAAAATCCCACCGGCGTTCGCCCTTGCTGGTCGCTGCGGGGATCCCGCGGATCAACCGTTCAGGCGATGCACGGGGCGGCCGGCTCTTGTTAGAATGGACGTCGCGCGCGAAGACTTGCGCCGATACGACACGACGCGATGAGGTGAGCACCGTGCAGAATGAAACCGCAACAGCCGAAGTCGTCGGTGCCGAGAGCCGTTTGACGGCCGTTCCGCGCATCGACGTCGCAAACACCACCGTTCGAATTTCGCGCGTTGGTCTGGGAACGTGGGCGATCGGCGGATGGATGTGGGGCGGCGCCAACGACGACACCTCCATTGCTACGATTCATTGCGCCCTGGAAAAAGGGATCACGCTGATCGACACGGCTCCCGCGTACGGACAGGGGCATTCGGAAGAGGTCGTCGGCCGCGCGGTTGCAGGAAAACGCGCGAGCGCCGTGATCGCGACCAAGGTCGGTCTCGCATGGGACGAACGCGGCAACGTCCATCGCGACGCGTCGAAGGCCCGGATCAACAAAGAGATCGAGGATTCGCTGCGGCGCTTGCAGACCGATTACATCGACATCTACCAGGTCCACTGGCCCGATCCGGCGACGCCGATCGAGGAGACCGCAGAAGCGATGAGCGCGTTGTTCGACGCGGGCAAGATCCGCGCAGTCGGCGTCAGCAATTTTTCGCCGGCCCAAATGGATCGCTTTCGCGCCGTCGCCCCGTTGCACACGGTTCAGCCTCCGTACAATCTGTTCGAACGAGCTGCCGAACGCGACGTGCTGCCCTACGCCGCGCGGCACGCACTAACGTCACTTACGTACGGTGCCCTCTGCCGTGGTCTCTTGAGTGGACGCATGACCGAGAACACGGCCTTCACCGGTGACGATCTGCGGCGCACCGATCCAAAATTCCAGCAGCCACGCTACGGTCGCTATTTGCGCGCCGTTCAACGATTGGACGAGCTTGCGCGCCGGCGATTCGGCAAGCGCGTCATCGATCTCGCCATACGGTGGACCCTTGACCGGCCGGGCGTGGGTGCGATCCTCTGGGGCGCCCGGCGCCCGGATCATCTCGACGCGCTCGACGACGCCTTTGGTTTCGAACTCGATCCGCAGACGTTCGCTGAGGTCGACCGCATCTTGGCGGAAGAGATCCCGGACCCGGTCGGGCCCGAGTTCATGGCGCCGCCCGAAAGCGCGGGGGCCTGAGCATGCGCGTTGGAGTCGTTGGGCTCGGCAAGATGGGCAGCGCGTTCGCGGAAAACCTCATCGGCCGCGGATACGAAGTGACGGTTTGGGATCGTTCGAGCGATCGCACGCAAGCACTTGCCGCACTCGGTGCGCAGCCGGCTGCTTCGCCGCAAGCGCTCGTCGCGGGGATGGATGCGGTCCTCGTTATGCTGTGGAGCGACGGCGCAGCCAGAGAGATTAGTCTCGCTGAGATCATTGCGCACGCTTCGCCTCCGACGATCGTGATCGAAATGTCGACGCTGTCGCCCGCCATGTACCAAACGCTTGGAGATGCGGCAGACCGCAAAGGCCTCGACTTCCTCGCATGTCCCGTCCTTGGAAGTGTCGACTTTGCGCGGAGCGGCAAACTCACCGTCCTCGCTAGCGGCGCGCAGAAGGCGTTCGAGCGAGCGCGCGCGCTGCTCGAAATGCTTGGAACGGTAACGTACGTCGGCCCGACGGGCTCCAGCGGTTTTCTCAAGCTCGCGAACAACGCGATCATCGGGGTCGTCGCGGAAACGTTACACGAACTCCTGAAACTTTGCAGCCGAGCCGGGATCGATGAGGGGCTTGCCATCGACTCGCTGACCGGAGCGTTCGGACGGATCGCGGCCTCAAAGGTCCAGCAGCTCCACCATCACGACACCGAGCCGCGATTCTCGCTGGGCGCACTCTACAAGGATTTGCAGCTCGCCCGGGACGCCGCAGCGTCGATTGAGGTCGCCTTGCCATTGCTGGACGAGGTCGTTCTCCCGGCGGTGCGCGCGGGCGTCGACCGGGGCCTGGGCGAGCGCGACTACATCTCGCTCGTTTTCTCGGAAGTCGCTGACCCGCAACCATCCCCGTCAATCCGATAAGGCCGAGCACTCTCGCAGCCGGCGACCCGTGGCGGAAACTAGAGTCGCGTGAAGGTGGCCTTTTGCTCGGGTCCCTCTTCGGAGCCACGCGGAAGGTGCCGGTAGCTGACTTCGAAGCTATCGGGGACGCCGCGACCGATCGTCCCTCCGAACTCGTACGTATCCGTATGAAAGGCAACGCCGCGCGTTCCGGCCAGCTCCCACAACCCGCCCGCTCCGTAGGACGGATCGGAGAACGTCACCGTACCGTCCGCGTTGAACGTGACGAGCGTCTTGGCGTCGCCGACGTAGAAGACCCATTGCGTCCCGCCGAGCTGCCGCGGATCTCCGCCCGCATCACCAGCCTGCGCCGGCGACGGCGCCGTGACGGCTGCGCTCGCGCGGTCGTCCGCGCAGTGCTCGAGGGCCCGCAGGGGATGACCCCGATACGCGCCGCTCAAGCCGGCGCAGCGCTGCGTATCCCTCGAAAAGAAGAAACCGGCCATTCCGCCGAGCGAGGCGACGATCCCAAAGATCGCCGAAATGCGGACCCAGTCGAATCTGCCGGAGGTCATAACGAAGCTTTGCACGGTCTCTTCGTTGGTCCTCGATGACCGGGGACCATCGAGCGATGCGCGAATGCGAAGAAGATGCGGCCATCGACCCGGCGCGACAGAACGCTTCCGTCCGGGAAATCTTTGCGATCTCTGCGCAAGGAATCTGCGGCGCTCGTCGCCCTCCTACCATTGCTGCTTGCTTGGTCGCCTGCTAACGTCGGGGAGACCCCGCAAGCCGACGCGATTTTCACGCGAGCCAAGGGAGTCTGGCGCGCTCGAGTCGAGCCGCCGTTTGCGAGCTATGGTTTGCGCGAGCGCTACGAATGGCACGATCGCCTCCACGAAAGCTGGTGGCAAGTCTCGTACCGGAGCAGCGACAGCGCGCTCTCGCTGCGCCGAATCATCGTGCCGGAGGAAGAAAATGCGCGCCTCCGCGGCACGCCGATCACGCTCAACATTCGCATGCACGGGCATCCGGCTCACGCCGACGCGTTCGACACCAATCCCGACGCTGATGCCTTTCCGATCTTGGATCCTCAGATCGAACCGAACGCTTCGTTCGGCATGCTGCCTCACGAGCCCAAGAGTGCGCTCGTCGGAACTGCCGGCGAGACACCCCGGCCGAACGTTGCGCAGCAATCGCCGGCCCCCGTGGCCACTCCGGCTTCTCTCGCACCCGACCCAGGCCAAACGCCGCTACGCGTTTTGGTTCGAGTCGAAGCGGTCGCGCGCGACTACCGCGTGGTACTCGCAGGCATCGAGCGCCTCCGCGACAGCGACACCTATCACCTCATGCTCACGCCGCTGCGCGATCCGCGCATCTATCGCCTGCGCGATCTCTGGGTCGATACGCAGAGCTATGTCACCGTGCAGCTTGCGGTTGCCGGCCTCTTCGATGGCAAGCCCTACGACGACGCCCGCTGGATCGTGAGTTACGTACCCATCGACGGCTACTATTTGGTCGGTCAAATCAAAACCGCCGACCAGCTCCGTTTCGGCATCGACCGCTTCGTTGGGGGTCTGCAGTTCGATTTCGTTCAGTACGAATTTCCGGACACGATCCCACCGCTAACGTTCGAACACTACCTCTGAAGTCAGCGCGAAAGCCTCGGCCAACAGTTCGTACGAGCGCAGCCGGGTTGAATAGTCCGGCGTTATCGTCACGATCATCATTTCGTCGGCGCCATATGCCTCGACAATTTTTTCGATGCCCGCGCGCACTTTCGCCGGGGATCCCGCAATAAGGCGGCGCGACCGCTCGATCTCGTAGCGCTCGAGCGGGGTCCACGGGTGAGCGCGCGCCTCGGCCAGTGAGGGGATCGGGCCTCCCTGCCCACGCGAGATGCGCGTACGCCAGAGCCTGAGCGGGAGCCCGAGCTCCTCCGCTTCACCGTCGGTCGGGGCGACGATCGCGGCCACGGCTACGATACAGCGCGGCTGCAGCATGCGCGCGTTCGGCCGAAAATTCTGGCGATACGAGCGCGCGATTTCCGGCGCCTCCCCGCCGATGAAATGCGCGTAGGCGTACGGCAGGCCCATAGCCGCGGCCAATCGCGCGCCATACTCCGACGAACCCAGGATCCAGACTTCGGGAGCGTTCGCGCCGGCGGGCATCGCGGCCAAGCTCGCAAACGCACTCGACTCCGGCGTCGTGCCCTCGAGATAGTCGGTCATCGCCACGATCTGCGCAGGAAACTCGGCGGGGTCGCGCGTCTCGAGTGCTGCCGCGACCAGACCCGAGCCTCCGGGTGCTCGACCGACGCCGAGATCGATCCGTCCGGGTGCGAGCGCGGCGAGCATGCAAAACGTTTCAGCGACCTTGAACGCGCTGTAGTGCGGGAGCATGATGCCGCCCGTGCCGAGCCGGATGCGAACCGTTTCGGCCGTCAAACGAGCGAGCAACACCTCCGGCGACGCGTCCGCGAGCGCCCGCGACGCGTGATGTTCGGCTAGCCAGTACCGCGTGTAGCCCAGCTCATCAGCCCGGCGGGCGAGTTCTATCGTCGCGAGGATCGCGTTGCGTGGCGTCGCGCCGGCGACAACCGGCGACTGGTCGAGGATACTGAGCGGCAGCGGCATGCCCGCTCTGTGATACGCTCGCGTCGCCGCGTTTTCCCCGCGCCCGCAGCCATCAGCCTCTGCGCGATCGCCGCGCGCCGGCCCGCGCTGTACGGGAGTGGTTAAACCTGGAGAGTAAGTCGATGGCCTTGACCAGGCTTCAAAACCCGACGATTAGCCGGCTCTTTCACAACCGTAATTTTTGCATCTACTTCGCCGGGCGGACCGTTTCCGTCGTCGGGGACAGTTTCTACTCCGTCGTCCTTATTCTCGCGGTACTGCAGTCTACTCACTCGGTCACTTCGGGAGCGATGGTGCTGCTGGCCGGCACGATCCCGATTGTGATTCTCACGCTCGTAGGCGGAACCGTGAGCGACAGGCTGCCACGAAACCGCGTCATGGTCTCGAGCGATCTCGTGCGCTCGGCTACACAGTTTGCAATGGCGGCGTTGCTTCTTCGATCGAGCCCTCCGTTGTGGGCGCTTATGATTACACAGTTCTGCTATGGTCTAGGCGACGCATTTTTTGATCCTGCCTCGACGGGGTTACTACCCCAAATCGTCGCGTCAGAAGATCTTCCCGCCGCCAATAGCATGCTTCAACTCTCGTCGAACAGCGCAGTAGTTGTAGCCCCGGCGCTGGCGGGTATCATTATCGCGCTTGCCGGAGCGCCGCTTGCCGTTGCATTGGATGCCGTATCTTTCTTGGTATCCGCGATTTCACTCTACTTCTTGACCGTGCCGCGAGGCGCTCTCGCGCTAGCAAGCGATTCGATGCTGGATCAATTGAGAGCAGGTTTTGTGGAGCTTCGCAGGCGCAAATGGGCGCTGGTCACGGCCTGCTATCTTGCATTTCTGGCGTTTGCCTTTAACGGAACGATCTTCGTCCTAGGTCCGGCTGTCGCACTTTCGCGGCTGGGCGGACCGTCGGCCTGGTCCCTCATGCTTTCCGCGTTCGGCGTCGGGCTAATTTCGGGGAGCCTCGTTGCGCTAAAATTGTTAAGGACTCGGCGGGCACTTGGGTGGGCGTACTTGGGAAACTTCGGCGTCGTACCACTGCTCGCTCTGCTGGGTACGAGTGATTCGAAATGGTTCGTCGTAGGATCGAGCGCTTTAGCCGGCCTCTCGATATCGGTTTTCGGGGTGACGTATCCGACGCTTCTTCAGCAGACCGTTCCGAAGGAGATACTGTCTCGGGTCGGATCGTATTTCTGGCTAGCACGCGTCGCCCCGATGCCGCTTGCGTTCGCGATCGTCGGCCCGTTATCGGCTCGGTTCGGGATCTCGGCCGTTTTTAACGTTGCTGCGCTATCACTCGGTGTGGCGACACTTGTAGGCGCAGGCTTTCCGGAAATTTGGGCGATTGCGGGCCCTCCCAGAGAAATTGACGACAACGGGTGACGTCGAAGGGTCCGGCCGCCGCGTCCCCAACAATTCCCCGGTGATCGTCCACGTCATCGATGGCACCTACGAGCTGTTTCGCCACTATTACGCGCTGCCTTCGGCACGCGATGCAAGCGGCCGCGAAATTGCCGCGGTCCGCGGCGTGATCACCTCGATCGACGGCTTGCTACGGAGCGGTGCGACGCATGTCGGCGTTGCTACCGATCACGTCATCGAGTCTTTCCGCAACGCCCTGTGGCCCGGGTATAAGAGCGGCGAAGGCATCGAACCCAGCCTGCTCGCACAGTTCCCGCTGCTCGAAGAAGCGTTGGCCGCCGCCGGGATCACCGTTTGGCCGATGGTCGAGTTCGAAGCCGATGATGCCCTGGCGGCAGCAGCAGCGATCGCGGCCGCCGACCCGCGCGTCGAGCGCGTGGTCATCTGCACGCCCGACAAAGACCTCGCGCAATGCGTGCGCGGGACGCGCGTGGTGCAGCTCAATCGCCGCACGCGCACCGTCTACGACGAAGCCGGAGTCGTCGCGAAGTTCGGCGTTCCGCCGGGGAGCATCCCCGACTATCTGGCGCTGGTCGGAGACGCGGCCGACGGCTTTCCGGGCTTGCAAGGCTGGGGCGCGAAATCGGCTGCGGCCGTCCTCGCCCGATTCGGACATCTCGAAGCCATTCCGGCCGACGCGCGCAACTGGAACGTCAACGTCGCGAGCCCTGCAAAGCTGGCGAACACACTGCAGCGCGACCGCGCGCTCGCGCTCTTGTTTCGGAACCTCGCGACCCTTCGCACGCATATCCCGTTGTTCGACGACGTCGAAACGCTGCGCTGGAACGGTCAGAACCTGCTCGTCGCCGCCGGATTCACGCCGGACGACTCCACCCTACGGCGAGCGGAAGGCGGCGAGGTTACGCCTCGGTGAGCCGTTGCCGGCGCTGGTTCTAGCACTTTGGGTGGCGGCAATTGCGTCGCCGACACGCAGCGTTCAAGGAAATGTCGTGACGTCGACGCAGGAGCCGCGCGTGCGTATACAACTAGCGCAAACCTACCATTACGTGGGCGCGGATCGTTGGGTACTTTTCGGGATCGCAAACTGTCAGCTCTTCGCCTTCGTTCAGGCCGATTCGCGAAAGCGCGTGCAGCGACTCTACTGGGTGCAATTCGAGGGATACCTTCCGTCGATGCCAAGACTGCAGCACGAGTACCGATCGACGCGCCACGCCACGCTCGCCGGCATGGATTTCTACGTCGATACCTGGTTCGACCGCAATGACGCTGCCCGTGTCCCGTCGCCGGATTTGCGCGCGCTCGAAGCGTGGGTTCGCGCCAAGGGGTACTCGGTACCCAAAGGCATCAACACCGGTTCCGACGAGCAGCATATCACCGCGCTGCTCCATTCGGCCGGCTACACGCTGCCGCCGGAGATGATGTCGGTGCGCCTCGTCCATCTGCTGGACGGCAAGCGTAAGGAGCTGATGATCATTTACAGCCAAGACCTGGCCTCGACCGGTCTCACGATTGAGGAACTGCGCAAAGGCGGACGAGACTACGCTCGATGGTCCAGGATCGAGCAACGCTTAATCGAGCGCGCAGAAACGTCCATGTCGATAACCGGCCCGTGAGGCGGCCGCCGCGAAAGGTCAAAGCACGCAGGCGGCGTAAGGCGGTTGTGTTGATGGCCACCGCAGACCGATGAGTTTTGAACTGAATATCGCCGTTCGGCGCGACCCGCTTGAAGGACGAGAGAGAGACGAACCGTGGGCAAAGCCCGGCGTCTACACGGCGATCACGCTGAACGGCATTTTTGATGCCGAGGCTTCGCAAGTGCTTTTGCGGACGGTAGCCGGCGTCTGCGGAGAGGGCGCGGATTCGATTCTCATCGACATGGAAGATGTCAGCGCACCCGATCAA
>Ga0302326_10029608_pt1 | contig 10982 bp, 7 predicted proteins | sample Palsa_T0_3_FD_202264 | JGI IMG/M metagenome (GOLD analysis project Ga0302326, IMG submission 202264) | Peat permafrost microbial communities from Stordalen Mire near Abisko, Sweden - Palsa_T0_3 | ecosystem: Environmental > Terrestrial > Soil > Palsa > Peat permafrost | place: Sweden: Abisko...
GTCTCGATATTGCCGAACAGGCCGGTCTGCGGCAGCGTGACCTCGCGCTGTCGCGGTCGGGTGGTGTCAGCGGCTTCATCGGCTGGCGCAGCTTCATCCGCTGCCGCGGCAGAGCGCTGATCAGGCTCGCGGAGCGAGTCGAGCTCGCGCACCCAGCCGACCTGCCGATCCCGGCTGGTCCAGATAACGCCGAACCGGCCGCCGTCACGTAGTACCCGGCCGATCTCCCCGGCAGCCCGGTCGGGATCCATCCAATGCCAAGCCGACGAGACGAACACGCCGTCGGCGCTGGCGTCGGGCATCGGGATCTCCTCGCCCGTACCCTCCAGGACAGTCACGTCGGGCGACCGGGCATGCAGCACGGCCCGCATCCGCTCATCGGGCTCGACCGCGAAGACATGCGCCACCGTGCGCGCCAACGCACGGGTCAGCAGGCCAGTGCCCGCGCCCACGTCGACCGCGATCTGGCAGCCCGCGGGCACCAGCCAGCTGACCGCCTCCTGCGGCGGACTGGGGCGCAACCGGTCGTAGTCTGCTGCGATCGCCCCGAAAGACATCGCACGTTCTTCCCGACTCGCCACACCTGGCACGCTAGCCGCAGTGCTGACGGGCGACGCAACCGGTGCCGGCTACCCAGGTCAGTCTCGCTGGACCATCCGGAACCTGTTGCCATCCGGGTCGCGGAAGGTAAACATCGGCGGCACCCGGTCGCCCATCCGGATGAGCGCCGCGTCGGCGTCGACTCCCCGTGCCCGCAGCGCCGCGTGGTCAGCCTCGGCGTCGCTGGTAGCGAAGCTCACCTCGGTCGCGCCGGGACCCCCCTCGGCCCCCTCGGCCCGGGGAATGAGCGCGATCGTCGTGGCGGCACCCGGCGGCGCCACCTCGATCCAGCGCCCGCCCGGGCCAAAGGGCGCGTCCATGCGCTTCTCGAATCCCAGCGTGTCGAGGTAGAACTCCAGTGCCTGGTCCTGGTCGCTGACGGGAACGATCACGGTCCCCACCCGGGTGATGTGCGTCATCCTGCGAGTTTCGGTCATCGGGGTCCTCCTGTCGCGGGGTTCTGCAGCTAAGCCCGAGCAGAGGCGGCCACGCCGAGCCGGTCGAGGGCGGCCATGAAAGCGGGGTTGGGCCGTGCGGCGGGCAGGACGGCCCGCACGTCGCGCAGTGCCTGCTGGACGGGGATACCGAGATGTCGCGCCGCATAAAGGGCGGCGACAGTCGGTGTGCGGCTGATCGCATCGACGCCATGAACCAGCACGGTCCGTCCCTCAGCGCGAAGTGCCGCGACAGTGTCGGCGGCTTGGGCGAGCACCAGATCCAGGTTGGGGTTGCGCTCAGGATCGGCGCTGTCGATCAGCCAGACCTCGACGTGATCGGGGGGACGCAGGCCCGGTGCTGGCACCTCTGTGCTGCCGAGCCGGCAGAGAGACACGATGGCATCGACACCGTCAGGAGGTTTCCGGGCGGCATCGACGCCGCCAAGCAGAACCAGGCGGTCGTGCGGGTGGATGGCGAGCACGCCAGTATCTGCGTGGCCGGAGTAGTCGAACACGCGGTCGCGGGGCCAGCCGTCTGGCTCGGACTGGCCGTTCTGAGCGCTGCACAGCGCGAGGGCGATCAGATCCCGGCCGCGAAGGCCCGGCCAGCCATGCAGGATGCGTTGCCACGCCAGCGGGACCGCGGAGGCACCCCACCGGGCGCCGAGCAGGCCGCCGGCGATCGCCGCGACCGTGTCCGTATCGTTTCCGCCGCGGACCGCCGCCTCCAGGGTGTGCTGGAGGTGCTGGGCCGCGAACGACCCGTCACCCGGGTCGTCGCCCGGAACCGTGGTCCGGCTGATTGCTGACCAGGCGGCCTGCATCGCCTGGACCACCCACCCGTTGTGGTCGAAATGCTCAGGAGGATACAGCTCGGCCTCATCCAGCCGGGCTGTCCACACCGCGGCCCGGTCAGCAGGCAGGGAGGACGGCTTGCCGGAGCCCGTCGAAGGTGCCGTGCAGGACCGCGTGCCGCATCGCCAGGCACCACATGGCACAGGCGTCGCCAGCTTGCGGATCATGGTGGGTCAGCGCCGATATGGTGCGGGCGGCACCGGCCAGTCCGCCGGGGTCGTGCAGGAAGGCGAGCGCAACCGGGGCGGTGCGCATAAGTGACCCGTTGCCGCCCGATTTGCCGGTGCGGGCATGGTGGGCTGAGGCGGCCTCAGCCAGCATCTTGGCGGACGGCCTCGATCCGGCGCTGGCCAGGACGGAACGAGTTTGAATGCCCACGTCCTAGGCGTCGCGGGCCCAGTCGGCCCACCGCCTCGCGATCATGTCAAGGGCCGCTTCGTCCTGGAGACCGCCGCCGCGTGCGGTGACTTCGGCGATGGCGACGGCCATCGAGGTGTCGTCGGTCCATTCCCCTGGAGCCCATCCGAAGCTGCCGCCGCCGATCATCGAGACTGCATGGCTGCTGCCCAGCGGCGGGCCGAACTCGTAGCCTGCGCCGAGGGCGTCCCCGCAGGCCGTCCCGAACAGCAGCCCGGCGGCGCGATCGGTTTGCGCAGACGTCAACTGAGGGTGTACGGCCGCCACGTTGTTCACGCGATCTCCAGGAGGGGGTAATGACTTCGAGGGGATATTCGATGACCTGCCGCCATCGCGGCCACAATGCCCGCGTCACCCAAATCGCTTGCCGTCATATTACTCATAGTAGCTATGTAATTACTTTTAGTAGCGACCCGGTTACCTTGACGCCATCCGCAAGCGAGCGCGCTGGACTGACGCCCCCTGCGCAGGCCGCAACCGGGATCGTGTTACCGGCCGCGGGCCTTCTGCCTGATCCCGCCGCCCGGTTCCGGCCAGGGTCTTTGCTGTCAGCGGTTGCCTGGTCATAGCGTTATCGCGTGTCGGCCAGCCCGCTGCCCCCAGTGCTGCGCAGCCGTCTTGTCGGCGAGCTGCTGGCGGGCTCAGTGGGCGTGGTCGAGGCGGGCGCCGGGTACGGCAAATCGGTGCTCGCCCGGCAGTACCAGCGGGAGCTTGGCATCGCCACGGCGTTCGTTCCCGTCGGCCCCCCGGACGACGATCCGGCTATCCTCGTCGGATCGCTGCGGCGGGCCCTGGTGGCCTCGAAGCTGTCGGACCTGGCCTCGGCCATCGACGGGACCGATCCCGCCGCGGCGGCCGAGCGGCTGCTGGATGCGTTAGCCCAGCTGCGCGTGCCGCTGCTTGTCGTCCTTGACGATGCCCACCACCTGCGTGACCCGCAGGTGACCGACCTGGTGCTGCGGCTGGCGCGCGGCCTGCCGGCTCCGCACCGCCTGCTGCTCACCGCCCGGCGGCTGGCGGCCGGGCTCGAGCCGCTGCGGACACTGCCCGCCGCCGCGTACCTCGACACCCGGGCGCTGGAGTTCACCGATCAGGAGACCGCCGCGCTGGTCTGCGCGTATCTGCGTCGGCAGCCGTCGAGCTGGGAGCTGCGGGTGCTGCTGGAGGCAACCCAGGGCTGGGCGACGGCGCTGGTCCTGGCCTCCTCGTCGCAGGCGATGGTCGACGGGCTGGCTCCCGGCAGTGACCGCGATGGCCGGCCAGAGGTGACAATCGCCCCGCTGCTTGACCCGATCATGGCGCAGTTGCGGCCGGCGGAGCGGGCCGCGGTCAGCCAGCTCGCCCACCTCCCGCTGCTGTCCGCCGGCATCGCCGACGCCGTCAGTGGCGCCGACGGCACGCTGGACCGCATCCTGGCCGCCGGGCTTCCGCTCACCCAGGCGCCGACTGGCTGGTGGGAGATGCCCGGCCCGGTCGGTGCCTATCTGGCGTCCGGGCGTGAGCTGGCGCCCGAGACCGCACGTGCGGCTGCCGTCGCCTATCAGCACCACGGTGAGCTGCTGGCGGCACTGCGCACGCTGCTGGCGGCGCGACTGCCCGCCGATGCCGCCAGGATGCTGGCGGCAGTCCCCGTCGGCAAGGTTGAGGACATCGGCTGGGCCACGCTCCGCGACTTGGTCGCCGAGTTGCCGGCGCCTGCCGTTGCGCAGCATCCCAGGGTCCTCCTGCATCTCGCCCGCCTCGCCGAGACAGCGCACCGGGCCGATGTCAGGGGCGAGGCACTGACCCGTGCGGCGGCTCTGCTCGACGCCCAGGTCGGCGCCCAGGCGGACCGCGCCGACCAGGTATTCGGGCGGGAGGTCGACGCCGAGCGAGCCAGGGATCTGATGTGGGACGAGCGCACCCGGGTGCAGGCCAGGGCGCTCGCCGCCTCGGTGGTCGCACGCGCTGGCCCGGATGAGATCGCTGCCAGGGCCCGGGCACTGGACGTGCTGGGCCGCCTGGCCTCGTGGTTCAGCGCCGATGGCGTGCATGCGGAGGCGGAGACGCTGCTGCTGGAGTCGGCCCGGCTGGCTCGGCGGCTCGGGCAGCGGACCTGGGCGGCGCAGGCGCTGGTGGCCGTCGCGATGGGCTTCTACTACGCGCTCTGCCGCAACGACCGTGCCCTGGACACGCTCGACGAGGTGCTCGCGCAGCTTCCTGCCCGCAGCGTCTACCGCGCGCTCGTGCAGAACTTCCGGGCCGATGTCCTGGTCGAGCTCGGCCGGTTTGCCGAGGCCGAGGCGAGTATCGAGGAGACCCGCGAGATCGGCCGGGCCTACCACGAGGAATGGGCGATCGCCTACGCGTCCTGGAGCGAGGCGGCGCTTGCCTCCTATTGCGGCGATCGGGAGCGGACTGTCTTGGCCGTGCTGGCGGCCGAGGCGCATCGCGACGTCTGGTACGAGCAGGCTTCGGGCGTGGAGTTCCTTGCCACCGCAGCCGACTACCTGGACCGGGTCGGCGAGCACGAGATGGCACAGCAGCGGCTGGCGCTGGCGCAGGAGCGGATGGCCGGCTGCGAGCGCCCGGTCCGGGTATTCGGGGCTTGCGTGCTCGGACGTTCCGGCGACCCGGCGAAGGCCGCCGGCGTCATCGCCGCGACGCTCGCCGACTACGACCTCGAACCGCAGGAGCGGTGGCCGCTGCTGCTGCTGCACGCCTACGCGGCCTACCGGCGCGCCGACCCGCAGGCGGGCCCGCTGGCAGCCCGGGCATTCGATCTGTGCCTGGAACTCGGCCAGCCGCGCGCGCCGCTGTGGCGCGAGCGCCTGGTAGCCGAGACGCTGCTGCCGATCGCTGCTGCGGCGAGGTCGCGCTCGGCGCCAGCGCTGGCCGCCGGGACCGGCGGCTTGTCGCTCACGCTGCTCGGCCGTTTCGAGCTCCGGCGGCGCGGCGAGCTGGCTGACATCCCTGCGGGCCGCCCCGCCAGGGCGGTTCGGGTGGTCGCGGTCGCAGGCGGGCGCATGCACGCCGAGGAACTGATTGAGATCCTCTGGCCGGAAACCGACCCAGAACGCGGACGCAACCGGCTGCGCAACCTGCTGAGCCGACTTCGGGTGGCGGTCGGGGACGTGCTCGCCCGTGACCAGGAAACGATCATCATGCCGCCCGACGTCGAGTCGGACGCGGCGCTGTTCGAGGCCCAGGGGCGCGCGGCCATCGCTGCCCGGTCGGCCGGGGAGGTCAGCCGGGCGCTCGGACTCGCCCGCGCCGCGGTCGACCGGTACGGCGGCGAGCTGCTGCCAGACGACCGGTACGAGGCCTGGGCGCAGGCACCGCGGCAGCGGCTGCGGGACCTCTATGTCGAGCTGCTCGACCTTCTCGCTGCTGACGCCGCTGAGCTGGGCGACGTGGATGAGGCTGTCCGGCTGCTGCGGCGGGCGACTGAATGCGAGCCGCAGGACGAGGATCGTTATGTCCGGATGGCGCGGATGCTGGCCTCCCAGGGCCGCACCGGGTCAGCGCGGACGACCCTTGAGCGCGCCCGGGCCTGCCTCGCTGATATCGGGCTGGCTGGGTCGCGGCAGCTCGTTTTGCTAGAAGCGCAGTTAGCCCGTGACAGCGGCCACCCGATCGCTGCCGATTACCTGGGCTCGGCTGTTTAACGCTCATTGGACAGCCCGTTCCTACCGTTGCCCGCAGGGCAGGTGCCGCTGGCGCGTGCGCAATGACGGGGGGAATACCGATGATGACGAGACGACGGGGCTCTTCGATGCCCGGCGCCGGCCGGGCCGCTCTGCGATGGGCAGCGCTGTCCGCGGTGTCCGCGCTCGCTCTGCTCAGCCTGCCGGCCGGCCAGGCGCTGGCGGCGACGGCGGTCAGCGATGCCACTATCCAGGCGAGCTCGCTGTCCGCCTCGGCCACCGAGGTCAGCTACACCGTGAACTTCGACTCGACGAGCGCCCTGACCGGGGGCAAGTCGACAGTAACGCTCGCCGCGCCGTCCGGCACCAAGCTGCCGACCGCCACTTGCTACCTGGTCTCCGACGACGCGAACGGCACGCTGGGGTGCGGCGCCGTCACGGTGACGGGCACCACGGCGAAGATCACGCTGCCGAGTGCCGTGAACGTGGCAGCAGGCGATTCGGTCACGGTGCTCGTCACCGGCGTTGACAACCCGACCTCGGCCGGGGCGAAGACCCTCAAGGTCTCCACCAGCGCCGACACCACGGCGGTGAGCCTGCCCTACACCCTGGTGGCCGAGCGCTCGGTGAGCGAGGAGAAGCTGCAGGTGTCCTCGTCCTCGGCCAGCGCGGCCGGCGTCAGCTATTCGGTCACATTCAGGAGCGTCGACCGGCTCAGCCGCTCCTCGCAGGTCATCGTGAAGTTCCCGACGGGCACCACGCTGGCGCCCGGCGGCTGCTCGCAGGTCGACTTCATCGATGACACCAACGGGACCACCGGATGCCCGGGTGTGACCAACGCGGGCACCACTGCCACGGTCTCTAACCTGATCGCCAACCCGGGCGACCTGGTCACGATCGTCTTCTACGGCATGACGAGCCCGAGTTCCACGGGCACCCAGGACGTGACGCTGCAGACGACGTCGGATCCGCTGCCGGTCACGCTGGCCTACTCGCTGCAGCCCAAGCGGTCGGTCTCGGACCCGTTCCTGCAGCTCAGTTCCTACACAGCGGGAGCCTCCGGGGTGAACTGGGCGATCGGCTTCGTCGCGCCGGACCGCCTCACCGACAGCGGGGCCGGCAACAGCTCGTCCACCGTGATCATCAAGGCACCCACGGGGACCGTGTTCCCGGCGGGCGGCTGCAGCGTGTACTTCTTCATCGATGCCAGCCCGGCTGGGTCGCAGGGTCCGGAGAACGGGTGCACGAGCGCTACCGTGACCGGCTCGTCCGTCGCCATCACCGCGGGGTTCGACACCAACCCCGGCAACACGGTGTTCGTCGTGATCAAGGGCGTGAAGAACCCGGCGGCGATGAGCTCGGTCAGCGTCTCGACGAGCGCCGACCCCGGGGCAGTAAGCGTTCCGCTGACGAGCCAGACGAGGATGTCTGCCACTGGCCAGATCAGCTCGACGTCGGCCTCGGCGAAGGAGGTTAGTTATGCCGGGAGCTTCCAGTCGACCGGGGCGCTCACCGGCGGGACGTCCACGGTGAAGCTGACCTCGGCGGGGGCGGTCTTCCCGCTGTGCTCGGCCAGCGGCCAGTACACCCTCATCGACGACACGACCGGAGTGGAGGCCGGGCTGTGCCCGGTGGGCGGGAGCGTGGCTGGCGCCACCATCACCCTTGCCTACAACGGCGCGACGACGAAGGCCGGCGACGAGATCACGGTGCTGGCCTACGGTGTCGCCAACTCCGCCAAGACTGGCAGCGGGACGTTCTCGGTGACGTCGTCATCGGCGGGCGGGGCGTCCCTGCCGATCGACCTGACAGCCAGGACGTCCGTCGGCTCGCCCGTGCTCAGCCTCGCGTCGTACTCGGCGGCTGCCGCGGATGTGGCCTACTCGGCCACGTTCACGGTGGCGAACGGGTTCATGGTCAGCGGCGCCGGCGACGACTTCTCGACGATCGCGGTGAAAGCCGCGGCCGGCACGAGGTTCCCGGCCAGCGGGTACGCCACGGTGATCAACGACGCCACCGGGGCGGTCAGCGGGTCCAGCTTCACCGGCTCCGCCGCTACCGCCACGGTGCGGCCAGGGTCGGGCGGCAACCTGGGAGCCGGGCCGGGGGACGAGATCAGCGTCATCGTCTTCGGGGCCGCCAACTCCTCCTCAGCCGGGGCGGACACGGTCTCGATCTCGACGACGTCGGACCCCGGGGCGGTTTCTGCCGCCTACCCGCTCACCGCGCAGACGTCCGTTGCTGACGACATCGTGCAGCTGAGCTCGCGCACGCCCGGGGCGTCCGGCGTGACGTACTCGTTCACGTTCCGGACGACCAACGCGCTGGTGACGTCCACCTGGTCGGACTCGACGATCACGGTGAAGCTGCCGGCCGGGACCGGCATGCCGCCCGCCGAGGACGTCGCGGTGACCGACGACACCATGGGCCAGGCCTGCGGCGGCGTCTCGTCCAGCAGCGGGACGACGGCGACGGTGGTGCTCAGCACCGGCAGCTGCCCAGGGGAGCTCGGGGCGGGAGACGTGGTCACGCTGCTGCTCACTGGAGTCAAGAATTCCGCCAGCCTGAGCGGCGCCTCGATCTCGCTGTCGACGAGTTCTGACCCGGCAGCGGTTATCACGGCCCTGCCGTAACCGCCGCGGCCCGAGTTCGGGGCGAAAACCGGGACGCCGCTGACCTCAGCGGCGTCCCGGCCCCCTCACGAGATCGGAGTCTCTGCGGCCATGTGGTCACCGGTGAGTACCACTCCACCGCCCGCCTCCACCGCCACCGCGACCGGATGAGCGCCCGCGAGCAGCGCCGAGCCCGCGTGCGCTTGCCGAGTCACACCAGAATAGTGGAACGGATGCCTCCCGTTTGAGTGGTGCCAAAGCCGTCGAGGTGATCTGTGGAGCGGTCTCATCGTGCGATATGAAAGCGCGCGGTTCAGATGCCATCCGCAATGGCCACTCCCCGAAACAGTCGCTGGCATCGTGGTCGCCGTCCTTGCCGAAGTGCGCGGAGGATCGGGCTGGGAACCCGCTCGACCCGCCAACAATCAGCATCGATCAATAAATTATTATATGTCTGTCAAACTGATGAAATCATTACACACGTTGCCCAACCGAAGGCCGAGCGGAGCCCGATCCGTACATGGCAAAGGGGCCCATCGGTGGATCATCGGCCTCACGGTATGCTCGGGCGAATACAGGTGACATCTCTAAGCACTCCGACGCCATCAGCTGCGCTGCCCGTGGTGAGGTTAATCCAAATGGAACGTTATGTTTGGGGCACATATGCGTAACGTGCGGCACTGGACGCCACGTTACGTATACAACCGCATCCGGCTGATGTCATCCGAGCATGCCCACCCCGACGATCCGTGGATTACCCCCGAGGCCGTCCGACTCCTGTCGTCGATGCTTCGGCCATCCGATCGAGGCGTCGAGTACGGCTCTGGCCGCAGCACAATCTGGTTTGCAGAACGCGTCGGCCATTTGACCAGTGTGGAACACAACGAACAGTGGTACGCCACAGTGTCTACTAAGCTCAAAAACCTAGGACTGGGCAACGTAAACTATATTCTCGCGCCTCGAGGTCAGCCTAAGGAGCCTGGCAGCACGAGTGAGTACACGCAAACCGCGCTCAATTTCGCTGAAGCGAGCATTGACTTCGTGTTGATTGACGGCCTCTACCGAGAATATGTAACGAGGCTTATGATGCCGAAAGTTAAGTCTGGCGGGCTGCTCATTATTGACAACGTCAACTGGTGCTTGCCGTCAGAGACACATGCGCCCTATTCGCGCACCGCCGCACTCGGACCCAATGGGCCCGTTTGGGCGGAGTTGGCAAGAGATCTAACTGATTGGCGTTCGATTTGGACTAGTTCGGGTGTCACAGACACCGCGATATTCATCAAACCGTAATGTCGGTAGTTTATGTCGGCTTCTCATGTGATGTCCTTACGTATCGAATGAATACGTTTAACAGCAAGATGTGGCGTAGCATTTGTTTGTGTCCTTATTCGCGAGCTTGCACAGTTATAAACCTTATGGGTCTACCAGGCGCTGGCCCGTACATCGGCATACGCAGTGCCAGCGGCTGGACGCTGTCGCTGCCGAGTGCACTCGGCGATCGCCTCGTAGGTGGGCCAGAACCTTCCGGCTGGGCTGGCGGCATCACGCACGTCGGCTGATAGCGCGGTCGCATCTGGAGAAGGTCACCGCCACGACTGCCAGCCATGTGACGATGACGACGGGAATGCCGATCATCAGCGTTGCCCAGTCATCCTCTGCCTTGACGAGGTCGGGGAATAGTAGGAAAACCAGCAGCGCAGCGTGCGCGCTGGCACGGATGTCGAGCACGTTATCCAGCACCCTGATCACACAGCCAAGCAGGAACATGCCGGCGATGACCGGGATCCAGCCGCCGTGGCGGTACAAATCCCCGGCCGGGGTGATCGCCGATGACGTATAGGCGTCTGTAGGTAGCCCGTAATATTGCTGGCTGAAATGGTAGCCGGCTGCGGAGATCGGCTTCCCGGGCCACACGACGCGGGGGATGAGGTCCGCGATTGGCGCAATGGCATACTGGAGGGGGCTGACGAACCGGACCTGCGAGGGCGTGCGCTGCATGATGATGGCAGGCGCGTCGATCTCCCGTATCCGCTCGGCCAGGTAGTCGAGGGATTTTGGCAGCATGCTCAGCGAGCCATCCTGCCTTATGACCTGCTGCAGGACCACCGGGGCGGCGGCGATCGCCTGCCCGGCCGGGATCGACGTGGAACCGTGCCGGGCGATGTTTCTGTAGCCATGGTTGAACGGGATGACCACCACGAGGAAGATGATCACCGCAGCGGCCATCAGCCCTTTGGGAATCCTGCGGCGCGCGCCCGCGTAAGGGATGGCGACCGCCAGGACGGCGACGATGAAGCTCTGCTTGCCGCCCGCCACAGCGCCGATAGCGATATCGCCGACGAGCATGACGGCCACAGTTAGCCGTGATCCCCTTGTCACCGGGCTGAATGCCCGCAGCGCTGCCACGGCGACGGCCAGCGGGATGCCCAGGC
>Ga0302326_10029610_pt1 | contig 10982 bp, 10 predicted proteins | sample Palsa_T0_3_FD_202264 | JGI IMG/M metagenome (GOLD analysis project Ga0302326, IMG submission 202264) | Peat permafrost microbial communities from Stordalen Mire near Abisko, Sweden - Palsa_T0_3 | ecosystem: Environmental > Terrestrial > Soil > Palsa > Peat permafrost | place: Sweden: Abisko...
GCAGATGAAGGTCAGCTGTTCGACGCGGGCCACGTCGTTGGTGTTGCTGCGGTGCAAGAAGCAGTTCGGCAGCTTCTGCTGGTTTAGGGGCAGGAGGACCCCCTTGGCGACGCTCTCCTCCGTAAGCCTGTGTTTTTCCTCTTCAGAACCGTCGCACCACACGATGCGCTCGGGCTTCGTCAAGCGGGCCATCTCGTCGACCCACTGCAAGAGGTGCTGGTTCTTCGTTAGCGGCTTTCCAGAGGCGTCCGTCGGGGGCTGCATTCGTTTCAGGCTCCTTTAGTCTCAGCCTTTCGGTCTAACTCCATTCGAAGGTAGGCGCACGCCTCTCGTGTAGGCCGGGGCGCTCGCGGAGGATGAGCGAGAAGGCCCCTTGGCTTTGCTACGTTCACCGGCGAAACCGCGGCGCTTTTTCACGCTGCCGCAGCAGGCAATCGCGAGATGTCCATCGTTCTACACACCGGCCTGGCAATCGCCGCGGCCGTCGCGGCTCTCGCGGCCTCGGGATGCGCGACGAGCCCCCCCGGTCGACCCGCCGCGGCCCGGTCGGCCCTGTCCGGCCCCCCCTCCCTACCCCCCGTCGCCCCCTCCCTACCCCCCGTCGCCCCCTCCCCGCCCCCCAATGACGACGGCACGTCGGCGGCGGGAGGCAAGGCGGGGGTCGAGCACGCGGGCGCCCTCGAGCAGCTCAAGTCGGCGCGTCTCGCGTGGGCGATCGACCGGCAGGCGAGCCTCCGCGTGCTCCTTCCAGACGCTTCGCGCTGGATGCGGGTGACGTTCTGGGGGATGAAGAGCCTCGTCGGCTTCCGATACGGCAAGGACCACCACGCCGTCGTCGGCGCCATCGTCCTCCCGACGGCGGACGAGACGGCCCCCGGGGCATGCGGTCACGCCTTCGAGGCGTGGGCGCAGCCGTACGTGGACGCCTTCGAGGTCGCCGTCGAGCACGAGCCTCCCCGCGCCACCACGTGGAACGGGAAGATCGCCGACATCGATTCCCTCGTCGCGAAGACGGCGACGCTGGGCGTCCGTGACCAGTACGCGGTCGCGTACGGCGCCTATCCCGCCTGGCCCGGCCAGTGTCTCATTCTTGGTGTCGCCGTCCCCGCCCGCGAAGAACTCGACCGCGCCAAGGCCGTCCGCGACCGCTTCGCCACCGACGTCCTGCCCAAGGTCATCGTCACGTCGAAGATGGTGCCCAAGGACGCGTATTAGCTATCGCGACCTAGGGGCGCCACGCTGCTCTAAGGCTGATGCCGAGCCAGCTCGCGCAACGTGGTCGTCACCTTGTCGGCTTGGGGCACGCTGGCGCGCTCGAGCGCGTCGGCGAGCCCGATGCCCGGCACGTGGGCGCCGGCGAGGAGCTTGGGGGGCGCCTCGAGCTCGTAGAACAGCTCTTCGACCGTGCGCCGCAGCAGGTGTTCGCCGAAGTTCGTCACCTCGGTGTCCTCGTTGAGGAAGCACACGCGGCGCGTCTTGCGCACGCTAGCCTCGATCGCGGGCCAGTCGTACGGCGCGAGCGAACGCAGGTCGATGACTTCGACGTCGATCTGCTCCGCCGCCAGCGCCTCGGCGGCCTGCATCGCCACCGTCACGGTGCGTCCGTACGTCACGACCGTGACGTCCTTGCCCCTGCGGCACACCCGCGCCTGGCCGATCGGCACGAGCACGTCCTTGACGTCGGGCCACTCGGGCCGCCACTTCGACCGGTCGCCGAGCGGGGCGTCGATCATCTTGGAGAGGACTCGCTCGTCTTCCGGTTCGCCCGGAATCCGCTCGAAGTGCGCGCCCTTCGTGCGCAGCAGCGCCTTGGGCGCCAGGTACATGACGGGGTTCGGATCGAGGATCGCCGACAGCATCAACCCGTAGGCATCGAGTGGCGTGCTCGGCATCACGATCTTCCAGCCGGGCACGCGCGTGGCCTGCGCGTCGAACGAGTGCGAGTGGTAGATGCTGCCGCGGATTCCGCTGCCTACGGGCGTCATCAGTACCATCGGGCAGTTCCAGTCACCGGCCGACGACCAGCAAATGCCGCCCGCCAGCTTCAACAGATCCACCATGTTGAACGCGTAGTCGCAGAACTGGATCTCGGCGACGGGGCGCTGCCCTGCCAGCGCGAGCCCGATCGCCGCGCCCACGATGCCCCGCTCGTCGAGCGGCGAGTTCCACGCGCTGCGCAGGCCCTGCGTCTGCGTGAACACCCCGCCGAGGGGCGGCCCGACGTCCTGGCCGAAGATGTCGGTGACGCCGTGGCGCTCCTCGCCGACGTGGAGCGCGAGGCGGATCGCCTGGACGAGGGTGGCCACTTCAGTGCGTCCCGTTGCGCGTGACCGCCCGCGGGCCAAGGCCCTCGCGGACGACGTCCTTCTCGGCGAAGACGTGCTTCCAGATCTCTTCGCCCCGGGGCTGCGGCTCCTCGCGGACCCGCTTGCTCGCCTCGAGGAGCTGCTGGGTGTACTTGGCGCGGAGCTCGTCCATCGCGGTGCGCGTCAGGATGCGGCGCTCCTCGAGCTTTTTCTCGAAGAGCACGAGGCAGTCCGGCTCGTCGGGGACGAAGTTGGCCCCCGACGCCGACGAATGCCCGTAGAGCCGCGAGACCATCGCCTCGAGCAGGAACGGGCGTCGCTCGTGGCGGACATAGTCCATCGCCTTCTCGAGCGCCCGGTAACAGCTCTCGGCGTCGTTGCCGTCGACGACCGCGCTCTTGATCCCGAACGGCGCGCCGCGGTCGGCGATGTTGCGTTCGGCGTGCATCTCCGACGCGGGCGTCGAGATGCCCCAGCGGTTGTTCGCGATGATCATCAGGCAAGGAAGCTCGAACGACGGCCTCGAGCACCAGACGAGGCAGCTCGAGAAGTCGCCCTCGGCCGTGCCGGCGTCGCCTCCCTGCACGACCGTGATCCCCGTGGCCCCGGTGCGCCGCTGCGCGATCGCCGTCCCGATGGCCATCGAGAATTGCACCTCGATGGGCGACGACACGGGCGCGACGTTCCACTTTCTCACCGAGTAGTGGTTGCAGAAGTTGCGGCCGGCCGAATACGGGTCCGTCGCCGTGTTCTTCATCTGCCGCAGGGTGTCGATCGGCTCGGCCCCCATCGCGAGGAGCGTCGCCGTCGAGCGGTAGTGCAGGTGCAAGTAGTCGAACGCGGGACCCTGGCCCTTGTGGACGAGAAGGCCGAGCGCCGTATTGAGAGCCTCCTCGCCGGGACCGCCTACCCAGAAAAAGCCATCCCCCTGCTTGTTCATCCGGATGAGGCGCTCCTCGAGGCAGCGCGAAAGGAGCATCCGGTCGTGCAAGCGGACAAGAAGTTCCGGCGAGAGCGCGCTCTCTTCGGCGCCTCCGGGGTCGCGAGGGATGGTCGAGATCACGGACAGTTCCCCCCTCTCTTAGCGCGCCGTCGTCCTCCTCGGAAGGAGGTTGCCACATGGGCCGCGCAAGGCCCTAGAAGAGCAAACGCGAGCCCGCACTGCGTCAAGTTGCGTCATGAAGATCCGCAAAGTCGCCCGAAGCGAGCTCTCCTAAAAAGACCGGGTCGCGTTTGGTCCGAAAAGAAGGCATAGTTGAGGGTAGGGTCAAATGCCGGAATCGGGGGAACACAAGCCGGGCTGGTCGCGGGGTCCACGGGACTTGCGTGTGGACAGCTCCCCTCCCGGCGGGCTCGAAGACGCGGCGCTTCCAAGCGCACCCACGACGAGACCGGCGGCGATGAATCGCGCCCCGGGAACCAGGCCGTCGGGCCGTCCCATCACGGGCTCGCGGCCCTCGATGCGTCCGGGCGCGTCGCAGCGCCCCTCGTCGCGCCCGGGGTTCGATCGGTCGATCGTCCTCGAAGGGGAGATCGAGCGCCTCAAGATCGCCCGCGCCGAGGACGCCGACGTGACCGCGGCGATGCTGGTGCGTCTCGCCGAGACCGAACGCCTCCGCGTGGCAGCGCAGAAGCGCTGCAGCGACCTCGAGGCGGAGCTCGGGCAGATGCGGCAGCGGGCAGCCGCCGCGGAGGCGCGCCTCGAGGGGACGCGCATGACGATGACGTCCGCGGTCACCATGCTCGAAGAGCTCGAGCGCCGCGAGGAGATGGCGGGATCAATCCGGACGCGGACGCTCTCGCAGGCCCGCGCAACGCTGAAAGGTCAGGGTCAGACCGCACCCCCGCCCCCCGAGTCTCCGTTCGACGCGGCGTGGGAGCTGCCTCCCTCGGGCGACAGCGATCCCGATCGCCGTCGCTAGATCAGCCGTCCGCTACACCACGCTGAACGGGTCGCGATCCTTGAGGCTGATCGCCACGGCGACCCCCGCAAGGCGATCGGTCAAGCTCCGCTGGAGCGCGGCAAGGGCCGGACGCTCGCTCGCCGAATGCAGCGTGCACACCACGACCAGGCCCCGGTCCGCCGCTCGCAGCGCGTCGTGGTGCCGCAGCTCCCCCGTCACAAGGAGGTCGGCACCGGCCGTGACGGCGTCGGGTACGAAGTCACCGCCGCTGCCCGCGCACACCGCCACGCGCGTCACGACGCGCTCGAGGGAGCCGCCGACAAGCACGTGACGGAGCCCGAGAGTGCCCTTCAGGCGATCCACCACCACGCTCACCGTCGCGGGCGACACCGCCCCGACGCGCCCCATCCCTCGTGCCTTCGTGCCGGCGGGCAGGTGGGCGGTCGAAGTCTCGAGGGGAATCAGGTCGAAGGCAGGTTCCTCGTAGGGGTGCGCGGCGCGCATCGCCGTCACGACCTGCGACAAGCGCGCCGCCGGCACCACCGTCTCGAGGCGCAGCTCCGAGACCTCCTCGAGCCGCCCGGGGACTCCGACGGCGGGGTTCGTGCCCTCCTGGCCAAAGAACGTCCCGGTGCCCGGCGAGCGAAAGCTGCACGACGAATACCGCCCGATGATCCCGGCGCCGGCGGCGAAGAGCGCCTCGCTCAACGCGGCGGCGCGATCGGCCGGCACGAAGGTCACGAGCTTGAGCTGACGGTCCGGCGCCAGGACGCGCAGGGGATGGCGATCGAACATCCCGACCGCGTCCGCGAGCACGTCGTTCGTGCCGCCGTCGGCCGCGTCGAGCGCTGTGTGCGGCGCGTGGATCGCGATCCCCGCGCGGGCCGCCGCGTACGCGACGTCGCCGGCGACGAACCGCTTCTGAGGCGCGAAGATCGGCGGATGGTACGAGACGATCGCTTCGCACCGCTCGGCGTGCGCCTCGGCCAGGACGTCGGGCGTGCAGTCGATGGCGAGCAGCACGCGCGTCAAGGAGGCGAGCGGGTCGCCCACCAGGAGGCCGACGTTGTCCCAATCCGCCGCGAAGCGCGTCGGAGCGATGTCTTCCATGGTGCGCACCAGGTCGGCGACGATCATGATCGCGGCACTGTATCCCGACAGGCCCTAGACTGTGCGTCAGTGACGGCGCCGCAAGCCCTCGACCGCCTCTACCTCGACCACGTCGCCGGTCTCCGGAGGCGCTACGAGTCCGTCATGGCGCATCACGCGGTCGACGCCGTCGTGATCCACTCGGGCTCCTTGGCGAAGCGCAGCGCGTTCGACGATCAGTACTGGCCGCTCCGCCCCGTGCCTCACTGGCAGCACTGGGTGCCCCTGGCCGAGGCGGACTGCGCCCTCGTGGTGCGCCCCGGCGCGCGCCCGACGCTCCTGCGGCGCCTCGAGAGAAGCTTCTGGGAGAAGCCGCCGCAAGCCGAGACTTCCGCGTTCGAAGACGCGTTCGACGTCCGGCCGTTCGAAGACGCGGCCGAGGTCCGTTCCTTCGTGGGCGGGGGCGCGCACACGGCATTCGTCGGCGACAGCGCCGGTCTCGCGGCCTGGGGCGTCGAGCCCTCCGCGGCCAACCCGACGGAGCTCGTGGCCGCCCTGGACGCCTTGCGCACGATCAAGACGCCGTACGAGATCGCGTGTCTCGCCGAGGCCAACCGCCGGGCGCGCGCCGGGCACGACGCGCTAAGGGAAACGTTCCGCCAATCCGATCGGTCCGAGCTGGATCTGCACCTCACGTACTTGCGCGCGACCGCCCAGGACGACTGGGAGACGCCGTACAAGAACATCGTCGCCGTTGGATCGCATGCGGCGACGCTTCACCATGTCGCCTATGGCCGGCTCGCGGCGAAGCGCGACGCGGAGTCGTTGCTCGTCGACGCCGGAGCGACGTGCCGCGGCTACTGCGCCGACGTAACGCGCACCTGGGTCAAGGGGCGTGGGTTGGCCGCGGCCGCGTTCGAACAGCTCGTCTCGGGCGTCGATGCCATGCAGCGGCGCCTGTGCGGCGCGGTCCGCGTCGGCGCCTCCTACGAGGCCCTGCACGACGAAGCTCACCGGCAGACGGCGGTCGTCCTCAAAGAGGCGGGCCTCGTGACGACCTCGCTCGACGAAGCCGTGGCGAGCGGCGTCACGCACGCGTTCTTTCCCCACGGCCTCGGCCACTCCCTGGGCCTTCAGACCCACGACGTGGGGTGCGCGATGCGCGCCCCGCGCCCGGACAACGCGTTCTTGCGCAACACGACGGACGTGACCGTGGGACAGGTGTTCACCATCGAGCCCGGGATCTACTTCATCGCCGACCTGCTCGAGCCCCTACGCGCCGCCCCCGCGGGCGCCGGCGTCGACTGGCACGCGGTCGACGCCATCGCCCCGCTCGGCGGGGTACGCGTCGAGGACGACCTCCACGTCGTCGGCGGCGATCCCCCCCTTCGCAACCTGACCCGCGAGCACCTTCCGCTGGGCGCAGGCCGCGTGGACTGACCTAGCGCTGCTCGCTCTCGGCAATGTCGCGCAGGATCTCGGCGACCGCTTCGTAGAGGGCCTCCGGAATGGCATCGCCGATCTGCAGCTCGATCAGAGCCCGAGCCAGCGGCACGTCCCGCACGACGGGGACGCCGTATGCGCGCGCTGCATCGACGATGCGCGCCGCCAGATCCCCCTCGCCGCTCGCCACCACGACGGGGGCTTCGTCGGCGGGCTCCTCGTCCTTTCCCGTCCCGTACCGGAGCGCGCAGGCGAGGTGGGTCGGGTTGACGACGACGACGGTCGCGCGGCGCACGTTTGCGATCGCGGCCTGCGCGAGGAGCTCGCGGTACGCGCGCTCGCGAGCGGCCTTCACGGACGGATCTCCCTCCGCGTCCTTGTGATCGCGGCGCACTTCGGCCTTCGTCATCTTGAGCCTCTCGATCCAAGTCCGCCTCAGGACGAGCACGTCGACGGCCGCCAGAATCAACCCGAGCAGGGCCGCGCGCCAGGCGAACCGCTCGCTCGCGGCGGTGGCCGCTGCGCCGATCCAGGCGGGCCGTCCCGCGGTCCGGGCGAAGTCGATCGCGCGATCCGCCAACTCGCGGTAGGCGAGCAGGCTGAGCACGACGCCCGCAACGATGGCGCGCAGCACCGCGAACAGGCGCGCCCCGGAGAAGAGCCTCGCCAGACCCTCGGCCGGATCGATGCGGTCGAGCCTCGGGGCCAGTCGCGAGGCCGCGATCACGCCTCCCGTCTGCACGAGCTGCGCGGCCGCTCCGGCGAGACCGGCCGCGGCGAGGACGGGCATCGTGAGGGTCACGGCCTGGGTTGCAAGGCCCACGCGATCGAAGTGGGCAACGACGAGGGACCATCCTCCCCGCTGCGCCGCGTTCCCGAGGGCCGCGCGCAAGTCCGCCGAGGCGTGCGACGCGAGGGCGACGGCTGCGGCGGGAGCCACGGCGAGGGCCGCCACGAAGGCCACGGCGTGGGACGCGTACGCGCTCGCCCCGCTGTCGCCCTCTTCGCGCGCTCTCCGGAGGCGGCGCGGCGTGGGCTGCTCGGTCTTGTCGCTCACGGCTTCTTCACGAGCGCGTGGAGGGTGAGCACGAGGTCGCGCACGCCCTCCCCCGTCGCGGCCGACACGAGCTTCAGGTCGATCTTGCGGCGGGCGAACTTTTTCTTCGCCTTCGTCCACGCCTCGCGGACCTCCGGCAGGTCGCCTTTGCTCATGGCGACCACTTGCGGTCGGGCAGCGAGCTGCGGGTCGAACACGGCCAGCTCCGCGTTGATGACGTCGAAGTCCTTCACCGGGTCGCGGCCCTCGCCCGGATCGAGCGTCACGAGGTGCAAGAGCGCGCGCGTTCGTTCGACGTGCTTGAGAAAACGGACGCCGAGGCCCGCCCCCGATGCAGCTCCCGGAACGAGGCCCGGGATGTCGGCCACCACGAAGCTTGCCCCGATGTGCTGTCCGCGGCGCGCCGTGGGGGCCGGGCTCCCGTCCGTGTCGAGGGCCACGACCCCGAGGTGGGGCACGAGGGTCGTGAACGGGTAGTCGGCCACCTTGGGTCGGGCACGCGAGATCGCACGAATGAACGTGCTCTTGCCCACGTTCGGGAAACCCAGGAGGCCGACGTCGGCCAAGACCTTGAGCTCCAGCCGCAGCCGACGCTCCTGCCCCGGCTCGCCCGGCTCCGCCCGGCGCGGCGCGCGATCGAACGACGACGCGAAGTGAATGTTGCCCCGCCCGCCCCGGCCCCCGCGCACGACGACGACGCGCTTGCTCACCGCATCGACGTCGAAGAGCAGCGCGCTCGTCTCCGCGTCGAACCCCTGCGTCCCGACGGGCACCTGCACGACGAGATCGCGGCCGCCCTTGCCGTACTGGTCTTTGCCTCGACCCGGCTCGCCGCCCTCGGCCACGAGGCGGCGCGTCAGCGCCACGTCGAGCAGTGTGGTCTTGCCGTCGTCTCCCTCGAAGACGATGTCACCCCCTTTGCCTCCGTCGCCTCCCGAAGGCCCCCCGTGCGGGATGTAGCGCTCGCGGCGGAATGCGACGCACCCCTTGCCTCCGTCGCCGGCGACAGCCATTACTTCGCAAGAGTCGACGAACTTCACCTCAAGGGCCTCGTGCGAAGGGGTCTACCATATGGGATCGCGCTCGTGAGATAGTCGGCGAGAGCCCGGGAGACCATGCCGTTCGCGATCGGCGCCGGCAGGGCGCGCATTCACTACGAGACGCGCGGCGAGACCGGGCCATCGGTCGTGCTGATTCAGGGCCTGGGCCTGTCGTCGCGTTTCTGGTTCGACGTCCCCGAGACGCTCACGAAGGGGCCGGATCCCTGGAGGGTCGTGACCGTCGACAACCGCGGCGTCGGCCGTAGCGACCGGCCGCATTGGCCGCCGTACTCGATGGGATCGATGGCGGACGACGTCGCCGCGGTGCTCGAGCACGCGGGCATCGCGCGAGCATACGTCGTCGGCATCTCCCTCGGCGGAATGATCGCCCAGCACGTGGCGCTGCGGCACCCGTCGCGCGTCGCGGGCCTGGTGCTCGTGGCGACCAGCGCTGGCTTTCCCCACATGCGGATGCCGCGCGCGCGCGATCTCGTGCGCTTCATGTCGCTGCCGTTCAGCGGCCGTCTCCGGCCACAGGCGGGCGTCCACCAATCGTTTGCGCGCCTGCTCCTCTCGCGCAAGGACTTCATGCGGGCCAAGGAGCTTCTGGCCGGCTGGCCCGAAGCGCTTCTCGCGGAGCCCACGCCGCTCCGCATCTACCTCGCCCACTTCGGCTCGATCCTCGGACACTCGACGGGGCGCCGCCTGGCACGCCTCCAGTGCCCGACGGTCATCCTGACCGGCGACGACGACTCCTTGCTGCCGATGGCCAACGCCCAGGCACTCGCGCGGCTGCTCCCGGGAGCCCACCTCGAGGTGGTCCCGGGCGGCCATATCCTGCACGCCGGTGATCCCGATTGCGTCCGGAGGGCGCTCGATCGCCTCCGCGCGGAGGCCCGCCGCGTGTCTTGAGGCCACGACGGGCTCGCGGACGCGTCTCGCGGGCGACAAGACGCGTCCGCCGCCGCGGCGTCAGATGCTGAGCGCGCCTGTCCGGAGCAGGTAAGCGAGCCGCGCGCGCTGCTCCGGTTCGAGCAGCGCATGGATGCGCGACAGCGCACGGGCGACCGCCTGCTGCACGCGCTCGGTGCTCCGCGTGCGCTCCTCGGCGGCCCCTTTGGCCTTGGCCTCGTCGAAGACGTCGGCGGCGACCGCGTCGGCGAGCGCGGACGTCGTGCGCCGCAGATCCACCGAGGACTGGGCACGCTCGGTTTTCAACTCGCTGAGGACCGCGGCGAGCTCGCTGACCTGTTTTTCGCTGAGCTCGAGCTTGTAGGCAAGGAATCGCAGCGGGCGCCTGACGCCGAACCCACCGCCGAACTCGTCACCACCGCCGGAACCCCCGTGGCCATGCCCGAAGGGATGGTCCGGACCGTGATGACCGTGCCCGTGATGACCGTCCCCTCGCCAAGAGCCCCCGTCGCCTGGACCACACGAAGCCGGGCCGCACTCGCCCCCTTGGCCTCCGCCGTACGCCCACTCGCCACACGCTGCGCGCCTGCGCGCGTTCCACCACGCGAACATTCCAGGATGCATGACTGCTGACCTCCTCGCCGGGGCTCATCGCGCCCGTGCGGGTGTTTCCGGGCACGGCAATGCGCCGTGACACGGGCGCGGGGTTCACCTCGCGCACGGTGAAGATGGGACGCCCGTCCACGCCTGTCAACGTCCGGGTCGCTGCGTCATCGCGCGTCCAGCCTGAGCTTGGACGCTGCGTCGGGGAACCCGGCGCTCGCATAGAGCCGCGACAGGAGCGCGATGCACGCCCCGACCGCCTTGGGTTCCTTGGTCTCGCGCGCGGACGCGAGCGCGTCGAGGGCATCGAGCAAGGCCTCCTCCGGCCGCCCCGCGATGGAGAGCGCCATCGCGAGCGCGAGCGAAGTCTGGCAGCGCGACGCCGCGGGGCCGTCCGCGATCTGGCTGCGCGCTCGGCGCAGCTCCGTGAGCGTCACCACGGGGTCGCCGCCCTTGTCGCCAGCGGACAGGGCCCGGACCCGGTCGGCGAGCGTGGGGCCCTGCGGCTTCGAGCCTTCGATCGTATCGCTCTGGGCGCCCGACTGCGGACCCGCCGCCTCGATGATCTCGAGCACCTGCGCCGTCGAGACCTCTTCGAGGAAGCGCGTGTCGGACGGGCGATCGTCGG
>Ga0302326_10029613_pt1 | contig 10981 bp, 9 predicted proteins | sample Palsa_T0_3_FD_202264 | JGI IMG/M metagenome (GOLD analysis project Ga0302326, IMG submission 202264) | Peat permafrost microbial communities from Stordalen Mire near Abisko, Sweden - Palsa_T0_3 | ecosystem: Environmental > Terrestrial > Soil > Palsa > Peat permafrost | place: Sweden: Abisko...
GGTGCAAGAGAACCGCTCGGTGGAAAATCTGTTCAACGGGTATCCCGGCGCGGACACGCAGGCGTGGGGCCTCAATTCGAAGGGGCAGCGCGTCCCGCTTCACCCGTGGCCGCTCGGCGCCGGTGACCCCGATCACTCGTACCAGAATTTCGTGGTCGAATACGACAACGGGAAGCTCGACGGCTTCAACAACGCGGCGTCGAACTGCAATCGCGTCCCGGGCTGCAAGGATCCCGCGACCTTCGTGTACGCGTACGTCCCCCGCTCCCAGACCGGTCCGTACTGGCTCATGGCGAGCCGGTGGACCTTCGCCGATCACGTCTTGCAGACCAACGAAGGCCCGAGCTACGCGGCGCACCAGTACCTCATCGCAGGTCAGTCGGGGAACCCGATGGCCGTCGACTCGAATTCGTCCAGCAATTGTGGGAACGACGGAAACGCATCCGCGATCGACTTGCGCACGGCGTTCCCCGGCACGCTCCAACGCGTGCCGGCCTGCCACGACTTCGCGACGATCTTCGACGAGTTGGTCGCCAAGAACGACACGTGGAAGTACTACGCTCCGCCGATCATGAAATACACCGGCCTGTGGAGGCCGACGCAGGAGGTCCGTCACCTCTATAATTCGCCGTACCTCGTGTCGCCGGAGACGCTGGTGCTCTCCGACATCGCCGCGGGAACGCTGCCGAACGTGGCCTACGTGGTTCCCGACGGGGCGAATTCGGATCATCCCTTGAAGGGAGCAACCGGTGGGCCGGGTTGGGTGACGACGGTGGTGAACGCCGTCGGCGAGTCCCGGTATTGGAAGGACTCCCTCATCATCGTCGTGTGGGATGACTGGGGCGGCTGGTACGATCACTACGCGCCGTACCATCCCCCGATCCGGCCGGACGACCCGGTCGAGTACGGCTTCCGCGTGCCGCTTCTGCTGATCGGTCCGTACGCGAAGAAGGGCTACATCTCGCATAAGGATCGCGACTTCACCGCCCTGCTGAACACGATCCAGGAGTCCTTCGATACGGCGAAACTGGGGCAGATGGACATGTACACCGACGATCTGGGCGATATGGTGGACTTTACGCAACCCGCGCGTCCGTTCGAGCCGCTGCCGACGCTTGGCCGCCCGCCTTCGTCGTTCTTCGTCCCGCCCGGTCAGTCGACGCCGCCCGACACCGAATAGCAAAGCGCAAGGCACCCCACGCAGGTGTGATGGACGTCACAACTGTGGTTCAAACGGCTCAGATTTGCCACTTGAGACATCCGTCGGGTGCGATAAATGCGTTAGGGGGTCGTCGCACGTCGGCCCGCCGCTCGGAATGCGGTGGATTATCGCAACTATACGGAGGTGCCAAGACTATGCTCCAAGTCATTCGGCAGTACGGACGCTACATCGCAGTCGCGATCGCCCTGCTCGTGATCCCCTCGTTCGCCCAGGCGGGCATCGTGCTGCGCGGTGGTTCGCAGCCAGACTTCAAGTACGGCCAGGTTAGGTTCCACCCGAAGTCGGAAACCCTGGACTTCAACTCGCTGGTCGGCGGTAGCGCCACGTTCCGAGTGAAGCAGCGCGGAAACACCAAGGACCACTACCGCTCCAACATCGGATGCGCGCTCAATCTCGGCAGCAAGCCGAGAGTTTCGATGGTCGGCAATATCGGGACAATCACGGTTCCCGCTCAGAAGCTCCCCATCGGAATCAGCGTCGACTGCACGGTGACCGTGCTGGGTGAGGGCGGCGTCACCGGAACGATGCCGGTCCTGATCGACCTCAACCTCTAGTCGAAGAGCGCACGGAAGCGGCTTCAAACAACCCCCACAAGAAATGACCCCGCAAACAGAGGAGGGGACCGGCATGGCCGGCCCCCTCCTCTGTCCGTTCGCGGCGGATCGCTCCCGCGGCGCCTACGGCTCCGGACGGACGGCTGCGTCTCCCGGCCGCGGCGTGAGGCCAAGGAGCCCGCGCGCGTAATCGAGCGTCACGATGAAGTGAGCGAGGACGCCGTCGCCGAGGTGTCCGCCGGCCGCGGGCTCTTGGGCACGAGTCTCTCCGATCGGCACGTGAGGCAGGTCGAACGTTGCAACGCGCGCGTCGGCGATCTCGCCAACGACCTGCTCGGCGGTGCCGCCGATACCTGCCACCTGGCGGTGCCCGAGCGGGACCAGCAGCCCCGGATGGTCCGCGAGGAACGCGGACGACACGTTGATCGCGGCCTCGTCGCCGGTGTCGAGGGCGAGCGGCGCGTCGAAGGCACCGAGTCGCACGGGCACGGTTGGCACGAACTGCTCGAAAACGAGCGGTATCGTCGTCGTCGCTTCGGGCGCGGGCGTCGTCGACGCGCGAAGGACGACGGTGCGGGCGGCGTAGTCGAGCGTGACGATCGTGTGCGCGAAGACGTCCGCCCCGAGCACGACGTCGTACCCGAGCTGATGTAAGTCGTGCAGCACCACGTATTGCGCGGCCGGATACGATGCGTTGCCGACGCGGAGCCGGCCGCCGGACACCACGCCCGTCACGTAGCGCCCGATACCCGATATCTCGTATTCACCGTACGGCTCGAGGCCTAGCTGCTCCGCAAGTTCGAGGCTCATCGAGAGGCCCGAGTTCCCGGTATCGAGCAGGCAGCTGACGGCGACGCCACCGACCGAACATGCCACGATCGGCAACGCCGTCGGCTGCGCTGAGTGCACCATCGGGATCTTGGCGTCGCGCCCTTCGAACGCCGGCGCGAGACCCGGGGGTGCCACGATCGACCCGTCGGCGGCATCGCGATGGTCGTACCGTTCGAGCAACTCGCCGTCTCGCCAGATCTCGAACGGCATCGTGAGGTTGCCGAACGTGCGAAAGTCCCGGTAGGAGAAGGCCGTACGCCCGTCCGGCGTCATCGCCTCGACGGCGAAGAACGTCGTGGGGTCGATCAACACGTAGAGCAAGGCGTCGCCGCTGCGAACCGCAAGACGCCGGTACGTCTTCCCGTCGCGCGCGACGGGCGTCGTTTCCGACACGTTGCCGCCGGCGATGAATCCCGGCGATGCGAACGCGCACGTCGCGATCGCGCGCACCACCCGCTGCAGGTCGTCCGCGTGGAGCGCATTCGGAAGCGCCGTGCCATTCATGTTGACCTCGAACGAACGGTCGCCGTCGAAGTACTCGCCGAAGCAGACCTTCGCGCGACACTGGCGCACGAGTAGCCGCAGCCCTTGGCTTTCGACGTGCATCGCGAACGCGCGTCCGCCCTGCGTGAGCTGCGCCTCGCTCACCACGCGGACCGAGTAGGGCTGACCGGTCGCCGAGCGCACGCGGGCGAGCAACGCGTCGAGCGACATGCCGTCGGCTGCGGCGGCTTCGCGCGGCGCCACCGCTGCGAATACAATGAGCGCAAGCCACACTGCGGCGAATCGCACGGAAATGGACTTCACGGTTGTCGACGGCTATCTTCTCGGCGAGGCCACATCGAAGGCGGACGCCGTCGCGGCGCTCCTCGCCGAGCGGTCGCCGGATCCGGCGGCTGCGCCGTTCTACCGCGCGCTCGAGGCGGTGGGGGTGCGCGCCGCCGACGAGGCGCTGGTCGCGCTCCGGCTCGTCCTCGCCGGCGAGGTCCCGAGCGACGAGCGCGTCCGCCGCGTGCGCGCCCTGAGCGCGGCGGCGCGTGCCGCAAAAGCCGACGACCCCCGCACGCTGGCAAGCGGACGCAAGCGGGACGCCGCCGTTCTCGGTGACCTGCCGGCCGGGGACGACCTGCCCGCGATCGCGGCGGCCGCGCGCGCAGCTTACGCGGCCGAACTCGCCCGGTAGTAGGCGAGCTGCCGCGCGACCGGTGCGGCTCGCCGTTCCAACCCCGCCCGTGCCGGCGCCGGCAGCGCCCGCGCGGCGCGTGCGGCACGCCCGTTTTCTCGCACCTGTTCGGCGTCGTCGCAACCGACGACCACGACATCGATGTCGGCCGAGAGCGCGTATGCCATCGCCTCGTCCGGCGTGAAGCCGCCCGCGCGGGGGTCGAACAGCAGGCCGCGGGCGAACACCTTCATCCCGATCACGGCCATGCCGCGGGCCCGGGCCGCGGGAACGACGCTCCGCTCGAACCCATCGGGGAGCGCCCCCTCCGCCGGGTTGATCGGCAGAAGGACGGCGTCGAACTGGACGCGCTCGAGGGCCGCTCGCAGCACTCGGGGGTCGTGGTGCCCGGTGATCCCGATCGCGCGGACGTCACCTCGCTCCTTCGCCTCGACGAACGCCGCATAGGCGCCGCCCGGGTCTTCGAGCGCGGCGACTTCCCAGTCATCCCGGACGTCGTGGAATTGCCAGAGGTCGATGTGCGTCGTCTGCAAAGCGCGCAAGCTCTGCTCGAGCATCGCCCGCGCACCGGCCTTGGTGCGATCGTGCGCTTTGGTCGCGAGGAAGACGCCCGCGCGGCGCGAAGCCAGCGCGCGTCCGTAATACGCTTCGCTGCCGCTGTAGGCACGCGCCGATTCGCAGTACGTGATCCCCTCGTCGAGCGCGGCGTGGATCATGGCCTGAGCCTCGGCGTCGCGACCGAACGTTCGCAGAACGCCCTCGCCGCCGAGGCCGAGACGCGTTACCCGGTCGCCGGTGGATGGAAACACGCCGGTCGGCAGTGGGGTCACGACGGAACGCACATCATTCTTGGCAACGTTCTATCGACAGCATGGACAAGCGGCCCCCTTGGTATGCCCCAGTGCTCCTACTGTGGCTCGTGTGTTCGATGTCTGCTCCGGCACCTGCCGGGCCGCTCGAGTCGCCGCCCGCGACGAGGGCCGTTGTGCCCGGTGTGGCCGCGCTCGTGCATCGAGCCGCGGTCGCGGCCGCCCATCTGGTCGTGCACCCGAAGAAGCCCCAGCCCGCGGTCAAGCCGCCGACCGCGGCGCTCGCGGATGACCCGCCACCGCAGCCGGGCGACCAAACGGAGCATGCGCGGAACGGTGGGGTCGTCGAAGGTCAGGTCGTGTCGGTCGACTACCAGAGCGGGATGATCGGCCTCATGACGCCGGATCGCGGCCGGGTCGACGTGATGGTCCTGCCGAGCACGAACATCCAGGGCAAGGGCGACAGCTTCCATACGATCGCCGATATCGCGCGCGGCTCGCGCCTGCGCGTGTTCCTCAGCCGGCGCGCCGGACAGCTCTTCGCGCAGATCATCCATCTCCGCTAGGGCGGAGCACGAGGCCATCGCGCAACCGAAGCACGGGGCCGTCGCGCCGGCGGAGCTCGAGCGGCTCGCAGGCAGCGTCCTGTGCGTCGGCTTTGCCGGGACCGACGCGGCGGAGGCGCCGCTCGACGAACTCGGGACGCTCGGTCCCGGCGGCGTCGTCCTGTTTTCGCGCAACGCAGGCTCGCTCGACGAGACGCGCGCCCTCGCCGACGCGGTTCGAGACGCAGTGGTGCAGCGGACAGGCCGCGAGCCGTTTGTCGCCGTCGACCAGGAAGGCGGAACCGTCGCGCGGCTCCGCAGGGGGGCGCACGAGGTCCCCTCGATGATGGCGCTCGGGGCAGCGGGCGATGCCGACTTGGCGCAGCGTGTTGGGGCCGAGATCGCCGCCGACCTCACGCGGGCGGGCATCGACGTGAACCTTGCGCCGGTGGTGGACCTCGCGCTGTACCCCCGAGGGACGACCATCGGGCTCCGTTCGTTCGGGGATCGGCCCGAGGCCGTGGCTGGGCTTGGCGCAGCGCTCATCCGCGGCTTGCAGTCGGGCGGCATTGCCGCGACGCTGAAGCACTTTCCGGGCCACGGGTCGACCGCGGATGACTCCCACGACGCGCTGCCGGCGATCGACACCGACGCGGCGACTCTGCGCGAGCGCGACCTCGTCCCGTTCCTCGCCGGAGTACGGGCAGGCGCGCGCGCCGTCATGACGGCGCACATCGTCGTGCGCGCGTGGGACTCGGCGCGGCCTGCGACCCTCTCTGCACGCGTGCTCGGCGATCTGCTACGCGGGGAGCTCGGCTTCCGCGGAGCGTGCCTCACCGATTGCATGGAGATGGACGCCATCGCGCGTACCGTCGGAACCGTTCGTGGCTGCGTGCTGGCGCTGCAGGCCGGCGCGGACTGCGTGCTCGTCAGCCACCGGCTGTCGCTGGCACGCGAGTCCCGGTCCGCGATCGTCGCCGCCGTGCTCGACGGCTCGCTGCCGCTCGAGCGGCTCGCCGAAGCGTCGCGCCACGTCGCGGCGCTGCGTTGTCGCGATGCGGGGGCTCCGGCCGCGGCGTCCCGCGCCCCCTCCGCGGAAGATCCGGGGGCGGAGGCAGCGCGCCGCGCCATCACGCTGATCCGCGCTGCCGCGAGCGCACTGCCGGTGCGGGGCAACGCGATCGTCGTGTCGTTCGAAGGCGAGCCCGCAACCGGTGCACGGGACACGCAAGAGCTGCGGCCGTCGCTGAGCCTCGCGCTTCGCGAACGGCGCGTCCGCAGCGAGTCGTACCGCGTTCCGGTCGATCCGTCGCCGGAGCACGTCGCTCATCTCGTCGAGGCGGTGCAGACGCAAGCGGAGCGAGTGCTCGTGCTGGTCGCGCGCCGCGCGCACGTCTACGGTGGACAGCGCACCGCGCTCGCAGCGTTGCTCGCGCTCGTACCCGATGCGATCCTCGTGTCGGCGCTCGAACCGTTCGACGTCGCGCTCTTTCCTGCGGCGCGGACCGTGCTCTGTACGTACGGTGACGGACAGCCGAGCATCGATGCGGTGGCCGACGTGTTGGCGGGACGGCGTGAAGCCGAGGGAGTGCTTCCCGTTCGCATCGGCGCCACGTGTCCGTCCTAGCCGTTGCCGCGCGCCGCTTCGCGGGCGCCGACGCCGTCCTGCGCGCTGCCCTGGGCACGCGGTACACTGCCGCGGTCCTGCGCGTCGAGCTCGGCGGTGAGCTCGCGTACGAAGCGCCCTACGGTGCGCTCGATGCCGGCGTGGCCGCGCAGCGTATCGATGGCAGTACGCGCTTCGACTTGGCATCGCTCACGAAGATCTTCGTGACGACCGCAGCGCTCCGCGCCGTCGCAGACCGCCGGCTCGACCTGGACGCTCCGCTCGCGCACGACGTCGTTCCCGAATGGCGCGGCACGGAGCACGAAACCATCAGCGCTCGTGCGCTGCTCGCGCACGTTGCCGGCATGCAATCGGGCGCCGACTACCGGACGCTGCTCGGCGACGACGTCGAACGCTTTGCGCTGCTGCGACCCCTCGTGGCACGCCCTGGAGAGCGCGTCGTGTATAGCGACCTTGGCTTCATCGCACTCGGCGTCGTGCTCTCGCGCACGCACGGCCGCGCATTGCGCGGCGTGGTTACGTCGACGTGCCAGGCGCTGGGCTCTAGGGCAACGGCATACGGCAGTCATGCTCCGCAGACCGGCGTTCCTGCCACCGAGGACGATGGATGGCGCGGCCGCTTGCGCGGCGTCGTGCACGATGAGAAGGCGTACCTGATGGGTGGCGTCGCCGGACATGCGGGGCTTTTCGGTACGGCAAGCGACGTCGCGAAGCTCGCCGAGGCATACCTGGGCCCTGCAAATGGCCGGCCGTGCGGCGCCATTCCGCATTCGCTCGCGGCGGAGGCGATCGTTCAGGCGGCGTCCGACCCCGTGCTGCGACGCGGACTCGGGTGGGCGCTGAAGACGACCGACCAGAACTCTTGCGGACGACGGATGGACGCGGCAACGTTTGGGCACACCGGATTCACGGGGACGTGCATGTGGGCGGATCCTCGTCGCGACCTTTCGATCGTGCTGCTGACGAACGCCGTGTACTATGGACGCAGCGACATCCGCGCGCTGCGTGCCGCCGTGTGCGACGCCGTCGTCGAAGGCGTGGAGCAGTGATAGCCGTTGGGCTCATGTCCGGCACCTCGCTCGACGGCATCGACGCGGCGCTGCTCGACATCGCGCCGACGCGCAGTGGGTATGCGGTGCGGCTCGTCCGCGCGCTGACGGTCCCGTTCGCAGCGGACGCAGCCGGCCGCCTCCGCGCGGCGCTGCCGCCCGCGCAGCCCGCGGTCCAGGTCGTATCCGCGCTCGACGCGGAGATGGGTGTTGCGCTCGGCGATGCGGCACGCGACGTGGCGGCGGGTGCTCCCGTCGATTATGTCGCGAGCCACGGACTCACCCTTTTGCACGAACCGGTCGCGGCGCGAACCTGGCAAATCGGCGACCCGTTTGCGATTCGCGAGCGCGTCCGGGCGACCGTGCTCTACGATTTTCGCCGAGCGGATTGCGCCGTCGGTGGGCAGGGAGCACCGCTCGTGCCGTTCGCCGATGCGCTACTGCTCGCGTCGCCACAGCGCTTTCGGGTGGCGCTGAACCTCGGCGGCATCGCGAACGTCACGCTGCTCGCGCCGGGGAGTGCGCCGAGCGACGCGGTCGCGTGGGACACCGGTCCGGCAAATCTGCTGATCGATGCGTTCGTGCGACGCAGGACGTCGCGGCGCGAGAGCTACGACCGGGACGGCGCGCATGCGCGCGCCGGCGCCGCATCCAACCAGCTCGTGCGGCGGCTATTGGCCGATCCGTATTTCGCGCTCGCGCCTCCAAAGTCGACCGGACGAGAACGATTCGGCGACGCCTTCCTCGCGGAGCACGCCGATGCGCTGGACGCGCTCTCGCTCGACGACGGGTGCGCGACGCTGACGACGCTCTCGGCCGAGAGCATCGCGACTGCGATCCGCGACGCCGCTCCGGCCGGGTCCGAGGTGGTCGTCAGCGGCGGAGGAGCACGGAACCCCGCCCTGATGGATGCGCTCCGTGCGCGACTTCCCGCCTTCGGCCTCGCGACGAGCGCCGCGTACGGTGTCGACCCCGACTTCAAGGAAGCCATCGCGTTCGCCGTGCTCGGATACGAGCTGCTCCGCGGGCGGCCGGCGGGCCTACCCGGCGTGACCGGAGCGCGCAGCGCGGCCCTGTTGGGTGCGATCGCCCCCGTCGAGCTCGACGCGCTGCTGCGCCGGCGCGACGAGGAGGTACGCGCCGCCTCGGAGCAAGGGTGAGCGTGCGCGCGCGCCTGACGTCATGGGCCGAACGGGGTTTGTGGGGCAGCCGTCTCGTCATCCTGGTGGCGGTCGCCGCCTCCATCGTCGTGGCTCTCGTGATGCTGTACATGGCGACGGTCGACGTGGTCTTCCTCGTCGGCAAGGTGGCGCAATACGGGAACCCGGCGATGCTCGCAGACGAGCGCAGCCATCTGCACGGGGTGATCGTCGCGAAGGCCGCCGCGATCGTCGACGGTTACCTGTTCGCCGCGATCATGATCATCTTCGGCATCGGCATGTACGAGCTGTTCATCGCGAAGATCGCGCTCGCGGAGCGCGTGCGCTCCAGCGCCAACGTCCTCGCGGTGCACGACCTCGACGACATGAAGGAGCGGCTCGCGAAGGTCGTGTTCCTGATTCTCGTCGTGCGCTACTTCGAGTACGCGATCGACTCGCCGATCGACACCCCGCTCGACCTGCTGTACCTCGCGGCCGGCATCGGCCTCATCGCACTCTCGATCTTCCTGACCGCGCGCAGCGGACGGGCGGGTTGAACGAGGCCGACGCGCTCGTCGTCGGCGTCGATGCGGGGGGGACGTCGGTGGCAGCCGTGGCCGCGCGCGGCGATCGCATCGTGGGACGGGGGCGCGCCGGCAGCGCAAACCCTCGCCTGCATGGAGCGGTACGCGCCGCTGACGCGATCGCCGTAGCGGTTCGCGAGGCTGCCGGCGCGGACGCCGCGATCGACTCGCTGTTCGCCGGCGTCGCGGGCGCGGGCAGCAGCCAGGTCGCCGGCCAGCTCGCCGGCGCGCTGCGAGCGCGTCTCCCGCGCGTTGGTGCGATCGTCGTCGAAGACGACGCGCGCATCGCGCTCCGCGCACCGATTCCGCTGGGGCCTGGGATCGTCGTGATCGCGGGAACGGGCTCGGTCGCGTACGGAGAGCACGGCGTCCGCCGGATGCGGATCGGCGGCGCGGGTTCCCTGCTCGGGGACGAGGGGTCGGCCTTCGCGCTCGGTGCTGCTGCACTGCGCCACGTGCTGCTCGCGTACGAGGGGCGTGCTCCGGCGGACGAACTCGTGCGCACCGTGGAACGCTCCTTCGGCGTCACGAACCGCGACGAACTGCTCGCGCGTGCGTACGGTGCGCGGGCCGAGACGGCCGACGTTCCTGCGATTGCCGCCCTGGCGGAAGGCGTGGTCGCGTGTGCCGATTCCGGCGTCCTTTGCGCCGAACGCATCGTTCGCGACGCCGTCGGCGCACTCTGCACGCTCGCAATCGACGCGGCGACGCTCCTCGAGATCCGTGCGCCGTCCATCGCGCTTGCAGGTGGTTTGTTCCACGACGGTGCCGGCGTCGCGCGGCGGATGCGCGCGCAGCTTCCGTCCGTGCTGCCCGGCTGCTCGATCGCGCCGCGCGTCGCGCCGGAAATGGCCGCGCTGCAGTTCGCACGCGCCGCGCAGCCGGCGCACGCCGCGCTCGTGCGCGACGATAGCGCCACCGAGGTCGCGATCACGGAACGAGCGAACCCCGCAACGCGCGGGCTCGACACGCTCGAGACGCGAGCGCTCGTCGCGACGCTGCTGCGCGAAAATGCGGCGGCGCTCGCCGCCGTCGAGCGCTGCGCCGATGACGTGGCAACCGCCGTCGACGGGATCGTTGCACGCATCGAGGCGGGTGGTCGCCTGCACTATGTCGGGGCCGGCACGAGCGGCCGGCTCGGCGTGCTCGACGCCGCGGAGTGTCCGCCGACGTTCGGCGTCCGCGCGGATCTCGTCGTCGCCCACATCGCCGGCGGCGAGCCGGCGCTGCGGCGTGCGGTCGAAGGCGCCGAAGACGATGCGCTCGCGGGCGAACGTGAGGCGCAAACGATCGACGGGCGCGACGCGGTCGTGGCGATCTCCGCGAGCGGGTCCGCGCCATTCGTGGTTGCCGCCGCGACGTCCGCACGCTCGCGCGGCGCGCTGACGGTCGCCCTCACGAGCGTACGCGGCGCCGCGCTGGAGCGCGCGTGCGAACT
>Ga0302326_10029614_pt1 | contig 10981 bp, 11 predicted proteins | sample Palsa_T0_3_FD_202264 | JGI IMG/M metagenome (GOLD analysis project Ga0302326, IMG submission 202264) | Peat permafrost microbial communities from Stordalen Mire near Abisko, Sweden - Palsa_T0_3 | ecosystem: Environmental > Terrestrial > Soil > Palsa > Peat permafrost | place: Sweden: Abisko...
GCCCTGCGCATAATTGTGGTCGAAGGATGTATCTCCCAGAGCATAGAAGCGCGGCGCGAAGTATTGGTCGCGCTCGGCGTCGGCATGGAAGATGCTGCTCAGCGTGACGACGTTGGGCGTGGCTGGTGTGATCTGAGGGATGGCGCCGGGTGAGGTGTTCTTGCCGTAGGTTTCCACGATGTTGATGGATGTGCGGGTGCGTGGAGGCAGCCAGCCGACAGTGGGCATAGCGCGGACCAGATTTGCCCCTGCGGTGAATGTGTTCGCACTGGTTGTAGACCGCACCAGCGTTGCGCCGCCGGTGACAACGCCGTTCCAACCCTCGCTGAAGTTGTGATGGCCGTCGACTTCCTTGTCGAACTCAGCACGAGGGACGATGACGTTGACCTCGGCGGCGGGGATGGTGGCAGATTCAGGAGCGGCGTCCGAGTTGGTGGCAGCACCGTCACGCGCGACATGAACGTCTCCGGCGGCGATGCTGAGCGTGCCCTCGGGTGCGGGTGTGTGCTTGTTGACGGACACACCTTTCTTGAGCACGACAAACTGCGCGGGTTTCTCGCCAGCTCGCAGCTCTTTGATTTTGGCGAAGGGGATGGAGAGAGCTCCGGCCATATCGGACTGGAAGTTGAGATTGCCGCCTGCGGCGCTGACTACGTGGCCGGTAAGTTGGTCTCCATTGGTGAAGATCAGCACATCGGGTGCGGGCTTGCCGGGAGCGGGAGTCTGAGCAGCAGCAAAGGCCGAAAGTGTGGCGAAGGTCAAGAGAGAGATAAAAATAATCTGTTTCTTTCTCAATGCAAAAATCTCCCGTAAATGGAAGCTTCCAGACCTTTAAAGGTAACCGGAGAGCAAGGCATTCGGGGGAAGATTTGGCCGCGCGGTGCCAGTGTTGGCAACGGGGTTGCGGCATCACAACCGAGCAGCTAGGCTGGAAGCATGTATGAAGATTTTGTAGCTGCCGACCGCTGGACCGGAGAGCCACAGCACTGCGTGTGGAAGGGCACAGTGGTTGCCATCGCTACGCGCCACGCCGACGCCACGGACATCCGTTTTGGGGTGAACGGCAAGCCGGTGTGGATTGCCATGCCCAATACCGCATGGATCGAGCAGAAGAAGAAGAACGGTAAGGTCATTACCGATTACCTGGCAGCGCAGGCAGCGGGGCGATACCTGAAGCAGTCCATTGAGAATGGGTATGACAACGGCCGCGAGATGTACACCATGAGCGTGGCGGAGGTACTGGAACATGTGGCCGCCGTGGTGAAAGAGGGCGGCCACACGGCCAACTTGCCCAGCCTGCCGGTGATTAACTCTGACGCGCATCCCGCCGAGCTCGACTTCAAGCTGCCGGGCGAGCCGCACACGGTTGCAGAAGAAATCTAAAAGCGCGAGGTCGCGTGGATTTCGTACACTGGCCTGCGATGACCACAACACTTTCAACACGACGACAATTTCTAGCGGCTTGTGCGGCGCTTCCGTTTGCCTGGCGCGCAATGGCGCAGGGACAAACTGCTGCGCGTTGGGTTTTTCTGGGCACTGACAATGGAAAAGGCATTTATCGCGCGCGCTGGAATGCGGCAACCGGCGAGCTGGGCGCATGCGAGCTAGCTGCGGAGACCGAACGGCCGGATTTCTTCGCGCTGCATCCCAGGCTGCCGGTGTTGTATGCGGTGAATGCGGTCGGCGCTGGCAAGGGTGCAGTTTCCAGCTTTCGCGTAGACGTGCCGAGCGGTACGCTGAAGCTGATCAATCGCGTAAGCTCGCACGGCGATGGGCCATGTGCGGTGAGCGTCGATCGCAGCGGAAAATCAGCATTTGTTGCGAACTATACCGGCGGAAGCATGGCCGCCTACTGGGTGGGAGCTACTGGTGCTCTGACCGACGCAGCAACATTTGATTGTCGCGGAAATGCATTGTGCGGATCGCTGGGACCGGTGAAAGACCGTCAGGATGCCGCTCATCTGCACTGTGTCACAATTTCTCCGCACAATGATTTTGTGCTGGTGTGCAACCTGGGAGAAGACGCGATCGAAGTCTTTCAAATCACAGGTAGCGCTCATCCCAAAAGCGAGCCACTGCGATTTGCGGCGCGCGCCGGCTCTGGACCTCGTCATGTGGCCTTCCACCCCAATGGCAAGTGGCTCTATTGCATTCACGAGCTGGACTGCACTGTTGATTTGTTCGACTGGAGTGAGACAGGCGGAACGCCGATGATGAAGCTGCGCGAGGATTCGGTGATGTCGACGCTGGTGAAGGGCACACCGTTGACCGGCAACACAGCATGCGAAATTTTGGCGAGCGATGATGGCCGACTCGTTTATACCTGCACGCGCGGCGTGGATGAGATTGTGGTCTATCGCGTGGATGCAGCGACGGGCCTGCTGAGCGAGCACCAGCGCGTGAGCAGCGGCGGAAAAATCCCGCGCTATATGACACTCGATCCCTCGCGTAAATGGCTGGTGTGCTGCAACCAGGGCGCGGCAATGCCCAATCCCGTGGGTAACATCACCGTGTTCGCGCACGACGCAACAATCGGAAAACTGAGCGAGACGCCGAAGATCTACGCGGCGGAGACGCCGATGTTCGCCGCTTTTGTCTAGTTATTTTTGTCATATGTTTTTGATTACTTAGATGCTGGAACCGGACCTGTGCTCACCCGTATTATCGCCATAAGGAGTCCTACACTCATGTTCCGCATCGTTCAGCGACATCTCGGTTTGCTCGCGGCACTTTTCGTCGTGGCTTTCACCCCCAGCCTGCACGCGCAGGGAACCCCCATTGTTGAAGAGCCGAACTACAAACCTACGCTCACCTTCGATATTATTTCCATCCGCCAGGCGCCGCCGCCGGATGCCAATTTTCACGTCAGCGTCTCCAGCCCGCCACACTCCAGCCGCTTCGAGGCAACGAACCTTCCTCTCAAGGCGCTTCTTCAAGTCGCTTACGGCTTCGACGCCCCGATCAGTGGCGCACCGGAGTGGCTGAACAACACGTTCTGGAATGTCCAGTGCCGCTCCGATGAAGCTGCCGACGCCAGGCTCGCCAAGATCACCGACAACGAGGTGCGGCTGGAAAAGAGGAATGCAATCCGCGTGCTGCTGGCCGAACGCATGGGTTTGAAGACGCATCTTGAAACGCGCAACAGTGCAATCTTGAACCTGGTTGTGGGTAAAAGCGGCGTCAAGATGCAGCTTGCCCCCGCGTCCCCGCTGCCTGCCAACGGAGAGGCTCCGCCGCCGCGACCAGCGAACTTCCAGGCCCATGCATCGCAGCATGGCCTCGAATTCATCGCCACGGACGCGTCCATGGCGGCCCTCACGGGCACACTGAGTTCGATGATCCAGGCGCCTGTCCTCGACAAGACCGGGCTCAGTGGGACCTACAATTTCACGCTGCAGTTCGGCCAGGACTGGTCCGCGAACGATCCCGATACGTGGCCCTCAATTTTCACCGCCGTGCAAGAGCAGCTTGGGCTCAAGCTCGACGCGGTGCATGAATCTGTGCCCAACCTTGTGATCGACAACATTACCAAGCCGACCGAAAACTAGCAAAGCTATGTTTCAGCGCAAAGTTCGCATCGATTGTATTTCCGCAGATGGCGGAGCTGTGCCCTGCCCGATGGCATGGATCGACAACTTCGCCATGCGCAACTTCACCAACGATGCCATCTTCGATGACACGCTGCCGGTAGGTGACGGTCTGCTGGAGATTGGCAATCGCGTTCCAGTCGAGCGGCTGGAGCTCGCCATGGCAGAGTGGTTCCACAAAAAGGGATATATGAAGACGGGTGAGCGCGTGCGGGTTATAGAGATCGAACGCGCAATCAGCTCTTGAGCGGCTTAATTTAAAGCTCATTGCTTGAGAGACTCATTATCCAATACAAAGCGGTATTTCACATCGCCTTTGACCACGCGGTCATAAGCCTCGGCAAGCTTGTCGTAGCCGATGAGCTCGATTTCCGAAACAATGTTTTTCTCCGCACAGTAATCCAGCATCTCCTGCGTCTGGGCCATGCCGCCGATCATGGATCCGGAGAATGAACGCCGGTTGGTGACGATGTTGAATGGGGAAATGCTGACGGGCTGATCGGGCAGGCCGACCAGGCACAAAGTGCCGTCGAGCCGAAGCAGCTTGAGATATTCGTTAACATCATGCGGTGCGGAGACGCAATCGATAATCAGGTCGAATGTGCTCGTATGCTTGGCCATCTGCGCGGCATCCTTGCTGATGACAACTTCGTCGGCACCGAGCTTGAGGGCATCATTGATCTTGCTTTCGGATGTAGTGAACTGGACCACATAGGCTTCAAACGCGTGAGCAAATTTCAGGGCCATATGGCCGAGGCCGCCCAGACCGACGACGCCGATTTTTTTGTTGGGACCGGCCTTCCAGTGGCGCAGCGGAGCATAGGTCGTAATGCCGGCGCACAGCAGCGGAGCGACGGCAGCGAGGTCGAGTTTGGGCGAAACGGAATGCACGTAGTGTTCGGGTGCGATGATGTTGTCCGCATAGCCGCCGTAGGTGATGTTGCCGTCGTAGTCCCGCGCGTTGTAGGTACCGACCATCCCCTTGGTGCAGTAAGACTCTTCGCCGGCGAGGCAGTTCTCGCACTGCATACACGTCTGCACGGTGACGCCGACACCGGCGAGATCGCCAACATTGAACCGCTCCACCTTGTCACCGACCGCAATGACGCGGCCAACAATCTCGTGCCCCGGGACCATGGGATAGATGCTGGTTCCTCCCCACTCATCGCGCACCTGGTGGATGTCGGAATGGCAGATGCCGCAGAAGTCGATGGCGACGACGACATCCTCAGGGCGCGGCTCGCGGCGATCGAAGTGGAAGGGCACTAGGGGCGAGGATTTATCAGATGCGGCATAGCCGAAAGACTTCATGCGGGGGGTCTCCTATGCGGATTGGATGCTTTATTCGTTGTAGTGAATCAGGCTGAACACATCCATGCCTGGAAATTTGTCGCGGCCTTTGAGGAAGTCGAGCTCAATGGCCACGGTGATGCCGACGATCTCGCCGCCGAGTTGCTTGACCAGGCTCGTCGTCGCCAGCATCGTGCCGCCGGTAGCCAGCAGGTCGTCCACGATGATGACGCGCTGGCCGGGCTGGATGGCATCCTTGTGAATTTCGAGCGAGTCAGACCCGTACTCCAGGTCGTAGCGAACCTTCAGCGTTTCCGCGGGCAGCTTGCCGGGCTTGCGCACGGGCACGAACCCGGCGTTCAGGCGATAAGCGAGCGCAGGACCGAAGATGAAGCCGCGCGCCTCGATGCCGAGCACAAGGTCAATCTTCTTGTCGATATAGTAAGACGCGAAGGCATCAATGAGCTGCGCGAAGCCGGCCTTATCCTTGAGCACGGTGGTGATGTCGTAGAAGAGGATGCCCAGCTTGGGAAAATCAGGCACAGCGCGGATGAGGCGCTTGAGAGGTTCGCAGTTGATGGGCTCGTGGGGTTGCGACATGCTTTTGAAAAACTCCTTGGAAAACTTGATTGGAACTACCAGGCGCCCTGGATTTGAAATACTTCAAGATTCTCGGCTTCGGATCCGACCAGCTCGTGCTCAATGACGGCATCGACGCGGCTACCGCGCGAGCCTTTGTACAGCTCCGAGCGCAGCGCGGAGAGCTGATCGGTATCCCCTGCAGCGAGAACTTCCACTTCGCCGGCATCGTTATTGCGCACCCAGCCGCGCAGGCCGAGCTCGGCGGCCTCCCGATGCACGAACCAGCGAAAGCCGACGCCCTGCACGCGGCCGCGGATGATGAAGTGAAGAACCATCGGACGAGTCCAGTGTCGCAGAGTGAGAGACGTGCGGCAAGGAGCGGCTACTTCTCGCTAAGAACGGCCACACCGTATTGCGGAAGCGTGATAGTAGAGGCCGTTGTGCCGGTAAGAATCTCATGCATCGGCGAAGCAAGATGGATGGTCTGCGATGCAGCGTTGTAGTTGGTAAGGATGAGGAATTTCTTGCCATCTCCGCTGCGAATGGCGATGTCGACACCATCTGGAACTTTGGGCAGATTGGGCGTTATGCCGGCTTCAGCAAGCATCCACTTGGCGGCGTTGATTGCGATGCCATCCTCAAGCGCCATGCCGAGATAGGTAATGCTTCCCTGCCCAACTTTGCGCGTGACGGCAGCAGGTTGACCGTCGAGCCAGCCGTTGGATTTGCCATAGGTCATCAGCGTTTTGGTTTCGGACGACTGCACTGCAATCTGTTCGGCCCAGATTTTGGTTTCGCCCGCGCCCCACGCGCCACTCACAGGCACGGTTGTGTCGAGTGCATACCACTGGGCTACATTCGCGCCGAGCAGATCGGCGAGTGGGCCGGGCTGGCGCTGGGTGAAGAGCGTGTTGTCTTCATCCTTCAGCGCGCTGCGCTGCCCGAGCACGAGATGGCCGCCGCCACGCACATAAGCTTCAAGATTGGCGACGGCCGCGGGCGTGAGCAGATTGAGCGCGGGCGCGACGACGAGTTTGTAGCGCGAGAGCGGCGCGGTGTCGGAGACAATATCGACAGATCCTGCGAGCGCATGCAATGGCCGGTAGAAGCTGAGGAGAGACTGGATGGGATCGAAGGCGCGGTTGTGCTTCTGCCAGTCGATTGCCCAGCGGCTCTCGTAGTCCTGCAAGATGGCGACGTCGGATTCGACGGTAGTTCCGGCAAGAGCTGGGCCGGCCTTTTCAAAATCCGCGCCGAGCTGTTGAATTTCGGAATAGAGCGGCACGGGCTTGTCATCCGCGCCCACCAGCGTGCCATGCATTTGTTCCTGGCCGTTGAGCGCCGAGCGCCACTGCCAGTACTCGACGGCCTCCGAGCCGTGACCGATAGCGTTCCATGCCATGGCGCGGACTTCACCTTTGTTGAGCGCGTTGTTGTCCGGCGACCAGTTCACGAAGCCGGGCTGCGTTTCCATGACCCAGAAATTTTTGCGCAGGAAGCCGCGAGTGAGATCGTGGCGCGCGCCGTTTTCGGCAGGGTCCATCTGGCCGGTGCCGATGTAGTCGTCCCAGCTGGCGAAGTCGAGGTCGCTCGAAACGATGTAATGGTCGTAGGCGTTGAACCAGCCCATCATGTTGGTGGTGATTCGCTGGCGCGGCTCGGCATGAGCGCGAATGGCGTCCAGCTGGTTGCGCTGATAGCTGCGCCAGGTATCGGTGACGAACTCGCGCCAGTTGAGCAGCAGGCCGGGATTGCCGTAGGTGGACTGTATGGGAATCTGGTCCCAGCTCTGGTAGGTCTCGCTCCAGTAGGCGGTGGTCCAGCGCTTGTTGAGGTTGGCGAGCGTTTTGTATTTGGCCTTGAGCCAGTTTTGAAACCGCCCGCGGTCGATGTCGCTGTAACTCTCGTTGGCGTATTCGTTGTCAATCTGCCAGCCGATGACGTTGGGATCGTGGCCGAAGCGCTCCGCCATTTTGGTCGCGATGATGCGTGCCAGCTCACGATATTTTGGATCGGACCAGTCAAACTGCTGGCGGTTGCCATGGCCGTCCTTGCGGCCATTGGATTCAGTGCGCAGGGTCTCAGGATATTTCTGCGTGAGCCACGCGGGCGGCGCGGCGCAGGGGGTTCCGAGAACGACGGCGATGTGATGACGCTCGGCAGCGCGGACGGCATGCTCCAGCCAGTCAAGCTGGAAGTTGCCTTCGCTGGGCTCCATAGTGGACCAGGCGAACTCACCAACACGCGCGAAGTGAATGTGTGCCTGCTCCATCAGCGTGAGGTCAGATTCCCAGGTGGCTTCATCCCACTGCTCGGGATACCACGCCGCACCGAGCAGCAACGGCGGCGTACGAGGCTCCGGCGGCAGCGGAGCCTGGGCGAAGGTCGAGAGCGGGAAGGCGAGGGCGAGAAGTAGTGCGAGAAAACGCATAGGAATCACTCCGGCGGGACAGGAGGATTGTAATCATGCCATGCGCTCGTGCGCATCAATGCGCAAACTCTGCTGAAAAACGAAGGGCGCAGCCGATGGCCGCGCCCTTCGTGCATATTGCGCATGCACAATTTATGCGCGCGACATATACGTTCCTTCAGCCGTATCGATGCGGATCTTCTCGCCTTCATTGATAAATGGCGGCACCTGCACTACCAGGCCCGTTTCCATCTTGGCGGGCTTGGTGACCGAGCTAGCCGTGGCGGACTTGATGCCGGGCTCGGTTTCCATCACGGTCATTTCGACCGACGTGGGCAGTTCGATACCGACAGCCTTGCCATCGTGGAAGCTGACCTCGATGAGGATGTTGGGCGTGAGGTACTCGACAGCGTCGCCGAGGGTGTCGTGCTTGAGCGCAGTCTGCTCGTAGGTGTTCTGATCCATGAAGTAGAAGTCGTCGCCGTCGTTATAGAGGAACTCCATCTTGATGGATTCAACGTGGACGCGTTCGATGGGGTCAGGCGAGCGGAAGCGCTCGGTATACATGGCGCCGGTGCGGATGTTCTTCAGCTTGGCCTGAATGAAGGCGCGCAAGTTGCCGGGTGTGCGGTGCTCAATGGCGAAGACGAGGTGCAGGTCGTCCTTGAACTTGATGACCATGCCGGGGCGCATCTGCGTGGCGGGAATCGCCATAAGGGGAAACTCCTAAACTGGTGGTGGATTGGCGGGCACCGAAGCGAAAGGCCCAACCTGTTCATTGTATCGCGGGAGCGCAGAGGCCATGAAACCCGAGTGGCAAAGGCCGAAAGCAGGGGCTACTTCTTCTGCTCTTTTTTCTCTTGCTTTTCGTGCGGGTGGAAGAGCTTATGGAAGAAATGGCTGAAGGCCCCGGCGATATCGTGCGCGCCGGGCGGTATGGCCGGTGGTGCTGTGGAGACAGGCTGCACGGGCGCAGGTGCAGGTGGTATTGGCGCGGGGTTGGGTGCACCGGTGTCTCCGTGGGTGAAGGTGGAGGTGACTTGCGCTGACGTTTGGCCGGGAGGCGCGACGTTGTTGGGAACGGGCGCGGGTGCGAGGCCGGCGCTGACGGCGGCAGGAAACGGATGCTCGGCCTCAGCGCGGGTGGCTGGCGTGGCATCAGTGGTGAGGACTGGCGCAGTCGGTGGAGCGGGGCATCCACAGGAACTGCGCTCGTTGTCGACAACTTCCTTCAAACTGCCGTGCTCAAACAAAAGGTGCTGGCCGGGGATGACGCGGTAGGTCGCCGATGAAAACGGATCGCTGAGGATGAGCACAGGCGCATGGGCTCCGGCGTTGTCGACACAGGTGTCTCCGTTAGCTGTAACGCGCAGGCGCAGGTTGAATTCGCCGGGCGACTCCAGAGTGAAGCGGATGTCCGGCGTGAGGATGACGTCCTGCGGCTGCGAAAGCGAATGAATTTCAATGGCTCCGCGGTCGAGGCCGAAGAGCAGCGATGCGCCTGCGCCGGAGTGCAGCAGATGGAACTGGCTAGTGGAGCAGACTAGCGCTTGGCCGCCGCGAGCCAAGTCGATGGCCGCGGTGTGATCGTTGGCGGTGATAGAAGCGTTGGTGAGCAGGCGGGCGCGTTCACCCTGCACCTCAAGGCCGCCGGTGACGACGGCATCATGCGTGGCGACGGTACCCATGGGCTGCTGGCTGATAGCCGGCAGAGTTGCAAATGCGAAGGTGAGGGCGAGGAATCGCATATAAATCGTTTAGAAAATTGCCTTGTTTCTTTGCCCTAAAAATCTTGCGCGAGAAAATTCTCGATGAGCTGCTTGCCGTGGTTGGTGAGCACGGATTCGGGGTGGAACTGTACACCTTCAATCGGCAGCGTCTTGTGGCGCAGACCCATGATGGTGCTCTCGCCGGCAACGCGCGCGGAGACTTCAAGCGTATCCGGCACGGAATCCTCACGCACAATCAGCGAGTGGTAGCGCGTGCAGGTCATAGGGCTAGGAAGATCTTTGAAGACGCTGCGGCCGTCATGCGTAATGTTGCTGGTCTTGCCGTGCATGAGCTGCGGTGCGCGGATGACCTCGCCACCAAAGGCTGCTCCAATGGCCTGATGCCCAAGACAGACGCCGAGAACAGGAATTTGCCGCGCATCCGGCAGCGCTGCCAGATGTTTGATCAGCGGAATGAGGATGCCGGCTTCCTGCGGCGTGCACGGGCCGGGTGAGAGCACAATGCGGCTTGGCTTCATCGCGACGATTTCTTGCGGCGTGAGTTCGTCGTTGCGACGCACGACCACATCTTCGCCAAACTCGCCGATGTACTGCACGAGGTTGTAAGTGAAGCTATCGTAATTGTCGAGGACGAAGACCATATTGTTAGGATAGCGCGCTAGACATTGCGCGCGCGCTCAATGGCCCGCACGACCGCGGCAGCTTTATTTCTGCACTCTTCATGCTCTTTTTGCGGAACGGAGTCGGCGACGATGCCTGCGCCAGCTTGAATATGCCCTTTTGCACCATCCATAAACAGCGTACGAATTGCGATGCAGCTGTCTAAATTTCCCGAGAAGTCCGCGTAGAAGATCGCGCCGCCGTAAACGCCTCGGCGAGCGGGTTCGAGTTCTTCGATGATCTCCATGGCGCGGATCTTGGGCGCGCCCGAGAGCGTGCCCGCGGGGAAGCAGGCGCGGAAGGCATCAATTGGCGCGAGGCCGGAACGCAGGTGGCCTTCAATCGCGCTGACCAAGTGCATCACGTGCGAGTACCGCTCGATGAACATGAGGTCTTTGACCTTCACCGACCCGAATTCTGAGACGCGCCCGACATCGTTGCGGCCGAGGTCGACCAGCATCACGTGCTCGGCAACTTCTTTGGCGTCGGCGCGCAGGCTGGCTTCGAGTGCGCGGTCGGCAAACTCATCGGCCCCGCGTGGACGCGTGCCGGCGATGGGGCGGTACTCCACGCGGCCCTGACTCACGCGGACAAGCATCTCGGGCGAGCTGCCGACGATGTGGCACTGGCGCTTCTTCTCCAAGCCGAAGCGCAGGAAGTACATATACGGCGATGGATTGACGATGCGCAGCGAGCGATAGATGTCGAAGGCTTCGACTGCG
>Ga0302326_10029615_pt1 | contig 10980 bp, 11 predicted proteins | sample Palsa_T0_3_FD_202264 | JGI IMG/M metagenome (GOLD analysis project Ga0302326, IMG submission 202264) | Peat permafrost microbial communities from Stordalen Mire near Abisko, Sweden - Palsa_T0_3 | ecosystem: Environmental > Terrestrial > Soil > Palsa > Peat permafrost | place: Sweden: Abisko...
GCTTTGAGCCCGTTGAGATAGCCGCGGAGTTGATTCATGCAGTTCTCTTCCGCGAAAGCTATTTCGATCGCCGTCCGGCTATCCGTCGCTTCGGGAGACCGGCGCACCGGCGCGCTCGAGCAGCTCGCGATGAACAACGCGAGCCCGAACGCCATCAGGGCCGAACGCGAACGCATCACGCCGGCTGCAACTCCCGCTCGAAGCACAGCGCGAACTCGCTTTCGAGCGCGCCGAGGAGTGCATCACAGCCGTCGTTCCACGAAACCTCGCGGCCCAGTTCCTGCGAAATCGAGGTGATGCCGAATTGCGGTGTGCCGCAGGGCGAGATGAAGCGGTCGTAGTCGAGCCGGCCTGCGACATTGAGCGCGATTCCGTGCATCGACGTCATCGCTTTGACGGCTAAGCCGATCGCGCAGATCGCGTTTCCGCCGACGTAGACGCCGCGGTGCTCGGGGCGCGGATGCGCGTCGATTCCGAAAGTCCCCAGCGCCGCGACGGCGCTGCGTTCGAGCGCGGATACGAGCGGCACGACCTCGCGGAAACGCTCGAGTTTCACGATCGGATAGACGACGACTTGGCCCGGGCCGTGAAAGGTCGCGTCGCCGCCCCGCTCGACCGGAACGACGTCGATGCCGCGCGCGGCGAGCGCCTCCGCCACAACGAGCAGGCTTGAGGCCTTTGCGTTACGTCCGAGCGTAATGATGGGTTCGTGTTCGACGACGAGCCACGTTGCCGGTGCTTTTTCGGCGGCTACCTCCGCGTGCAGCTCGCGCATGAATGCGAGCGTCTCGCGATACGGCCGCCGGCCGAGCGCGAGAAGCCGGGTCATGTAGCCGCGCCCACCGCTGCCGGCGCCTTCGGCTTGGGGTTGACGATGTGAATCGCTTTGCCGTGGGCGGCCTCGGCGGCATCCATGATCGACTCGGTCAAGGTGGGATGGGGGTGGATCGAAAGACCGATGTCTTCAAGCGTCGCGCCCATCTCGAGCGCGATGACGCCCTCACCGATCAGCGATTCGGCTTGCGGAGCGATGATGTGCATGCCGAGTAGTGCATCGGTTTTCGCATCGCCGACGAGTTTGATCATGCCGTCGGATTCGTTCATCGTACGCGCACGGCCGCTGGCGAGCAGCGGGAATTTGCCGATGCGCAGTTCGTAGCCCGCGGCTTTGGCTTCTTCCTCGGAGAGTCCGACGGTCGCGACTTCGGGATCGGTGTACACGCAATTGGGAACGGCGATCGGATCGTAGGCCGACGCCTTGTCTCCGGCGATCACTTCCGCCGCGACCACGCCTTCCTTCATCGCTTTGTGCGCGAGCATCGGAGCGCCGGTGACGTCACCGATCGCGTAGATGCCGTCGACCTTCGTGCGGCGCTGCGCGTCGACTGCGAGGAAACCGCGCTCGTCCGTCGCGAGGCCCGCGGCCGCAAGGTTCAGGCCGTCCGTAACCGGACGGCGACCGACGGCGACCAGCGCCATTTCGAACTCGCGCGTCTCGTCCTTGCCGTTCGTGAATTCGCCGTTGAGCGTGGCTTTGACGCCGTTGCCGGTCTTCTCGAGCGCGACCACTTTGGTAGCGAGCGCGATCTCAACGCCCTGCTTCTTGAGGATGCGCCCCATCGTCTTGGAGATCTCGAGATCCGTGCCGGTCAACAGCTGCGGCATCATTTCGACGACGAGCACCTTCGCGCCCAAGCGCGTGTAGACGGTCGCAAACTCGAGTCCGATCACGCCGCCGCCGATGACGAGCATGCTCGCGGGAATCTTGCCTAGGCGTACGGCGTCGTCCGAGTTGATGATCGTCTCTTGGTCGCGGGGCCACGCCTTGACGTCGACCGGTGCGCTGCCGGTCGCGATGACGACGGCATCTTTCGCTTCATACGTGTCGGTCGTGCCGTCGCGCTTCTTCAAGCTGACGGTCTTCGGCCCGGCGAACGACGCCTCGCCGTATGCGAAGGTCACGCCGTTCGCTTTGAACAGCTGGTTGACGCCGCCGACGTTGGCCTTGACAACCGAATCGGTGAATTTGGCAACGCCTTCGCGATCGACTTCGGGTGCCGCGACCTTCAGGCCGATCTTTTCGGCCTCACGGATGTGGCGCGCGACCTCGCCGACGTGCAGCAGCGCCTTGGTCGGAATGCAGCCCCAATTTAGGCACACCCCGCCAACCTCGTCGCGATCGAAGCAAACGACGTTCTTCCCGAGTTGGCCCAAGCGTATCGCGGCATGGTATCCACCAGGGCCGGCTCCAATAACGATCGCGTCGACTTGCGTGCTTGCCAAAATCTCTCTCCTCGGCCCGATAAAGCGTTGCGCCCCGGCTTCTCCGCTCGGGAACAACGGGCCCGTCCTCATGACCCGTTGGCGGGGCAGTAGGTTTTCATCCGCGCCGCGGGCCAGTCGCCGCTGGCCGCCGCGTCCGAGGGAACGCGAGGCCCTCCGCAGGGCGGCACCTCCCGCGTTCCCTCGGACGCTTGTTGGTGCCGGACGGGCCTGGCGCGGCGCGCTTGGAGAGGCCATCCAATGCGGTGGCGAAGGGGCATCCAATGCGCGATCTTGGGTGGCCTTCTGGAATGCCTACGATCGACCGGGACAGCATCGTTCCGATCTATCAGCAGATCTACGAGGAGCTGCGCGAGGCGATCCTGACGGGGACGCTGCCTGAGTCGGCGCGGCTGCCGCCCGAGCGTACGCTGGCGGAGAAGCTCAACGTTAATCGCAGTACGGTTGTCCACGCGTACCGGGAGCTGGTGGTCGACGGGCTCATCGAGCAGCGGGTGGGGTCGGGGTCGCGGGTGGCTCGGTCGGCGGGGCAGCCGGTGCGGTCGCCGGATGTTCCGTGGTGGATCACGTTGCCGCCGTGGCGGGTTGGGTCGTTTCCGCAGGTGCTTGGGGAGCTAGCGGCTACCGAGCATGGGGAGCGCATTTCGTTTGTGCCGGGGGTGCCGCCGGTTGAGCCTTCGCCGCTTGGAGAGCTGGCGAAGTCGTTTGCGCGGGCTGCGGGCGATCCCGACTACGTGCTGTCATACGGGAATTCCGAAGGGCATGCGCCGCTGCGCGAGGCGATTGCGGAGCGGATGCGGGCGCGGGGGTGCAGCGTCGAGGCGCGTGAGGTGCTGATGCTGACGGGGTCGACGCAAGGGATCACGCTCGTGGCGCAGTCGCTGGCGGAGCCGGGGGACGAGATCATCGTTGAGGCGCCGACCTATCCTGGGGCGTTGCAGATCTTTCAGATCGCGGGGTTGCGGGCGATTCCGGTTGCGGTGGATGCGGACGGGATGCGCGTCGATCACGTTGAGGCGATTCTGCGGACGCGGCGGCCGCGGTTCATTTACACGCAGCCTTCGCTGCACAATCCTACCGGCGTGACGATGAACGCGGATCGGCGCGAGCGGTTGGTGACGCTCGCGGAGCGTGCCCGCGTTCCGATCGTTGAGGACGATCCGTATGGGGCGCTCGCGCAACCGGCGATGCCGCCGCTCGTCGCGCGTTCGCCGAACTACGTGATCTACTTGAGCACGTTCTCGAAGACGATCGCGCCGTCACTGCGGCTCGGGTGGCTCACGGCGCCCCGAACCATCTATGAACGGCTGCTGATGCGCAAACAGTCGTACGACATGGCGTCGAGCCTTTACGTGCAGGCGGCGGTGTACGATTATCTCGCCCGCGCGTACGATGCGCACGTCGTGCGGCTCCGAGAGGAGCTGACTACGCGCCGCAAGATCGCACGCGAAGCGATCGCCACGCATTGGCCCAAGTCGATGCGCCTCGCGGGCGGCGGCGGTGGGTTCTATCTTTGGGCCACGGCACCTCGGGAGATGCGTGCACGGGCGCTACTCGATGCGGCGGAACGCAACGGTGCGACGTTCTTGTTCGGCGAGGCATTCTATGCGGCGTCGGGTGGCGATCACAATTTCCGGCTCGCGATTACGCCTGTGACCAGAGACGCGCTCGTGCTCGGCATCCGGCGAATCGGCGAAGCGATCGCGACGCTCCAATCGAAGTGACGTTTAGCGCGTCGTTGCTGCGCTGGTATGAGCGGCACGGCCGGCATGGGTTACCTTGGCGGACGGAGCGTAGCCCGTATCGCACGGTCGTCAGCGAGTTCATGCTGCAGCAGACGCAGGTGGATCGCGTGGTTCCAATCTTCGAGCGTTTCGTCGCGCAGTGGGCGTCGTTCGAGCAGCTCGCAGCTGCCTCGCAAGCGGACGTAATTCGGGCCTGGAAGGGCTTGGGCTATAACTCGCGAGCGCTGCGCCTTCACGGGCTCGCGCGCGTCGTCTGCGAGCACTACGGTGGGGCGCTGCCTGGCGACGAGGTCACACTTCGAGAACTACCCGGCGTCGGGCCGTACACTGCTGCGGCGATCGCGGCGTTCGCCTTCGACGCCGATACCGTGGCGGTCGATACCAATATCGCGCGCATCGCTCATCGCGTGCGGCTGGGCGTCGAGTGGCCGGCGAAAGCCACGCCGGGAGAGCTCCACGGGCTCGCGCGCGAGTTCTTGCAGCCAGGTTCGGGGCACGCGCTCAATTCCGCGCTGATGGACCTTGGAGCAACGATTTGCACGGCTCGTGCTCCGAAGTGTCTGTTGTGCCCCGTGCGGAGCGGCTGTGCCGCGGCGCCGATCGACGCGGCCGAGCTTGCGGCGCGGGGCAAGGAGCACGCGCGGCCGGGATCGCCGCAAACGCGCTTGAGATTCGAGCAAACTACTCGATACGTGCGCGGGCGGGTGGTCGACCGTTTGCGCGAGCTGCCCACCGGGCAACGCATTTCGCTGCTGGATCTGCATGCGGAACTCGCGCCGGTGCTCGGCCACCATGACGCGGACGCGTTTGCGGCAATCGTTGCCGCGCTTGCGCGGGAGCGTATCGTGGACGACCAGGGCGGCCGGCTGGGTCTGGCCGGTTAGCTTGGCCGCGCCTCAAAACGGGCTGCCCAAAAAGGGTTCTGCGCCTTCGCGATGCTAGGTGCGAATCAAGGCGTCCGAGCTTCCGGCCGCCGTAGTTGCGTCGTTACCCGGAACTCCCGACCACTTAGGAGATTTAATGGCTACTCAGCCCACTACGGATGCACCCTTCGGACTCCAGCCCAATGTGGCCGCGGGCCTCGCTTGGGTTTTCGGCCTCATCGGCGGCCTCATTATGTTGTTCGGCGGCGGCACGAACCAGTTCGTCAAATGGGCCGCCGCCCAATCGGCCACGCTTTGGGGCGGCTACATCGTGCTGCTCATTTTCTTAAACATCCTGATCGCGTTCGTCCACTTCCTCGCGTTGATTTTGTTGCCGCTCTTCTTGATCTTGAATCTCGTGGCGCTGGTGCTGTGGATCTACACGGCTATCATGGGATTCCAAGGCAAAGACATCCGGCTGCCGCTCATCTCGACGTTTGCGAAGCAGATCTTCGCAGCGCAGCTAGTATAAGCTAACCCGCCCACTCCAAATCGGAGTAGCGTTCTTCCTTCCACGGATCGGCGTCGTTGTGGTAACCGCGGATTTCCCAGAAGCCTTTTGCATCTTGCTCGAGGAATTCGAAGCCGCGTAGCCATTTCGCCGACTTCCAGAAGTAGAGTTTCGGCACGAGCATGCGAACCGGTCCCCCGTGGACCGGTTCGAGTGCCGAACCATCGTACTCGTACGCGACGAGCACTTCGTCGCCGAGCATCGCTTCCAACGGAAGGTTCGTTGTGTAGCCGTTTTCGGCGTGCTGCATGACGAATTTCGCTCGCGCTTTGGGACGCGCGCGTTGCACGAGCGAGCGAAACGGCGTGCCGCGCCACAGCGTGTCTTTTTTCGACCAGCGCGTGACGCAGTGAATGTCGCCGCGCCATTCGGCGCTGGGCAGCGAGCGCAGTTCGTCGAACGAGAGGTCGAATGGATTCTCGACGGCGCCAAAAAACTTCAGCCGCCAGGTCGCAGCATCAAAGCGCGGGACGTCACCCACGTGCAAGACGGGGAAACCTGATGCAAGTGTTTGTCCTGGCGGAATCGAGAGGTCTTTCGGATTGAAAAACGGCATGGCGTGGGCACCTACTTTTCTTTGAAAGTCGAAGGTTTACCCATGCGAATGATGCTGACCGCACAGCTCTCGACGGCTACGGCGAACGCCGCGATGACGGATGGGAGATTCGGCAAGATGCTCGAGACCCTGATGGCGCGCGCTAAGCCCGAAGCGGCGTACTTCACGGCGACCGACGGCGAACGAAGCGCGGTCATCTTTTTCGATCTCGTACAGGCCTCCGATATCCCGTGGATCTGCGAGCCGCTGTTCGCTGCAGCCGACGCCAAGATAGAGCTCAAGCCCGTCATGACGGCAGAAGAGGTCCAGACCGGCCTCGCCAAGGTCGCTGCAGGTTAGTGTAGCCCTGGTCATCCCGTTCCCGGCCAAGAAGGTCACGCGCGCCGTCGCGCAACGTGAGCTCGCGTTGCTCGAGGCTGCATATCCGCAAGCGGTGACTGCGCTCGAATACGAGTCGCCGTTCACCCTTCTGATTGCCGTCATCTTGAGTGCCCAGACGACGGACGTGCGCGTGAATCTCACGACGCCGTTTCTCTTTGCCGCATATCCTACGCCGCAGGCGCTTGGGAACGCACCGATCGAGGATGTCGAGCGCATCATCAAATCCACCGGCTTCTTTCGCATGAAAGCGAAGAATATCGTCGCGGCCGCGCGTGCGCTCTCGGAACACTACGGCGGCGAAGTTCCGAACGACCGCGACAAACTCGAAGCGCTACCCGGCGTCGGCCGTAAGACCGCGAGCGTCGTGCTCAGCGTCGCGTTTGCGGATGCCGCGTTCGCCGTCGATACGCACGTCTTCCGCGTCTCGCATCGCCTCGGTCTTACGCTCGGTAAGACGCCGCGCCAAGTTGAGGACGACGTCGTCAAACTCGTTCCGAAAGAGAAGCTGCGCTTCGCCCATCACTGGCTGATCTTGCACGGCCGCGAAATCTGCAAAGCACCGACCCCGCTATGCGCAAAATGTCCCGTGCAGCAGATCTGCCCTAGCGCCCCGATCGTCGCGAAAGCACTTCGAGCCAAAGCGCGCGCGAAGAAGAAGTAAGCTCGCGCTACAGCTGGATCGGGCCGAGCCCGTCGAGATGAGCGGGCCTCGGTAGCTCCGCGTCTTGTGCCATGCGTTTGAGCAGAACGTTCGGCGTAAGGACGTCGCCGTAACCTGCGTCGGTTGAGAGAATCGAGAGGTTGATCAGACCCGGGGGGTCGGAGGTCGCATCGAACTGGTACTCGCCGTCGAGGTCGAGCCCCCGAACGTGCACGAGCTGTTGCGCTTCGTCGAGGTCGAAGGTGGCGCGCTTGTCTTCGAAGCGCAAGCGGATGCGAAGCGGTTTCTCGAGCCGCACGAACGTCATCGCGTTCTTACCCAGTATCGAATTGAGACGGCGCGCGCCGACGGCGAGCGCCTCCCCGAAGGCCTCGAGCGATGCGGCGGCATCGGCGCCGGGTGGCGCTTTGGCGGCGGGCGTCGCCGAATCGATGGCGCCCACGATGTCCTTACGCGCGCGAATCTTCATCGCCATCGCGACGATGGGATTGGGGTTGAGCGGCTCGTCGCTGTCGGCCATAGCGTTCTGTTTCGTTCGGAATACCTAAGTTTCATGTGAGGAAGGGCTGGCCGGCGGGGCAACCGGAAGCCCCCGGAACATGCCCGAAGCGCCGAATTCTCTTTCGATCAAGACCGACAACCGGGTCGAATCGCTCGCAAGCCGGGGCAAGAATGCTGCCCATATCCCGGACACGCCCGAACGTCAGAAGTTAGAGAAACAGCGCAGCGTCCGTGAGATCGTGTTTGGCGCGCAAGACGGCGTGTTGACGACGCTCGGCATCGTCTCGGGCGTCGGCGGCGCGACCGCAGATCGCGCTACGATACTCATTACCGGTGGCCTCTCGCTCTTGGTCGGTGCGCTGTCGATGGGCGCGGGCGAATTTCTCGGCGCACGCGCCGAACGCGACGTCGTGCAGAACGCGATCGATTTCGAGCAGTGGGAGATGGCCACCATGCCCGAAGCCGAGTTCGCCGAGCAAGTCGCGTACTACCGGATGAAAGGCTTCGCCGACGACGAGGCCGTGATGATCGTCAAGCGGCTGGAAAAGAACCCCGAGATTTGGTTGCACGAAATGGTGCGCGACGAGTTCGGCATCGATCTGCGCGAAGCCGAAAGCGGCGGGTTCCGCAGCACGATCGCGATGGCGGGTTCGTTCGCTGCGGGCGCCGCGCTGCCGGTGCTGCCGTACGCGCTCGGCTTGCAGATGGATGCGGCACGCTGGATCGGCCTTGCGCTGTCGGTCGTTACGTTGTTTGCGATCGGGTTCTTCGCCGGTAAACTCGGCGGCCGCGAACCGGTCCGCAAAGGCTTGGAAATCGTGATCGTCGGCGCGGTGATCTTCGGCGTGTCGTGGGCCGCGGGTCACTTCATCCCCGCACTTTTCGGACACGCGCCCGTCAGCGTAGGCGGCTAACCCCACACTGTCGCACTGAGCCTCGCGGTAATTGTCGACGACAGTGGGGGGCTATCTATGCAGGCGCGACAACTGGGGCGGCGGTTCGCTTCACGAGCGGCGGGCGTTTGTCGAACCAAGGGATCGCGGTTTCGAGTTGTGACGCGAGGCGAATCAGCGTAACTTCGTCCGCAAATTTACCGGTGAACATCATCCCGAGCGGGAGACCGTCGTCGCTCCACGCGAGCGGAAGCGAGATCGAGGGCGCGCCCGTGACGTTCGCGATCGGCGTGCTGTCGACGAACTCGTAGACCTTCAGCGCGGTTTTGTCGAGGCCGCCGCTGCGCACGAACGCTTTCGCAAGAGGCAGCGAAATCATCGCTTGCAACGCGCGCGCTTCGCCGCCCGAGGGCAGCAGCGTCCCAAGTTCGACCGGCGGCTTCGCCAGCGTCGGCGAGAGAAAGATGTCGTACTTGTCCATGAACTGACCGACCAAACGGCCTTGCGCGCGCAAGGTTCGCACGGCGTTGCTCAAATCGACCGCGCTGAGGGCATGGCCGATCTTGGCAAGCCCGCGCGTTGCAAGCTCCAAATCACCGCGGCGTGGCTTACGGCCGAGTTGACTCGTGTAGAATTCGATATCCGCGGCGGTTTCCGCCGTGAGCAACGTGAGCAGGGCGGAAGCGAACGCCGGACCATTCACCGCGGGCTTCGCTTCGACCAGCTCGTGTCCGAGCGACGTCAGCAGCGCGACCGTCGCGTCGAGGGCGCGCACGACCTCGGGCGCGTACGTGGACGCAATGAGCGGGGTCCGCGAGAACGCGATGCGCAGTTTTCGGGGTACAACGCCGACCTCGTCGAGAAACGGTCGCTCCGGCGGCGGCGGGTAGCTTGCGGTGCCCGGATCGGGGCCGGCGGTGACGTCGAGCAAGGCCGCGCTGTCGCGCACGCTGCGCGAGACGACGTGATCGACGACCAAGCCCATCCAGGGCTCGTTCGTATCGGGTCCGAGCGGGTTGCGATTGCGGGTCGGCTTGAGCCCGACCAAACCGCAGCATGCGGCCGGGATACGGATCGATCCGCCGCCGTCACCGGCGCTAGCGAACGGCACGACCCCGGCAGCAACGGCGGCGGCGCTTCCGCCGCTCGATCCGCCCGCGGTGCGCGCGAGGTTCCACGGGTTGCGCGTGGGACCCCAAGCGACGGGCTCGGTCGTCGGCACGAGGCCGAATTCCGGTGCATTCGTCTTGCCGAACATCACGAGGCCGGCGGCCTTCCATCGCACCACGCACTCGGCGTCGTGTTTTGGAACGTAGGACTTCAGAAAATTGCTTCCGTTGCTGACCGGCAAGCCCGCGTAGAGGCTGAGCAGATCTTTCAGCAAGAACGGCACCCCGGCAAACGGTCCGTCGCCTACCCCCCGCGCGATCTGCGCACGCGCCTGAGACTCCATCGACAGGACGACCGCATTGATCTTCGGATTGACCTCAGCCAGCCGGGCGATCGCCGTGTCGAGCAGCTCTTTAGCGCTCACGTCGCCGTTACGCACCAGCTGCGCGAGCCCCAAGCCATCATAACTATCATAATCTGTCAGCAAGCTCATGACGGTTCTTTTGAGATCGCGGCAGCATCGGACCTTTGGGGCCGCGAATGGGGCAGCACAACAAAACGAGCCGATAATGATCTTGTAGTGCGAGAAGCGATGGTGGTTCGGGGGCACGCGGCGCCTGCTCCGGCATTGAAGTGGAGCAAGACTTGGCCGCTGGTCGCCGCGCGGTCGATCGCCCTTTTCGCGGCGTACTACGCAGCCGGCCGCCTCGGCATGGCGCTGCACTTCACCGGCACGAACATCTCGCCCGTATGGCCGCCGTCGGGCATCGCGGTCGGGGCGTTGCTCGTCATCGGAATTCGCTACTGGCCGGTGCTGCTCGGCGCAGCTTTTCTTTCCGAAATCGCGGGCGGCTTGCCGCCTGCGCTAGCCGGCGCTTTGGCGGCCGGCAATACGCTCGAGTACGTGCTTGCGGCCGCATTCTTGAGGCGCGCGCAACTCGATTTGCGTCTGCACTCGGTTCGCGACATCGCGATGCTCGGCGTCGCAGCCGCGTTCGCTCCCATCATTGCGGCTTCCGTCGGAGTCGCCAGCCTCGTCGCGGGCGGTCTCATCCCGGCTTCGGCGGCGCACAAGATTTGGACGATTTACTTGATCGGCGATTGCGTCGGCATCTTGGTGTTCGCCCCGCCGATTCTCGTGTGGCTGCGCGCGCGATGGACCGTCAGCCTCTCGCGTGGAGAGTTCTTCGAAGCGCTCGGACTGGGGGTTTGCGCCGTGGGCGTGACCTCGGTGGTCTTTCTCGGTGGAGTCCCGGCGGCATACCTGATGTTCCCGCTCGCAATTTGGGCGGCGGTCCGTTTCGGTCAACCCGGCACAACGCTCACGGTACTCGTAATCAACGGCATCGCGATTTGGGGGACGGTTCATGGAACCTCGCCGTTCTCGGAGATGATCCGCGTCGATGTGCTCGCGGA
>Ga0302326_10029620_pt1 | contig 10978 bp, 9 predicted proteins | sample Palsa_T0_3_FD_202264 | JGI IMG/M metagenome (GOLD analysis project Ga0302326, IMG submission 202264) | Peat permafrost microbial communities from Stordalen Mire near Abisko, Sweden - Palsa_T0_3 | ecosystem: Environmental > Terrestrial > Soil > Palsa > Peat permafrost | place: Sweden: Abisko...
CGCGCCCGCAGCTGCCGACAACCGGCGCCGCTTTGCTGCCCACGAGCGGCGCCTCGCCGCGCGGGCGGCCGGGCGCGCCGCGCTCGTGCACGAGCGCAAGCGCGCCTTCGACTAAGAATCATGCATCCGGCCACGCGCAAAGCCATCTTCCGGCGCCTGCAGGCGGCAAACCCTCAGCCGACCACGGAGCTGCTGCACAGCACGCCCTTCGAACTCCTGGTCGCGGTGATGCTGTCGGCTCATACCACCGACAAGAGCGTCAACGCTGCGACCCGCGTGCTCTTTCCCGTGGCCAACACGCCGGCGGCCATCGCCGCGCTCGGCGTCGAGGGCGTGAAGCCATACATCAAGACGGTGGGCCTCTACAACACCAAGGCGAAGAATCTCATCGGCCTGGCGCAGCAGATCGTCGCGCAACACCAGGGTGAAGTGCCCGGCACGCGCGACGCGCTGGAAGCACTCCCTGGCGTTGGCCGCAAGACCGCCAGCATCATTCTCAACATGGTGTTCGGCCAGGCGGAGATTGCGGTCGATACGCACATCTTCCGCGTCGCCAACCGCACCGGACTTGCGCCCGGGCGCAATCCGCGCGAGGTCGAGGACGCCTTGAGCGCCACCACCCCGCCGCAATTCCGCAAGGACGCACACCACTGGCTGCTGCTGCACGGCCGCTACGTGTGCACCGCGCGCTCGCCCGCCTGTCCGACCTGCATCATCCGCGACCTGTGCGAGTATCCGCACAAGACTCCGGCGCGCCCGGCCCGCAGCAAGGCTCACCCGATGCGGCCCGCGCCGCGGCGGCGCGCCCGCCGCTAGGGACTACTGTTCGGCGCAGAAAGACGGAGCGACGGTTAGCGATCGATGCGCGCACCACGCGCCACGCCGCCTCTCGAGCCAGCCAGCGTACGCGCATCGAGGCAGCCCTTGAGCGCCACAAGGCGGCTCAACGTAATTTCTCCAACGCGTTGAATACAGAGGAAAGTCAGCGCCTCACATTTCGCCACTTAGGTTCCACAGATTACGTGCTTCCTGCGCAACGATGTCCGGGTATTCCTCCGGGAAAAAAAGCTTCGCATGCTTGATTCGCCGTATGCCAGTGACTCTTGGCAGAACCGCAGCTAGATAGTCCGCGTTCTGTGGGGAGAAGATCGTATCCGCCATGCCCCACACAATACGCGTCGGAACTTCACAACGTCGCAGCAACGGGGTGATTCCGCTGAGCGGATTTGGTGTAAGTGCCAGCGCATAGCGCTGAACCAGCGTCTTACGGCGCTCGGAGGCGATCAGTGGCCGAAGATATTCCTCCAGCGCCACATCGCTCGGGTGTGCGGGATTGCTGTAGCAGATGCCACCCAAGCCAGATAGCGATCGTGCCTGATCCTTGTAGTCTGCCCACGGCACCAGCAGCAGGTTTGCATATACGTCCAACCGTGCCAATTCAATAATCGGCAACACTGCCGGTGGTGGGCTTTGAGTTTCGACGTCGCAGTTCGTGAGCAACAGCGTACGCACTCGCTTCTGGTGGTTTACGAGGAACAGCTGGGCTATCGCGCCTCCGCTGTCGTTCGCCACCAGATCCACTTGATCGATCCCGAGCGCATCAAGGAACGAGACGAGCATCTCCACCTGTGTGCTGGGGCTCACGTCCTGCTCCACTGCTACCTCGCTGTAACCAAGCCCCATGAGGTCGGGCGCAATACAGCGTCGCTGCGGAACTAACTCGTCGATAACTCCACGCCACTGGAATCCGTTGAGAGGAAATCCGTGCAGGAAAAGGACGACCGCTCCTACCCCGCGATCGATATACGCGATGCGACCGAATTTCGTGCTCAGGAACTGACGGTTCTCGTCGAAGATAAACGCAGCATCCCTGTCCGGGTTCACCAACCAGGAGCTACCTGCTCCGCGAGCCGCTGCACTCAGGCCATTGGCCATCAGCGCGCCAATCCCGATCGCCAGAAGCTCTCTGCGTTTCATGTGTCGCACTTATTCTTCGATGTCCTACCGCTCGACACGTCCGCTTCGTTCAACTTTCGCGCACACTCCTCGCAGCAGACCTCGACGGTTCTGCCAGCAAGCGTGACCGCAATTGGGTTTCCGTCCAGCCTGCAATCGCACGCTGCGCACGTCTTCTCCGCCATAGCCTGTCCTCCACTAGATGCCCCGATATTTCCGCTACTCCAGTAAACCATCGTCGCGGCGTCCTCGCTGTCAGGATCTTTAGCGACTTTCAGGCCGCAGATCGCCGCGCACGGATCGCTAAAGAATTCGATAGCCCAGGAGAACCCGCATGCGCTTTCCTTGGCGACGGTGAAACCCGACCGGGGTCGGACGGAGGCGCAATTCAATGGAATCCTTCACGTCAGCCATCACGCGGTGGCTAGGAATGACTCTCCTTGCGGGTGCCGTGGCATTCAGTGGCGAGACGCGATTGCGTGCGTCGAATCATCTGGATAGTCCCACGGCGATTGCAAATCCGCAGGCCGATATCGGCGATGTCTATGCATGGATGACTGCCGATGCCAGTCACTTGAACCTTGTCATGACGGTTGTCGGACACACTTTCTCGGATCGGCTGCAGTACAGCTTTCACATCGACAGCGGCAAGCAGTTCGGCAAAACCACCGCAAGAACCTCAATCGTCTGCCGCTTCCCTGCTGCAAGTGATGCCGACTGCCGCCTCGGCAACTCGGATGAAGTGCGGGGCGATGCGCGTAACCCCGCCGGTTTCGAAGGAAACAGGCATCTGTTCAGAGTCTTCGCAGGTCTGCGCGACGATCCGTTCTTCAACAACGTCAGAGGTACCAGGGCGGCCTACCAGGTCGCTGCCGTTGCTCTGAAAGGCGGCGCCCTGACCGACGCCGCGGGCTGCCCGAATTTCGATGCGGCAACCACGCAGGCGATCCTTTATCAGTGGCGCCATACCGACGGAGGTCCGGGGAAGAATTTTCTGGCCGGATGGATGGCTTCTGCGCTGGTGATATCAGTTGACGTAACTGCCGTAAACAGGGGCGGCAAGCTGCTGGCCGTCTGGGGCGATACGTCATCGGCTGAGCGTCGACTCAATCGAGAAGGGCGGCCGATGAGCGAAAACGCATTGCTGGGGTTGCTCGAATCCGATGATGTCGCCGACTCACTTAAAGAGGAATACAACGCCCTCACACCGGCCACTTCGGGCAAGTTCATTCCCGAAATGCAGCGTGCATTGGCGCTTTACGACGGGTTCGATGGAAAGTGTGGCAATCAGCTGCTCGCGAATCCGCAAGCACCCCCCGCAACGCGCTACCGAGCATTGGCGACGGTACTGGCGGACGACCGCCTTTGGATCAACAGCGCATCGGGCGTCTGCACGCAGCTGTTCGCCGTCGAGCTTGCCAGCCTCGCCGGTGAGCGCGCACTGGCAAACGATTGTGGCGGGCGAACGCCGCTCTATAACGCTGCGAACGTGTGGCGGGCGCTCATGGTGAGTGGAACGACGGATTTTGACGACGGCCTTCGCCACGATGACCACGAGCACTCGGTAACGGTATTTCCGTTCCTGGCGCCGCCCGGTTTGCCGCCGACCGACGGAGCCAAGAGCGACGGTTACAGGGAATGAGTGCCACCGGTCGACGCCTGCAACTGCGGGCGTTGTCGGAGCGACATTGCGGCCGTCAACCTGCGGTGGCGTGTGCGATCGCGGGACTGGCCGGGGCTGCGGCGCTTGTTTCTTCTGATCCCGCAATCGCACATACAGGAACAGGTCTCGCGGGCGGATTCGCGGCGGGGTTCAGGCATCCCTTGACAGGATGGGACCATCTGCTCGCGATGATGTCGGTAGGTCTGTGGGGCGCGTTTCTCGGCAGACCGCTGATCTATGCACTGCCCGTCACGTTCCCGGCGATGATGGTCGCCGGAGCAATCATTGGCATGCTCGGTGTGCGCGTGGGTTCCGTCGAGGTCGGTATCGCGCTCTCGGTGCTGGTGTTGGGCAGCTGCATCGCATTATCACTGCGCGCGCCAGTGTGGGCGGCGTGTGTCGTGGTGGGCACCTTTGCCGTGTTCCATGGGTACGCTCACGGCAGGGAGCTGCCATCGGCAGCCGATCCGATCGGCTACAGCGTCGGCTTTGTCCTAGCCACCGGACTTCTGCACGTGTGCGGTATCGGCACCGGTATGGTCAACGACCTGCGCGGCGGCATACTCGTGACGCGCATGCTCGGCGCAGTGGTGGCGATCCTGGGCGTCTGGTTCTTTTATGAGGCTTTCCCGTCTTGAGGGGGGGCGTGCTGCCGCCGACGCTGCTAAGCGCCGCCGTCGGGCTCGCGCTGGTCTACGCGGCACCTCGTCAGTGGGCCCGGGCGGCCTCCCTTCTCGCCGTTACAGCGTTCACCGTAGCCATGACGCCGCTTCCCCAAGCCTGGCTGGAGGGGTCATTCATCGGGTGTTGGGTGAGCGTCGCGGCGACTGCAGCCATGGTGCATTTCCCGCGCGGGATGGGCTGCGGTACGGGACTCGTGCTTTCGCTGAATGCAGGTCTCTGGTGCGGGGCAGTCGTCGCACTGACTGGATCGCGAATGGATCTCGTGATGGCGCTGCCCGCGGTGCTGGTGGTGCTGCCTGGCGCCTGGATGCTGGAGCGCCGGGCAGCGATCGTCGTTAAGGTGGTCTCAAGTTGGGTAATCGCCGTCGCGGTTCTCGCAGCAGCGCTTCAGTTGCTGCCGGTCACACCGGGTTACCTGCCCGACCATATCGAGTAGCGCTTCATGGCCGCACCCCGAAGATCCCGACGGCATTCAGCGCAGCCTCTGCGATTTGTGCTCCTCGCACTCGTGGTCGTGGCGAACTACGTAAGCGTCGCATCAGCCCACGATTTCTGGTTGCAACCTCGCGCGTATTGGTTCGAACGCGAAGCCGAGGTGCCCGTCACGCTGCTGGTGGGCCACGGGCCTGCCCGGCAGCGGTCGCCTATTGCGCCGATCAGGATCATTCGTTTTGAGGCGATCACGTCGAGTGGCAGCCGGATTGACCTCCGCAGTGACTTGCACCTCGGCGGCGGCGAGAGTGACGCTCTCCTGCGCCTGCGGGAGCCCGGCACGTACATCCTGGTCCTGCAAACCGACGATCGTGCGCGCAGCTACCTTCCCGCAATCCGCTTCAACGACTATCTGACAGTGGAAGGACTCACTCCAGCACTTGAGTTGCGAGCGCGAACGCACCGCACCGACGTCGATGGTAGCGAAAACTACAGCCGGCAGGCCAAATCGATCGTGCAGCTCGGCGCGCCCGCCCAGCAGTCACAGGCCCAAGTCACCACGCCCCTCGGCCTGCCCCTGGAAATTGTCCCCGAGCAGAGTCCGTATGCTGAACCGCGACCCGCGACGCTGCCGGTGCGAGTGCTCTATGGCGGTCGCCCACTATCTGGGGCGCTCGTTAAGCTCACGAACCTCGAACACGACGCCTCGCCTGTCGAGACGCACCCGACCGATCTCGCAGGCCGCGCGATCTTCACGATGCCGAGGGAAGGCGCCTGGCTGTTGAACGTCATCTGGACCGAGCCGCAACCGCGCTCGCGCGACACCGACTTCGAGACGACCTTCTCGAGCCTGACCTTCGGCCTTCCCAAGCAATCATCGCAGCGATAACGAGCGCCGAAAGTCGAGGGGCGTGCGGTCATACACCTGCCGAAAAGCCGATGTGAAATGACTGTGACTGGAAAAGCCCAGCTCCAGACTGAGGGCGCCAAGATCGTCGCATCGCTCCAAAAGGTGCAGGGCGCGCGACAGGCGCAAGCGCAACTGGTAGCGGTACAGAGGCATCCCTTCGACCTGCTGAAAGACCTGCGTGAGGTACACAGGCGAAACTCTGACCTCAGCCGCAATATCCGCCAGGGTCCAACGCCGACCCAGATCGGACGACAACACCAGCTTCGCGCGATCTACCAGCTTCTGTCGGCCCAAGCTCCCCCGGGCGGGATGCGACGACGTCGAGCCGCCGACCGCCCGCCGAACCAGCGTCAGCAGCAGGGTCTCGCCCTCAAGCGTGTCGGCGACTCCGTTGCGCAGGCTGTGTCGGAGCAGTGCAACCAGAGCTTGTGTGCGCGCATCGATACGCAAACGCGGCCGCCGAAAGGTCAACGGAACCCCCTCGTAGAAATGGTCTCGGGGCGTCAGCTCGCCTAGCCAGTTCTCTCCGATCGCCAGCGACAGGCATGCATCGCCGCCCACCACCGGATGACTGATCCGGTAGCCTTCCCCCTGGTTGAAAAAAAGGACTTGATTGGCTTCGGCTACGGCATCGCTGCGACCCACGTGACGCACGTACACCCCCCGGTAGGGGAAGACCAGACAGGTTGCTCCCGCGAACTCCTCCTCGCTCCTGTGACGGCAGCGACCCGCGCAGACGATGTCGCGCAACGTGAGCGTGTCGGTCTTCAGCAGAAGTTCAGTCGAGAGTTCCGACATCGAGGCGTCGTTCACAGTCCGGAAGCGCGTTTGCAGTTGTCGCTGCATAAGGTCAATGGTCACTGTAACAAGCCGCGATTCGTGGCGCAGATCCGATTTGCCGAAGGGACCGCCGAGCACCGCCTTCAACACACCGCATTTTGGGGCCAGGGGCTCGACAAGGCCGCGCGAGAGGTGCGCCGCGAGCTCTAGGGACCTACTTCTTCGGCACGTACAGGTCGGTGAGCGTGCCCTCGAAGGCCTCGGCCGCCCCCGCCACCGTCTCGCTGAGCGTCGGGTGCGGGTGAATCGTGAGGCCGATGTCGGCGGCATCGCAGCCGTTCTCGATCGCCAGCGCCACTTCGCTGATGAGTTCGCCGGCACTCGTGCCAACGATGCCGCCGCCGAGCACGCGGTGACTGTCCGGATCGAACAGGAGCTTGGTGAAGCCCTCGTCGCGCCCGAGTGACAGCGAGCGCCCGTTCGCCACCCAGGGAAACGTGCCCTTCTTGAAGGGCGTGCCCTGCGCGCGTGCCTCGGTCTCGGTCAGGCCCACCCAGGCGATCTCAGGGTCGGTGTAGGCGACCGAGGGCACGACGCGCCAGTCCGCGGCGCGCTTGTGACCTGCGGCAAACTCGGCCGCCACCTTGCCCTCGTGCATGGCCTTGTGCGCGAGCATCGGCGGTGCGGCGATGTCGCCGATCGCGAAGATGTGCGGCACGTTGGTGCGCATGTGCTTGTCGACCGGGATGAAGCCGCGCGCGCCGACCTTGATGCCGGCCTGTTCGGCGTCGATCGCATTGCCGTTCGGCGTGCGCCCGACGGCCACCAGCACGCGGCCGAACAGCTGCGGCTCGGGAGCCTTGTCGCCGGAGAACGCGACGCGCAGGCCGTCCGCGCGCGGCTCGATGCCCACCACCTTGGTGCCGAGCAGGATCTGCTGGTAGCGGGCGCGGATGCGCCGCTCGAGCGGGCGCACCAGGTCCGGATCGCAGCCGGGCATGAGCTGCGGGGTGAGCTCCACGACGCTGACCTTGGTGCCGAGCGCATCGTAGACGCAGGCCATCTCGAGCCCGATGATGCCGCCGCCGACCACGAGCAGCCCTCCGGCCACGTCTGCGACTTCGAGCGCGTCCGCCGAGTCGATGATGCGCGGATCCTGCGGCAGTCCCGGCAGGCGGATCGCCTCCGACCCTGCCGCGATGATGCACTGCTCGAAACGGATGCGCTGCGCGCCGCTGGCGCCGGTCACCTCCAGCACGTTGGCGCTGACGAAGCGTCCGCTGCCGCGCAGCACCTCGACCTTGCGCTGCCGGGCAAGCACGCGCAGGCCCCCGGTGAGCTTGGCCACGACGCCGGCTTTCCAGGCGCGCAACCGCGTGAAATCGAGCTGCGGGGTGCCGAAGGCGATGCCGCGCTCGCTCATTTCGGCGGCGTCCTCGATGACCTTGGCGGCGTGCAGCAGTGCCTTGGACGGAATGCAGCCGACGTTCAGGCACACGCCGCCCAGTTCCTGCCAGCGCTCGACGAGCGTCACCTTGAGGCCTAAGTCTGCGGCGCGGAACGCGGCGGTGTAGCCGCCGGGGCCGGCACCGAGCACCAGGAGCTGCGCGGTGCGCGTGTGATCGGTGGCCGCGCGCTCGGCGCGGTCCATCTGCGGCGCCGGCATGCGCACCGTATCGCCCGCGCCTTCCGGCTTCGCAGCAGCCGGCGGCGCCGCGGCCGCGCTCGGCGCCAGCGCGGCGGCCGGCTCGCCGCCCTCGACGCGCGCGATCAGCGAGCCCTTCGAGACCTTGTCGCCGCGCTTCAGCAGCACGGCCGTGACACGCCCGGCGATGGTCGCCGGCACGTCCATCGAGGCCTTGTCGGTCTCGAGCGTGACGAGCGGGGTGTCGATGGCGACGACGTCGCCGGCCTTCACCAGCACGTCGACCACTTCCACGTCACTGAAATTGCCGATGTCGGGGATCGTCAGATCCGCGCTCACAGCACCGCCTCGATGAGCCCGCGCGGATCGGCGAGCGTCTGCGCCAGAAAGCTGGTGAAGCGCGCCGCCATGGCGCCATCGATCACGCGGTGATCGTAGGACAGGGACAAGGGCAGCATGAGGCGGGGCACGAAGCCGCCGTCCTGGAAGTGTGGCCGCATGGCCGAGCGCGACACGCCGAGGATCGCCACCTCCGGTGCGTTGATGATGGGGGTGAAGGCGGTGCCGCCGATGCCGCCGAGACTGGAGATGGTGAAGCAGCCGCCCTGCATGTCCGCCGGGGGCAGCTTGCCGGCACGCGCCTTCTCCGACAGCGCGCCGAGGCTGCGGGCGAGCGCGTAGATGTCCTTGCGGTCGGCGTCGCGTACCACCGGCACGACCAGGCCGTTGGGCGTGTCGGCCGCGAAGCCCATGTGCAGGTATTTGCGCACGATGAGATTCGCGCCGCTCGCATCGAGCGCGGAATTGAAGCGCGGGAACTCCTGCAGCGCCTTGACGCAGGCGCGCATGATGAAGGCGAGCGGCGTCAGCTTCACACCGGCCGCCTGGGCGCGCTCCTTGAGGCTGGCGCGCAGCTGCTCCAGGTCCGTGATGTCGGCCTCGTCGAACTGCGTGACGTGCGGGATGTTGACCCAGCTGGCGTGCAGCCGCGGCCCGGAAATGCGCTGGATGCGCGACAGCGGTTCGAGCGTCGTCGGGCCGAACTGCGCGAAGTCCACGACCGGCACCGGCGGCAGAGCGCCGCCGGCGGGCGCAGCTGCGGCAGCTGGCACCGCCGGAGCGGCGGTCGGCGCAGCGGCGAGCGAGGCCTTGACGAAAGCCTTCACGTCCTCGTGGGTGATGCGGTCCTTGAAGCCATGCCCTGCCACCTGCGCCAGATTCACGCCGAGCTCGCGCGCGAATTTGCGCACCGACGGCCCGGCGTGGGCGCGCGAGAAGCCCGGCTCGTCGATCGGCGCCAGATCGCTGCGGTAGGAGGTCGGCATGCCGAGCTGCGAGCGGCGCACCAGTACCGCGCCGGGCGGGGGCGTTGCACGCGACGGCGCCACTGGCGGCGAAGCTGCTGCCGGCGGGGCCGCCGGCGGCGGATTCGGGCGCGGCGCGGCAGGAGCGGCCTGGGCTGCGGCGGGCGCGGCGGTTGGCGCGGCCGGCGCGGGTGCGGACTCTACTGCTGGCGCGGCCGCGCGCGTACCGGGGCTGCGCACGGTGGCGATGAGGTCACCGGTATTGACCGTGCCGCCCTTGCCGATGTGCACTTTCTCGATGACACCGTCGGCGGTGGACGGCACATCCATGCTCGCCTTCTCGGACTCGAGCGTCACGAGCGGTGTGTCCACCGCGACGCTGTCACCAGGGCTCACCAGGATGTCGATGACCGCGACATCCTTGAAGCTGCCCATGTCGGGCACGCGCACTTCCGTGAGTCCGGCGGCGTCGTTCATGGGGCGGGCGGTTCCTTCAGACTTTCCACGGCACGGGCTTCTCGGGATCCACCCCGAGCGCCTCGATGGCGCGGCCGACGGTCGCATGATCGACGCGGCCGTCGTCGGCGAGCGCCTTCAGCGCCGCCACGACGATGTAGTTGCGATCCATCTCGAAATGGCGGCGCAGTGCCGCGCGCGCATCCGAGCGGCCGTAGCCGTCGGTGCCGAGCGTCACGTAGCGGCCGTCGATCCACTGGCGGATCTGGTCGGGCACGATGCGCATGTAGTCGGTCGCCGCCACCACCGGTCCCTCGTGGCCGTGCAGCATCTGCCGCACGTAGGGCACGCGCGCGGTTTCGCCCGGGTGCAGCAGGTTCCAGCGCTCGACCTCGAGCGCCTCGCGGCGCAGCTCGCTGAAACTGGTGATCGACATGACGTCCGCCGGGATGCCGTAGTCGTCTTCCAGGATCTTCGCCGCCGCCAGGCACTCGCGCAGGATGGTGCCCGAGCCCAACAGCGTCGCGCGCACCTTGCCGCGCCCGCCGATCTGCAGCAGGTAGCCGCCACTCAGGATCCCCTGTTCGACGCCGGTCGGCATCGCCGGCTGGACGTAGTTCTCGTTCATCACGGTGATGTAATAGAAGATGCTCTCTTGCTCGGCGAACATGCGGCGCAGGCCGTCGTGGATGATGACCGCGAGTTCGTAGGCGTAGGTGGGATCGTAGGCGACGCAGTTGGGCACCGTGCTCGCGACCAGCTGGCTGTGGCCGTCCTGGTGCTGCAGCCCCTCGCCGGCGAGCGTGGTGCGCCCGGCGGTCGCTCCCATGAGGAAGCCGCGCGCCTGGATGTCGCCTGCCGCCCAGATGAAGTCACCGACGCGCTGGAAGCCGAACATCGAGTAGAAGATGTAGAACGGCACCATGTTGATGCCGTGATTGCTGTAGGCGGTACCGGCGGCCGTCCACGAGCACAGCGAGCCCGCCTCGTTGATGCCCTCCTCGAGCATCTGGCCCTTCTTGTCCTCGCGGTAGGACATGAGCGTCTCGGCATCCTGCGGGGTGTACAGCTGGCCCACCGAGGAATAGATGCCGATCTGGCGGAACAGGCCCTCCATGCCGAAGGTGCGCGCCTCGTCCGGCACGATC
>Ga0302326_10029621_pt1 | contig 10978 bp, 13 predicted proteins | sample Palsa_T0_3_FD_202264 | JGI IMG/M metagenome (GOLD analysis project Ga0302326, IMG submission 202264) | Peat permafrost microbial communities from Stordalen Mire near Abisko, Sweden - Palsa_T0_3 | ecosystem: Environmental > Terrestrial > Soil > Palsa > Peat permafrost | place: Sweden: Abisko...
TTAAATCCACTTCTTTATAAGGCTCCCATCGACTTAGAAGAGGGTCCAAAACGTATTCTCGATGTAGGCGCAGGCAATGGTATAGTTGCATTCGTCTGAAAGGCTCTGATAGTAGGATTCTGGGCAAGTGAAATTGGCGATCGGAACAGGAAGGCCGTTGTGTTTGGACTTAATATACGCCATAATCCGTGGGAAGATTCAACTGAGAATTGTGTTCCGATATGTGGGGATTTCCGGCTAGGACTTAGCAAACTTTGTAACGACTTTAATGAGGGATCTTTTGATTACGTTCGTTTCAGGTATGCTACAAATGGTATGGAAGACTTACTATAGCTACGTGGCGGCGGGTGTAAGGCAAGCGGAGTGGCAGGATTTTATACAGGAAATTTATAAAATTCTCAAGCCGGGAGGATTTGTCGAATGCACAGAGTCAGATTTGACTCCTCAATGGACTGGCGATATCGACGAGAATAGCGCATACCGGAGAGTTGCCATCATTCATTCTAAACTAATTGTAGTATCAAATTATGGAATATAAAGTCCTGGAGGCTAGTGGCTTGGTGTTGACGCCCAACCACCTTCAAGAGCGGTTCCAAGGAGCAGGATTCGAGAATATTGAAGCTCAGGAATTTCCACTATTTCTTGGCGAACTTGCTTTGCCTCCAGATTTCAAGGTTCCAGATTTTAAAGATCACAGGAGTGGTGCAATCTGACTTTGGGACGAGGCTAATAGTAGATGTCCGAAGACGGAACGACTACAAAGCTGCATGCAGAATCTGCCTGGACATTCACGTGCTCACAATCGATCAGTTCGCCCAAGGGTGTTTGAACGAGATCGATTCCGGGGATAGAGATAAAGCGAAGCTGGATCTGCGCCACGGAGGCCATCCATTACACATCAACATGTGATGCAAAGCTTTGAAATTGCTGACTCTAAAGAATCACCATCTTCGGACGCAAACCAAATCATTCAACGTAGTTGAACAATAATCATAATTTAGACATTGAAAACGTTTCTCCTACGGATATGGTCTAGTTTTCATCATGGGTTTTAGCGCTTGGAGTCGACTTCACCAACTTAGTATATTAGTGTTAGTATGATAGCTGCATTGACCGGATAGGCTTGTGGCTGTAATTTTATAATGAAGGTATTACTCAATAATGGAAAGATTTGCTCTCCGAACTATTTATACCTCTAAGGCCGAGCTTCTTCGCTTTTGACGAGCGGAGATGGCTTTAACCGCCTAAACAAACCGCTCTCCACAACATACACCCACCACCGGTCCTGCCACCCATGCCTCCGAAATCCCCCTCCACGACTCCTTCCACAGAATTCAATCTCCGGCATAGTTTGAGGATTGACCGGATTGACCAAAGATCAGATGGTGAGGATTGACATCGGAGGGTCCGATATCCGGAAGATATAGCAGGAACAACCGATAGGATTTGTTGTATTAAGGTAGCTACCTACGATGATGCTATGGTCTTACCACATTTCTGCAGGTAGCACTTAAGAGCATATTTCATAAAGATATATAATGACCTTCTCAGGTTCTCGTAGCGCACCCATGATCCTCGTGCACAAATTGAATTCACGACCCCGGAGATGCTTCGCCACCCAGCTTTTCCAGCTGGGTCAAGCTCGAGGATCACCATGGAGAGCCCATCACAAATTTCAATAAAAGGAACATCAAACCCGTACGCATACTTGATGGTTTGGCGACAACATTTTTTGCCATACCCTCTCACAGCCCCGTGCCCGGCGAACGCATCCCGCCACTCATTTATGTTCAGAACACCTGGCCTCTTCAATTCCATGAGCATAAATTTTTGCCAACTTCCATCCAGTAAAACCTCCCAACTGTAATCCACACGTGAGACATGATTTACGGTCGAATCGCCTGGATCGTTTGGGTCCAAGACGACCCTCACTGTGTGCGTATCCTCCGAGACCGTACGAATGGGACACCGATATCCATTGCTCAATGTGTAAGTCGTATCGTACAAAACTCGATTGACTGGTAAGAAAACAAGGTTGTAAATAGCCTTGATGGCGTCAGCTTCGTTGCTTGACGCCAGGGTGGGATCCTCCTGGACGGGGTAATAACGCAAAATCAGTGGGAGCCGTTCATAGCCCGACAAATCGTGGGGTAATGCGAATTGGAGGATCGGTCCAATGTTGGCATAGTACATATTGGCCGCTGAAGAAACGCGGCCGGTCCCAGATATATTGAAGTTCGACCGAGGGATGTCCATACCCAGAAGCATCCGAGCTGACAACATAGGGGGAGGTTGGGTGACCTGCGTACGAGGTGGGAGAGCTCGGGGGGTGGGAGTTGCCGGTGCGGTTACGCCAAGAGTATTGGGTATGAGATACGATGTCGATGGAGCAGTGTTGGTCGTTACCGGCGAGGTAATTGGAGTTGCAGCCACATAAGTGAAGACGGGTGGGTTGCCGAGATTCTGTTGCTGGTCCGGCGCGGTCGGTGCGTACCCTTGCCAGTAATTTGGATCCATTGACAGCGAGAGGCACCAAGCCGAAGATTTGAAGTCCACACCGATGTAGGTCGTAGTAATACGCCGAGGCTCAATTTTTCGGAAGATTTCGGAAGATGAATGACTCAGCCGACTCCTGAGTCCGGGCGCACGCCGAGATTTTTCAACATGGACCAATTCACTCTGGGACAGAAACTGACATTCGAGCGAATCTGTCCCCCCATCGAGTCTAGCTCTGAGGAAACCAAACTCCCTCTGGAGGTGAATATCCTCAAATTCATCCGTATAGGCCCCAGCCGCCGAAGTCAAATACTTCTCGTTTCGGTCGATTTTCCAAGCGCCGGACAGGGACCCTTCGTCGCGAAATGCTTCGATCCATCGTTCTGTCCTTCCGAGGAGGCTGCTGAGGCCGGGCAAACCGTATTGGAATACTATGCGACCCGATCCAAAGTCGAAGCGGAGGTCTATGAGCGACTCGCGGCATTCCAAGGTCAATATATTCCTAAATTCTACGGTCGATATCGTTACGCAAGTACTTCGGGCCACGCGACCGCTATTCTACTGGAATACGTCTGCAACGCCTCCCTCGACGGTTTTCATGATGGGCTGCCCCAAAATGAACTCCGCAGACTACTCGACATTGGCACTACCGCCCTTGGGGCCATTCACTCATGTGGAGTATTCCACTATGATATCCAACCCTCGAATGTGTTTTGGAGCCCGGAGAAGAAGGCGTTGCGAATCGTAGACTGGGAGTTTGCACGGCGCGATCCTCCGTTGGAGGCCGTTGAGGATTGGACGAAGTCTGATCGTTTCGAATTACTCAGGGCACTCGAATGTTGCGGTTTACCTAGAACTGAAATGGAGATTCCTAATGGCGCATCATGGGTATTGTGATAGTTGTTGTGTAGCAATGATCAACGTGTTTAACCATCAACATCAGGGAAAAAGTGCTCCCTGGAAATGGGGCTTTTAATTGCACTGGCAATTTCCCAGGGCAGCCGGAGTTGGCTGATCGCGGTTGAAAGTACAACGTTTTTGCCCAGCACCTACTTTTATTGAAGGCTGTATTCCGTGTGAAATTCCGTAAGAAAACTTCCTGAAGCCCGTGTGAAAACTGCATTGATTTCAGACTTTATATATCAATTCTATCGTCGGGACCATATTTTTGCGGCTGGGCAATCCCAATTTTTGCCGTGGTGTAGACAGTTGTCGTATGGTCCAGGAACTTGACGGTGTGGTCAGAAGGTATGCATTACTAGCGTTCCGACACTCCCGATATAAACCCGAAAAGCCAAACTAAACCAGAAAGCTAATAGAGATATGTAGATTAACACCTTAACAGTGGAGCATAATATTCTCAAGGGAGCTCCGAATTCTCTCATAACTCAAGGTCAGCGTCTCAACCTCTTCCGACTTCGTAGGAGAAGACAGAAGGCCGTTACAGATCTCTTTCCCGATCCTTGCGCACTCGTAGAACGTAAATATCACGTTGATCTTCGGTTCTCCCGAAGAGAGAAATACCTGGAGGTCGTTCATGCCATTGTGCAGGTCCTGAATTATGCTTGAGAAAGTGGCGTTCGGTTCTTGGACAGAATTTTGATGTAACCTTAAACGATCAAGCAACAGAAGTCCGTCCACTCTAACCCCAAGATGTTTTATACACTCCAATATCTTTTCCCCTGAGGGGTCTGATTCTCCTTTGGTAATCTTGTTCGTATAACACCAATCCAAAACGACAGATCCAAACTCTGGATGTGGCAGGGGGGGCATGGGAACAACTGTGCCCTCAAACAGTTTATCGTCGAGAAGGTGGACAAAGGCCGTGACTCGAGTGACAAGGTATTCGATGTGTATCGGATAATATGAACTACCGCCATCCTCCTGCGGAGGGGCAATTCGCAATAATAGACCCTCCTTGTGAGTGCGCATCCATGGTCCAAGTTCCATCAACTTCGCAAAGTAGTACCCCAGAGGAACGTCCCAGTCCCTCATTACACGAAAAGGACTCTCAATAATCCTTTGCTCTCCTACTAATTCTCTGGGTTTGACTTCATCTGGGCCATCCTCAGCCGATGAGATCACGCTCATGGACTCCAACTCCAACTCCAACTCCTCTTCAACAGTGGCCGGTCTCCACAGCGAATTGGGAGCAGCAACCAACGGCTCAGCTGCCCCCACTTCTACAATCATCTCTTGATATTCCTGGCTCAGGATCAATGTATGAAACAGGTTGGACACTTGCAGTGAGACTACGATGGGTAGTGGGTAACCTTTTTGTTCGGTTCTGAGCGACTGGATCTTTCTGATTTGGGGTGCATGAGGAGTGGGAAAGATGTTCAGAACTCCTACTCTTATCATGCGATCCGTATTATTCGGCGTAATTTTCGATGCACATGGACATGGTCCACCTTGTGTAACGGTACGCCTATGATTTGGCTCACTTCTAAACCAGGTCCATGCGTTCCACAACCCATAGCTTCTGGCAATATGGGGTGATTTTCCAGTTTGAGCACGATGCCCAGGATCCTGTCATCTTCGGAAATTGAAGCCACAAGACCATCCTTAGTCTATTAAACCAAGCATTCGTAAGTCAATAGTTCGTTTTGCTTAGGTGTCAACCAACAGTTAAGCCGGCAAGGTAGGGGAGATTGGTCAAGGGTGAAGATTTTTTGGCCGGGCGCACATTGACCTCCTAGCTGCTAGCGGTTTAGGTTGAGTATTTGTCGCAATTTAAGTGGATAAGCATCGCGAAAGCAATCATCAGACCAGATACACACAGCCATCTAAAAGTTGTTATATTTCCGCCAATTCCTATCTTTCCAGCATTGCTGTTGAAACCTTTCGCAGGACTTGAGTCGACAGCCAAAAGCTTGATTTAAGAACACTGCAAGGTAGATCATCCAAAATATTGGCTGTTTTACCCTTTGGTGGGCCAATTAGAACCTATGGATTGTGTTTTAAGCGCAACTATAAATGATTGTAGGCCCGGGATCTGAATTATGATTGCATATAAATTAGTTTGCATAAACGTAGTCCCAACATTCAGACGTTGTGATTGGTTACCATAAGTTGAGGCACGTGAATCAATTTTCAGCCAATCGGGTATTGGTCAGGTGTGTGATCACAAAACCGGAACACCCCTACAGCAAACGATTCTACAAAATGTCCAAATGCAAGTACCTTCGGAATCTCGTCCTGTACACAGCAAGCGATTCTTCAATATTGGTAAAAATCTTTTTCAGACGAATGCGAAGAAATTGTACGTGACTACCATCTAAATGATAACTTTAAGGCGACATTTTCTTGTAATCTTTTTCCCACATGATCAAATTTCGGCTACAGATTAACATTTCGGGAGAAACCCGGAATCCATAAAATGATCGCCATCACACATGACCCCCCAACCTCCCCGAATGTTTCGCGGTACGAAATTTTCCCTGAGAAGGCCTCAGTTGTATTAAAGTCCCTTGAATGCCGAAAACGTCCTGATACAGATTCTTACCTTGATATCCTTACCTTGCTAATCATTGGAATGGAGTATTTATCCCTTCCGATCCCGCTTGATCGTTCGGCTGCATTGGAGACCCCGCCTGGTCTTCCGAGTACGAAAGGACATTCAAATCAACAGACAGGCCTTCCGATAGAGTTGAAAGTTGGTATTTCGGAAGGTTGTGGATGGGTCATATGCGGTACAGAGTATCTCGACACGTGGACGTGCTGCGATGGCTATGAACTTGATGATGATCAGATCTGTCCAAATTGTAGCCGTCCAAAGCGTGGGTAGAAAGATGGAGGCTGAGATATTATTGTTCATGCGGCAACTTAGTCTGAATATGACATATATTAACCTGTTAATATTATCTTCGTGATAGCTACACTAACTACCTTGTCAAACATTTAGTTGATATCTCTATACGCTATCCTTACGAAAAATGACAATTATTCAGAAGCGACAAAACCATTCCAATTTCGTTTTTGAATAACAGTCCATATATGTTCCAACATGATAATCCCAAGCTCAGAAATCCCAAGGACATATCGATCTGTCCATTGCCTGATAACCTCATGCAGAACCTCTGAACAATGCTCATACAACCGGAACTGATTGCTCACACTTACGTATTTGGGAATCCTATTCATACCCCTCGCTATGTCAAACAAGTTGACAATCGCTATTGCGAGAGAAAATTTGAAACAAGTTTTCCAGATATAACGATCACGTGAAGCAGATAGCCAGGCACTGACGAGGTGGATGATCGATGGAAGGATCAATGGTAGTGTTTTCGAGTCCGTCACCGGTTCGACTGTTCGATAAACTTCGAAATCTACCGCATGTCTTAGTAGAGTATAGAGCAAAGAATGTAGTCGACATTCGGTGACCTGTTGAGCGACCGGCATGATGCGTTGTCGGCCCTCGGAGTCGTACCATGCCTGCCATTTGGTAACTCGAGGAAGAACAAACTCAGCAGCTTCCAGTATCTTTGGAAGATTCCAATGGGGACCCTACTCCGGATTAGATACATTATGTAGCGATGTTCTGTATAATTACCTTCTGCAATCGATAGAATTCATCATAAAACATGCAGAGTTGCGCAAAGTAGTTAATCAGTTTGCTTGAGCACAGGACAGCATTGCGTTCATGACCTCCAGTCTGTTTACTTGTTAGCCTGTGTTACGAAAGGGCGAGACGTATACCTCATCCTCTGTTGGAGTAGGGAACCATGGATAATACTTCTCCAAATCTGCATGTTCCACAGGAATAATTCGGTGTTCGCTTGATATCTCCACATCCCTTTGAAGACAACAGAGATGCTGCACGCAGAGATAATACGTGTTCCTCAGCTCATATGGCCGCGCGCCCTCCCAGTAGCCCTTCGATCTTACAGCCTGGAGTGCAGTATCGAAGCGATCACGAGAGAGCCCAGGGTAAATGTGACTCTCAAGCGCGTTAATGGCAGCAAACGCCAACCCAAGGGAATTCCGCTCGTCTATTCAATTAGCCTTTTACCAAAATCAATCTTACGCCGAACAGAATCATGCGAACAAAAGCTTGCCTACGGATCACATATGTATCAACCAGACTGGGAAGGAGAATACCAGTAAAGTGTTTGCCAGTAGAAATTCAAAGGAAGCCGTGTTATCTGAGGCGTCGATTGCACTTCGCACAAGATGATAGTAGAAATCTGGAAGGTATAGACTTTGGTTGTACTTGGCTGATAAGGCCGCAACCGCAAACAAAACAGCTTTCAGAATTGAGGGAGTGTCATCGGAAGTCTCAGCCCATACGTTGTCATTAAGATTCCCGGAGAGATAATTCCCAAGCATGGATTCGAAACTTTCTTGTTCCAATACGGGGACAATGTAATGTGAGGATAGCCAGTGAAGTGAAATGAGGCGCACCAACTCATTTTTCTCAGAGTGTAAAGGTTCGCCATTGCTTGAAAAAGCATAAGGAGGGAATTTCTCGGGAATGACGTTGAAGAAACGCATCAAGCTGAGCTCTAAGAGATTTTGAGATCCAACATCTCCCATTGGATTACATGAGAAGTCTGCTATATTGTCAGTAAAACCGATGGGAATGATCCTTACCGCATTCAAAAATTGTTCTTGATGCGACATCGAGAGTCAGCACGATTTCCAGGCCCTCTCGTCTTGAAGGACTATTAACACTTCGACTCATGTAAACACTCAATAATAGGTCAACTGCCGAAAGAAGAGGAGTCCCGTGTTGCCCATACAGAATCCGTAATGTGGCAATGACATCTTCTAGTTCCCACTCTTGCTGCACCAAATTCATCATATTCGCTCTCTCACTAGATCACTGTTGATATGAATCAAATGGTGGAGTTACCTTTGAGGCGCAAGATACATCCCTCCAAGCGAGGGAAGCGTGAAACGGCGAGAAGTCACAGGACCAGGCTGGTTACGTTGAGTTGAAAGCAATTGCTTCCAATCGATGTTGACATTATTCTAAATGAAGTCAGCCCCAGATCAACAACTTTGAGCCAAGGAGATGTACAAGCTGCAGAATCAAATCTGATTGATGTTTGATTGCAAGTTCCAGTTGTTCCGTTTGATTGAGATTGACTTGTTCCCTCAACTTTTCAATCTCTTGCTTCTACACAAGGTTAGACTGGAGTTTAAAGACAAGATTTAATGCCACCTGTTTCTCAATCTTACCCTGTGCCGCGGCAAGCTCTTCACCCTGACTGGTAAGTAACCAGTGTTGTGCTTCATGAGAAGCCACTTTGTCACGTTCCTGATTCAGGCTATCCTTCACTTGGGCCTAAATGTTAGAAATCAGCAAGATTCGAAATAGATCGAAGGGTCGCACAAGTTCCGATATTGCCACCATCAAAGCCTTTTTCGGCGCAAGTTCCTCCACCTCTCCGTTCAACTCTAAGACTTCCCTATTCTTTTCTGCAAGTTCTTCACTCAACTTGTCTTTTTCGCGGGTCTAAACATTTTATTAGAATGAGGCAAGGGATGGAATGTACCAATGTCTGAATTCCTGAGTTCATATCTTCTCTCTCACGTATCAAGACTTCTTTCTGACAAGTCTTAAGCATGAAGTTAGATGGATTAATATTACAAGGGAAGTACTGCTGCCAACAAGTCTCTGCTAAAGCTGTCCGTGATCTGGGTCTTCTGAGGAGAAGTGTGAGAGAGAGCATATAGTATATCAAGGTACCTTTAATTGAAGGGTCGGAATTTCCTTCCGTTTGATCTCAAGTTCATTCTGAAGAACTTCTTGTGTTTCAGTCTAAATTTAGCCAATTAATCACATGATATAGATAGGAGTGCTACAAGTGTTGCAATCTCCGCATTCTTGTAGTCCCGTTAGACAACCCAGAAGACTGGAGAATACCAACTTAGATTTTTCCAACTGAATGGAATTGATTTGGTCTTTTGCCAACGAAAGTTGCAGGCTCAAATCGCTTTTCTCTTGGGACTAAAATCGTTTAGTGGCCTTAACACATTGGAACAATATACCAGTTTTTAGCTATCTTCCTTGAAAACTTCTAACTCTTGTCGCAATGTTTCCATTGTAGGAATCTTAATATGAAGTTAGAAGAGTCCATATTGAAGGGAAAGTACTATTGGCTCTAATTCAGAGATATGTCGCGCCGCTTCTTAGAACTTCCTGATTATTTCTCCATTCTGAAGGAAAGAGTGAGCCAGCTTATAAAGCATATTGAGATACTTCTGATCGAGCAATGGAAAGGTTCTTTATTTGGATTTGAAGTTCATGCTTGTCATGTTTCTGGACTAGAGTCTAAAGTTTAGCGATTAATATTGTCACTTGGAGAAGGGTTTTACAATCTGATGGTTCATAGAATTGAGCCTTTTAATTTCCGCTTGGAGACTCTGGAGTTCCTTATGCTACAGTAATTAAACAAATCAACGCTTCTCTGAGAAGTACCAATGACAAATAAAACGTACAGTGGGCCTTGGCAACTTTGTCCAACCGCAGACTGTTCTTCAGAAGCTCTGTAATGTCTACTTAAGCCTTGAGTGATATAAATTCCTTTTTCAGTGCCTCCGCCTCGTCCAACTCAGCTTTGAAGGACGCGATGTTCTCTTGGAGCTTCTTGTTCTGAAATATGAGAAATGATATAACAAGTGGCATGGAAATTGATACTTCAGCTTTCTGACTTGCTAAATCGCAGCCTGCTTTCGCAATTCGGCCTCTCAGCTTTGTGGTGACAGACAAATAGAGTGGAGAAAATGTCCCACCACCATCTTCCTGATGTGGAATATAAGCGAAAGTCTAAAATTTGCGAGGGGGCAGACTCCGTACCAGATCTTGGATTTGCGACTTCAATTGCGTTATCACTAAAAATCAGATGATTTCGCTTAGTTTCCCGGTGATACAATTGATGTAATGCCTACAACATCCGCAATCGAGGTCATTTGATGTAATTTCTTCGTCGCCATCTCCATCGTCACGTCTCCTCTTCCGTGGTTGCAGTGAGTGATCCTAAGGACAGTAAATAGACGTAATAGAAGTGTCGCTACCAAAGCCGAGGTCGATAACATTCGATCAAGGAGGTGGGTGTAGAATTGCCCTGTGGGTGCGTTTAAGGCAAGCCGATAATCAAAGCGCAAAAGGCTCGGGCCTCTCTGATCCGATTTGTAATGCTACGGCAAAAATCAAAATTGGGGGAAGACCAAACCTTAATCGCTTTAACTAGTGTCGAACGAGAACTTGGTCTTCATGAGCTAAGAAGTCTTAATTACAATTCCGAAAACAACTAATAAAAACTAAGATAAAGCCATATGTCCGTATAAACTCACAGTATTAGTCCCCATAATTTCCACCACACTAGCGGTTTCTAAGCAGCGGGTAGAAGGTCTCGTGCATCCGCGTAAAGTGGGATAAATTCGGAAACATTCCATTTATTTATATATTTACCAATTTGCATCGTAACCTTATTCAATATCATCTGCTCCTAGGCGATAAACCAGAATTTCTACA
>Ga0302326_10029622_pt1 | contig 10977 bp, 13 predicted proteins | sample Palsa_T0_3_FD_202264 | JGI IMG/M metagenome (GOLD analysis project Ga0302326, IMG submission 202264) | Peat permafrost microbial communities from Stordalen Mire near Abisko, Sweden - Palsa_T0_3 | ecosystem: Environmental > Terrestrial > Soil > Palsa > Peat permafrost | place: Sweden: Abisko...
CCCGGCCGCCGTCGCGCCGGCGGCCTTAAGCCACTGGCGGCGATTGATCCGTGCGGGTTTGGACATCGCCATAATAAGCTCGCGATCATTGGCCCTTGTCAATCCGTCAGGCCCGGCGCAAAACTCGCGCGGCGATGGGTGCATACGATTTCAATTTCAACCTGCCACCGGGCGATACTTACGCCCCCTCCCCCGACCACGTGCGGGCCCTGCAGGCGCTGATGCCGCGGGATCCGTTTTCCTTCGGTCCCGTGGTCACCGACCGGGCCGCGTGGGATCCCTGGCAATCGGACCCCTTCGGACCGCGCATGCTGAAGGCCGCGCGGGAACTGGCCGCGCAGCCCTTCCCCGACTACACCGACGCCACGTTCCTCGACTGCCTCGCCCGGCAGGACGTGACCCAGATCAATGCCGCCCTGATCCTCGCGCGCAAACGCCAGGTGGCGTTTTTCATCGCCGAGGTCATCTACGACCAGGGCGAATTCATCAAGGTGATCGGCGACGACGCCCGCCGGCTCGCCGCGTTGCGCACGTGGATCCACCCCGGCAACGACCTCAAGCGCCTCAACTACGATCTCAAGACCGTCGAGCCCGACCTCGGCGTCGTGCACTTCGCCGCCAACCTCGCCGAAATCGACTTCGTGCTCGGCCCGCGGCTGCCGGCCGACCTGCGCGCGCTGATCCGCGAGGAGACCAATCGCCGGGTGTTCCGGCCCCTGCGCCAGCGGCTTGAGACGGGACGCGACATCTATTGGTGGATCGATGTGAAGCATAACTGGAATGCCGTGTGCATCGCCTGCTGCGCCGAGGCCGCCGCCGCGCTGCAACCGTCCGCCTACGACCGCGCGTGGTGGCTCGCCTTTGCCGGATCGCTGATCCTGAACTCCCGCGACGGCTACAATGACGACGGCGTCTGCACCGAGGGCGTCGGGTACTGGAGCTACGCCTTTATTCACTACGTGTCGCTCTCCGAACTGCTCCGCCTCGCGACCGGCGGCGCGGTGGATTTGCTGGACGAGCCGAAGATCGCCCGGGTCTCCCGCTTCATCGACCGCGCCGAACTCCAGCCCAGGGTGTTCCCCACCTACGCCGACTGCGCGCTCGATGTGAAGCCGGTGACGTGGCCCCGGCTGTGGCTCGAAAACCGCCGCGGCACGCCAAACCCCGACGTCGGGAGCGGGCCGGCCGGCATCGATCCCTTCGACGGCATGAGCCTGCAATTCGCCGCCGAGCCGCTGCTGTGGATGTTCCACACCCGCGATCCCCGCCGGCCGCAGCGCGCCGCGATCTCCCAGGGATTGCGCCATTGGTTCGACGCCTCGTCCCTGCTCATTTGCCGGCCGGCCCCGGCGGCGAAGCGGCGGCTTTCCGCCTCGCTGAAGGGCGGCAACAACGGCACCAACCACCATCACAACGACCTCGGCACGTTTTCGGTCGTGCTCGACGGGCGCGTCCTGATCGTGGACCCCGGCACGGAGGCTTACAGCTTCCGGACTTTCAGCACGCATCGCTACGACAGCCAGTTGATCAACTCCTACGGTCATCCGGTGCCGCGCGTGGCCGGCCGCCTGCAGGAGTCCGGGCCGGAGTGGCACACCCGGGTCCTGGCGAAGGAATTCACCGACGACACCGACCGGGTCGTCTTCGACCTGCGGATGGCTTACGACGTCCCGGCCCTGGTGCGCCTGGAGCGGGAGTTTCTCTTCGACCGCCGCGGGGACGGCGCCGTCACCATCACCGACCGCGTGGAGTTCTCGTCGCCGTCCGCCTTTGAGTCCGCCCTCATCACCCTCGGCCAGGTCGCGATCGACGGATCCCGCGTGCGCCTGGGAGACGGCGCGGCCGTCCTGGCGGTGGACGTGAGCATCGACGGCGCGCCGCTGGAAATCGCCACCGACACGATCAACCAGCCCCCGCACCCCACCCGCCTCGCCCTGCGCTGCCGCGGCAACGTCCTCAAGGCCACCGTCCGCGCCGTCCTGCGCCCCGCCTGATCCGAGGTGGGGCGGCGCGTCTACTTCCCGGACTTCGATACCAGTCGCCGCATGGAATCCGCCGGATTCCGCGCCAGAACCTCCGGCAGGCTAACCCAGGCAAGATCCACCGACTCCTCGGTGATTTGGAGGGGCTCGCGCTCATCGGCTTCACACAAGAAACGGAAATCGTAATGAAAGTGCCCCGGCACCGCCGGGCGCTCCGGGATCCAATGGCGGTCGAAATCGAATAGCTCCCGGGAAATGAGGCGCACGCTGGCGAGGCCCGACTCCTCCCGGGCCTCGCGGAGGCCGACGGCCGGCAGGTCCGCGTCCCCGTCCGCGTGTCCCCCGGGATTGAGCCAGCGGCCGAGCTTGCGATGCAGCGTCAGCAGCGCGCGGGTGCGATCGGCGTTCAACACCCACGCCGATCCGGTCAAATGGCCCGGCGCGCAGGATCGCAGCAGGCAATCCGGATGCGCCTCGATGAACGCGATCGCATCGGCCGTCATCGCCGCCTCGTCGGCGCCCAGCGGCGTTTTCAGGTGGGCCTGGAGCAGCTCCAGCGGCGCGAGGGTCATCGCTTCCTGGACAGGATGAAGCTGTTCCGGAAGGAGGCGTCTTTTTGGAATTCGACGAAATGCCAGTCCGGCAATTCCGCGCGCAGTTCATAGAACGCCTTTTGCTCCCCCAGGTCCGGATTGCCGTTAAAACAATACCAGTCGTCCAGCACGATGACCGTTCCGTCCACCAGCAGCGGCTTGATGAACGACATCACGGACCGGGTCGACTCGTAGAGGTCGCAGTCGACGTGGATCAGGGCCGCATTCCGCAGTTTCAGCCGCGACGCCGTTTTGGCGGTCAGCGTGGAATCGTACCAGCCCTTGACCAGGTGCAGGCGATGCTCCGGCACGCCGCCGCCCACGATGTTCGCCCGGGCATCCTTGGCGGAGCACGCGAACTGGCCTTTTCGGAAATCGAACCCGACCGCGTCAATTCCCCTGATTTCCGGCATTCCCTGGTAGGAATCGAACCCGAAAAACCTGAAATTCCTCCAGATCCGTTTGCGCTTCGCCGCATCCGGGGCGGTCGTTTGGAAATTATATTTTTGTCCCGCATAGGCTTTCTCGAGGGCCCGATAGGCCGCCACGACGCCGGCGCCCTGGGAAACCCCAAACTCGAGATAGTCGCAGTCGCCCTCCAGCTGCACGCCGGCGATGATATTGGCCGCTTTCTGAAAAATCCCGTCGGGCGAAGCGAGCTTAAGGACCCTTTGTTCAAATCCCTGCTTCTCGATTTCTTTCCGGTCGGGAGGTTTCGCCTGGTTCATCCCCAGCAAAATAATCCGTTGTGTCGCCATCGTCCATGCCTTTTTGATCTCTGGGAATGTTACCCCTGCTTTTCCAGCCCCTCCGCAGGAATCTTTATTCGTTCACCGAGCTTTTCGAGGGGTTCGTGATGTCGCGGCCGGAAAGCTACGCGGAGAGCGTCGACTTCCGGATCTATCTCCAATACGTCGCCGCCGGCCGCTATGCGCCGACCGACTATTTCACGGCCATGATGGAGGCCGTCCACGACAATGCCATCCGGGAGGCCACGGAGGATTACCTGAGATCGGCGTCAGCCCGGGCCGCCGTGGCGTTCATGGGCGGGCACGACCTGGCGCGCAACAGCCCGGTCTACGCGCAGGTGGCCTTCCTCGCGCGGGAATTGGCCCGCCGGGGATATCTTCCGGTCAGCGGCGGCGGGCCCGGGGCGATGGAGGCGACCCATCTCGGAGCCCTGCACCAGCACGCCGCCCCCGCCGCCTTGACGCGCGCCCTGCGGGAGCTCGGGCGCGTTCCAAATATCCCGCCCAATCTTCAAGGCATTGTTGCCCCGGACGGGACAATCGCCCGGCGGCTCGTCCGAAGGGCCCACGCCTGGCTGGTGCCGGCCTATCGCATCCGCTGCCGGATCCGGAAGCCGGGAGAGAGTCTCGCAATTCCGACGTGGCTCTATGGCCACGAGCCCACGACCGCCCTCGCAACGCAGATCGCCAAATACTTTCAAAATAGCGTGCGCGAGGACCGCCTTCTTTCCGTCGCCACCCACGGGGTGATCTATGTGGAAGGCAGCGCCGGCACGATCCAGGAGATATTCCAGGACGCCGCGCTCAATTACTACCGGGTTTTGGGCGACTTCAGTCCGATGATCTTCCTCGGCCGGCGCCAATGGTCCGAAAAGCTCCCGATCGTCCCGCTTCTGAAAAACCTTTTCAAATCCGGCGATTTCGAGAAGTACGTATGCGTGACTGACGATCCCCGGCATATTCTCGCGTTTCTCGGCAGGCGCAACCGCAAGGAATCGCCCTCCCAAAGGATGGTTCGCTTGAAACCAAACCGCACCCCCCTGCCATGAAACGCCGACTTGTATCGCTGGTCTTTGTCCTCGCGGGCGCCCTCTGCCTCGCCACGCGCAAACCGGACCCCGCGGGACATTTTCCCATCCTGGTCTGGTGCGGAGTCGGTTTGATGATAACCGGGGTCGTGATCCGCCTGACCGCCAGGCGATCCTAGTCCCCTGAAGGGGGCTGAGGGAGATCGCTGCCGACCCAGCGCGCCGTGCCGGCCGACGTGACCAGCGCCGGGGCGCAAAGGAAGCATCCCGCGCTGCGAACCAATGCCTGCGATGCCGGGTGCGCGCAGTTCACGATGGATGTGCCCACATTGGAAAAATGCGCGCCGGTAAGCGAGAGGTCGGCCGTTCCGCCAATTTGAAAAACGTTCTCGACGCCGTCGAATTGCGAATTCGACACGAGCACCCGGGTATTCCCCGCGCCGGCAGCTTCACGACCGTGATATCCTCCAGCATCAAGCGCGTGACCCCGTAAAAACCAAGCGTGCCGCTCGCGCCCCGGACCGGGTCGGCCTTGCTCGACTTCAGGAAAAATTGTCCCGTCGCGAAGCGGTCGACCCCGGGATTTCCGTCCCAATTGTTGTCCCAAATTCCCCCCGTCACCCGGATATCGTGATCCATCGGTGTCACCGCGAGATTCGCGTTGCGCAACAGGGTCACGTTGTTTCCGTCCGCCTCGTAGATCGTGGTGTTCGGATCGACCTCCAGCCAGGTCCCGGACGAGATCAACAGCACGTCGCTGATCACATATTTGTTCTTCGTATGGGGTATGACCACGTGGCCGCCGACATTCAAGGCCGCCTGGATCGCGGCGGTGTCATCGGTGATTCCGTCGCCGGTGGCGCCATAGTCTCTTACATTTATCATATTTCAGTCATGCGCGACCTGCGGCCGCGGAGCCGGGGAGTCACGTCGCCAGAACTTCCAGACCACGACGAAAAGAAGGGTGGCCGCAGCCAGCCTCACGCCGGCGTCCGTGCCAGTCAGTCCCCTCACACCCCAGGTGTGGTAGCCTCGCCCGTCCAGCCACGCCATGTACGAAAGCGGCACAAAGAAGGCGGCATTGAAAAGTGCCATGCGGGTCCCGGCGGTCAGCGGATCACCCCCGCTCAGTTCCAGGGCCAGCGCCCAGCCGCTCGCCCAAGCCATGCCGATGCCGAACTGGTAGGCCAGCCCGCCAAACTCAAACGTAACCGGTCGAAGCGGCCCAACCGCCATCGCGGCAGCGACCAACGCCAGGAGTGCTCCGGAGAAAATGTAAGTATACCGCCGCGGGAAAGAATCGTTGAACGCGCCGGCGAGCAGGGCGCCCGCGATCGAGGCAATGACTCCCCCGGGCAGCCCGGTCACCCAAAGCACGGTTCCAGGCGAGGCGTGGTAGTCCATCCCGATTGCGGAGAAAAGATTATAGGCGGCGCCCTCTCCGATCGGGCAGAGCAGGATAAGAAAACCGAGCCAGGTTCGGCGCTTTTTCAGCATTTGCCCGATTTCGCGAAACATCGCGCCAAAGACCGCCCGATTCGGCGCCAGCGACCGGCGAGGCTCCTTGATGAGCAGTGCCGACAATGCCGGGAGAAAGCTCATCAAGGCGATTCCTGCCGCCGCTTGAGCCAGCGAGAACCGCTCAATGAGCCAAAGCGCCGCGCCGCCGAGAAACGCCGTGCTTCCGATGTTGCCGGCCTGGAACCAGCCGGACGCCTTGCCGCGCACTTCGTCCGGCAGCAATACCGCCATCAAGCCTCCCAAGGCGGTGAAGGCCAGGCTGACCGCAATATTTCCGGCGGCGAGCAGAACGACAAAAAGCGTCACATATTTTGGACGGGGCAAAAGGACTGCAGCGTACAAAAGCGCGGCTCCAAGCAGATTGCCCAACAAGACCCAATTCCGCCGGCTCAATAGCATGTCGGCGACCGGCGCCCAGGCGAAGGAAAAGGGGAGCGGAAGCAACGCGAGTGCGGAGATCCCGCCGATGGTGCCGACAGAAATGCCTTCGCGGCGCAGGAGAAACGGCATGGCCACGATGGTAAACGGATAGACGGCACCGGCAATCGGCAGGAGACTGAACAGCCAGACCGGCGGGTGGGATCTGACGGTCGACGAGGATGGGGCCATTCGCGTGGTGGAAATGAGACCTTTAGTGGCGCGGATTGTCACCGATAATTACAGCAGCAGTGCACTTTATCCATCCTCCGAGACAGTCGCGGGCCGAGTGCTCGCGCGCCGCCGCATGAATGCCGTCCCGACCGATCCTCCCACGCGGGGCTTGCGGCGAATGGCCCGTGCTCTGGCCCGGAAGTGGCTGCTCAGGCGCCAGGTTGAGGCCCGCATTGCCGAACTGGATGAGGTGGTGCGCACCCGGACGATGGAGGCGAAACGGGCCGAGGAAGGCTTCGCGCAGGTCTTTAATGCCAGCCCGCTCGCCCAGTCCATCATCGCCCTGGACAGCTTCGAGGTCGTCGCCGTCAATTCCGCCTACCAGAAAATCTTCGGCTTTTCGGTCAAGGACCTGAGCGGGACCACACCGGAATCGTTCGGCCGCGGGCTGGATGCCGGGCGGTGGCGCGGTTTGCTGGTCAAGCTCGCCGCCAAGGAGCCGATCGACGACCATCCCTTCGTCTACCAGCCGGCGCCTGGCATCCGCCGGGATATGCGCTGCACCGCGCGCGCGCTCACCGTCAACGGCCGGCCCAGTTCCATCTGGGTGATACGGGACGTCACCGAGCAGCTTCGACTGGAGGAGCAGCTGCGGCATGCGCAAAAAATGGACGCGATCGGCCAGCTGGCGGCGGGGGTGGCCCACGATTTCAACAATGTCCTCACCGTGATCCAGTCCTGCACCGAGGAGGCCCTCCTCGAGACTTCCCTCGGGGCGATCCGCGCCCTGCTCGAACCGGTGCTCGGCTCCGCGAAGCGGGCCGCCACCCTCACCCGGCAATTGCTGGTTTTCAGCCACAAACAGGCGGTCGAGGTATGCCCGCTCGAGATCACGTCGCTCGTGCGCGACCTGAAGCCGGTGCTCCGCCGCCTCCTGCCGGAACATATCGAACTCCGGTGGGAACTGCCCGCGTCCGTTCCTTCCGTCCTGGCGGACGCCGCCAACATCGAACAACTGATTGTCAATCTTGTCATCAATGCTCGCGATGCCCTCCCGGCCAAGGGCGGCTGCATCCGGATCGGGGTGGGCGTGCGGGACTTCGCCACCGTCGAAGAGACCAGGCACGTGGACGGGCGGGCCGGCCGTTTTGTCACGGTCCAGGTGGCCGACAACGGCAGTGGCATCCCTCCGGAGGTGCTGCCCCGCATCTTCGAACCCTTCTTCACCACCAAGGAAGTTGGGAAGGGAACTGGGTTGGGACTCTCGACCGTCTATTCCATCGCCCGCCAGCACGAGGGCTGGATCGATGTCCAGACCTCCGTCGGCCGCGGCACAACGTTCACCATTTTCCAGCCGGTGGCCGGCCAGGAACCGGGTGCGCCCGCCGAAGCCGGACTTCACGCCCTCGGCGCCACGCTTGGCTCGAGCGGCGTCAAGCGCGTGCTCGCGGTCGACGATGATCCCAGCGTGCAGGCCGCCCTGCGGTTGCTTTTCGACCGCAACGGCATCGACGCGGTGATCGAGCCCGACGGCGCCAGCGCGCTGAAAACCTGGCAGAAAAGCGACGGGCAATTCGACCTGTTGATCACCGACATGGTCATGCCCAACGGTTACACCGGCATTGAACTGGCCCGCGCCTTGCGCGATTGTGAACCCGAATTGAAGGTCGTCCTCATGACCGGATATAGCCCCGACTTTTTTAATCCCGGCAGCCTCGCCCTGCCCGGGCGGCCGCCTTACCTGCTGTTCAAGCCCTTCGAGCTGTCCGACTTCCTCAAGGCAATCGCCGCGGCCTAATGGGTTGCTGCGCCAGCTTTTGCGAGGTCGCCCTCACCGGCACGTTGGATGTCCACCTTCGTCAGCTTCACGAAGACCTTCTTTTCCCCAAAGCTGATTCGTTCGATCTTGCCCGGTGAAACGAGGATTTGTTTCCCCAAATGCCAGTGGCCGGTTTCGACGACCAGTTCGCGAATTGCCCAGGTCCGGGGGTCCACCTGGAAGCTGGTCACGTGGCCGATCGCTCCGTCGACGGCTTCAACGTGGTAACCGGTCACCGTTTTGGTGCTCTCCAGATGACGGTCGGCCCGGGGTTCGAGCGCCCGGCGGACGGCGGGATCCCTGGGTTGCGGAGCCAGGCCGAGCGGTTCGCCGCTCATGCCCCACATCTCGCCTCCCTGCCAGTATACCGGCCAGCCGTAGGAACGATAGTATTGTTCCTCGAACTGCTGGGAGACGGTCTCATGCGATGCGATCGACGGGCTGTCTTCGATCTGTTTCTTGAGCAGCTTCACCTGTAGCGCATCTTCGTGCTGGGCCAATTCTGCAAAGGCCTGGGGGGAAAGCAGGACGAGGCGGCCCGTCAGCCATGCTCCGGTGTCGACCACCACGTAGCGAATCGCCCAGGCGTGGTCGTCAAAGTAGAAATCCTTGACGTGCCCGATGTCTCCATCCAACGCGGCGAGCTTCTTTCCGTAGAGCTCTTGAGTGCTTTGCAACATGGATTCTTTTTCCCGGTGAGTTGGCTCCTAAAAGTACCACCCACGCTGCGCAGCGGATATGGGGTATTACCCCAGCTCAGGTTCGGCCAGGACCCGCTTGTGCACCTCGTCGCGGATGTGCTCCAATAGCTCGCGTTGATTGATGCCCCGCCGTCTCGTCTCGGATTGGATCCACTCCAAAAAAAGATGGGCCTGCGCGAGCGACATTTTTTGGGTGGAAACAGCCAGGGTTGTGCCGCAGGTGCAGTTTGCCATCGCCATGCTGCCGATTGGATCCTCCGGCTTGAATTGGAGCAATTCCGCGTCGTACGACGTGGGAGACCCGATCGGCTTCGTATTGAGAATATATTCGCGGAATGTGCCAAACCGGCGGCCGCACTTGCTGCAGATCTTGGGGAAAATGCCGTCGCTGTATTCAAGCAGCATGCGGATTATGTCAGCGTCCGTCATAGGAAATGCCATCGGGCCCGGCCGAACTCCCCCAACCAATTCCTCTTTCCCAAGAACGCAAACCTGGACGCTACTGGTGTTCTCCCTTGCGGTCGTGGAGGGCCCGGGCTCGATTTTTCGGATAGGCCGCGCTTGGTATTCTCTTCGCCCGTGATTGAGGTCCTCCGCCAAATTCAATTCCGCTCAGCGGGAATGCACGAGCCTCAGGTGATTTGGTGCAGATACCATTATTTGGTTGTCGGGGTCAGGGCGGTTTTAATTCGGACGTCGGCCGAGCAGGTAGGAATCTCCAGGATTTCCGCGACGAAGTACCCCGCACGTCCGTCCCAGTGAATCTTTATGGCATAATCTTTAATGTCTGTGAGCAGCGGCATGTCAGGGCTGGACTTTTCTCTCGGATTTTTTCAAGAGCGGCGAAAATCAAGGCGTCACCGTCTTGATCATTTCATTTCGGCGGCGGCGGTAGATGGCAAAGTCGCGCTTGTCGGTCGTGTAAACCACCGCATTGGCCACGGTTGCGCTAAGGTGGACAATGCAGGCGTCGGCAAACTGCATTTTGGGACAATGCTTCATCAAAGCCGCAATTGCGTCCGCTTCCTTCGGAAGCACCGACACGATTTGCAGCGTTCCCCGTCGCACCATTTCCATGAGCAAAGGTCCGGAACCCGGCACCAGGTATTCGGTCTCCGCAATCACGGCCTCGCACGTGATCAGCGCCGTATGCAACTGCCCAAGCGATTTGGCAGCCCAAGCGTGAAACTGGTCGGACGAGTCGAGGAAGCCGACCAGCAGGCCGGTGTCAGCAATCGGCTTCACGTCCGATTGTGGCCGAAACCGCCCAAATTTTTGATCGGGGCACCGGTGCGCAAGGCGCCACAAAGGTCGGTTAGCTGCGCGGCCAATGAAGGGCCGGCATCCTTGGCCCGAAAGACATAGGCCTGACCCTTTCGGTCCCGGACAATGACTTCGTCGCCATTCGCGGCTGCCTTCTTGAGCCGGGCAAAGTGACGGATAAATTCACGCGTGGTCGTCGTAGTAGCCATGTCACACAACATTGCATGACATCAGATCCAAGTCAACCCTGGACGCTACAGGAATCCAACATTTCAGAGTGAGTCAGAGGCTTGGTTGCTGTTTGGTTGCCGGGGCATTTGGGAGTCCGTCCGAGACTTCGCTGTTGCGCCTGATTTGATTAACGATTGAATCAGAAGCTGAGATGGGCAAACAAGTAGTTATCGTGCTTTACGGGGTAGCGATGGCAGCCGTCATAGTCGGTGTAGATTTCCTGTTCTTCAGAAACCGATTCTGGGAACGGCTGACAGTGAATGTTGGAATCGTCTTGGTGTTCGCAGCGTTCTACTTGCGATTCCTGAGGCGTCGGTGAACCAGGGCGACACCGTCCTATCGCTGCAATTGTGCAGACGCACTTCGACTTTGGAGTAGCCCCCCCCATTTCGACGACGCCTTCGCCGTTGGAAGGTTTCGCATTGGCCCAATATGGAGCGTCGGCCCCCCGTAGCCGGTGGGTTAGGCGCGGCAGGGGTTAGCATTGCGAGGACAGGCT
>Ga0302326_10029623_pt1 | contig 10977 bp, 10 predicted proteins | sample Palsa_T0_3_FD_202264 | JGI IMG/M metagenome (GOLD analysis project Ga0302326, IMG submission 202264) | Peat permafrost microbial communities from Stordalen Mire near Abisko, Sweden - Palsa_T0_3 | ecosystem: Environmental > Terrestrial > Soil > Palsa > Peat permafrost | place: Sweden: Abisko...
GAGTTTCTCGAGAAAGGCGGCCTCCGTGTCCACCCGAACCCAATCGGGCTCAAATCCTGAGCGCTGCAGCTCCACGATCGCCAGTTCGGCGTCATTCGGATTGTCCTCCGCAAAAAGGACTTTGAGCGGGCGCTTCATTTTGCGTATCTAGCTGGCCAGGTTCAAGGATTCGTTGAGGAGCATCCAATACATTCCCAGATCGCGAACGGTTTCGGTATATCGGTCGAAGTTCACCGGTTTCACGATATAGCTGTTTACGCCAAGCTTGTAACTCTCAACCAAGTCCCGCTGCTCGCTCGAGGACGTGAGCACCACGACCGGAATTGTCGCGGTCCGGTGATCCCCTTTTATGCGCTTTAGGACCTCGAGCCCGTCGATCTTCGGGAGCTTCAGGTCGAGAAAAATCACTCTTGGCGTCTCAGAGATCAGGCGGTCGCAAAATGGGCCCTCACAGAAAATGAAGTCGACGGCTTCGGAGCCGTCGCGGGCGACGTGGATGCGGAGCGAAGGATTGGCCTTCTTGAGCGCGATCAATGCCAGCTCCAGATCCTGCGGGTTGTCCTCGACGAGCAAGATATCGACGGTATTGCCTGTTTTCATAATTTGGTTTCCTCCGTTAGGGTGAAAAAGAAAGTGGCACCTCGTTCCACGGCGGACTCCGCCCAGACGCGTCCACCATGCCGGATTATGATCCGCTGCACGATTGCCAGGCCAACGCCTGTTCCTTCGTAGTCCTCCGCTCGGTGGAACCGCTGGAACACACCGAAGAGCTTGTCGGCAAATCGCATGTCAAACCCGGTGCCATTGTCGCGGACGAAGAACGTATCTGCGCCGTGAGCCCGCGTGCAGCCGATCTCGACAATGGCGTCTTCCTTCTTTCGCGTGTACTTGAGCGCGTTCGACAGGAGGTTGAGCCAAACTTGCTTCAGGAGCGCCGGATCGCCCACACTTGGCGGCAGCTCGCCGAGGCGAATCTGCACATGGCGCTCGGGCCACGGATAACCCAGGTCATCGAGGGCCTCGCGCACGAGTTTTGCGGAGTCAAACGACCGTTTGTTTAGGGGCTTTCGATTGAGCCGCGCGAAGGTGAGCAGGTCGTCAATCAACGCCCCCATCTTCTGTGCTCCGGCCCGAATCGTCTGGAGGTAACGCTGGCCATCCTCCGGCAGCTGGGGCCCGAATCGGTCCAGCACCACCTGTGAAAATCCATCGATCGCGCGAAGGGGCGTTCGCAGGTCGTGTGAAACAGAATAGGAAAAAGCCTCCAACTCACGGTTGGCGGACTCAAGCTGGGAGGTTCGCTCCGCCACGCGCTCCTCAAGGTCCGCATTGAGCTCTTGGATAGTTGACCGTTGCAACGCAGCCGCCAGCTCCAGGTTTTCTTCCGCCTTCTTGCGCGCGCTGTTGTCGGTCCCGATCAGCAAATAGCCAATGATTACGGCCCTCTCGTCGCGCAGCGCAGTTACCGAAACCATCGCGGGGAAACGGCTGCCATCTTTGCGAATCTTCGTGAGTTCGTAGATGTCCTCGATCCCGCGCGACGCTTTAAAGACCAGTGCTTCAAATCCGGCCGCTATCGGGACGCGAAATTCGTTGCTCAGCGCCATCGCGCGCTCAACCAGCTCCTCCGGATCGTGCATAACGGCCGGCGTCACCTTATTCACGACATCCGAAGCGCCGTAGCCCAACATCTTTTCCGCGCCGACGTTGAAAAGCTGAATGATCCCCTTTTCGTCTGTGGCGATACACGAGAAGTAGGCGCTGTTGAAGATCGCGTCTTGAAGCGCACTCGCCTTCAGCAGCGCGACTTCCGCCCTCTTTCGGGCGCTGTTGTCGGTTCCGATCAGCAGATAGCCGATGATCTCATTGTGCTCGTCGCGCAGCGCGGTAACCGACACCACTGCTGGAAATTGGCTGGTGTCCTTGCGGATATAGGTGAGTTCGTAGATATCCTCGATCCCACGCGATGCTTTGAACACCAATGCCTCGAAACCAGGGGTAATCAATGTCCCAAATTCCAGGCTGAGATCCCGAGCCCTCGCAATTAGCTCCTGCGGATCCGAAATGTCAGCAGGCGTGATCTTGTTAAGAACATCGGCGGCCAAGTAGCCCAGCATTCGCTCGGCGCCAACATTGAAGATCTGGATGACCCCCTCCTCATCGGTGGCGATACTCGAGAAATTTGCGCTGTTGAGGATCGCGCTCTGGAGAGCGCCGGCCTTTAGGATTGCCGCCTTACGCTTGAATTCTGATTCAAGGTCGGCTGCGCCCGGCGGAAAATACGAGGTTTCTGTGCGTGATGACGGTAATAATTTCATTGGCTTGCCGGCTGCTCCGATTGCCCGACGCTGTCCTTGTCGATGGCAGACGCAGAAGTCTCTCGGGGAAACTGGCCTCTTGTGACGCGTTCAAGCGCGCCTCACAGTAGCTAAGGGTACGATATTTCTTTGATCCCGGTGTATCGGGCGAGACCGTAATATTAATGCCGCACAGCCCAATTAGCGATATACATCTCCTCTCCACAAAGACGTGATGGGCAAAGCACTCCCCGGCGACCCAGTTGAGCCTTTTATTTGCCAGTCTCTTGCATGGACCAGCGTTGAAGAGTCACGCGGTGTCCCCGATTCTCGAGGAGAGCGCCATTTTTCGACAAGAGATTAAGATGGCGGAGAGGGAGGGATTCGAACCCTCCAGCCAACTCGAAGCTAAGTCGCTAGAAAACGCGGACTTATTTGAACGTTAATTTCTTAGAACAGGAAGCAACATGCACATACTGTCGTCAATGTGAAGGTAGAACCAGAAATTCTGGCAACCCCTTGGCAACCCATCCTTCAGCGAATTGCTATCAATAATAATAGGAAGGAAAGGCATTGTCGTAAAGCAACCGCCAGTAATCGAACGCAGCGGATATGTCACCAGCACTTGTAAACTCGCGAGCTTTCTCGGCGCGCGTCGCAGCGGTTGTCAGCTTGGAAATCGCGTCGGTATAAGCTGCAACTGTCTTACAGGCTGGAATCAATCCGGATACTCCGGCCGGATCCTGCATGTCGGCCAATCCTGTATCGCGCAGGTAGCATAGCAGCACCTTGACATCGATATCGTAGACAATCGACTTTTCAGTGGCGGCATATTTCGCCACTCGCAACTCCAGATAAAAGGAATTGATTGGAACCTGGCGATAATATTTCCAAGCCTTTACGAACCGAATTAACGGCTTAACCCGATTGTCCAATTTTGAGTTCACTGAGCGGACATACTCGTTGTGCGCATCGGGGCTGGCCTTCATCCAACCACCATTACAATCCGGTATATCGTACACTTTGTAACCGTTACTCTCTGCGACGTAATCCGCTGGGACAATCTCAGTGCTTTCTGATCTCTGGGCTCCAAAAGGACACACCACGGCCGGACAATCGACATAAACGCCCGTTGCCGGAAATCTCTCATCTAATGTCTTGCGAACTTTTTGCAGCGAATAGTCGGAATTTTCCGTCAGATATGGATTCGGCAGGCAAGCGAGATAGTCGACGTCGCTAAACCCGGAAATGCTGGTGGCGTTACCGAAAGAACCGATTCGAGTGAAACGCGGAAGGTAACCACATTCCTGCTTCAGGCGGCTTTCGATTGAATTCCGGTGACCCTTAGCGGCTTCCGACTCGAGTCCGCTTGGCGTGAGAGTAGTCAAAAAATCCTGGAATCCTTGTTCTATTGTGCGGGGCATAGACGGACGTTAAGATTCGCAAAATAATCGCTTACCGCATTCAGCCATTTTCACGATCTTCCGTTTTGAACGGTGGCGTAGGCGGCGTTTCGTCGGTTACTCGCATTGCAAGTTCTCGCGAGATTTTATGCTCGGGATAAGCCGCGAGCACGATAGCGGGAATCAATCGCTGGGTTATGTCCGAGAAAGTAAAGCCATATGGACGGTCCTTTGTTGCGCCGAGACGGACCGCGACCGTAGCTATGTCGCCGTGCGAAAGGCCCGCACCGGATAAATTGGTTGCGAGTAATTTTTCCCTCAAATTCAACGAAGGTCGCTCGAATCCAAAGACTGCGGCCGCCCGCCGCCGCACGGCCGGGTCGAGCGCGTCCAACCGATTAGTGCACATGACGATCAGGCACGGCAGCTTCGCATTGGCGATGTCGTCAATGCCTCTGATGAGAGCATTCACACCGGCCCGATCCTCGTGATGCATCTGCGAAAGCTCGCGGGACTGAGCAAGGGAATCTGCCTCGTCGATCAGGAGAATAGCCGCCCCCGTCGGCTTCTTCACGGCTGTCCCCGATTTCGGGCATTTCGTCCGCACGTAGCGAAAAGCCTCTGAGATCAGGCGCGTCATTTCTCCAACAGCCCCGCTCCCACGGGTGCGCAGGCTTAGGCAGAACAAATCGACGGGAAGGTCGGCCTGCCTGGCGATGCGATCCCCAAAGGTCATTGCGAGCTCCGTTTTGCCCGTTCCGACATCACCGGCAAAGATGACCAAAGGGGGTCGTCGCCTCAGTAGATCGAGCGCCGGTAACCGAATGCCATGTTTATCCTTACTCCATTTCTCCAGCAAATCTGGGCGTAGCATGATTTCCGCCTCCTTCTCTAGATGCTCCTTCATCGAATCCAGCCCCACCAACGCCTCGTATCGTTCCATCGCGCCGGAGTCAGGGAAAGTGCTGACCGATTCAAACAAGGCGTCACTCATGATTACAGGGGCCTGAAGGTTTTTCGAACGAGCGTGACGCCGGACGAAGTGTAGGAAAGATCGCGCTCCCAATATCCGTGGCCATCGTTAGGCGGGTCGCACGTGACCCGTTGGACCGGCAGCTCGGCTTTGATCCTGTCGCGCTCGGCACCCGCTAGTTTCCCCCATGCCGGCGAATAAGTTAGGTAATTAAAAAATGACGCGTTGGAAATATCAACCCCGCTGACGACCTTTCCGGGCCGGTCATCAGCCGAAATCGAGCCAGCCGCATCGACTGTGTAACTCCAGGAAACCAGCCGCAGCTCATTAAATTTAAACCCAAACTCGTATGTCGCGACGTAACCGTCGCGCAGGAGAAGAGCCAGCTCCGTACCGTAGCTGTTGATTGCGTCATTGTCGGGCTCGCGGTAGTTTTGCTGGCAGCGCAACATGTCGGTCGTGACTTTTGAGGCCAGATATTTGGCGTTGGTAAGAGTCCACGTTTCGGTGTCCGATCGGGTCATTGTGAAGCTCATCGGATTAGGCGTTAAAACTTGCCCCCATCAGTTCGCGCCAGCACTCGATAGCGTCGCCCTTGGTCTGGCAGGAACGTGCGTAGCTCAGGGCATCAAGCGCCTGTGTGGCAAGGTCCACGAGCTGGCGGCGGACGCGATCTGTGAGGTCGACGGCGACGTTGTTTTCGGCATTTACCGGATCGTAGATTTCAACAATGCCTTGGCGGGTCTTCGGCAGAGCCTCGGCTTTGTAATTATCCGAAAATGCTATGCGCTCCTTGAGCCCGCTGTTTTGGATATACACGAACACGGCTTCTAGACCGGCGTGGTAGTCGCTGAAATTCTGGCCATTGTCGGCGACCTTCGCCACGATCAGCTCCATGAGGAACGAGCGGAAGGCGAAACCTGCCGAGTCGCGCTCGCGCTGCTTCGCCCACCATTTCATCAGCCGGATTACCTGAGCAAAATGTGGGTTCTGCCTTTCCTTTCGTTTGCGAATGAACTCTAGGTGCAGCGGGATGCTTGTCATCACCCGCTTGCGGGTCATCCTGTCCCATAAGTAGCCGCGCCACTCGGGATCTCCGAGGTAATAGATCGGGGCGACGTCCACTTTGATGCCCGTCCCGCTAAACGTGATGACCACGCACGGACCATCTACCTTAATGGCCTCGCGCGGCATCTGGGAGTAGGTTATCCGCAACCGCTCGGCTAGCCACTCCAGCAGCTCGCCAATCTCCTCCGGTGCAGAGTCGCCCTTCACGTACACCGCGACATCGATGTCCCTAATGGTACTGAGCGCCGTGCTCTTCGCCAGGCTGCCAGAAAGCAGCATTTTCACCAGGCCCAAGTCGGGGTGCTCCTCAATGTAGCGGTCGAGGTTCTCGCGCAGGTTATTGACCTGTTCGCGATACCGCTGGGCATGTTCGCGTTTCAAGTTGACCCGCTCGTCTGAAAACGTGACCAGATCGCTTTGCGAGATTTCAGGGGCGAGAAAATCCATGATAGCCATTGTATTGGTTCAGTTGCGGATTGTGCGAAGCGCCCAGTTCTTGTTGAGACGCTTGCGGAGAAGCATCCAGGCCCAAGTCGGGATCAGAGGAGCGGAGGCCCGGGCGAGCTGATACTCCGCCAACAGCCGCTGAGTGTCGCAAAGGTCCGGCTCGCTGCCCGCCAACAAGCGGCTTGCCTCGGACTCCGTCTGCTCCGATTTGCGGCTAAATGCGTGGTAACTCAGCCAGAAGCGCAGCGTCCCCACTGAGATCAGGAACAGCAACGTGGCAGAGACACATTTGGCGGCGCCGATGCCAACCGGGCTACCGCTCAGGGTGATGGCGCTCAGCAGAAGCAGGACGATGGCGACGCTCAGTGTCAGGACGAAGATCGCCCGCAGGCAACTCGCGCAGAATCCAGCGAGATGTTGACTGAACCAAGCGCTTTCACACAAGTTTTCCAATACGCGTATGGGGCCGAACGGTTTGTCGCTCGAATAAGTGATGCCTTCGCGCAGCAGCTCATCCAATTTTGGGGCGAGTTCACTCGGCAGTTCCATCCGCAGGTTCGCCAAAATCCGCTTCACCGGTGGATGCCCTAACCCGGCCACATATTCGTGCTGGCGCTTGAGTTGTTCGGCCATTCCCTTGTAGCGCCCGGCCCGAGCTGTGATGCCGACGCCCACTAACGCCAGCGGAAGTGCACACCAGGGATAGGAAACGCTGACCCTTGGCACAAAAATGGCCACAACGCCGACGACAAAAAGTGTCGCTTGCAGGATGAGGTACGCGACGCCCCAGACTTTGGCCTTGGCGTAAGCGGAATTGAGTAAGCTCTCCAATACCCGCAGAGGGTCAGGTGTCGGTGCAGTAGAGGAAGATAGCGAGGGGGAAGAGGGCATGAGATGGAAAGCTCGAATTTGAATCCGCGCTCCATGCCACTCTGGTTGTCCGAATGTCGCGGCTCGCGTAATACCACTGGAAGGAGCAGCACGACAAACTCGGTTTACCGCACAGACTGCCTAGCAAAAGGTTACCAATTTCGATGCCTAGCCCATGCCAAACCATCCCGCCGGGATAAGTCATTGTATATCAATGGCCCGTAAAAATCAGCCCGCAACGTGGGCATAAGAAAACGCGACAGGGTGTCCCAAAAAATGTGACACCCCACAGGTTGTGTCACAGTTGACACTATCCCACTATCCATTGTGGTCAAGAATTCGCCCGATGCAACCGTCGCGGCATGGGGTGAAGTGTGTATAAGCCGGGTTCTACGGTGCGCAATCGCCCACTAATGTTAGAGATGGTTCTGACCATCCTCCCATTGTCGGACGGGCAACTGGAGAGTTGTTGGACTGCCAATGTCTGGGCACCCGATTGGGCTGGGCCCACACATTCCGTGCTCCGCAATTGTTGACGCACTGTCAGTCCGAACCTTGACCAACCTGCGTTAGACGTCTTGCGAACCGTGTCGATGTGAGGTCGATGTCGTGGCATTGTGTTATTCGGGACGCAATATGTCTATTGGGTTCCGTCTGATATGTTGTGGTTCAATCGAGGGGGGCTCTTTTTTTGTTTGCGGAAATATTGAGCCTCTATTTTCCGGGCAGTGTCTGGATCGGCCTACCCGCAAAGCCCCATGCGCGAAGATGTTTGGGAGGAAGTAATTACATCCGCACTTCGGTTCATCGGCTTCCTGAACATTCCTTGTTCATCATGTCAATATTGCAAACTCTAGAACAGTCACAGTAAGCAGCAGCTAACCCAGCGCTTCCTACTCAAGCGAGAGACGCTTCCTTCGCTTCAGACTACGCAGATTTCCGTAGTTTTGGAAATTGTCGCGGAAATTTGTCGTTGCAAAACTGTCGGCGAGGTTAGCCGATCGGAAATTTTTCACTAATCAATAAAAATTTATGCCTACGCAAACATTTACTGCTAGCGGAACCTTTACGCCGGGTGCTGGTGTTACAGCTGTTCATGTTCTAGTGGTTGCGGGGGGAGGAGGAGGAGGCGTTTGGGATGGAGGTGGAGGCGGAGGTGGAGGCGTGGTTTCGACATATGATGTAGGTGGATCAACCTACACGGTCACACCCGGCGTAGGAGTCACCGTTACGGTTGGGGCAGGAGGCACAGGCGGTGCCGCCAGTAATTCGGCAGGATCGAACGGCTCAAATTCGGCTTTTGGAACAATTACGGCAACAGGCGGCGGCGGCGGCGGCTCGGGTCCCAACGTCATTCAGAATGTTGGTTTAAGTGGCGGCTCAGGTGGTGGTGGCGCCTATGCCAGTAGCGCGGCCGGTGGTTCCGGCACGGCTGGCCAAGGGAATTCAGGAGGGAGCGGAATTGCGGTTGGGGGCACAAATGTCTCCGGTGGCGGTGGCGGCGGGGCAACGTCCGCTGGAGCTGCTGCTGCAAGCGGTCAAGCGGGAGCGGGAGGTTCAGGATATACCAGTTCGATTTCTGGAAGCTCTGTTACGTATGGCGGCGGTGGTGGTGGCGGGGCAGATGCGTCTTCTTCCTTCGGAGTAGGTGGCTCGGGTGGAGGAGGGTCCGGCGGAAATGTATATGCAGCCGGCGCTTCTGGAACAACCAATACGGGCGGCGGTGGCGGAGGAGCGGGTGGAGCAAGCACCAGCGGTGGCGCAGGCGGCTCGGGAGTTGTAATCGTTTCGTGGACAAATCCGCCGGCGATCACGAGTGCGGCAACGATGTCCGCAGTCGCAGGGCAGGCGGCGACCTATCAGATAACCGCGACGAATAGTCCAACAAGCTACGGATTTACGTGGATTATTCCATCATCGGGATCTTCGAGTTTCAACACGTCCACTGGACTATTTTCGATAACACCGTCTACCGCTGGTACTTATTCATTTACGGTTTCTGCAACGAATTCGGGCGGCACAGCTACCCTGACAGTCACGATGACAGTATTGTCCGTTACCGGACCGAGCACCTCTGTTGTCGGAGATGTCGCGTTATTTGCAAATACGAGTGGAACCGTGATAGAAGACGGAGGGGCACTCGGAAGTGCGGCATTCGTGTCCTCGTCGATGGGAGGCGATTTGTCGAGCACACTTCCGAATCCAACCGTTGTTGCTGTTCACGAAACTGGAGGTCCAACTAGACTCGCAATTGATTCAGTGCCAGACGGTAGTTTTCTCAAGCGCAGCGGAACGACGCTCATCGGTGGCACGCCTTCAGGCGCCGGCAACGTAACAGGACCCGCCTCTTCGACGGACGGCAATTTGGCAGTCTTTAATGGCACCTCGGGCGAGATCATTAAGGATGGCGGTCCAGTTCCGACATCCCTGCCGCCAAGTGGTACTGCGGGTGGCATTCTATCGGGAACGTATCCCAATCCCGCGCTTTCCACGGGATGGCCTGCTATGAACATTGGTGCAGTGCAGATCGGAGAATGCGAAGCTAGCTCGGGAGCGTACCCGGGCTCTCTCACACTCGGTCCGATCGGATATGCGACGGGAAATATCAGGTTCTTCACGTTTTGTTGTGGGTGAGGGGCTGAAAGGCTAGTTGGGATGGATGGAGGAAACTACCAATGAATTCTTTCAGCAGCTGCTGAGACTAGAGGCGCCCTGGAGGGTAACGACCGTGGAAAAGGACCTGATCCGGGAGACGGTCACGATCTGCGTCAGATGGCCGGAAAAGACAGCTGTGGCCTGCCCGCAGTGCGGGCGGGCGGGCAAGCTTTACGACAGAATGCCGGAGAGGACGTGGAGGCATCTGAGCGTGATGGAGTACGTTTTGGAGCTTCGGTGCGCGGTGCCCCGCTGCGAATGCCCCGAGCATGGGGTGAAGACGATGAACGTGCCGTGGGCGGAGCCGGGTTCGCGCTTCACGGTGCATTTTGAGGCGTTTGCGGTGGAGGTGATTGCGGCGTGCCGGTCGCTGACCCAGGCAGCGGATCTGCTGCGGCTGCACTGGGACAGCGTGCAGCGGCTGATTGAGCGCGCGGTCGAACGCGGCCTGGCCCGCCGTACGACCGAGGGGCTCAAGCGGGTTGGCTTGGATGAGAAGAGTTTTCTTCGGGGCCATCGCTACATCTCGCTGATGACCGATCTGAAGAACCCCCGGGTGCTGGAGGTGGTGGAGGGGCGCGACACGGCGCAGGCGATGGCGCTCTGGGAGGCGCTGCCCGAGGATCAGCGAAGCAAGGTAGAGGCTGCGGCCATGGACATGGGCGCCAACTTCGTCGCTGCCACCCGACTGGCCGCTCCCCAGGTGGCGATCGTCCATGACCGCTTTCACGTAGCCAAACATCTCAATGAGGCGGTCGACCAGACCCGGCGCCAGGAGGCCGCCAGGCTGGCCGAGAAGGGCGATGAGACGCTCAAGAAGACCCGTTACCTCTGGCTCCATGGGACCGTGCCAGAACAGCACCAGGCCACCTTCGCCGAGCTTCTGGAGATGAACCTGAAGACCTCCCGGGCATGGCTCTACAAGGAACAGATGGTGGAATTTTGGGGCCAGCCCGACGCCGCCAGCGGCGAACGCTTCTTCACCCAGTGGTACCGCACCGTCATGCGCAGCCAACTGCCCAAGGTCAAAGCCGTGGCACGAACGCTCAAGGCACACCTCGTCAACCTTCTCACCTACTTCCAGCATCCGATCACCAACGCCCTCACCGAGGGCTTCAACTCCAAGATCCAGGCCATCAAGGCCGACGCCCGCGGCTTCCGTCGCTTCGCAAACTACCGAGCCCGCATCCTCTTTTTCTGCGGAAAACTCGATCTCATGCCTCATCTTCCGTCAGCCGCTACCCACAGCGTTCCGTGAAGAACC